>WBZL01001281.1_pt1 | contig 26728 bp, 24 predicted proteins | sample 5204291 | NCBI WGS metagenome assembly WBZL01 (sample SAMN12344345, study PRJNA552823) | activated sludge metagenome | biome: Activated sludge suspended growth; feature: Nitrification reactor; material: Wastewater; isolation source: activated sludge from nitrification reactor of wastewater...
GACAGAGACGGGGGCAGCCCCCTCGGTCGAATCGACCTGGGCCGCGACGCGCGTGCTCAACGCCAGCAAGCCGCAGGTGGCAAGGGCGAATGTTGCCAAGAAGTTGATGCTTCTCATCATGGCTTCCTCCTCGGCTCGAACCCCGAGTCATACTCGCTGTTTGGTTTACTTGCGCACCTATGACTAGCAAATTTCGTGCTCATCCGGTGGTCCCATTACCCCGCTGCGGGCGACCTCTTTTTGCGACGTTGGCCGGCGCCGCCGTCGCCTCCGGCCGCGCCAGGACCGCCCGGGATAGAGTCGCCTCCGGCCTGGTCATCGATCGCCACCGCGAACGTCCCGCCGACCGAGGGAGTCGAGATGCAGCGCAGGCGCGCGCGCTTTCAACACCGCAACCGTTCCCTGGCGGCGTTGCTGCTGCTGGCCGCCACGCCGTTGGCGGCGCAGTCCAACGACGAGGTGCAGGCCGGCACACAATTCAACTTCTCCACCCCGGGAGCGCGCAGCCTGGGCCTCGGTGGTGCCTTCATCGCCGTCGCCGACGACGCCACCGCCGCCGCCTCGAACCCCGCCGGCCTCGCCCAGCTGAGCGCTCCCGAGGCCTCGGCCGAAGGCCGGCTGTGGAGATTCACCAGCCGCTTCGCGGCCCGCGGGCATGCGCCCGAGACGGGGGTCACCGGCCTCGGCGTCGATACCGTGGGGGGGCTCGTCGACCGCCAGCTCAGCGAGCGAACAGCCGGGCCCTCCTTCCTCTCTTACGTCCACACCGGCGACCGCTGGGCCGTGGCCCTCTACCGTCACCAGCTGGCGCAGTACCGCGCCTCGGTGGACAGCCAAGGCCCCTTCGTGGGCTCGCGGCAGAACCCCAACCGCCTCTCCCCCGCGCGCTCGTCCTTGCGCCTGGACATCGCGAGCTACGGGCTTGCCGGCGCCTGGCGGCCACGGCCCAGCCTCGCCTTGGGGCTGGGCCTGGCCTACCTCGACTCCAACTTCCGTGCCCGCACCGACCGCTTCCGGCGCGCCGAGCCGAGTGGCGACCCGCTCGCTGACAGCCTGACGGGCGGCTTCTTCGGACCGGCGGACTTTCTGCCCGAGAACGTCACCAACACCCAGCTGCAGCAAGGCGACGATGCGGCGCTGGCCTGGACGGCAGGGATGCTCTGGCGGCTCGACAGCCGCTGGAGCGTCGGCGCCGTCTACCGCCACGGCCCCGAGCTCGACTTCACGGCCGTCTTCGTGGACGGCCCGGCGAGCCCCCGCCCGGGCGAGGTCGACCCCGACCTCGGCGGCCGCGGCCGCTTCCGCATCCCGGACGTCCTCGGCGCCGGCCTCGCCTTCCGGCCCGGTGAGGCCTGGCTTCTCTCCCTCGACCTCGATCACGTGCGCTACTCCGAGCTCGCCCGCTCACCGGTCAACCTCCTGCGCGCGGCGCAGGTCGAGCGCGGCCGCTTTCGCATCGACGACGCGCTCGAGATCCACCTCGGCGGCGAGTACCAGGGCCTGGCGGCTCGCCTGCCCTGGACGCTGCGCTTGGGTTGTTGGTGGGAACCGGACCACAAGTTGCGCTACGAAGGCAGCAGCGACGTGCTGCAAACCCGCTTTCGGCCTGGCGAGGACGAGATCCACGCCGCCCTCGGCGCTGGCCTGGTGATCGGAAGGCTGCAGCTCGACCTCGCCGCCGACTGGTCGCGAAGCGTCAGCACCGTATCGTTCTCGCTGGTTCGCCGCTTCACACGGCCCTGAGGGTCAGGCCGGTTTGAAACCGGCGCCTGCGGGACGACTGACCGGCCCTTCAGGGTGGGTGGTCGCGGAAGAAGGCGACGAAGCGCGGCGAGAACTGGTCGGGATGGGGCGCGTAGCTCGGCCGCTCGCGGCGGGCCGCCACGAGGTCCGCGGTCGCGGCGGCGAGGAGGTCCGCATCTCGCTCGCCGTCGAGAAGATAGAGGGCATGACGGGCGGCGGCCCGGACCAGGCGGCGGAAGAAGAGCTCACGGGAGGGCGGCCGCGGGTCCGGCCCGGCCAGGAGATCGAGCGCACGCTGGTAGTCACCGTTGAAATAGGCCTGGATCGCCCGCAGCAGTGGCACCGGTGGCCCACCACCGGCCGCTGGTGTCTCCGCGGCTGCGGCTGCCGGTACTCCGGCGCCCTCACCGCCCGCCGGGGGAGTGGTTGCTGGCCGCGGCGCCAGCTCGCTCACCTCCGTCTCCAGCTGCAGCACCGGTAGTACCACCGGCGGCCCACCGGCAGCCGGCGCCGCGATCTCACCCGCCTTCTCTCCGTGCGGCGGTCCCTGCCCGGCTGGCGGGGAGGGGGCAGCTGGCGGCGCCTCGCAGTGCAGCCGGGCGGCGGCGATCTCCTCGGCCAGAGCCGACCCGACCGCCACGGCTCCCTGCCGCGCCGAGAGCCGCCACTCCTCGCCGGCGAGGGAGCATTTCCCCAGCTGCGCGTAGGCCAGGCTGAGGTAGGCGTGCGGCAGGTAGGGCTCGGGGATCGCCCCCACCAGGCGAGCCCGCGCCTGCTCGCGAGGTCGCTCAGCGATCGCCTGGCGCAGCAGCTCGACGGCACGCGCCGGCTCGCCGCGGCGCAGGGCCGCGACGCCGTCGAGGTAGCTCTGCCGGAAGTCCGCCCGCACCGGTTGGGCGAGGGCGACGAGGACGAGGGCCAGCCAGCCGCAGCGCAGGCCTCCGAGACGACGCTGCCGGCGGGCCTTCACCAACCGGCCTCGGTGACGAAACGGCGCGCGTCCAGGTGCTCGAGCACGGCCCGGCAGTCCGCCTGCCCTCCCGCCTCGAGCCGCGCCGTGCAGCTGCCGGTGCCGGCCCGCGGATGGCGCAGGGTCACCGTGTAGTCGCCGGGAGGCAGCTCCACGGCGACCGGCGTGAACCTCACCGCAGGTTCCAGCTCCCGGCCCTCGGCGTCGATGATCGTCACGACCTCGGCCCACGGGCGGGCGTCGATCCGCAACCGGCCGGGGGCCGGCGCCGGAGCGTGGGCCGCGGCAGCGCCGGCTGCTCCGCCGCCAGGCGGCGCGGGATCGGAGCCCCGCGGGGGCACCAGGAGCAGGGTGGCGAGGGCCAGACCGACGGCGGTGAGGCCCAGCCAGAGGCGGCGCCGCCAGAGCGTGGCGCGCCAGGTGCGTGATCGCGCCTCCGCAGGCCCCGGCGCCACCGCGGCAAGGGCGGCCAGCAGATCGTCTGCGCTCGCGAAGCGGTCCCCTGGAGGTTTGGCGAGGCAGCGGGCGACGATCGCCGCGAGGCGGGGCGGGCACTCCGCGGCCCGCTCGCCGAGCCGCGGCGGAGCCTCCTCGAGAATGCGGTAGAGCACGGCCGGGCCGGCACCTGGAAACGGCGGCTCGCCGGCGAAGAGGTGGAAGGCGACGGCACCCCAGGCGTAGAGGTCCGCCCGGGCGTCGACCGCCTCGCCACGGATCTGCTCGGGGGCCATGTAGGCAGCCGTGCCCAGCACCTCGCCGCTTGCCGTCAGCTGGCTCGCGCCTTCGGCAACGAAGGCGATGCCGAAGTCCATCACCTTGAGCTGGCCGGTCGGCAGCACCCGCAGGTTGGCGGGCTTGATGTCGCGATGCACCACGCCGTGGCGGTGGGCGTAGGCCAGGGCGGCGGCGAGCTGGTGCAGCAGATCGAGCCGCATCGCGGCGTCGAGGCCTGCCGCGGGGTCCACGGCGAGCAGCTCCCCGAGGTCGTGCCCGGCCAGGAGCTCCTGGACCAGGTAGGGCGTGCCCGCTTCGATCCCGATGTCGTAGACCCGAGTGATCCCCGGATGGTCGAGGCGAGCGGCGATCGCCGCCTCGCGCGCGAAGCGCGCGCGCAAGGCATGGCGGGCCCAGGGGCAGACCTTGATCGCCACCGGCCGCGCCAGGTCGGGGTCCCAGCCACGGTAGACGTCCCCGAAGCCACCGCGGCCGATCGCCGCCTGCACCTCGTAGCGGCCCACGCGGCTCCCCGGCGCCGGTAGCCAGAGTGGCGGCGGGGCCAGGCCTGCCGCCTCGGACGCTGGACGTTCGAGCAAGCTCGCCTGCGCATCGGCGGCGAGCATCGCCGCGACCTCCGCCGCGAGCTCGCGGTCGTCGCCACAACGCCCGGCGAGCCAGGCTGGACGCTCCGCAGCCGCAACGTCGAGCGCCGCCTCGAAGACCTCGGAGATCTCGCGCCAGCGCTCGACGTCCACGCTCAACCCGCCGTCTCGGCCCTGCTGTCGGCGGGCGCGAGCTGGGCGAGCAACCAGGCGCGGGCCGTCCGCCAGTGCCGCACCACTGTCGCCGGCGAGCAGCCGAGGACGGCTGCCGTCTCGTCGAGCGACAGGCCACCGAAGTAGCGCAGCTCCACCACCCGGGCCCGCTCGGGGTCGACCTCGGCGAGCTCCTGCAGGGCGTCGTCGAGGGCGAGCAGCTCGGCACAAACGGGAATGCCCAGCTCACCCGCCGCTTCGAGCGGGATGATGGCCTGCTTGCCGCCACGCTTCTGGCTGTTGTGCTTGCGGGCGTGATCGAGCAGCACCCGGCGCATCACCCGGGCAGCGATGGCGAAGAAATGCGCGCGGTCCTGCCAGTCAACCGCCCGCTGGTCGACCAGCCGCAGGTAGGCCTCATGCACCAGCGCCGTGGGCTCGAGGGTGTGGTCCCGCCGCTCGCCTCGCAGGAGCTGCTCCGCTCGCCGGCGCAGCTCGGCGTAAATCGCCGGCACCAGCTCCTCCTCGACCGCCGCGCCGCCCTGGCGCCAGGCCCGCAAAAGCTCGGTGATCGGCGGGTTGGCCACGGGAGGGATTCTAGCGTCGCCAGCGCCTCCGCTACGGCTCGAGGTCGCGGGCGCCCCACTCGCCGCTCGCCAGGTCCTCCACGACGACGATCAGCCAGACGGCGTCCTCGGGCAGGGTGAGCGCCTTCTCATAGGACCAGGTCGCGCCGCTCAGGTCCTGGCGGCTGAGCACCTCGTGGCTGATCGAGGGCGCGCCATCCTCCCGTCCGTAGGCGATGGTGAGCCGCAGCGTCGAGCTCGCGGGCTCGGGCGGCCGGCTGCCCCGCCGGGTGAGGTCGAGCCCGAGGCGGAGAGTGCCGACCTTGAGCCCGTCGCTCGGCCGGCCGGAGCTCGCCGGCTCGGCCTGGAAGCGGGCCGAGACGGCCAGATTACCCACCTCTGGCTCGCCGGCCAGGATGCGCCGCACCCGTGCTTCGGTCACCCCTTCCGGGGTCGCCGAACGTACCCAGCGCGGCCCGCGGATGTCGAGACCGCCCTGGCGCGCCTTGATCTCCAGCGGCCGCAGCTGGCCGTCGAGGTCGCGCGCCACCTGGAAGGTCACCCGGAACCGCCCGGAGAGCGACTCGAGGAGGGCATCGAGCTCGTCCGCCTTGGCGATCACCCGGCCGCCCGAGGCGTCGGCCCAGTCGGCCAGGGGCTCGTTGCCGGCCTGCAGCTGGGGGCCGGCCAGCTTGGCCGCCGCGTCGTCGGCCTTGTTCTTGCGCCCGAGGGGCACGGTCACCGTGCCGAGCATCGCCGTGCTGCCGTTGATGCCGTCGATCTGCAGGCGGCGGAACTGCTCGAACTGCTGGCTCGCTTGCTTCGAGCCGGCGCCGAAGTCGGCGAAGGGCAGCGGGAAGACGAGCCAGCCGTAAGCGGCGAGAGAGCGCGCCAGGCTGGTGGTGGTTTCCTGCAACAGGCGCGGATTGGGGGCCGGCGTCTTGAGGTCCGGCCGTGCCGTGCGGTAGTACCGGGCCGGATCGAGGTCGTAGCCGCTACCGACCCAGAAGAGGGCACGCGGGCCCGCACCCGGGTCGGTCGCCATCCAGGCGAGGAGGGCGTCCTGGCTGGCCTGGACGGTCGCCAGCTCGACCTGGACGGCAGCGGCGAAGAGCTCGGCGTCCGAACCTTCGCCGACCGCCGGTCGCCCGGGGCCTCGCTGGGCGAGCTCCTCGAGGGCCTCACGGCGCAGCGCCGAGATGGCGTCCTTGCCGGCGCGCTCGACGAGCACGCGAGCGAGGGCGTTCTCGACCTCCTCGCGCTCCCGGGTGGCAGCGAGCAGCGGCCGGGGCGCCGGGTCGGCAGTCCACACCTCGACGGTGCCCAGCTCCACGAGGCGGGCCGCCCGTTCGGCCAGATTGAGCGCCGCGGCCTGGGCGTTGGCCGGCGTCGCGAGCGCGAGGTCGAAGTAGAGGACGATCCGCCAGGGCTCGCCGCCGGGCACCGGCGCCAGCCGCGAGACGCCGACCACTGTCGCCGGCGTGCCGCTTTCCAGGGTCACCAGGTCCTCGGGCTTGAGCTCCCCCGGCACGGCACCCGTCCGGTTGCGGGCCTCGATCACGGCGTCGATGGCGGTGACCCGCTCCTCACCCTGGAAGGTCGGCACCGGCTGCTCCGCAGCCGACGCCGGCCCGGTTGCCGCCAGGCAGACGGCGAGCCCGATCGCGGCCTGCCACCACCGACCAGCCCCATGTGCCACGCTACCGTGGCTTTCGTGCAGTTTGCTCTCCTCGTTCAGCCCATGCGGAAAACCCTGCGAAGCCTCTCCTCTCATCGCCATCCCTCCGGCACGGCCCCGGCGGGCCGGCCCTGCATCGTCCCATCCTCTCTAACCCCGGAGAGGTGCTTGCTTCTTCCGTGCCGGCGCCGGGTGCGCGGCCCGTCACACCGTAATCCCGATCGTAACGTGCAGAAGGCAAAGTCACTGCCGAACGTCAACCACCAGAGCGCGCAACCGAGGACCGATCAGGCGCATGAAGATATTGGCGATCGTCAGCCAGAAGGGCGGCGTGGGCAAGACCACGGTGGCCCTCAACCTCAGCTACTCACTGGCCCAGCGCGGCCACCGGGTGCTGCTCGCCGATCTCGACCCCCAGGGCGGGATCGGCCACTCGGTACGCGGCGCCGAAGACGCCCACCGTCCCGGGCTGGTGCAGCTCACGATGGGGCTCGCCTCGCTCGACGAGGCCCGGCTCGGCACCCGCCTGGGCAGCCTCAGCCTGCTGCCGCGCGGCGAGCTCTCACCGCTCGCCACAGCGGCCTGGACGGCCAGCCTCGAAGACGGCCAGCGACTGGCAGCCGTCGCCGCGCTGGCCGCGGCGAGCGCCGACCTGTTGATCTTCGACTGCCCCTCCGGCCTCGGCCCGGCGACGCTCGGCGCGCTGCGGGCGGCGAGCCACGCGCTGGCCCCTCTGCAGGCCGAACCGCTCAGCCTGCGCTCCGTGCCGCAGCTCATCGAGGTGGTCGCCGACCTGCGCGCCGCGGGCAGCAGCGTGGCTCTCGCCGGCCTGGTGCTGACGATGGTCGAGTCGCGCCGGGAGGGCTCGCTCGGCATCGTCCGCGAAGCCTGGCGGCTTTTCCCCGGCGAGCTGGTGCTCGAGACGGCCGTACCGCGCGATCCGGCGTTCTTCGCCGCCAGCGCCGAGGGAGGCCCGGTCGCCCTGCTCGATCGCCGACCGCCCGCCGTGGCGTCCGTCTTTGACCAGCTCGCCGCCGAGCTCGAGCCCCGGCTCGGCCTCGCCCACGGCCCGGAGGACGATCGTGCCATCCCACTCTTGGGTTGACGAAGGCCACCTCGCGGCGCTGCTGGAGCGCCTGCGCCAGCCGCCGGCGACGGTCGCGCCGAGGGCACCGCTGACCTCGGCGCCGCCGACCTTGGCGCCGCCGACCGCTCCCCTTCCCGCCCTCCCGGCCGCGCAGCCGCTGGCGAGCGCCAGGCCGTTCCACAGCGAGCAACGCAGCCTCGACGGCCGGCTCGCCGACCTGCTGGATTGGATCGAGGAGCGCTGGCAGCCGCAAGCCGTCTTCCTCGCCGACCAGGACGGCCTCAGCCTCGCTCAGCGCGGCGACGAGTCGTTTCTCCCGCTCGCCGCCACGACGCTCCTCAACAGCTGGCGGACCTCGGCGCGCACCCTCGACCTGCCGCTCGACCCGGTCCTCGAGATCGGCCTTCCCAACGACCAGCGTCTGGTCGTCCTGACCGGCGAATCGCCCTGGGGGATCTTGACCTTGGGGCTCTGTCCAACCCGTTCCCTCGAAGCCACCGCAGCCGCCGAGCTCCGCCGAGCCCTCGGCGTCGCGATCGAAGAACCGAGGACCTGACGATGTCTGAATCCGTGCTGACGCAAGCGGTAGAAGGTGTCACCGGGATCAAGTCCGTGTTGATCACCGCCATGCCCGATTGCCTGCTCTACGACTCGTGGATGCGCTTCGACCTGCAGGTTCGCATGGAGGACGCCGCGACCTACTTCGGCGACCTCGTGCGGGCCAACCGCCAGGGGCTCAAGGCCCTCGGCTCGCTCTCGGCCGAGATGCAGGTGACCATCGAGGCCAAGGACAACCTGGTGGTGCTCACCGAGCTCGACGAGCACTTCGTCTGCTCGTGCGTCTTCGAGCCCGAGACGCCCTTGGGGATGATCCGCCTGCACGTCAAGCGCATCCTCGACCTGGTCCGCCAGAGCCTGCCCAAGCTGGACCTCCAGCAGCGGCCGCGGGGAGCGCGCGTGCTGGACTTCCTGCAGCGCTACGCTCCCGATCCGCACGCCGTGCTGCTGCGCGCCTCGCTGCGCACGGGGATCCCGATGGAGCAGCTGGAGCGCGCCGGCGAGCTCGACGAGGCCAAGGTGGGAGAGCTCGAAGCGGCCACCAAGGCGATCCTCGGCCTGCAGTCCCTCAACCTCTGATCGCGCGAGGCGATGACCATGGCAGCCATCAACGATCTGCGCGAGCTGATCCCCGGCCAGGACCTCACCTGCCTGGCGGGCACGCCGTTCGTGTACCACTGTCACCACTTCAACCTCTTCCACGACCAGACCATTGAGGACGCGCTCGGCGAGGCCGCCGCCGTGGAGACCAAGACGCGGGCCGCGCACGACGCTTTTCGCCAGCTCCTCGCCAGCGCCGTCGCCAAGCTCGGCGCCGCGACGCCGGCCGAGCGCCTGGAGCTCGCCAGCTCGCTCTTCGCTTGGATGGGCCAGGGCAAGCTCGAGGTCCTGGCGCAGCCCACCGGTGGCACGGCCCGCGGTGAGCATCTGCACTACAGCTACGCCTGGCGCGAAAAGTACGGCGACATGGTCAACCGCCTGGCGCCGCTCGACGCCGTGGCCGCCGGCTTTGCCGCCGCTGCCACCGAGGTGGCCTTCGACCTCGCCCCTGGCGCGATCAGCGCCGAGGAGGTCGAGTGCTACGGCCTCAAGGCACCCGCCTGCAGGTTCCGTCTCGCGACCGTCACGACGCCGGCCGGCGTCGCAGCGCCGGTGGGGCGCGCCGAGGTCGAGAAGGCTGTCACGACGCCGCTCGAAGGGCTCGAGGAGGCGCGGATCAGCAAGATCGCCGACGGCCTGCGGGACTTCCTCGCCAACGTCGCCGGCGACCAGCGGGGCCTCGTGCAGGCGTTCAACGTCTTCGTCACCGCCCACCTCTCCGGCTATTACAACCAGACCGCCTACGACACCATCCTCGCCCTCGAGAAGCGTTCGCAGCAGAGCGCCGCGGTGGCCGAGGAGCTGTTCGGCGAGTCCGGCCACGTCTGCGTCTTCAACACCTTCGGCAACCTGCTGCTCTCCCCCGAGTGGGAGGCCCTGGTCGGCGCCCCCAGCGGCGAGGTCGAGGAGATCGTCGGCTCCTGCTGCGCGATCGCCCGCGGCCTCGGCTTCGGGCACTGGACGATCGCTGAGCTGGTCCCCGGCCAGCGGCTGATCCTGCAGACCTCGGGCAACTACGAGGCCCCCTTCTACCTCGCTCGCTATGGGCGCTCAGCGCGGCCGCGGAGCTACTTCTTCGCCAACGCGGCCCGCGCCATCATGCAGCTCGCCCACCGCGTCGACTGGAAAGCGCGGCCGCGGCTCGATCAGGAGCTCTACCAGAGCCTGTTCAGGAGTGGCGAGACCTGGCGCATCGAGCAGACCAAGTGCCTGACCCGGGGAGACGGGCTGTGCGAGGTCGTCGTCCAGCATGGTTGAGGTCACGGACCGGCTGGTCGCCGCGGTGGCCCCTGGAGCCGACGTGGTCGCCGAAGCCCAAGGGGTCGCCGGGGCCCAGGTGAGCCTCTGCGAGGAGCACGGCTGCTGCGACCTCACCCTCTGGCGGGCCGATACCCGCGATGGGCTCACCGTCGCCGCCGTCGAGGCCGGCTTCGCGGCCCAGGGCTACAAGCAAGCCCTACGGCATCCCAACCTCGCTCTGTTCTCCCACCCGGACGGCCACCAGGTCGCCTGGGTGGTGGCCACCGGCCGGCTGCAGATCCGGCTGCCCTTGCAGATCGCCCGCGGGGCGCGGCCCGAGCGGGCGAGCGTGATCTTCGATCGTCTTTGTAGGATGGAAGCCTTGTTTCCAAGTCAGGGGGCAGGTGATGACGGACGTGCAGCGACCGTTTGAGCCGAGGCGAGCGATGCCGAACTCCAGGAGCGCACCTGCAGCCGGCCGCCAGCTGCTCTTCGTGGCACCGGCCGGCAGCGCGATGCGCCGCGTCCTCGCCAGCGGTGCCGACGAGCTCTCCGATTGGCGCAGCAGCCTCTGCGCTTCGCTGGCCCAGGCCAGCGAGAGCTTGCTCGTCGACCCGCCGAGCCTGATCATCTTCGACGTCCACCCGCAGAGCGGCTCCGCTCTCGAGCTGGCGGGGATCCTCGCCGGCCTGCCCGCGCCGATCCCCTGCATCCTGGTCGGCGCCGTCCGCCTCGACGGCTTGCCGCACGGCCGTCTCCACCCCTACCTGACGCTGATCGAAGAGGTGCCGCTGCCGGGACGCCTGCCGTACCTGATCACCGAGGCCCTGGCCCGCGCCGCCGAGCACACGCCGGCGCCCCGCCTCACCTTCCGCGACTTCCTCATCCTCGGCCGCTTCGGCCGCGAGTCCGCCTCGGTGCTGCTGCGCTTCGCCGATCGCGAGGAGGCCTACCTCTCCCTCGTGAGTGGCGCCGTGCAGAGCATCGTCAGCGGTGACCTCGAAGGCTTCGACGCCTGCCGCGACCTCCTCAATCGCCCGGTGGTGAGCACCCACCTGACCTTCAACGCCGACGCTGCACGCGGCGGCGGGCTCGCCCCGCCCTCAGCAGAGACGCGGCCGCTGCAGCCCCTGGCCTGGCCCGCGGCCACGCCGGCGCCCACCCCGACGGCCCCTGCCGCGGTGCCAGCGGCAGCTGTCAACGCGGAGGCAGCGGCACCGCCGGCGACCCAGCCCAGCTTCGACGACGCCCTGGCCGCGGGCATCCGGGCGACCCTGGTGCACAATCTGCCGGCAGCCCAGGCTGCCTTCCATGCCGCCCTCGAGCTGCGGCCCGGCGACCCCCGCGCTCAGCACAACCTGCACAAGATCGAGGCCCTGCTCAAGGCCGGAAAGCACTGAGAGGACAAGCTGGCCGCAGCCCTCGCACGGGCTGCTACGATGCGCCCGTGCCCAAGCTCGCGCTGAGCCCGGCGTTGGTGTTCTCCCTGCTCTGCCTGGCCCGCCTCGCCGGCGCCGGCGAGCCCGCCGCGACGCCGACGGCCAACGCGCCGCCCTGGGAGGTCTGGCGCGACCTGCGCCGGCTGGCGGTGCTCGACACCGGCGTCCAGACCCTGCAGCGCAGCAGCCACTGCCTGGACGGCTGCGGCAGCGACAAGCACGCGCCCGGCGATCCCCGCTTCATCCGCTTACTAGGGGACGAGGGCGTGATCTTCGACGAGGTGGGCCCGGGGGCGATCACTCGCATCTGGATGACCACCGGTGGCACCTCGAGCGAGCCCCTCGACCCGGCGATCCGCCTCCGCTTCACCTTCGACGGCGAGGCCAAGCCCCGCCTCGACCTGCCGCTGCCCGGCCTCTTCGACGGCAAGCACCCGCCCTTCACGGCGCCCCTGGTGGCGGACCGCCTGCGTTCGAGCGGCGGTTTCGTCTCGCTGGTGCCCATCCCTTTCGCACGGCGCCTGGTGATCAGCCTCGAAGGTGCCACCAACACCCGGCTGTGGTTCCAATTCACCTTCCAGCGCCTGCCAGCCGACCAGCCGGTGATGAGCTTCAGCGGGCAGGAAGACCTCGCTCCGTGGCGCGCCCTGCTACAGGCCGCCGGCAGTGACCCCTGGCCGGCGGCGGCCGGCGATCAAGTGGTCGAGGCGACGGCCAAGCTCGCACCCGGCGAAGCGCGGACCATCTTCAGCGGCCAGGGGCCGGGGCTGCTCACCGGCCTCAAGCTCTTCCTGCCCCGCTCCCGCTGGCCGGACCTCACGGTCGAGCTGAGCTTCGATGGCGAGACCACGGTGGCGCTGGCGGCGAACGACTTCTTCGCCGCCGGTGGCGACCTCGCCAACCCCCCTCGATCGTTGCTCCTCGGCGCCGACGCCAAGGGAGTGCTCTACAGCTACTTTCCCCTTCCCTTCGCCAGCTCGGTCAGCGTGCGGCTGCTTGCCGCGGCAGCAGCGGCGCCGCTCAGCGTCTCCTACGGCGTCCGCCGCACCGCCGCACCGCCGCTGCCGGGAAGTGGCCGTTTCGGCGCCCGCCTGACCCTCGCCGACCCGGCCCCCGCCGGCGCTGACCTCGCCTTCCTCGACCTCAACACGGCAGGGAAGTGGGTGGGCCTGGCAGCCCAGCTCGGCGCGGTCGAGACGCTAAGCCGCAAATACCTGGAAGGGGACGAGCGCCTCTACATCGACGGCCGACGGCACCCGGCCCAGTACGGCACCGGGGTCGAGGACCTCTTCGGCGGCGGTTTCTACTTCGACCAGGGGACGTTCGGCCTGCCACTGCATGGCATGACCGCCCACCAGGTGGTTGCCGGCGAGGACCGCGTCTCCGCCTACCGGCTGCTGCTGAGCGACGCCGTGCCCTTCCACCACCAGCTGCGGGCCGGGCTCGAGCCCGGCTCGACCGGGGACATCCCGATCCGTGCCCGCATCGTTGCCTGGTACTACACCGGCCTGGCCACGCCGCCGGCGCGCGTCGACCGCCTCGACGTCTCCGCAGTGGGATCGCGTGAGGCCCACGCCTACGCGAGCGACGCGCCGCTTTCGCCGGTCGCGCTCGCTGGCCTCTTCGAGGGGGAGCCTGCCCGCGAGCTCGCCCACCCCGGCGTCCAGCGGCCAGCAGGCTCGCGGGCGAGCTTCCAGCTCGACGCCAGCCGCTGCCAGGGCCCGCCGACGCTGCGCCGGCTGTTCGATGTCGCCGCTGGTGGCCAGGCCGCCGAGGTGCTCCTCGCCGGCAAGCCGGCCGGCGGCTTCGCCTTCCAGGAGGCCAACCCGAGCCGCCGCTGGCGTGAGCTCGACCTCGTGCTGCCTTCGACGACCGGCCCGCTCGACCTCACCGTGCAGGGCCCGCCAGCACCGCCCGAGGCGACGGCGCTCTCCGAGGTCGTCTACGAGCTGTGGTGCGCAGCGGCGCCGAGCCCGCTCTTTGCCGACGGCTTCGAGAGCGGTGACACCGCCGCCTGGACGACCAGCGTCGGGCTGGTGCCAGCGTCCCCCTGAGAGGCCCGCCCTGAGCAGCGATCAACCCACCCGCCTGGGCCGCGGGGCCCTGCAGATGGTGCTCTCGGCCCTGCTCTTCGCGGCGATGAGCGCTGCCGTCAAGGCGGCCGCGCAGACGCTGCCCAACGCCATGGTCGTGTTCTTCCGCAACAGCATCTCGCTCGCCTGTCTGCTGCCCTGGGCGCTCAGTCGCGGCGCCAGCTTCCTGCGCACCCGCCACCTGGGTGGCCATCTGGTGCGCAGCGTCTTCGGCCTCGCCGCCATGTACTGCTTCTTCTTCGCCATCGGCCACCTGCGGCTGGCCGACGCCGTGCTGCTCAACTACACGCTTCCCCTCTTCCTGCCGTTGATCGAACGCTTCTGGTCCGGCGAGCGGGTGCCGCGCCGGCTGTGGGCACCGCTGGCGCTGGGTTTTCTCGGCATCCTGCTGATCTTGAAACCCGGTACCGGCCTCTTCCAGCCGGTCGCCCTGCTCGCCCTCGGTGCCGCGGTGCTGGCGGCCATCGCCCAGGTGGGGATCCGCCGCCTCACCGCCACCGAGCCGGTGCTGCGCATCGTGGTCTACTTCGCGGCCCTGTCGAGCTTGATCTCGGCGCCCCCGGCCCTCCTTGCCTGGCGCGCGCCGTCGCCCCTGGCCTGGGCTGCCCTCGTCGCCTCGGGAGTCCTCGCCACCGGCGGCCAGGTCTTCCTGACCCGCGCCTATGCCGCGGCCCCGGCGGCCCAGGTGGGCCCCTTTCTCTACACCAGCGTGATCTTCTCCGGCACCTTCGACTGGGTGCTCTGGGGCACCCTGCCGGACGGCCTCTTCTTCGTCGGCGCCATCGTCGTCGTGGCGGCGGCCGTGCTCACTCTCCACCTCGCCGGCCGCGGTACGCCGATCGCCCACCCCGAGGCGCCGGCCAGCCGCTGAGGCCCCTCACTCGGCGAGGGCGTTGGTGTCGGCGCCGCCACAGATGCTGCCCGGCTCGTTGTGGTACGTCGCCTGGTGGCCGGTCACCGTGTCGGTCACCGTGAGCTCGTACTCGACGTCGGAGAGCCCGCCGTAGAAGACCCAGAAGTGCTGGTTGATGGCCCGCCCGTCGAGCACCTTGACCACCAGCTCGAGGTTCGCCGGGTTGAAGAACCAGAAGTAGCCCGTCTGGTCGCTGGCCGTCGAGGGGATCGCTCCCCCCACGCCGGTGGCGCCACCGGCGTGCTGGTTGGTCCACGCCACCTCGACCGCCATGCGGTTGCCGAGCAGGCAGAGCCGGCTCGACGACGGCGCGCAGGTCCCCTCCGCCGTGGTCCTGGCGGTGAGCTGTGGTGCCGCGGTGAGGCCCGCGGCCTGCGCCGCCGGTGCAGCGGCGAACCCGAGGGGGGCGAGGGCCTCGGTGTCCCCCACACCGCAGATGTTGGTGGGCGCGTTGTAGTACGTCCGCCGCGAGCCGCTCTCGAGATCGGTCGCCACCACCCAGTACTCGACGTCCGAGAGAGCACCGTAGAAGAGCCAGAAGTAGCTGTTGAGGGGCCGCCCGTCGAGCATCTTCACCACCAGCTCGGTGTTCTCGGGGCTGAAGAACCAGAAGAAGCCCGTCTGCTCCGACTGCGGGATCGCCATGCCGTCGCCGCTCGCGCCGTTGCGGAAGTTGTGCCACAGCGCCTCGAGGCGGAAGCGGCCGCCCAGCACGCAGAGAGAGCGGTCGTCGGCGGTGCAGCTCCCGGCCGGCGCCGTGCCCACCAGGGCGCTCGCCTCGTTCGAAGGGTCGGAGAGCAGGTTGGTCTTCCGCGCCCGGACCCGGAAGTCGTAGAGAGACTCGGCGCTGAGGGCAGAGGTGGTGTACGAGGTGGCGTTCGCCGCCACCGTGGCGAGCGTGGCGAAGCTGCCGCCCAGGTACTCGAACCGCGGCGTCGCCTCAGCGTGGCGGCGGGCCACCTCGCGGGCCTCGACCTCGAAGCTCGACTCGTTGCTCGAGGCGTCCTCCCAGCGCAGCGTGAGGGCGCCCGAGGTCTGCTGCTCGACCCGCAGGTTGCGTGGCGCGGCCGGCACCGCCGAGGGCGTCGTCGCCTCGGCGGTGTTGGAGTAGGCGGAGAAGCCTGCCGCGTTGTGGGCCCGCACCCGGAACTGGTAGAGGGTCGAGGGCAGGAGGGCTTCCAGCGTTGCCGCCGTCACGTTGGCGCCCAACGAGGCGACCTCGACGAAGCCGCTGCCGGCCGGCGCGGCCTCCACCCGGAAGTCCGTCTCGTCGTTGGCGTGGTCCTGCCAGGTGAGGGCCACCGAGGAGGCGGAGAGGGCCGTCGCGGCGAGCTGGCTGGGGGCAGCCGGCTTGCTGCCGCCGCCCGTGCCCGGCTGGTTGCCGGCGAGCGTCGTGGCCCCCGAGCCCAGCGGGTCGAGGTAGTCCGACAAACGGCTCGACGAGGTGCCGCCGCCGCTCCAGGAGACCGCGAGCTTGCCGTACCAGTCGGACTCGTCGTTGCCGCAGGCGGCGAGGCCGCCGTGGAGCTGGCCGACGATGCGCCGGCTCGGGTTGAAGAGAGGCGAGCCCGAGGAGCCACCCTCGGTGGTTCCGACGTCCCAATCGACGATGCGGAAGTGCGTGCCGTCACCGCCGCTCGACCCCAGGTAGGAAGTGGTCTGCAGGGGGTTGTTCTCGAAGCTGATCCGTTTCTCCTGCACCATCGGGTGGTGGATGCCGATGGCGCTCGACGGGTTGGCGCCGGAGCGGTCCCAGCCCGCCCAGTAGACCCGCCACGCCGAGCTCGGGGCGCTCGACAGCTCGAGCAGGGTGAAGTCCGAGGGCGCGTAGCTGGCGAGGAAGGTGGCGCCGGAGAGCGCCTGGCCCAGGCTGCCGTTGCCCGGGCCGCCGCTCTCGGCGCTGCCGGGGGGGCGGCAGGTGCTGTTCTGGTAGTTCCAGTAGGTGACCACCGAAGCGGCGTTGGCGCTGGTGATGCCGCAGTGGTTGGCGGTCAAGAAGAGGGGCCGGAAGTTCTGCGCCGTGTTGTTGATCATCGCGCCGCTGCACAGCCGGATGCCATTGCGGCTGAACATCGCCACCGAGCGGATGATGTCGCCGTAGGGGGCGCCCTCCGGGCAGACCACGTCGACGTTGCAGCCGCCCGATTTGTCCGGGCTGAGCGGCCCGGCGCCGAAGCCGCGGTAGCCCTGGTTGATCGCCGCCAGCTGCAGCTCGACCGCCGGCCGCTCGGCGTCCGCTACGTGGAGCTCGAGCACGGCGTCCGCCGCAAAGAGAAGGGGGGTCCACAGCTCGCCGTGCGGCCGGTTGTCCGCCATCGTGAAGGGGCCGAGGCGGCCTGTGCCGTCGCTTGCCAGGATGGTGAGCGCGGCGGTCGGTGGCAGGTGAAAGCGGCTGAAGCCGAAGTTGAGCGACGTGGCGCCGGCCGCCGTCACCCGCAGCCGCCAGAGCGAGGTGCCGTCGTCCAGGCTCTGCCAGAGGCCGTCCGTCTCGGGAGCGATCGCCACCTCGTGCGCCACCGCGAAGCGCATTGGCAGCCCGGCCGCCTCGTCCGTCAGGTCCTCGGCGGCGAGCCGGGCGCGGTCGAGGGCGCCGTAGGTAAGGCGCGGCAGGAGCGCGAGCTCACGCGGCGCGATGGCCGCGGCCGGGGCGAGGCGAGGGTCGGCCGGGGCGGCGAGGGTCGGGCTCAGCCAGAGGACGAGCAGGGCGAGAAACGTGCCGAGCGGCGGACGGGATCGCGGCATGGTGCCTCCTTCCAGGCTGCTGGATTCTACGCCCGCCGCCCGGCCGCGGCCGGGTGGTCAAAAGCCGAGGCCCAGCTGCGCCTCGTCCCAGCTGCCGCGGGCGCCCTCGTGGCGCAGCAGCCAGGCCTTGTTGGCGAGCCCGCCGCCGAAGCCCGTCAGCGTGCCGTCGGTGCCGATCACCCGGTGGCAGGGCACCACGATGGGCAGCGGGTTGGCGCCGTTGGCCGCTCCCACGGCACGGCTCAGGGTGAGGTCGCCGAGCCGGCGGGCGATCTCTCCGTAGCTCGTGGTCGTGCCGAAGGGGATGCTGCGTAGCTCCTGCCAGACGAGGAGCTGGAAGGGGCTACCGATGGCGGCGAGCGGCAGGTCGAAGGTGCGGCGCTCGCCCGCGAAGTACTCCTCGAGCTGCTGCCGGAGCCCGGTTGTCGCCTCGGCGTCGGCGAGCAGCCGGCCACCCGCCGCCTCCACCCGCCGGCGGAAGCTCACGGCAGCACGGTCGGCAGGCCGGCCGAGATCCGCTGGATCGAAGCTGATGCAGCGCACGCCGCCCTCGTCATCGACCACCAGGCCGAGGGGGCCGCAGGGCGAGGCCATGGTGGCGACGAAGAAGGTCTGGTGGTAGGGGTTCATCCGGGGTCCTCCAGGCGGTGCCAGAGGTGGAAGGTGGCGAGGCTACGGTAGGGCCGGTAGGGCGCCATCAACGCCCGCGTCAGGGCGAGATCGGGCCGCGCCGGCAGGGCGAGGTGCTCGGCAAGGCTCTTGAGCAGGCCGGCGTCGCCCCACGGTACGCAATCAGCGAAGCCGGCACCGCGCATCAGCCAATAGCAGGCCGACCACGGACCGAGGCCGCGCACGGCGAGCAGGGCCCGCTCGGCGCGGCTCGCCGCGCCGCCGGCCAGGGTGTCGAGGGGCAGCGTGCCGGCCGCGATCTGCCCGGCGACCGCCAGCAGGTACTCCACCTTGCGGGCCGAGAACTGCGCGGCGAGGAGCGGCGCCGGGGCGAGCGCTGCCACCGCCGCCGGGGTCGGTGGTACCCACAGACCGTCGTTCAGGCGATGGCCGCACCGCGCCACCAGGCGGCCGACCAGGCGGCGGGCGAAGGCGAGATTGATCTGCTGACCGAGGATCGCCCACAGCAGGGCCTCGAAGGGCTCGGCCGTGAGCGGGATGCGCAGCCCCCGGCGGCGGGCCACCAGGCCAGCGAGGGGCGTGCCCGGCGCCACCGCGGCCTCGAAGGCCGCGGGATCGCCAGCGAGGCCCAGGCGGCGGCGAACGATGCCGTGGGCGGCGACCGCGGCGCCTGCCGGCAGCTTGCCGTCGCCGTGGATCGCGACCTCCACCCGGCCGCGACGGAAGCTCAGCTCGAGGCGGGCGGGGGCGCCGGCGAGGCGGACGCCGGCGCGGTAGCTCGCCCTGTCGACCCGCTCGGTCAGGCTCTCCGGGTCGCGGCCGAGGTAGGCGAGGGTCTCGGCCTGGCGGAAGTCGGCGGGGAGCCGCAGAGAGAAAGCGCGTGCCCCGGGCAGGCGGCGGACCTCCTCGACGGCGAGGCCCCAACGCTGGCGCAGAGCGCGGTCGAGTGGCCGTGAGCCGGTGAACCCCACGGCGCTCGCCACCTCACTCGCTGGCGTGTCCCCGGCGACGAGCCGCCGGCCGGCGGCGGCGAGACGAGCCTCGCCGATGAGCTCGGCCGGGGTGGCGTGGAAGTGCGCCCGGCAGAGGCGGTCGAGCTCCTCCGGGGCGACGCCCGCCTGACCCGCCCACGCGGCCGGGTCGGCGACGCGGCCGGGCGCCGCCCGCAGACGCTCGACCCAAGCCTCGACCTCTGCCAGCTCTCGCTCGTCGTCTTCGTGGCGGTGCACCATGGCGGCGACTCTAGCCGCTGGCGCGCCGTGCCGGCCATCGGTTTTGGACGGGCAAAGTGCCGCGGCACCCCCGGGCGGCGCTCAGAGGATGCGGTCGAGGGCGGCGATCAGGCGGGCCACCTCGGCCTGGGTGTTGTAGTGCGCCAGGCTCACCCGCACGATGCCGTCCTGCTCGGCGAGGCCGAGGGCCTCGATCGCCCGCCGGGCGTAGAAGTCGCCCCAGCGCACGGCGAGCCTCTCGGCATCGAGCAGCGGCGGCACCTCCGAGGCCTTGCGGCCGGCGACGGTGAAGGCGACCGTCGGCACGCGCTCGGCGCGAGCGGCACCCGCCGGGCCGACCAGGCGCACCCGCGGGTGGCCGCCGAGGAAGTCGAGAAGCGGCCGCACCAGCTCCTCCTCGTGGCGGGCGAAGAGGTCGTAGACCCGCTCCAGGCGGGCGGCGAGCGCCGTCGCATCGGCGCAGGCTGCCGGGCCGCTGTGGTGGCAATCGACGGCCGCGAAATAGTCGAGGATGCCGGCGAGCGAGGCCACCAGCTCGTGGTTGGGGCCCCCCGGCTGCAACTTCGCAGGCACCTCGCCATCGCCCACGAAGTAGTGGTTGAGGCCGCGCGCCGCCAGCAGCTGCTCGCGCTTGCCGTAGAGCAGCCCGAGGTGGGGACCGTAGGTCTTGTAGAGGCTGAGCAGGTAGAAGTCGCAGTCGAGGGCCTTGACGTCGACCCGCCGGTGGGGCGCGAAGGCCACGCCATCGACCACCGCGAGGGCCCCGGCGGCGTGCACCCGTTGGACGATCGCTCGTGCGTCGTGCAGGCGGCCGACGACGTTCGCGCAGTGGGTGAAACAGACCAATCGGGTGCGCTCGCCGAGCAGCTCCTCGAGGTCGGCCAGCTCGAGGCTGGCGCTCGCCGGCCGCAGCCGCCATTCGCGGACCACCACGCCGCCCCCGGCCAGGCGCCGCCAGGCGCCGATGTTGGCCTCGTGGTCGAGGTTAGTCACCACCACCTCGTCACCGGGCCCGAGCTGTGGCGCCAGGGCCTGGGCGAGGAGGAGCGTGTTGAGCGTCGTCGAGCCGTTGAGCACCACCTCGTCCGGCGCCGCTCCCACCAGGGCCGCCGCCGCCCGCCGGCCGGCCACGACCGCCTCGCCGGCCGCCACCGACAGCCCGTAGCTCGCTCCCAGCTGCACGCCGAAGCGGCCGAGATAGTCGCCGACCCGCTCGATCACCTGCCGCGGCGGCACCGAGCCGCCGGCGTTGTCGAAGAGCGCCCAATCGGTGGCGAGGGCGGGGAACTGGCGGCGGACGAAGTCGAGATCGAGTGCGGCGGGCGCAGCTTGGTGACTGGGCATCGGGCCTCCGGCGAGCGAGTCGCCCGATGCTACTCCAGCGGCACCGGTGGACCGGCACCGCCGAGCTCACTCGCCCGATCGACGTCGAGGAGCGGCGCCTCGCTCGCGAGCTCGACCTCGACCACTTCACCGGCATGCTGCGGCAGCAGGTCGCGGCCGCCGGCATCAGCCTCGAGAGCGGCGAGCGCCGGGAAGAAGCGGCGGGCGAAGGTCACCGGCGCCCCGCGCCGGCCCCGCCAGCTGGGGACGACGATCGCCGCGCGGGCGGGGTCGAAGGCGGCGAGCAGGGAGTCGAGCACCGCCGCCTCGAGCCAGGGCTGGTCGCAGGGCAGCACCATCACCCCGGCCGCTTCCGGTTCCAGCGCCGCGATCCCGGCCCGCAGCGAGCTCGCCTTGCCGGTCGCGAAGCACGGGTTGTCGACCACCCGCACGGCGAGGCCGCCGAGGCAGGCCCGCACCTCGGCACCGCGGTGCCCGACGACGACCACCACCTCGGCGAGGCGTGAGGCAAGGGCCTGGCGTGCCATGCGGCGGACGAGGGGCTCACCGGAAAAGACAGTGAGCTGCTTCGGAAGGTCGCCGCCGAAGCGGGAGGAGAGCCCGGCCGCAAGCACCACGCCGGCGACCCGCAGCCCAGAAGCGCCCGGAGGCCCAGAACCGCCCGGAGGCAAGGAAGCTCCCGGAAGCAAGGGAGCGCCCGGAGGCATGGTCAGAAGCCGCGCCGTTCGCGCAGCTGGTCGCGGGCGGAGGGAGTGGAATCGCGCTCCACGCGCAGCTGGGTGTCCGGCTTGCCGTCGAGATCGAGGTCGGCCTCCCAGAGCTCCATGCAGCGGCCCTCATCGTCCCGGCCCTCGACCCGCCGCCAGGTGTCCCAGCGGCCGTCGCCGTTCCAATCGAAGGCGGCCCGGGTGTCGAGGGGGGCGCAGGCGGGAGCTTCTGGCGCGTGGCGGAACGGATGGCGCCAGCTGAACTCGTAGCGGGCCTCGGGGCGGCCATCGCGGTCGGCATCGCTCTCGACCGCCGTCACCCGCCCGAACCAGCGCTTGAGCTTCACCTTGCCGGCCGCTGGCTCGTCGACCACCGAGAAGCCAAAGAGGGCCCAGCCGGCCGCCGCTTTGGCCACCCAGCCGACGACCAGCAACGCCAGGACCACGGGCCGCAGGCCGGTCAGCCAGCCCCAGAGCAGCTTCACCTCAGGCTTGCCTCCGCATCTGGACACCATAGCGCAGGGCCACGATCTCTGCCATCACGGCGAGGGCGATCTCCTCCGGGCTGCGACCGCCGAGCGGCAGGCCGACGGGCGCCTGGATGCGCGCCACCTCGGCATGGCTGAAGCCCGCCTCGGCGAGAGCCGCCAGGCGCTTGGCATGGGTCTTCTGCGAGCCCAAGGCACCGATGTAGCGGGCCGGCGAGCGCAGCGCCACCTCGAGGGCCGGCAGGTCGATCTTGAGGTCGTGGGAGAGCAGCACCACGGCGGTCGACTCGTCGAGACCGAGCCACGGCAGGGCGGCGTCCGGCCAGTCGACGACGAGGGCATCGGCGCGGGCGAAGCGCTCGGGGCTCGCGAAGGCGCGGCGCGGGTCGACCACCTCGGTGCGATAACCGAGGGTGCGGCCGAGCTCGACGAGGGCGACGGCCGTGTGCACGGCGCCGACGATCACCAGCCGCGGCGGCGGCGCCAGGACTTCGATCAGCACCGGCTCGGCCGCCGGCCCCAGCTCGCGCAGCTCGTTGCGTTGGGCGGTGAGCAGGGCAGGCGCCACGGCCGCGACCTCGGCAGCCAGCGCTGCCGGCAGGGGCGAGGCGAGCTCCGCGGCCTGCGGCTCCGCGCCCCGGGGCCCGGTGGCGTCGAGCACCAGGTGCCCGCCCACTGCCGGGCCGCCGATCGCCGTCGCCACCGCGAGCGGACGGCCGCCAGCGAAGGCCGGGGCCAAGGCGGCGAGCAGGGCGGGGTCCAGCCGTTCGACGAAGACGGCGATCTTGCCGCCGCAAGACAGCCCGACGCTCCAGGCCTGCTCGTCCGTCACCCCGAAACGGAGCAGCCGGGGCGGCCCACCGGCGAGCACCTGCCGGGCCTCCTCGACCACCGCGCCCTCGACGCAGCCCCCCGAGACCGAGCCGGTGAGCTCACCGCCGGCCGCGATCCCCATCTTGGCGCCCACGGGCCGCGGCGCCGAGCCCCAGACCTCGACGACGGTGGCGAGCGCCACCACCTCGCCGCGCCGGGTCCAGCGATCGAGGTCGGGGAAGACGTCACGCATGGCGGCTTTCTATCACTGTCGCGGGCTGCGTCCTGCCCCGCCGCCGCGCCGCCGCGCCGCCGTGGGGCCGAGGCAGCGCAGCGTAGCGGCGAGCTGCTCGAGGCTCGCCAGGTTGTGCACCGGCAGGAAGTCGTCGATCGCGGGTAGGGCCGCCAACATGCCGGCGGTGAGCGGCCGGTAGCCGGCGATGCCGAGCAGCGGGTTGAGCCAGATCAGCCGCGAGCAGCTGCGAGCCAGGCGGGCGAGCTCACGGCCGAGCTGCGCCGGGTCGCCGCGGTCCCAGCCGTCGCTGATCACCAGCACCACGGCGCCACGGCCGAGCACCCGGCGCGCCCAGTCGAAGTTGAACTGGCGGATCGCCTCGCCGATCCGCGTGCCGCCCGACCAGTCGACCACCCGGCCAGCCGCCTCGGCGAGCGCGCGGTCGGGGTTGCGGCCGGCGAGCTCGCGGCTCAGGCGGGTCAAGCGGGTGCCGAAGACGAAGACCTCGCGCTCGCTCCCCGCCTGCCTGAGGCCATAGAGGAACTGCAGCAGCAGGCGGCTGTAGGGCTCCATCGAGCCCGAGACGTCGCAGAGGGCGACGAGCGGCCGCGGCCGCTCCTTGCGGCGGCGGAAGAGCAGCCGCAACACCTCGCCACCGTGATGCCGCGAGCGCTGGGCCATCCGCCGCAGGTCGAGGCGCGGCCCCCGCTTCTCCGCTACCAGCCGGCGGCTGGGGCGGGGAGCGAGGACCAGGGGCGTCTGGCGCAGCAGGGTGGCGACGGCGCGGGCCTCGTCGGCGGTGAGCTCGGCGAAGTCCTTGCGGCGGAAGAGCTCGACGTCGCTCGCCGCGGTGCGCAGCGGCAGGGGCGCGCCCTCGGGGCCGCCGGCCGCGCTCTCCGCCGCCTCACCGGCGAGGCCGAGCAGCCGCGGCGCCTCGCGGCTGCGCCGGCGCAGGGCCTGGCCCATCTCGAGGCCCTGGCGGCCGCCGCGGCGAGCCGCCGCGAAGAAATGGTCGAAGGCCCGCTCGAAGAGCTCCAGGTGCTCGCGGCGGGAGACCAGGACGGCGCGAGCGGCGGCGCGCACCTCGGCGGGCGAGCCGAGGTCGACGAGCCCCACGGCTGCGGCGAGCAGGGCGACGCGATCGGGCGCCACCGGCAGGCCCAGGCGGCGCAGGAGCCGGGCGAGCTGCAGCAGGTTGGCGAGGAGGTGGCCCTCGGCGCTCATCCCGCCGCCTCGACCCTAGCGAGCACCTGGCTCGCCAGGCCGCTGCGGGCCCGCTCGACGTCGTCCTGGTACTTGAGCAGCAGGCCGAGGGTGGCGTCGACCGTCTCCGCCGTCAGCCGCTCGCGGTCGAGGGCCTGCAGGCCGGCCACCCAGTCGAGGGTCTCGGCGACGCCGGGGCGCTTGTAGAGGTCAGCCAGGCGCAGCTCCTGGACGAAGCGCACCACCTGCGCCGAGAGGGCCGCTGGCGCGCCCGGCACCTTGGCGCGGACGATCGCCAGCTCCTGCTCGAAGGGCGGGAAGTCCAGCCAGTGGTAGAGGCAGCGGCGGCGCAGGGCGTCGTGGATCTCGCGGGTGCGGTTCGAGGTCACCACCACCACCGGCACCTCGACCGCCCGCACCACGCCGATCTCGGGGATCGAGACCTGGAAGTCCGAGAGCACCTCGAGCAGGAAGGCCTCGAACTCCTCGTCGGCGCGGTCGAGCTCGTCGATCAGCAGCACGGGCGCCGGCCCGGCCGCCGGGTCGATCGCTTCGAGCAGGGGCCGGCGCAGCAGGAACTCTGGCGAGAACAACCGCCGGCCGAGCGCCTCGCCGCCGGCACCGGCGGCGTGGTGGCCGGCCTCGGCAAGGCGGATGGCCAGCAGCTGGCGCGAGTAGTCCCACTCGTAGAGCGCCGAGTGGACGTCGAGGCCCTCGTAGCACTGCAGGCGGATCAGCCGGCGGTCGAGCAGGGCCGCGAGGGCCTTCGCCACCTCCGTCTTGCCGACCCCGGCTTCGCCTTCGAGGAGGAGCGGCCGGCCGAGCTTCAAGGCGAGGAAGATCGCCGTCGCCAGGCTTTCGTCAGCGAAGTAGCGGCCGGCGCGCAGGGCCGCCGCCAGCGCGGCGACGTCGGCGAAAGGGAGGTCGGCAGTCTTGGGGCTGGGCATCGGGGTTCCGGCCGCCAACCTTACACCATGGCCCGGCGCACCATGGCCGCCCGTGACACCAGGCCCCATCCCCAGGACTCGGCCTGCCCGGCCCCGCCGGCCGAAGGTGAGAACAGCGGCGAAGGATCTGCCGGCCAGGCGCATCTGCTGCGGTAGGGTGAGGAGCAGCACCCGGGAAGGACGGTCACCGAGCCGCACGCCACGCCATGAGAGTCGACGACACCGAGACCGACCCACTCGCCGCCGAGCGCCGGCTGGTCGCGCGCATGCTGGCCGGGGACCGCGCGGCGATGGAGCGGTTCGCCGACGACTATTTCCCGCCGCTCTACCGCTTCGCCGTCGCCCGCCTGGACGGGGACCGCGAGCTGGCGCGCGACCTGGTGCAGACCACCGTCGTCAAGGCCCTCGACAAGCTGGCGAGCTTCCGCGGCGAATCCTCCCTGGCGACCTGGCTCTGCGCCTGCTGTCGCAACGAGGTCCTGATGCACTTCCGGCGACGCCGGAGCCGGCCGCCGGCCCTGGAGCTCGACGCCGAGAGCGGTCCGGCTGCGGAGCTGGTCGACGCCCGCCAAGAGGGGCCAGAGGGCGACCTCCACCGCCGCCAGGAGGCGCAGCTGGTGCACGCCGCGCTCGACGAGCTACCACCGCGCTACGCCCAGGCCCTCGAATGGAAGTACCTGGAACGCCAGCCGGTCGAGGAGATCGCCCGCCGGCTGAGCCTGGGGGCGAAGGCGGCCGAGTCCCTCCTCACCCGGGCCCGGCGCGCCTTTCGCGCCGGCTACGAGAACCTCCGCAACGGGACGACGGCACGCCTCGTGCCGTTCTCGGCCCGCGAGGGCTGAAGCAGGAAGGTCAGGACGATGAGAGAGCCCAGCGACCACCCCGACGACCACGACACGGCCGAGGAGGCGGCCGTGCGCCGCCTGCTCAGCGGCGCCGGCGCCCGGGTCGACCCTCCGGCCGCGGACCTGGCGGCGATCAAGGCGGCCTTCACCGAGGCCTGGGAAGCCCGGACGCAAGCTCGCCCCACCCCCTTCCACCGCCGCCCCGCCCTCCGCTGGGCCCTCGCCGCCGGCTTGTTGCTGGGGCTCGCCGCCGGCTGGTGGTGGAGCCAGCACCGGGCACCGGCTGCCCTGGTGGCCCGCGTCGAACGAGTGAACGGCGAGGCGTTCGCCGGCACCTCCCCGGTGACCGTCGGCGATGAGCTACCGGTGGGAGCTCGCCTGCGCACCGCGGAGGCCGGCGGCACTCACCTCGCGCTCCGCCTGGCCGGCGGGCCCTCCCTGCGGCTGGCGGCCGGCAGCGAGCTCCGCCTCGTTTCCGCGACAGAAGCCAGCCTGCGGCGCGGCGCGGTCTACGTCGACTCCGGTGCCCACCCCAGCCCAGGGGCAGTACGGCTCGGAACTCCCTGGGGACTGGTGCGCGATGTCGGCACCCAGTTCGAGGTCCGTCTCCTCCCCGGCGGCGAGGCCCTGCAGATCCGCGTCCGCGAGGGCGAGGTCCAGCTCGACCGGCCTGCCGGTACGCTGGCCGCCCGCGCCGGGAGCGAGCTCCGCGTGGGCCCCGGGGACGCCATCGAGCGGCAGGCGATCGCCACCGGCGGGCCCCTCTGGCAGTGGGCCGTGGAGGCGGCGCCACCCTTCGCCCTCGAGGGCAGCTCGCTGGCCGACTTCCTGGCCTGGGTCTGCCGCGAGACCGGCTGGCGCCTCGACTACGCCGAGCCCGGCCTGGCGGCCGCGGCCGCGGGCATCGTCCTCCACGGCTCGATCGCCCGCCTCGACCCGGCGCAGGCGCTCACCGTCGTGCTGCCCGGCGCCGGCCTCCACGGCGAGGTGGTCGACGGCGTCCTGCACGTGGCGCACACCGGTGACGATCGACCGCCGGCCGGTTCCGGCGGCTGAGGCGGGCGAGGCATTCGCCTGGCGATGAATCCCCGGGCTATGGACCTTGGCCCCTGCCGGGGCCACCCTCGCTAGCCCGGGGTGGAAACCCCGGGCGGACAGGCACGCCCTCAGCCGGCCACGATCCC
>WBZL01001282.1_pt1 | contig 26716 bp, 20 predicted proteins | sample 5204291 | NCBI WGS metagenome assembly WBZL01 (sample SAMN12344345, study PRJNA552823) | activated sludge metagenome | biome: Activated sludge suspended growth; feature: Nitrification reactor; material: Wastewater; isolation source: activated sludge from nitrification reactor of wastewater...
CCGGAAGGCTACCTCGAAGCATTCGCCAATATCTATCGCAATTTCGCCCACTGCCTGCAGGCCCGCCTGGAAAACGAGGACCCCGATCCCGTATATCAGGATTTCCCTACGGTTTCGGACGGCGTCAGGGGTATGGTATTCATCGATAAGGTGGTCGCCTCCAGCCAGGCAGGCGCCGCATGGATCGGACTCTGATCGATTTTATTGCCAAACCGAACGCCGGTGGGAGGCCGGATTTTAATCCGTCTGCGGTTTGGTTCAGTCAAAAAACAACAAACATGCAAAGGCTATTCATTCTTTTTGTATTGCTTACATCGTTCGCCGGTTCTCTACGCGCGCAGGACCGGAATGCATCGACCGATATCTTCTGGGATACCTGGGGCGTGCCGCACATTTATGCACCCAACGACGAACAATTGTTCTACGCGTTCGGATGGGCGCAGATGCAAAGCCACGGCAACCTCATTCTTGAACTGTATGGAAAATCCAGGGGAAAAGCGGCCTCCTACTGGGGTGAAAAATACCTCCAGAATGATATCCTGGTCAACACCATGGGATTCCCGAAACTGGCCGAAGAATGGTACGAACAACAAGAGGGCCCCTGGAAGAAAAATTACAGCGCATTCGTCAAAGGCATGAACGCCTACGCCAATGCTCACCTGGACTCGCTGGACGCCGGCAAGCGGGTCGTGCTGCCCCTCGAACCCAAGGACGTCATCCAACACTATCTGTTTGTGATCTACGCGGATTTTGTGGGCGGCGGCGATCTCGGACAGGCGCAACGGTGGGGCGAGCGCGGATCCAATACATGGGCCATCGCTCCGTCAAAGTCGGAAAACGGCCATGCCATGCTGGTCCAGAACCCGCACCTGCCCTGGGAGGACGAATTCCTGTTCTATGAAGCGCACCTGAATACGCCGGGGCACAATATCTACGGCGCAACAGTGGTCGGTTTTCCGACCATCGGCATCGGGTTCAACGAAAACCTGGGCTGGAGCCATACCAACAATACCATCGACAATTCGGACCTGTACGAACTGGAGCTTACCGAAAACGGATATATGCTGGACGGCGCCGAAAAAGCCTTTGACAGCTCAACGGTTCAGATCGAAGTAAAAAACAGCGACGGATCGAAACGCATGCAGGATATTCAGGTCCTGCGCTCCGTTCAGGGCCCGGTGATCAAGAAGTCCGGCAATAAAGCGCTGGCTATCCGAATGCCAGGGTACGACCGCCCATTTGCAGCCGTTGAGTGGTGGCAAATGGCATCCGCTTCGAGCTTTGGTGAGTTCGAAACCACGCTGAAGGCCGTCCAGATCCCGTTCTTCAACGTCATGTATGCCGACAAGGCCGGCAATATTTTCTACCTGTTCAACGGACAGGTCCCCAAACGGGCCAGCGGCGACTGGGCTTTCTGGCACAACATCATTCCGGGCAATAAATCGGAATACGTCTGGACGGATGTCCACCCGTATGAAGACCTGCCCAAGATCAAAAATCCCGAACAGGGGTGGCTGCAGAATGCCAACGATCCGCCCTGGACGAGTACCTTCCCGATGAAGCTCGATCCGAAGAAATTCCCGCCCTATATGTCCCCCGTCGAAATGGGGTTCCGGCCCCAGCGGTCGGTCCGGATGCTGGATGAGGATAAATCGATCACCTTTGACGAACTGGTGGAATACAAGTTGTCGACCCGGATGGAACTCGCCGACCGCATCCTGGATGACCTGTTTGCCGCCATCGACGACAAATCAAGCGACCTGGCCAAAGAAGCCAAGACCGTTCTGGAAAATTGGGACCGGGAGGCCGACAACGACAGCAAAGGCGCCCTGCTCTTTTACAACTGGGCCCGCAAAATGCGCTTCTGGAACCAGGCCACCTTCAAAACGCCCTGGAGCCTGGCGGAGGCCCGCACCACGCCCGACGGATTGGCGGATCCCGCCGCTGCCGTGAAAACGCTGGAGGAAGCCGCCAATGAGATCAAGACCAATTACGGCAGCCTGGATATCCCCTGGGGAGACGTCTACCGGATACAATACAACGGTCTCGACCTGCCCGGCAACGGCGCCGACGGATCGGTCGGCGTATTCCGGGTAGCCTGGCCGGGCGGCATGGAAAACGGAAAAATGAAGATCGGCGGCGGCGATTCCTGGGTTTCCGTTATTGAGTTCGGGGATAAGGTCCGGGCTAAGGTATTGCTCAGCTACGGCAACTCCACGCAGCGCAAAAGCCCGCACAACGGCGATCAGTTGAAGCTGTTCTCTGAAAAGCAACTGCGGGATGCCTGGATCTACCGCGAGGATGTGGTCCGGCATATGGAGAAGAGCGAAACGCTGGGCAAAGTGCCGAAGGACTGATGGGGTGAAAATTCAAAACCGGTTAAAAATCATAAAAACACTTAAATGAAAACCATAAAGGGACCCGCCATTTTCCTGGCGCAATTCATGGGCGATCAACCGCCTTTCAACAGTCTGGACAGCATTTGCAATTACATGGCCGGCCTCGGCTACAAAGGGGTGCAGATCCCTACCTGGGACGACCGGCTGATCGACCTGCAGAAAGCGGCTGAAAGCAAAACCTACTGCGACGAACTCAAAGGCCGGGTTGCTGCCCACGGCCTGGAGATCACCGAGCTTTCCACCCACCTTCAGGGGCAATTGGTGGCCGTCCATCCGGCGTATGACAGCATGTTTGACGGATTCGCGCCTGCCGCGGTCCACGGCAATTCCAAAGCCAGAACCGAATGGGCCGTCCAGCAACTGAAATGGGCCGCAAAAGCCAGCCGGAACCTGGGCCTCGACGCGCACGTTACCTTCAGCGGCGCGCTGCTGTGGCCGTTCATGTACCCGTGGCCCCAACGCCCGGCCGGCCTGGTGGAAATGGGCTTCAAGGAACTGGCGGCGCGCTGGAAACCCATCCTGGATGTATTCGACGAACAGGGCGTTGATGCCTGCTACGAACTCCACCCGGGTGAGGACCTCCACGACGGCATCTCCTTCGAAATGTTCGTGGAGGAATTGAAAGGCCACCCGAGGGCCTGCATCAATTACGACCCGAGCCATTTTATCCTGCAGGCGCTCGATTATCTCGAATTCATCGACCTGTACCACGACCGCATCAAGGCGTTCCATGTAAAGGATGCCGAATTCAATCCCACCGGCCGGCAAGGCGCTTACGGCGGCTTCCAGGGGTGGGTCAACCGGGCGGGCCGGTTCCGCTCCCTCGGCGACGGTCAGGTGGACTTTATCGGCATTTTCAGCAAGCTGAGCCAGTACGACTACGGCTCCTGGGCCGTCCTCGAATGGGAATGCTGCATCAAGAGCCCGGAACAAGGCGCGGCTGAAGGCGCACCTTTCATCAGCGACCACATCATCCAGGTCACTGAAAAGGCTTTTGACGATTTTGCAGGCGGCGGCATAGACGAAGCCGGCAACCGGAAAATACTGGGCCTTTAGGACCGCAAAAAATATTTGAATGAACCCGTCCGAACAGGATAAGGCGATTCTTGAACAGGCTTACCTGGAAGCGATTTACCAGATTGACGAGCCGCGGATGGCGATGATCCCCGGCGTTGCCAATGAGGTTTTGGTGGACCTGCTGGAATACCACAGGATCGACAACTGGGCCGTCATTACGGCTGATAATCCGCAATCCGAATTGTTGCCGGATGACGAAAACCTCAAGCGCTACCAGTCCCTCCGGGAGGAGGTCGAAGTCATGAACCGGATCGCCTTACCCGGTTTCGGACTGGACCGGCACGGCCAATGGCCGCCCGAGCGGAACCTGCTGATCCTGGGGCTGTCTGGAGAAGAAGCCGCAGCCCTGGGCCGGAAATACGGCCAGCTGGCCATCGTTTGGGGCGGGCCGGAAGGCGCCGGAGAAGTATTGTGGTGCCAATAACGCGATGAAGCGATTTGCCGATCTGTTTGACCGCCTGGACCAGACGACGAAAACCAATGAGAAAGTCGATGCGCTGGCCGGGTACTTCCGGGAAACAACAGATGAAGACCGGATGTGGGCCATTGCCCTGCTCAGTCACCGCAGGCCCAAACGGACCGTCAGCACTACCCGGCTGCGGGAATGGGCGGCAGAGCGCGCGGGATTGCCGCTTTGGCTTTTCGAAGAATCTTACCATGTGGTCGGCGACCTGGCCGAGACCATTGCCCTCACCCTGCCCGAATCCGGGGCCTACAGTGACCAATCCCTCACTTACTGGATCAACTATATCCGAAGCCTGGGCGACCTGGAAGAAGCCGAAAAGAAGGAAAAGATCCTTTCGGCCTGGGACCAGCTCGAAAAGCGGGAGCGCTTCGTATTCAACAAGCTGATCACCGGCGGTTTCAGGGTCGGGGTTTCCCAGTTGCTGGTGGTAAGGGCATTGGCCCGGTTCACCGGGATCGGGGAAAGCGCAATCGCCCACCGGCTGATGGGCGCCTGGAGCCCCGACGATACCCTCTTCAAAGACCTGCTGCTGGCGGACGACCCGGTCGCAGACCTTTCCAAGCCCTACCCGTTTTTCCTGGCTTATCAGTTGGAATCGGCCGTGTCGGACCTCGGTCCGCCCGACGACTGGCAGGCAGAGTACAAGTGGGACGGCATCCGGGGGCAGCTCATTGTGCGAAACGGCGAACTCTTCGTCTGGTCGCGCGGAGAGGAACTGCTCACCGATAAATTCCCGGAATACCATGCCCTGGCTTCAGCGCTGCCCGACGGTACGGTACTGGACGGCGAAATCCTGCCGTTCAGGGACGGCATGCCGCTGCCGTTCGGCGTGCTCCAGACCCGGATCGGCCGGAAGAACCTCACCCGCAAACACCTGGAATCAGCGCCCGTCATCTGCATGGCCTACGACCTGCTGGAATGGGGCGGCCGCGATATCCGGGAGCAACCGCTTGCCGAACGGCGGAAATTGCTCGAAAACCTGCTGGCGACCACCCCGGATCAACCCGTGCTCCGCATATCGCCGGTCATCGGGTTTAACCGTTGGGGCAACCTCGCGGAGATTCGCGAAAAAGCCCGAGACGAAGGCAGCGAAGGCATCATGCTCAAGCGAAAGGATTCGCCCTACCGCGCGGGTAGAAAAAAAGGCGACTGGTGGAAATGGAAGGTGGACCCGCTGACGGTGGATGCCGTCATGATCTATGCCCAGCGCGGACACGGCCGAAGGGCCAACCTGTACACCGATTTCACTTTTGCGGTATGGGACGGCGATCAGCTGGTGCCGTTTACCAAGGCTTATTCCGGGTTGACGGACGCCGAGTTCGGCGAGTTGACCGCCTGGGTCAATAAACATACGCTGGAACGGTTCGGGCCGGTGCGCAGCGTGACCCCGTTCCACGTTTTCGAGATCGCTTTTGAAGGCATTCAGGAATCTTCCCGCCACAAAAGCGGGGTGGCGTTGCGTTTTCCGAGGATGTTGCGGTGGCGAAAGGATAAAAAAGCAGAAGAGGCCAATACGCTGGCGGATCTGAAGGCATTGCTGTAAAACGCAGAAAGGTCAAGCCATCAAAGACTTGACCTTCCTTTACCGCTTAATGATCCCGATATATAACGCCGGCAAACTTGCCGGTATTATCGCAATCCGATAAAAAATTATGCTCTGCGTTCTTTTGAAGCCGAAAAGAACATTTTTTGCAGTTTTTTCCGTGCAAAAAAGATCCGGCTCTTGATGGTACCCAGCGGAGAATCCAGTTCTTCCGCGATTTCGTCGTACTTGTAGCCCTCAAACGCCATCATGAAGGGCTTCCGGAAGTCTTCGGGAAGCTGATCGACCATGCCCATGAGCTCACCCATGGTTACGGTCTCCTCACCGTCGTTTTCAACCAGCCGGTCCCCGCTATTGATGTAATAGTTGTTGGGCGTCTGGTCGATGATGAGGTTGCGGCGCACTTTTTTCCGGTAATTGTTGATGAAGATATTCCGCATAATGGTCACGGCCCAGGCCTTGAAATTGGTGCCCTGGTTGTATTTGTCGGCGTTCGTGATGATCCTCAAAGCCGTGTCCTGATATAAGTCTTCAGCATCATCGAGATTACCTGTCAGTTTGAGAGAAAAGGCGCGCAAAGAACTACTAATGCGTTCGAGTTGTTCTTGCATTTGGTTTTGCATTGCGTAGATCATGTCGGTGATATTGTTTTGCAATTATTTTTTACAAATTTAATGTATAGACATCTTTTTTGCAAAAAAAATTATCTATTTAGAATGAATTCAGCAAAAATAGTGCCTGAACTGTCCGCCTGACACCATGTCAGGCCTCAAGTGTTAAAATTTTTAACAGTTTTAAACTAAACTAAACAGCAAGTGTATATTAGTAATGTACGTGGTTTCGGTGATGTGCGGTTTCAGGTAACTCCCGGACCCTCGGAGAGGACGAATGCAGGATAACAAAAATAAAGACTGATGGGCGGCCCGAAGGATGCACCGCAAAATGAGCAAAATGGCATGACCAAACAGCAGATCTTTCTCGCTGACAATCTGCGCTATTTGCGCAAGCAACAAAACCTGAGTCAGGAAGAACTGGCTTCCAAGGTTGGCCTGAACCGCGGTAACGTCGCCTCTTATGAAAACGGAACAGCCGAGCCCAAATTGTGCAATTTGCTCAAGTTGGCGGATATTTTCGGCGTTTCCATGTCGGATATGATATTGAAGGACCTCAGCCGCTATCAACACACCAACGGGCAATACCCCGTCCTGTGCAAGGAAAAGCTGGCCAAACTGGAGTTCCTGCTCCAGGAAACCGTGACCCTGCGGGAATTCCTGGAAGGCCTCAGCAAGTGCACGGAATACAACAAGAACAAACTGGAAGACGATCAGCTTTCCAACGAAGTCCGGTTCATGATCCATTGTTCGGACCAGATTTTTGAAGCGGCCGTCAAGTTGCTGACCCACAACCAGGAATTGCTCAGTTTCTTTCCCTCGGATGTTCCCTTTCCTCAGTCAGCCTGACCATTTCGTAAAATGACGGCCGGGTTGCCTTGCTTTTCTCCCGGTAAAGGGCTATTTTTATCGGCGTAATCATCCCATGAACATGAAACGAATTGCTGCGCTGGCCATTTGCTGGGCAATTTACGCCCTCCCTCTATTCTCCAATCAGGACGATATTTTCATTAACGCAAGTTTCGAAGAAGTGCGCGCCCTTGCCGGAAAGGAAGGGAAATTATTCCTGGTCCATTTCCGGGCAAGTTGGTGCATGCCCTGCCTGTGGATGGAAGAGAACACTTTTTCCGACGAATCGGTAGCCGATTATCTGCGTCGGAATTACGTATCGCTGAAGGTGGACATCGACGATGCCGCCGGCCGGGCGCTGCAAAAGCGGTTTGACGTCAACGCCCTCCCGACGATCCTGGTCTTCAGCGCGCAAGGCCAGCTGCTCGATCGCCTGGACGCCGCATTGGAACCCCAGCCTTTTCGCCGCTACCTGGAAAGGTTCAACCAACCCCGGCACCGCATCGGTCAGGGATACGCCGACACCGGCCCCGTACTGGCCACGCCTGTCGCCCGGTTGCCCGTATATCGCCCTCCGCTGATCCCGGAGAATGATCCGCAGCCGGCTTCCCAGTCCGCTCAACCCCTTGCAAATCACCCGCCGGCCAGGCCTGCGCTGCTGAACGCCAGTTATGCGCCGCCATCCGCCGGCCGGCCTGAGGCGCCGCAACATTATGAAGCGTCAACTACCCCGAGTTTTACCCCCAGAAGCGATAAGGTCTTTTCCATCCAGCTCGGCATATACTCGGATTACCAAAATGCCCTTCGCGCGGTCGCCGGGTACGAAAACCGGTTCAAGGAGCACGAAGTGCAATTGATCGCCTTCCGGCAGGACGGCAAGCTGGTCTACCGCATACTGATCGGCCGGTTCGGCCTGCTCAGCAAAGCCGAAGACTACCTCTTGTACCTCAACCGGAACGATGTGCGGGGGATTATCCGGGAGATTGGGAAATAAAGATGTAAGTCGTAAGTCATAAGTCGTAAGTCATAAGTCGTAAGTCGTAAGTGGTAAGTCATAAGTTGTAAGTCGTAAGTTGTAAGTGGGGATTTCCTGAGCGTAGTCGAAGTTAAGTCGTAACGGCCCTTTCGCGTAACAAAAATGGACTTCTTCGATTTGCATTCGCAATACCGATGCCTTTCCCCCTGATTGAGCTGCCCGGTACAGCGGTCCGTTAGGATCGCAATACCTGTAGCACCCCGGCAACGACGTAAGCCACCGGCCGATAGGGCCAGTATATGAAGATCTGCTACGCCCGTTGAAATCCATGCTATCCATATTTAATGGGGCCGGTTCGGAATCGACCGATGTGGCCTCGAACGGGCTTTCGACTTTCGACTTACAACTTACGACTAAACAATCCTACCTTTGTCCGGAAATCTGACGAGTCATGAGCCTGCTGATACAGCATATCAAATCCCTGGTCCAGGTGCGGGAAACGGTAAAGGGGCCGCTGAAAGGGAAGGACCTTGGAGTTTTGCCCGCGCTTGAAAACGCTTACCTGCTGATAGAAGGCGACCGCATAGCGGCATTCGGCCCGATGAGCGAATCCCCCGGGCGGGCCGGCAAAGTTATAGACGCTACCGACAGGATGGTTTTCCCCAGCTGGGTTGATTCGCATACCCACCTGGTGTTTGCCGCCAGCCGGGAAGCCGAGTTTGTCGACCGGATAAACGGGCTCAGTTATGCCGAGATCGCCCAGCGCGGCGGCGGCATCCTCAATTCAGCCCGCAGGTTGCAGGAAACCCCCGAAGCGGTGTTGCTGGAACAGGCCTGGGCGCGACTGCAGGAAGTGATCGGGTTCGGCACCGGCGCCATCGAGATCAAGAGCGGATACGGCCTAACGTCCGAAAGCGAGTTGAAAATGCTTCGCGTGATCCGCAAACTGGGAGAAATGGCGCCCATCCCGGTAAAAGCCACCTTTCTGGGCGCTCACGCCATGCCGCTGAAATACCGGGAAAACCGCAGCGAATACCTCCGGCAAATCACACAGGAAATGTTGCCGCAGATCGCCGGCGAGGGCCTGGCCGATTATATCGACGTGTTCTGCGAAAAGAATTTTTATTCTGTAGAAGAAACGGAGCGCATTCTGGAAGCCGGGGCCCGGTATGGGTTAAAGGCCAAGATCCATACCAACCAGTTCCACTCCATGGGCGGCATCCAGGCCGCTATCCGGTACAATGCCCTGTCGGTCGACCACCTGGAAGTAGTGAATGAAACGGAGATCGCCGCCCTGCGCAAGAGCAAAACCCTGCCCGTGCTCCTGCCGACCGCACCCTTCTTCCTCAACGATGAGCACCGCCCGCCCGCCCGCAAGCTCATCGACGCCGGGCTGCCCGTAGCGCTGGCTACCGACTATAACCCGGGCACAACCCCGTCGGGCCGCATGTCCTTTGTCCTGTCGCTGGCCTGCATCCAGTTGCGCATGACCCCCGAAGAAGCCGTCAATGCCGCTACGGTGAACGGCGCCTTTGCCCTGGAAATGGGCGATGCCTGCGGGGCGATCGCAAAAGGGTACCTGGCCAATGTGTTCATCACCAAACCCATGCCTTCGGTGGCGTATTTGCCGTATGCCTTCGGAAGCGACCTGGTGGAGCGGGTGGTATTGAACGGGCAAGTTCATTGATCCGGAACCATGACTTTTACATTCCCACTTTTACATTTTGCATTTAAACTTCCTACCGGTTCCCTTGCGCTAAAAAAATACCGCACCCTAAAACTTTTCCTTCCCGCCGTCCATCCTTACAAACAAATCACTGTTCTTGAAAAGGGGCCTTTGCGCCCTGCATTGGAAACCATACCGGATAACTGACCTGGAACGTGGACGAAATCGACAGCCAACTGGTGGAACAAGCGCAAAGCGGCGATAAACGGGCCTTGAACCGCTTGTTTACGCTCTGGTACCCGCGGGTGTACAACCTGGCGTTCCGGTATTTCGCCGATCCGGATCAGGCGGCGGAGATCTGCCAGCAGACCTTCCTGTCCATCCACAAGCGGTTGGCGCAATTGCGGGATCCCGGGAGCTTCAAGGGGTGGCTTTTCCGGACGGCGATCAACTACTGCCACGAAGAAGGGCGCACCATCAGCCGGCGGGCCCGGCACCAGGAAAACCTGAACAACCAGCCGGCCAACGGGCTGGCCCAATCGCCGCACGAACAGGTGCTGCGCAGCGAACGGGCCAGGATCATCATGGCCGCCCTGCAAAAAATACCCGCCGACCAGCGGGAAGTGATCCTGATGAAGGAATACGAAGACCTCAAATTCCGGGAGATCGCCGAGATCCTGGACGTGTCGGTCAACACCGTGAAATCCAGGCTGTATTACGGGCTCAATGCCCTGCGCAAGCTCTTAACGGATTGTCAATTACTAAATGAGTTATACCATGAATGAATCCACGCGGCGTCAACAGATGATGGACTACCTCTACGGAGAGCTGGAAGCGGACGAGCGCCGGGATTTTGAACAGTGGCTGGCCGATAACCCCGAAGCCCGCGCCGAACTGGACGCCATGCAGGAAACGCGGATGGCCCTGTCGGCCCTGCCGGATGTAAAACCCGCTCCCGCCGTATTTGCTGTGGAATCACCGGCCCCACCTTCGTTGAACCTGAAGCGGTGGAAACGGGCCGCGATAGCCGCAGCCTTTTTGGGCGCGTTATGGCTGTTCAATTTCAGGGTGGAAATCCAGAAAGGCAGCGTCATCCTGGCCTTCGGGAAAGCCCCCGAAGCCGTACAGGCTGTTCAACCGCCGGCGGTCACCGACAACGAACAATGGCGCGCGGCTTATGCGGCTTTGCAAACCGAATGGGAGCGCAAATGGAAATCGGTGGATTCCTTGTTGGAGACCCAGTCGGCGACCTGGAAAAAACAGCAAAATGTCCAGTTGGCCGGATGGAAGCAGCTGCAGGAAAAAGAGCTGGAAACAGCCCGCCGGGAATTCCGCGAAAAAGAGGTTCCGCGCGTGGCGTATATGGTGCAACATATGCAGCTCGAACAGCAGGAAGAACTCCGGGTGATGCTCGAACAATTCTGGAGCAACTGGCAGAATACCCGTCAAACCGACCTGAAGAATATCGGCGCCCATTTTTCCGACCTGTACCAGGATGTAGAAACCAGGCAAAAAGCAACCGAAGCCATGTTCGTCAGCCTGATGGGCGGCAGCGGCGTAGGAAAATAATTTCAATCATTCAAATTTATCACAAATGAGATACTTGATCACTTTGCTGTTGATCGCCGTCACCATCGTGCTCTATGCCCAGGACCGGGACGGCAACCGGATGAAAAAGGATATCGAAGTGGCGGAGAAGGTGATCGCCGCTTCCCTGGAAACTTCCTATGACAAAGAAGGTCTGCGGTTTTCGGTTGAAGGCTCCTACCTCGACGGCTACGGCGTGCTGTTTACCCTGCGCCAGACGTACTCGCCGGTCGTTTGGGGGGGCAACATCAACGGGCAACTCGACAGGCTGTACCAGTCCGACCGCGCCCCCAGGGCGATTACCCCACAGGCGGATGTGCGTCCATTTGAAACCGCTGCGGTCATTAATCTGGACTCCATGGCATTCGACATGGGCCAGTTCAAAAAGGCTGTAGCCGATTACCTGGTGGATTACGGCTACCTGTTGCCGAAGTTGACCGCCGGTGAAAAGATCTGTCTGAAATTGACGGGGAATTACACCAGAACCTACAGCGATCTGCTGACCACCAATTTTACGATTGCCGTACCGGGAGGAGCCCCCAATCAGACCCTGACGGCGGTAGTGGGCCGCGCAGACATAGCCGACCAGCAAGCCGGGAAGATCACCCGCAATCAACTGGAAAGCAAGATCCTCTTCAGCGAGGATAAAGGAGAGGACAATAAGCCTGACAAAGAGTCTGAAATGGTCATTTCCATTTTCCAACGCCTCTACCAACCTGACCTGAGCTTAACCTACCGGCTGAACGGCGGGGGCAACTATGAACGGATCGATGGCATGGGCCGGATCTTCACATTGGGATTTGCCCACCGCAAAGTCTCGCCTTACGGGGTGCTTTTCGACCGGCTGAATGCAGACCAGCAAGGCCGTTGGGGTTTGAGCTCCGGTGTGGTGGTTGATGGTACGGCTGTCAGGATCCGCCCCCGGGGGCAAAACGCCCCGGAAGATGACGAAATAAAAGAAAAAGAGGTTGAGGATCAATCCTTTGCCGATTTCCTTGAAGGATTCAAGGAAAATATTATTGAATACGGCGGCACCCTGAAAAGCCTGCCTGCTGACGAAATGGTCACCTTCCGCCTGAATATCACCACCTGCGATGAATGCGAGAAAGTCCCGGAAAAAGTAGAGATCAGCGTGAAACAGCCGGTGCTGGAAGGTTACCGGAAAGGGACCCTGACCATAGAACAAGCTTTGGCGCAATTGAAAGTGGTTGAGAACTAACCCTCCAATGCAATTATCCGACTGTCAGAACCGGGGCCGCGAGGTCCCGGTTTTTTTATTTCTGCGAAACTTTGCCCGACAACCAGGCGTTTTAGTTTCACCCCTGTGGATAATTCATCATTCTTCAACCTATCTTTGCCCCCAAAGCGGATAACTATGCCGGAACAACCCAATATAAAAAGGACGGAAATTCGGGATTTGGGCGAATTTGGCCTGATTGACCGCCTCACCGGTGCCTTCCCCCTGCAAAATGAATCTTCGGTAAAAGGGGTAGGCGACGATGCCGCCGTCATCGACAATGGCGGATTCATGACCGTCGTTTCCACGGATATGCTCGTGGAGGGCATCCACTTCGACCTGATGTATACCCCGCTCAAACACCTGGGGTACAAAAGTGTGGTCGTCAACGTTTCGGACATCTACGCCATGAACGCCACGCCCCGGCAGATCACCGTTTCCATCGCCATTTCCAACCGCTTTTCGGTGGAGGCGCTGGAAGAACTCTACGACGGCATCCGGGCCGCCTGCACCCATTACGGCGTCGACCTTGTGGGCGGCGATACGACCTCCTCGCTCAAGGGCCTGATCATCAGCGTTACGGCCGTCGGCCAGGGGGAAAAGGAAAAACTGGCATACCGCAGCGGCGCCAGGCCCGGCGACCTGATCTGCCTGACCGGGGATGTCGGGGCGGCCTATCTGGGTTTGCAGATCCTCGAACGGGAAAAACAGCTTTACCTGTCCAATCCCGGCATCCAGCCCGACCTCGAAAACCAGCAATACCTCGTGAGCCGCCAACTTAAGCCGGAGGCCCGTAAGGACGTCATTGAAATGTTTGCGCAAAACAAACTGGTACCCACATCCATGATCGATGTCTCTGACGGCGTTTCATCGGAGTTGTTCCATATCTGCAAACAATCCGGCGTCGGGGCGTTCCTGGAAGAAAGCGGCGTCCCCATCCACCCGGAAGCGCAAATGATGGCGCTGAAGTTCGGACTGGATCCGATCACATGCGCATTGAGCGGCGGCGAGGACTACGAGCTGCTGTTTACGATCGATCCGTCGGATGTGGAAAAGATCAAATACCTGCCCGACATTTATATTGCCGGTGAGATCACGCCGGCGGCCGACGGCATCAAACTGCACACGAAGGGCGGCAATATCCACGACCTGAAGGCCCAGGGCTGGCAGCATTTTGAAGAAGAAAACCTAAACTGAAGCAAATAAAAATGAAGTTCAAATTTATACTGTTGGCAGGCCTTTCCCTGATCCTTGTCTGGGGGTGCAAACCCAACGCGCCCGAGGATGAAACGCAAACCAACGTAAAAGTCAAAGTCCCCCGGTTCGAAATGGACTCGGCCTACGCCTATGTGGCCAAACAGCTGGAATTCGGCCCCAGGGTAATGAATTCGGAGGGCCACGAGGCCTGTAAGAATTGGCTGGTGAATAAATTGAAATCATTCGGCGCCAAGGTGACCGAACAGCATTTCCAGGCCAAAACCTATAACGGCCTTACGGTGAACGGTACCAACATCACCGGCAGCTACAACCCGGAAAGCCGCACCCGCATCCTGCTGGCCGCCCACTGGGATTCGCGACATATCGCCGATTCTCCGCTGAGCACCGAACGCAGGGACGAACCCATCCTCGGCGCTGACGACGGAGCGAGCGGCGTTGGCGTTTTGCTGGAAGTGGCCCGGCAATTGCAACAAAATCCGATCTCCATCGGTGTGGATATTGTCCTCTTTGATGCCGAGGACTACGGCGAAAGCAATGTGGAATACACCACCCAGGCCGAACAACTGGCAGGGGTGATGACCTGGGCGCTCGGCTCCCAGCATTGGGCGAAAAGCTTCAGCGGCACCAAGCCGATCTACGGCATCCTGCTGGACATGGTCGGGGCAAAAGGCGCCTACTTCCCCAAAGAGGAATACTCGCGCACCTTCGCGCCGCAACTGGTCGAAAAGATCTGGAGCATGGCCAACAGCATGGGCTATTCCTCCTTTGCACAGGTGAACGGCGGCGGCGTAACCGACGACCACTTTTTCGTCAACCGCTCGGCCGGAATTCCCATGGTCGACATCATCAACATGCCGCCCAACAGCGCCAACAAAAGCTTCGGCGATCACTGGCATACGCACAACGACAACCTCGATATCATCGACCCGCGCACCCTCCGGGCAGTGGGGCAGGTGGTATTGGCCGTGCTGTATAATGAAAACAACGGCGATTTTTAAGACTGACGCCATGCAAGAGAAATTTCTGGAACAGCTTTATCAGGAACACAACAAAAAACGTTGCGTCCCTTCACCGGATCTGGTCTGCAACTGGATCGAAGGCATCCTGAAACTATTGTTTCCCGAGCTGGCCAACCGGCAATTCAGCAGTTACCGGGATTTCAGGCAATTTTACGACCAACTCCACCTCGATCTCTACAACATCCTGGTCGAACTGGGCGTCCAGACCGATGAAATGGAAAAATCCTTCTGGGATCAGTTGCCGACCGTCAAAGGGTCGCTGCAAAAAGATGCCGAAGCCATTCTCGTCGGCGACCCGGCGGCGCACAGCCTTACAGAGGTGATCCGGACCTACCCCGGCTTTTTCGCCATTGCGGTCTTCCGGCTGGCGCATATTTTTTACCAGTTGAATATCCCGTTGATCCCGCGTACGCTGACGGAGTATGCCCACAGCAAGACCGGGATCGATATCCACCCCGGGGCCCGGATCGGTGACGGGTTCTGCATCGACCACGGTACGGGGATCGTGATCGGGGAAACGTCCGAAATCGGCAACAACGTCAAAATATACCAGGGCGTGACCCTGGGCGCGCTCAGCGTCAAGAAAGAACTGGCCAAAACCAAACGGCATCCCACCATCCAGGATAATGTGGTCATCTACGCAGGCGCCACGATCCTGGGCGGCGATACCGTGATCGGCAACAACGCCATTATCGGCGGCAATGTGTGGCTGACACACAGCGTTGCGCCGTTCTCCCGGATCTATTACGAGGGCGCGCAGTATCAGAAGGTGATGGAGTAAGGTTATTGTTGTTTGTTGTTGTTTCAGTTCCTCGATTCCTCGATTCCTCGATTCCTCAGTTCCTCGATTCCTCAGTTCCTCAATCCCTCAAATTCACCCTCTGACATGAAATGCATATGATGTCCGAAACAAAAAACGGGGCCGGTGCAGGCTCGTTCAGCGTACTGGAGCTGGTGGGCAATACGCCGATGGTGGAAATCCGGCATATTATCCGGAAGCCCGGCGTACGCGTATATGCCAAGCTCGAAGGGCAGAATCCCGGCGGCAGTGTCAAGGACCGGGCCGCTTACGGGATGATCAAAGGCGCCCTGGATCGCGGCGAAATACAGGCCGGTACGCGGCTTGTGGAGGCGACAAGCGGAAATACCGGTATCGCGCTGGCGATGATCGCCCGGCTTTTCGATCTGGAAATTACGCTGATCATGCCCGAAGATTCTACCCAGGAGCGGGTTCAGACGATGGAGGCCTACGGCGCAGAAGTGATCCTGACCCCTGCCGAAAAATCCATTGAATATTCCCGGGAATACGCCGACGAGCTGGTAGCGACCAAGGGGTACTTCATGCTCAACCAGTTTGCCAATGCCGATAATTGGGGCATGCATTACCGCAGCACCGGGCCGGAGATCTGGCGCGACACCCGCGGCGAGGTGACCCATTTTGTTTCTTCCATGGGTACGACGGGCACCATTATGGGCGTTAGCCGGTATTTAAAGGAACAAAACCCGGACGTGCAGATCGTGGGCGTTCAACCTACAGAAGGCTCCCGGATTCCGGGCATACGGCGCTGGTCGCCCGATTTTCTGCCCAAAATCTTCGAACCGGCAAGGGTGGACCAAAAAATTGATGTTTCCCAGGATGAAGCCACCGATACCATGCGCCGTCTGGCAAAAGAAGAGGCGATCTTCGCCGGGATGAGCTCGGGGGGCGCTGTGGCCGCGGCGGCCAAACTGGCGGAACAGATTGACCAGGGTACCATCGTCTGCATCATCTGCGACCGCGGCGACCGGTACTTGTCCTCCGGCATCTTCTAGATTTCATGCCCGACAGTTTTTGTTTCTCAAAAAAATTGTAAAGTCCGGATTTTCAAGTATTTTTGACAAAAATCCTGTCTGTCATAAATCAAGGCTTATGAAAAATCTCTCCTACCTTCTGGTCACCCTGGCAGTTGGCGCTGCCGTTGCCGGATGTTATACTTCCGGGCAGATTTCAGAAAAGTCCACTGATCATTCGAGTTTTTACGGCATCCGGGAGCCTGAAGGTTCCATTTCCCTGATCGACCACCTCCGCCGGGTGCCCGGCGTCTCCATTTCCGGCAATGACGCCGATGCGTACATCACCATCCGCGGCATCAAATCCCTGGAAGGCAGCAACGAACCCCTGTTCGTTGTAGACGGTTACATCCTCAACGGCGGACTGCGGGACGCGGTCAACATGGTCCCCGTCCAGGACATCAAAGCCATCAAAGTGCTGAAAGATGCCGCGGATACGGCGTGGTACGGCCTGCGCGGCTCCAACGGCGTTATTGAGATCACGCTGAAGTAGTTGGCGGTCGGCAGTCGGCAGCAACAAGCATCCAGTATCAAGTATCCAGTATCAAGTATCCAGTATCAAGTATCCAGTATCAAGTATCCAGTATCCAGTATCAAGCATCCAGTATCAAGCATCAGCATGGCAGCCTCACCTCCTCCACCAATAAACCACCCCAACCACCCCAACCAGGATCAACCCCATCCACCACCAGCGGGCCGGGGCGCTGCCTGATTTTACCGGACCTGGATCGCCCTGCAGGACAAATCCCGCCCAGTAATAAGGGTGTGCGAACAACGGATCGGCGGATGCCAGGTATTGCTCTTTGGCGGCCCGGAGCGCTTCGTCTTTGGGTTTCCCCCGGGCAAGGCTCTGGTAGAAAGGCGTCATCAGGTCGGACGTAGTCGCGTCGGCTACCGGCCACAGGCTCATCACGATGCTGGGCACGCCCGCCATGGTGAATGCCCTGCCCAGGCTCAATAACCCTTCGCTTTCCGTCAGTTTGCCTTCGCCGGTGCTGCAGGCCGACAATACGGCCAATTGGGCCGAAAGATCCAGGTTGGCCAGCTCCCATGCATACAGGTAACCCTCATTCAGGCTGTCGTCGGCAGCAGCCAGGGCAAGGAAAGAACGGAGCGGGTCGGCCTCATCGACAACGGCGTGGGTGGCCAGGTGCAGGATGGCATATTGCCCGGCCTGGTCCCTGAACGCGCGTTCCGTACAGGCGGCGCCCGCCAGGATCCGGCCCGGAAAAAAAGCCTGTACGCGCCGGGCTTCTTCCGCAGCGCCGGGCAAGGGCTGCAACTTATTATAGGCCCGGGTGGCCGGGATGCCCTCAAGCGCGGCAAGCGGCCGGTACACCGGAGCTGCGGCCAGTACCCCCCGCCCTCGGCGCCGGCCCGATTGGTCCAACTGCTGGAGCAAAACCGCTGCGGATGCGGCATACCGGACACGGCGCTTGCGGAAGAAATAGGGTAGCTCCCTGAAATCGGGCTTTTGCCCCAATCCGGAAGTGTCGGTCACCAGCACTTCGAACGGAATCCGGTGCAATACCCCATCCGGAATGATGAGCACGTTTTTGTTTACGGCTTCCTCTTCTATCGGAGCAATCAGCAGGGCATATAACCGGTAAGCCCGCCGAATGTAGGCGTCGAACGCTTTCTGCGGTTCGTTGATGAACCCGGATATATCGGTCAGGTCTTTCCGGAAACCTGCAACTTCATCCTCAAGCTGTTGCGGGAAAGGTATTTCATGCAGCGTTTGCCGGCCGGCATCGGCTGTAAAAATGAACAGGCTGGTGTCGCGAAACAGGTATTCCACCAGCAATTCTCCGGGTGCAAGGATCTTTGCGACAGCGGTCTTCATGGAGGGCGGATCCTCCGGGTTTTGGAGGCTTTTATATCCGGGATAGTCTTTCAGCAGCTGATCCCTTATTCTATCGTTTTCCTGCCGCAGGGCAAACTGCTCCTCTTTCATTTTCCGGACCGTACTGTCCGGGAGCAATCCGTCCGCAAGGTCTTGGTCCAGGTGGGCCAGTTTCAAGCTTGAAGACCAATATCGATCGCGATCCGCCTCCGGCACGCCGCCCAGCTGCATCAACTCCCGGACGTTCATTTTCCCCAGCAGAACAGTCGACCGGGCCCGTTCCAGCGTTTGCCAGGCATCTGCCAGGTTTGCCGTTCCGCCCGGCCTCTTCTGCAAAAGGCCGGCAATGCGCAACCTTTCCGCGTACAAACTGCCGGTATGGGCAAAAAACGCGATCTTGGAATCATCAGCGCCGGCGTTTTTCAATTGCGCTTCGGCCAGTTTTTCCGACAAACGGACGGCAGTTTCCGCCAGGTCGAGCCAGCTTTCGTCGCGGGATTGCTGATATTTCCTGCGGGCCAGGATGGCTTTCTGATTCAGGCCCTGCAGCAAAAGATCGGGCCACCGCGCACCGGTTATATCCGGATTGTCCTGAATCCCGGCCGGATGAAAACCGGGCACCGTCAGCTCCAGCACCTGTTGTACAAAAAAAAGTGCAGAATCAAGACCTGGTTCGGCCACCGCCAGCCGCATGCAGGCCCGGATGATCTCGACGTTGTCCTGCGCCTGCATCCGCCGGTTGATCCCCAGGGCATGCCGGTAAAAAACCTTGGCTTCGACCGGTTTCCCGGTATCGTACAGGCATTCTCCGAGGTTGTTGTAGATCTCGGCGATCTTGACGTGGTTTTCATCCGGATAAACCCGTTTGAAATAGGCCAGCGCCTGTTTGAAGGCCTCAACGGCTTTATCAAATTCCTTCAACTCCCGCCAGGTCATCCCGACGTTGATCAGCGCATTGGCGTATTCCTGGAAAAATCTTTTTTCCCGCGGGTCGTAAGCGTCCAGAATGGCCTGGTAGCAGGTCAGTGCCGCTTCAAAATCACCCAACTGGTAATGGGCGTTCCCGGATACCTGCCAGGATAGGGCGGCCTGCCTAGCTTTGGAGCCGAATAGCGCCTCCGTGAGCAGCCTGCTTTGTTCCGAATATTCCAATCCAGACCGGAAATCGCCCATATGGTTGTACACCAGGCCCATGTTGCCCAGCGCGGTGGCCATATCGGCCCGACTGTTTTTGGCTTTTGCCGCCTCATAACATTGCCGGTGGTAGGCCAGCGCCTTGGGAAAATCGCCGAACAGATCGTAGGTATTCGCCAGCCCGGAAAGGGAACTGAGCACGCTCGGATGGTCGGCCGGAAGATTCTTCCGCTTGATCGCCAGCGCTTTTTCGTAGAGGTCGATGGCTTCCTTGATCCGGAAGTCCCGGTAACAGACATTGGCCAGGTTATTGAAAGTAAAGCCGATCCGGGTATTGTCCTCATCCAGTACGCGCCGGTAGACCTCAAGGCCTTGTTCGTAGGCGGATTTGGCTTCCCTGTAATGTCCGGATTCATAGTAGATCACCCCTTTGGCCCGGTACAGATCGCCTAGCACGACGGTCAGCTGGCTGTCGGCGGGCGGCCGGGATTCCAGGTCATCCACGGCTGCCTGAACGGCGCGCAATCCGGCTTCGGGCTGGCCCTGATCCAGGTAATTATAGGCGATATCCTGCTGGAGCCAGTAGTATTCATCCCATTTTTCCGCTTTTTTGAACAACGGCAGGGCCATGCGGAGGTAATAGGTCGAACTGTCAAACTGGCGCTTTTGCTGGAACTCCTTCCCGAGTTTTTTCCACTGTCCGGCGGCATCCTCATCGGTTGTCTGGGCGGTAACGCCGGCTGCTAGCCACCAAAAGCACAGGCAGGGCAGGAGATATCGCATAGGGAAGCTGTTTTTATGCCCGGATCGGACATTGGTTAACCGCAAATTACGGAAAATGGCGAGATCTGCTTATATTTATCCGCAACCTTTACGCAAACTGGTATGAAAACTTCGAAGCGCTGCACCATCCTGACATTGGCCTGCCTGATTCCCGCATTCGGCATGCAGGCCCAATCCCGGCCCGATATCCTTGAAAAACTGGAAGAGGTCGCGGTAGTCGATCAAAAAGTAATGATGCCCATGCGGGACGGCATCCGGTTGTGTACCGACATTTACCGCCCCAAAACGGATAAACCCGTCCCCATCATCTTTTCCCGGACACCCTATAATTTTAACTCCTGGGGCGACGGCGAGCTTAAAACGCGGACCATGGAGCGGGCCTATGACCTGGTCAAAAGAGGGTACGCGTACGTGGTCCAGAACGAACGCGGGCGGTATTTCTCCGAAGGCGAATGGGATATCCTGGGCGTGCCGCTGACCGACGGGTACGATGCCTTCACCTGGTTGAAAAACCAGGCGTGGTCCAACGGGAAGATCGGCACCTTGGGCTGTTCTTCGACCGCCGAATGGCAAATGGCGGTGGCAGCGCTCGATCATCCGGCGCATGCCGCCATGGTAGCCCAGGGATTCGGAGCCGGTGTCGGCCGGGTCGGCGACATTTACGAACAAGGCAACTGGTACCGCGGAGGCGCCCAGCAAATGTTGTTCACGGCATGGCTTTACGGGGTAGAACAGGACAAATTCAAGCCGAGGATACCGCCGGGCGCCACCCAGGAAGACCTGATCCGGATCTCCAGGTACTATGACCTTTCGCCTGAAAACCCGGCAGTGGACATGTCAGTTGCCCTGAAACACCTGCCGGTGGCCGATATCCTGAAAAACGTCAACGGCAAGGTAGAGATCTATGACAAAATGATCCGCCGCAAGCCCAATGACCCGGAATGGTATAAAGGCGGCCTTTATCACGACAATATGCCGTTCGGGGTGCCCAGTTTCTGGTTTTGCTCCTGGTACGACGTTTCGATCACCCCCAATCTGGCGCTTTTCAACCACGTGCGCAAAAATGCGGAAGACCCCGCCGTGGCCGAAAACCAGTATCTGGTGATCGCACCTACCCTGCATTGCGCCTATACGCGGGCAACGGAACAAACCATCGTCGGTGAGCGGAACGTGGGCGACGCCAGGTTGGATTACGACGAAATGATCTACGGGTGGTTCGACCATTGGCTCAAGGGAGATGAAAACGGCTATCCGGCCAAATTGCCCCGGATACAATACTACACCATGGGTATGAACAAGTGGCAAACCGCCGAGAACTGGCCGCCGGACGAAGCCCGGATGACCACATTTTATCTTTTCAGTTCCGGCAACGCCAACAGCCTTTACGGCGATGGGGTTCTCCGGATGGACAAACCCGGCAAGGAGGACAAATCCGACGGCTATGTGTATGATCCGATGAACCCGGTACCTTCTTACGGCGGAAACGTCTGCTGTACCGGCAACGCCATTCAGGGCGGATCCTTTGATCAGCAGACGATGGAAACCCGCCAGGATATCCTGGTCTATACGTCGGAGCCGCTGCAGGAGGGCATTGAAGTGACCGGCTCCATCGAATCCACCCTATACGTATCGTCAGATGTAAAGGATACCGATTTCACCATCAAGCTGATCGATGTTTACCCCGACGGCCGGGCGTTCAACCTGGATGAAACGATACAGCGCGCCCGTTACCGCGAAGGATACGACAAGGAAGTCTGGATGAAAAAGGGAGAGGTCTGCAAAATTGACCTGACGCCTATGTCCACCAGCAATTATTTTGAAAAAGGGCACCGCATCCGGATCGAGATCTCCAGCAGCAATTTTCCGCGATTTACCAGGAACCTGAACACAGGCGGCAACAACTACGATGAAAAAGAAGGCGTTGTGGCGCATAACCGGATACATCACTCCGCCGCGCATCCTTCACAGGTCAGATTGCCGATTATGCAGCGCAGTCTTTCAGCCGACAGGTAGTCGTCCTGTTAATGGGTTCGTTTCCAGAGAACCCGTTGCTCATTGTCGGTAGAGCCCATGGCCTTGATGTAATTCATGGCATCAAACCCGTCGTATCCGGACACAACCTCAAATACCTCATTATAGCCTTCAGCACCCTGGGGAATTGAACAGCTGTCGTCTTTCCCGACCAGTTCGATCCATACATCGGGAAGCCACGGCCCCTGGTCCGTATTGACGACCCGCACTTCTTCGATCTCCGCCCACTTGACGGTCTTCGTTTTCTTTTTCGGATGTTCCACGGTTACGAAATCGTCGGTGATCGTCACTTGGAAAAGCTCTTCGGGGCTTTTTTTGTTGGCTTTTCCAAAAATTCTTTCCAAAATATTCATTTGTCTTTACTTTGAGTCAATTCCCTAAAGTAGGAAAAATTTACGGGAATAAAAAATTTCGAAGCAACACGACTCATGCCGGATTTTGGCGAAGTCCGGGATTCGCGATGACACACGTTCCTGTTTTGGCATTAAGTACAGTGTAAATTATATTGTGTCGCATTATTCCGAGTAAAACCCAGTTTTTTAGGACAAGACTTAATTTACAGTGTACTAAGCGACATTGCACCAGCCTTCCAATCCTTCCAGGCAAACCCATGTTTTTTAACCTATGGCATTTGAAAAATTACGGCTTTTCTTTTTAACCACATTAGTAACATCAGGACACAGTAGAAAAACGATCACTACAATTGCGCTGGAGCGCAATTGTAGTGATCAACTTATGTGGACTTATGTGTCTCATGTGGTTTAAACAAACCAAAACCGGAGGTTTGGTATTTGGAAGCGTCTAACCTTTTTAAAGGTCCGGCCTCATTGCTTAAAATCCGGGATGACACATGTTATGCTGAATTCGATTTGTGCCAGGCAAACTTCCGGTATGGATGTGGCGGATGACTTAATTCTTCGACCAGTCCACTTCGCGACCCGGGGTATAGGGTGCGCCGGCCTTTTCGAGTTTCCGCTTCAATTGTTCGAGGTCCTGATCCATGACGGCCTTGATCCTTGCCAGGATAGGCTGGAAGGCATCCCCGGCCAGTTTGAAGGCATCGCGCTGGGTCTGGGTCGGCGATGAGGTGGACTCCCACATTTCCCCGGTCAGATACCCGATACGGGTAGCAGGCGGTGTTTTGGTCCCCATATCCAGTTGGCCGGCCAGGTTGTCGCCGTAAAAATCCTTGCGGATCTCGTAAAGCTTGTTGTCAATTTTCTGGATATCGGCCACCAGTTCCGGCGCCGGTGTGGGTACGGCGTAAACCGCTTTCCGGATATACTGCAACTGGTTATTGATCTCGTTCAACATACCCGATGCTCCGCTGACAGCCCGCTGGAGCGACTGGGCTTCCCGCTGGAATTCCACCAGTTTTGACCGGTCGGCGGCGGGCAGGGTTTCTCCGCCCAGTGATTTGAGGGTAAAACGCTGGTCCGGTACCAATTCGGTGACGACCCCGTTAATGCTTTCCGACAGCGAAACGGTGTATTCCCCGGGCATGGCCAGGCTGCCCTCGTCGAGGCTGGCAAACGGATTATCAAAGGAAGGCCCGCCGAGCCGGATGGGGTTGACGCTGCTGAAGCGCCCGTCCCACACGATCCGGCTGACGCCCTTGCGCACACCCGTATTGAGCTGCCGTACGATGTTGCCGTCCAGGTCCCGGATCGTGAACAACAGGTAGGGGTCCTGCTCCCGCGATTCCGCCAGATAGGCTTCATAGGTGGGATAACTGACATCCTCGCCTTTTTTGATCTTTTCCTGCTCGGCGGCGCGCCGTTTGTCGCGGAGGCTTTCCACGCCGTCTTTGACATAGTAAGTGAAGGTTGCCCCGACCGGCGGATTCGGCGTACTGAAATAGCTATGGCCCTGGAAGCCGTTACCCCGCAGCCCGAGCGGCGTGCTTTCAATGAACAGCAAGCCGTCCTTGATCGGGAAAATGGCCGCTTTGACCTGCAGGTCCTTTTCTTTCAGCCGGCGCAGCGGCGTGTAGTCGTCCAGCACATAAAAGCCGCGGCCGAAAGTGCCCAGCACCAGGTCATTTTCGCGGGCCTGGATGGCCATATCCCGTACGGCGATCGGCGGCAATCCGCCCAGTTTTTTCCAGTGTCCGCCGCCGTCGTTGCTGAAGTAGCAGCCGAACTCGGTGCCGGCAAAGATCAGGTCGGCATCTACGGGGTCTTCGGCGATGCTGTATACGGAGCCGCGTTCGGGCAGGTTGGCGCTGATGCTTTTCCAGGTGCGGCCTTTATCGGTGCTCTTGTAGAGATAGGGTTTGAAATCGCCGTATTTGTGGTGGTTGAATGCGGCGTATACCACATTCTGGTCGTGGCCCGACCCCAGGAGGTAGTTGACATAGGTCCGTTCCGGCGCTCCGGAGATGCCGTTCACATCGACCTTGGTCCAGGAAGCGCCGCCGTTGTCGGTGATCTGGATCAGTCCGTCGTCGGTGCCGACAAAGAGCAGCCCGGCGTTGACGGGGCTCTCTGAAAAAGCCACGATGGTGCCGTATTGGGAGGTAGAGCCGTTCTTGGCCACGGCGTCGATGCTTTGCACGCGGCCCATGACCTTGAGCTTGTTGCGGTCGACCTGCCGGGTGAGGTCGTCGCTGATCACTTGCCAGGTATCGCCGCGATCGTCGCTTTTGAACAGCTTGTTGGCTGCAAAATAGATGCGGGTATTGAGGTGTGGCGACACGGCCAGCGGCGCATCCCAGTTCCAGCGGTATTCGTCTTCGCCGTCGCGGGGTTTGGGCTGGATGCCCATGCTTTCGCCGGTGGCGCGGTCAAAGCGGGCCAGGTTGCCGTGCTGGGATTGGGCGTACACGATATTGGGGTTGCGGGGGTCCACCTGCGATTCGAATCCGTCGCCGCCCTGGGTGATGAACCAGTTCTCATTGACAATGCCGTTGCGGCTGCGGGTCCGGGAAGGGCCTCCGAGGCTGAAGTTATCCTGTGTGCCGCCGTACACGTAGTAGAACGGCACGGAGTTGTCTACGGCAACCTTGTAGAATTGGGTCACCGGGAGGTTGGCTTTGAAGTCCCAGGTTTTGGCCGCGTCCCAGGATTCGTATATGCCGCCGTCGCAGCCGACCAGATAGTGGTCCGTATCGTCGGGGTCGATCCACATGCAGTGGTTGTCGACGTGTTTGAACTCTTCCCCGACATTGCTGAAGCTCTGCCCGCCGTCTGTGGACCATTGCAGCCAGGTATCCATGGAGTATACGATGTCCGGATTGGTCGGGTGGGCCACGATCTCGGTATAGTAGTTGCCGCTGGAAGTTTCGCTGCCGCGGCGTTCCCAACTGGCGCCCCGGTTGGTCGACCGGTAGAATCCGCCTTTGCCCTGCGCTGCTTCCACGATGGCATAGATCACTTCCGGGTCGGCGGGGGAGATGGCCAGTCCGATGCGGCCCAGCTCCACCGCAGGCAGGCCTTTGCCGGCTTTTTCCCAGGTCTTACCGCCGTCGACGGTCTTGTACATGCCGCTCCCGGGGCCGCCGCCGACATAGGTAAAGACGTGCCGCCGCCGCTGGAGGGCGGCTGCGTACAGGACGTCGGGATTGCGCGGGTCCATGACCATGTCGGTTACGCCGGTATGTTCGTCAATTTTCAGGACCTGTTCCCAGGTTTTGCCGCCGTCGGTGGTCTTGTAGACGCCCCGCTCGCCGCCTTCGCTCCAAAGCGGGCCGATGGCCGCCACGTAGACTACGTTGGAGTTGCGGGGATCGACGATGATCTTGCCGATATGTTCGGAGGTTTTCAACCCCATATTCTGCCAGCTTGCGCCGCCGTCCTCGCTTTTGTAAACCCCGTCGCCATAAGCTACCGAGCGCTGGTTGTTGTTCTCGCCGGAGCCGACCCAGACCACATTCGGGTTGTTCGGATCGATGGTGATGCAACCGATGGAGTAGGAGCCCTGCCCGTCGAAAATGGGCTCAAAGGTAGTGCCGGCGTTGACGGTTTTCCAAACGCCGCCGGAGGCTACGGCCACGTAATACGTGCTTTTCTTCGTGGGATGAACCGCGAAATCGGCGATGCGCCCGGAAGTGAGCGCCGGGCCGATGGACCGGAAACTGAGCCCGCCGAGACCCACAGTGTCCAGGTAGTATTTTTTGGCTTTTTCTTCCTGTTTATCCGATTTCTTTTGCGCCTGAACGGGCCAGGCGATCAGCGTGACCAGCAAAAAGATAGCAGTCGACTTCAGCAGATTCATAAAGGAAAGGCTTTAATTGGTGAATGCAAAAAACAAGCATAACAAGGCCGAAAAATTGGCTTTTGCAGGTTATAAAGATAGGAAAATTCCGACAAAATGCGGGGCAGCTCAACTGCCTTTGATCTTTTGCTCGATATTGGTCGTAGAATACCCTTCGACAAACGGCAGGCTCAACACCCGTCCGCCGCCGGCCAACACGATATCCGACCCGACGATCTTGTCCGGTGTCCAG
>WBZL01001283.1_pt1 | contig 26714 bp, 24 predicted proteins | sample 5204291 | NCBI WGS metagenome assembly WBZL01 (sample SAMN12344345, study PRJNA552823) | activated sludge metagenome | biome: Activated sludge suspended growth; feature: Nitrification reactor; material: Wastewater; isolation source: activated sludge from nitrification reactor of wastewater...
GCCCGGGAGGCCGAGATCCTGATCGGCATGCCAGTCTTTGAGGTGGTCCGGCGTGTAGACCGGTTCGATCGAGAGACCGGAGAGGGAGGTGAATCGAGATGTCCGCACACTCATGACGCGGCCCTCCAGCGTACGGGCTGGAACGTCAGGGCATCTGCATCGCGGGCTGCTCTCCATACCGATAAAATCCATGCCCGCTTTTCCTGCCCAGCCAGCCGGCTTCCACGTATTTCCGCAACAGGGGACAGGGACGAAACTTCGGATCACCAAGGTCTTGATGCAAGACCTCGCAGATGGCGAGCACCGTGTCCAGGCCGATCCGGTCCGCCAATGCGAGTGGACCCACGGGATGGTGCGTCCCTTCCACCATGGCCAAATCGATTTCCTCCGCCGTCGCCACGCCGTCCTCCAACGCGAAGATGGCTTCGTTGATCATGGGAATCAGCACGCGATTGACGATGAATCCGGGGAAGTCTTTGCAGACAACCGGAATTTTTCCTGCGTGCCGGACGAGGTCCAGGGCGAGGTGCACGGTCGGCTCCGAGGTGCCGATGGCGCGCACGACTTCCACGAGGCGCATCACGGGCACTGGATTCATAAAATGAAGGCCGACGACGCGATCCGGCCGGCCTGAAGCCATGCCTAGACTCGCGATGGAAATCGACGAGGTGTTGCTGGCCAGCAGCGTGGACGGCTCGCAGACTTGGCCCAGTTGGGCGAACAGCGCCCGCTTCATGACCGCATCCTCCGGTATGGCTTCGATCACCACCTGTGCCTCACGCAATCGCTGCAGGTGGCGCATGGGATGGATGACGGCCATGGCCGCGCCGGCTTGATCGCCGCGCAGGGCTCCCTTTTCGACGGCTTTCGTCACGCCCTGCCAGAGTTTCTTCGTGGCCTCTTCCAGCACCGCTTCCGCCACGTCTACCAGCAGGACATTCCACCCGCAGGTGGCCAGCACCTGCGTGATGCCGCGTCCCATCTGGCCCGCTCCCACCACACCGATGGTCTTGATGTCGTCGATGGTCATCTCCACTGTCTGCTCCCTCGCATCTTGCCTCAACGTTCCACGAGCAGCGCCAAGGCCTCGCCGCCGCCGATGCAGAGAGCCGCCAGCCCTCGACGGGCAGCCCGCGCTTCCATTGCGTACAGCAGCGTGGTCAGAATTCTGGCTCCCGTCGCGCCGATGGGATGGCCTAACGCGACGGCGCCGCCGTGCACGTTGACTTTCTTTGTGTCCAACCCCAGTTCCCGGTTGATGGCGACCGAGACGGAGGAAAAGGCCTCGTTGATCTCAAACAGGTCGATGTCTCCGATGGCCAATCCGGTCTGCGTAAGCAGGCGGCGAATTGCCTCGATCGGTGCGATGGTGAACCATTCGGGGGCGAGCGCGGCCCCCGCATATCCTGCAATCGTGGCCATCGGCCTCAGGCCCACTCGCCGGGCCTCGTCCTCTGCCATGATCACCAGCGCCGCCGCACCGTCGTTGCAGGACGGGGAGTTGCCTACCGTCAGGACTCCGTCGTCCTGGAAGACGGGTTTCAATTCCCGCAGCCTTGAGAGATCGACCCGGTTGGGCTCCTCATCGTCCGTGACGACGATCGCAGCCCCCTTCTTCTGCGGGACGTCGACCGGGATGATCTCTCTGGTGAATGCGCCGGACGCGATGGCGGCACGCGCGCGGCGATAACTTTCGAGGGCGAAGTCGTCTATTTCTTGCCGGGAAACGCTATAGGCGGCTGCACACCGTTCCCCGGCGTGGCCCATGTGAAACTGGTTATACACATCCCACAGCCCGTCTTTGATGAGACTGTCGGTCAATTCTCCATGGCCCAGCCGATAGCCCTGCCGAGCCTTGTCCAACAGAAACGGGGCACGAGTCATGTTTTCCATTCCACCGGCCACGATGACGCGCGCGTCTCCTACGGCGATGGCTCTGGTTGCCATGATGACGCTCTGGAGGCTGCTGCCGCAGACCTTGTTGACGGTGACGGCTCCGACCTTGTGGGGGAGCCCGGCGCCGATTGCCGCCTGCCTGGCCGGAGCCTGGCCCAGCCCGGCGCTGAGCACGCAGCCCATCACCACTTCATCGACCTGCTCTCCGGGCAGGTGAATGCGTGTGAGGGCCTCGGCAATGGCGAGACTTCCCAAGGTGGGGGAAGGCAGTGAGCTGAAGGCGCCGTTGAAGCTGCCCATGGGGGTTCGAGCCGCGCTCACGATCACGGCCCGTTGTCCGGTGCTCATAGCCGTGTGTCCCACTCGTTGGTTTCCAAACGGTGCTTCACGATGCTCACGAAGCGATCGGCCGTTGCGCCATCGATGATGCGGTGGTCGAAGGAAAGGCTCAGGTAACACATGGGGCGGATCGCGATGGCATCCTGGATGACGACGGCGCGTTTCTGTACGGCACCCACGCCGAGAATGGCGGCCTGCGGTTGATTGATGATCGGCGTGCTGAACAGGCTGCCGAATCCGCCGTGGTTGGTAATGGTGAAGGTTCCGTCCAGTACTTCCTCCGGAGTCAGGCGTTTGCTTCTGGCGCGTTGCGCCAAGTCGGCGACTTCTGTTGCGATCTGTGTCAATCCCTTCCGATCGGCGTGACGGATCACCGGGACGAGCAGTCCGTCTTCGATGGCTACCGCAATGCCGATGTGCAAGGTCTTCCGGATGACGATACCTTGGTCGCGCCAGCAGGCGTTCACGATCGGCACGTCCTTCAAGGCCTGGGTTACGGCACTGATGACAAAGGGCAGGTACGTGAATGAACGACCGACGCGGAATCGTTCGATGCCGGAGCAATCGGCCTCGAAGAAGGTCGCCACGTGCGCGGAGGTGCGGCGGCTGAGGAGCATTCGTTCAGCGATGGTGGCACGCATTTGGGTCAACGGCACCAGCTGTTCTTCATCCGCGGATGGCGTCGGCAAAACGGCGCGGCTCTGTGCGGAAGTTTCTCGCTTGGCGGCGGCGTCCATGACATCCTTCCTGGTGATCCGTCCCCCCTCGCCGGTCCCCGTGACGCCCGACAAGTCGATAGCATAATCACGGGCTACTTGCTTCACCGCCGGCGAATAGTGCGGCTCTCCGTCTGACGGCGCGCGGCGCGTCCGTACTCCTACGCCTCCCACTCGACTCATCACGGCTTCCGCCGGCTCATGCTCCAGTCTGGCCAGCAGGGTTCCGACCGGGACGGTCGCGCCTTCTTGTACGAGAACCTCGCGGAGAATTCCGGTGGCGGGCGATGGGATATCGAGCGCCACCTTTTCCGTTTCCACTTCCAGCAGGGGCTGATCCTTCTCGACCATGCCGCCCGGAGGGATCAGCCACTTGACGACGGTCCCTTCGGCGATGCTTTCCCCAAGTTGCGGCATGACGATATCAGTGGCCACTTCGACCTCCGGCTCTTAGCTGTCGGCGCTCAGCGGTGAACCTCAGCACCTCGACATACTCTCCGGCTGGGGGCTGAACGCCGATGGCCTGTTTACCCCCGGATCAATAGGCCGCGAGCCTCCTGGCTCCGGAGACAATATCGCTCACCTTAGGCAGAAAGAATTCTTCCAACGGCGTACTGAACGGCACCGGCGTGTCGGGCGGGGCGATGCGGAGGATAGGCCCGTCCAGACAATCGAAGCATTCTTCCGCCAGCAGTGCGGCGATTTCGGCCCCGATGCCGCCGGTCTTGTTGTCTTCATGCAGGAGAATGGCTTTGCTGGTTTTGCGGACCGATTCGTAGAGGGTTTCCTTGTCGAGCGGGATCAACGTGCGGAGATCCACGACCTCGAGGTCGATGCCTTCCTTGCTCAACAGCTCCGCGGCCTCCAACGCCAGGTGCACCATCGCTCCATATGTGATGACCGACAGGTCGCGGCCGCGTCGTTTGACGTCGGCTTTGCCGAGCGGCACGACAAAATCCTCTTGCGGTAAGACAGCTTTAATGCGCCGATAGAGAAACTTGTGTTCGAAATAGAGGACCGGGTTGGGATCGCGAATCGCGGCCTTCAAGAGGCCCTTCGCATCATAGGGCGTGGACGGTGTCACGATCTTGAGCCCCGGCGAATGGAAGAACCAGCCTTCGGGACACTCCGAATGGAACGGCCCACCATGGACACCGCCTCCAAAAGGCGCCCGGATGACCAGGGGCACTGCTGCGCCCCACCGATAGTGGTTTTTGGCCGCGACTTCGGTGATCTGATCGAATGCGCAGGAAATGAAGTCCGCAAACTGCATCTCGACGACCGGACGTAATCCCATCATGGCCGCGCCGATCGCCGCTCCGACGAAGCCGGATTCCGACAGGGGCGTATCGAGCACGCGCCATTCGCCGTATTTCTGCAGGAGGCCTTCCGTCACCTTGAACGCCCCGCCGTAGGTCCCGATGTCCTCCCCCATGAGAAACACCCGTTCGTCCCGAGTCATCTCCTCATCCAGGGCCTGTGAGATCGCGTCGACGTACGTGACTTCGTGGGTAGTCGTTGCGGTGGTCATGCCGACACCTCATCGACCGATGCAAATACGCCGGTCAGCGTTTCAGGTCCTTCCGGGAGCGGGCTCTGTTCGGCGAACTCCGTGCCGGCGTCGACTTCTTTCCTGACCCGCTCGCCCACATCGTGGAAATATGATTCGTCCGCATAGCCGAGTGTCATCAGCAATCGTTCTGCGCGGAGGATCGGATCTTTGGCCTTCCATTCCTCCAACAATTCGTGCGGCACATACTTGGCCGCGTCGTGTTCGGAATGCCCGTGCATGCGCATGGTTTTAAACTCCAGAAAGGTCGGCCCGTTGCCCGCTCTGGCATTGGCGATGGCCCGGCGGCAGGCCTGGTAGACGGCGGCGACATCGTTGCCGTCCACAATGTCACCCGGCATGCCATAGGCTTTCGCCCGTTCGACCACGTCCGTAATCGCCATTTGGCAGCGCACCGGGGTGGAGTAGGCATATTGATTGTTCGTGCAAAAATAGACGACCGGGAGTCGCCGAACCGCCGCGAAGTTCATGGCCTCATGGAAATCCCCGCGGCTCGTCCCCCCGTCGCCGGTTCCGGCAAATGCCACGCGCGCTTCTCTCCGGATTTTGAATGCGAGTGCGGCGCCGGCTGCGACCGGCAGATTGTCGGCCAGGTGGCTGACGAATCCGATCATTCCCCGCTTCAAGTCGCCCATGTGGACGTTGCCGTCTTTCCCTTTGGTGGGGCCGGTTCGTTTGCCGAGGTACTGCGCAAGGATTTCACCCGGCGTGAATCCGCGAATCAAAAAGGCGCCCATATCGCGATGAAACGGGGCAATGACATCATCGGGCTGCAACGCCGAGGCGTAGCCGACCGCAATCGCTTCCATACCGTGGCTGGTGTAGACACCGCCGACGATGCGTCCTTGTCGATAGAGGGCGGTGATCCGGTCCTCCAGGCTTCTCGTCAGCCTGAGGTACCAGTACATGTTCAGGAGGTCGCTGCGCGGGATGTCGTTCGATACGGTGGCCTGATCCATAGCCCCTCCTCCTGTCCCGGTCGTCCCCGGTCTCGTTACCACGCGGGCAGATCCCTCCAGAGGAACAGCGGTTTCTTTGCTGTGCAGAGATGACAATCAGCCGGCTCCCACTGGGGCATCTCCAGATCGACGCTGAAATAGAACGGGTAGGTGCCGGTCAGTTCGGCCATGAAGGGAAATTGGCCGCTGTCGCGTCTGGCAAAGACCATCATGCCCGCCACCCGTCCGCCGTGATCCGTGACGACCGTGCCGAGTTTGTTGACACACATCCCTCGCGTCGTCACATCATTCAAGGCGAGGAACCGTTCTCCAGTGTTGATTGTGCCTTGGACGATGTCCGTGCCGATTCTTCCCGTCCGGTGGTCGAACGGCGTAAGGACCACCCGGAGCGGCATCTGCATGGCAAGGAGATCGCTGGTGCGTTGAGCCAACAGGCGAGCGTCCGACGATGTCGTGATAATCCCGGTCGGTGGATCGTGTCCGAAGGTTTCGACGATCCATTCCGCCATGTTGGAGGCGATGCGCGTGATCAGGTCCGGAAACCGGGCGATGGATTCGAAGCGCAGATAGATCCCTGTGTGGTGGCCGGAGACCACTTCGACGTGACAATCGAAGTACAAGGCCCTGGAGCTACGCAGCAGTTGCTGAATATCCCATGGCGACAGCGTAGGATGCGGGGTCTCGCGAATGAGGTGATCGAGCATGCTGTCGATCTCGGGTCCCTCATAAAGCGTTCTCTGCCGTGCTACTAGCTCCAGCGTGGCGGTATCCGGTGATTTTTCGATGGATGGCAGCATGATGGTCACGCGCTCCTCTCGTCCGGCGCCGCGATCGTGGTGCGGAGGATGCCGATCGGCTGAATTTCCAACTCGACGACATCACCAGGCTGTAGATAGCGATCCAGCTCCAAGCCGCATCCGCCGCCGACCGTGCCGGAGCCCAGCAGATCGCCGGGGTAAATCGCCTCGTCTCGAGACACATGCTCAATCATCTGCGGGAACGACCAGTGAATCGAACCGAACCGTCCCCGCGACCAGACGTCTCCGTTGACGCGGGCGATCATCTCCAGGGCGGCGAGATCCGGGATGTCTTCAGGCGTCACGATGCAGGGGCCGATCGCCGTCGCGAAGTCTTTTCCCTTGGCGGGGCCGAGGCGGCAGGCCATTTCCTGAAATTGGACATCCCTCGCGCTGAAGTCATTCATGATCGTGTAGCCGGCAATGTATCCTGATGCGTCGCGCTCGGCGATATTCATGCCTGTGCGTCCGATGATACAGGCCAGCTCGAGTTCGTAGTCCAGTTTCTGCGTCCGTAACGGCCAACGTAGCCGTTGGTCAGGCCCGATGATCGTCCGGTGGTTGCCTTTGTAGTAGACAGGGGCCTTGTACCACTCCGGCGGAATCGGTTGGCCCCGCCGTTTGGAAGTGGCGGCAATGTGGTCTTCAAAGGCGATAAAGTCGCGCAGGGATGCCGGAGTGGGGAGGGGTGCCGCCAGAGAAACGGCGGCGGGATCGTACGAAATCGTTTCACCGGCCGGGCCTGTGGCGGATGCGCCCAGGTGTGCCGCATGAGTCAACGCCTGGCGTGCCGCGTTCATGGCGGAGGCGCCGCCCGCCAAGAACTCCGACATGGTAGACGCGAGCTGCGCATCGGCAAGGCGCCGGGGTTGCGGTTCTCCCTGATCGGACAGCCAACGGGCATAGGCCATGTTGAGATCGATGATGACCTGTCCCAGATCTGCACCGATCCTGGTGAACGTACCGACCGGGGTACGGACAGTGAAACTCACGAGTTTCATGAACGACTCCAACTCATGGCGTAATCTTTGAGTTCAATCGTTTCAAATTCCGCGGTCACCACCAGGGGCTGTCGAGATTCGATCATGACGGCGACCTCGCTGGTCTGGTCTTTCGTTTTGCTGGCCGCCACGGCCTGAGGATGTGGTCCGTGATGAATGCCCTGGGGATGCAGCGTCAACATGCCGGCGCGAATGCCGGCGCGGCTGAAGAACTCTCCCCGGTGATAGAACAGGACTTCGTCATAATCCATATTGCGGTGGTAGAACGGCACACGCAGTGCTTGGGGATCGGTCTCCAACGGCCGTGGCGCAAACGTGGAGATCATGAGTCCCCCCGCTTGAAACGTGGCATGCACGCTGGGGGGAAGGTGATAGCGCGGGCTGATGACCGGGCGAAAGTCACGGACGTTCAATTTCGCCGCCCACAGGTCGCCCTTCCAGCCGGCCACATCCATGGGATAGTAGGGATAGGTGACGCGGGTCTCTTCCCCGTCGCGCGTGATACGCACCTCCCATTCCCGCCTGCTCTTCGAATCATCCGGCGGTGGACCGAGTTCCGGGACCATGATGACGCCAGGATCAAACAGCGCATGCCGACCGAGCGGACCCCGTTCCGGCAGGGTGACCGGCGCCCTGGTTTCGACAATCAGGAAGAGACACTCGTCCTGTGTCGACTCGACATGTACTCGATACGTAGTGCCTTTCGGGATAACCAGATAGTCGCCTGGCTCGTAGGGTAACAGGCCATAGTCGGTTTCGAAGCGTCCATGCCCCTGGTGGACGAAGACGATTTCGTCGCCGCCGGCATTGCGCACGAAATGTGTCATCGTGCTTCGCCGTCGTGAGATAGATACGCGCGCATCGGCGCTGTGGAGAATCGTGACCGGTGGCCCGTCGGGCGTGCGTTGATCGGGGGGCGGTAATTCGGTGCAGGTGCATGCTCGCGGCCGCAGCGGCCCTTCGATACTGCTCCAGTCGGTCGGAGGTCGACGGTGGTAGAGATGCGAAGAAGGGCCGGAGAATCCCTGCCGACCGTGCTCATCCTCATACAGGCCATCGGGAATGCCCACGTGGGCCTGGCCGGGAGCGGTACCCTGTTTTACCAGATACATCGGGAACCTCCTGACTGGTCAGGTGTGGCTCGATGTTTTAGGATGCGTGCTGAAGAGATGTCGCTTCAGCCGATTCAAACGGGAGCGGCAGGGTCTCGTAGTCGACGATCGTGCGTGCGATCCTTGCCTGTTGATCCCGCTCTATGTCCCGGTAGAGCGCTTCGACGGTGGCTCGTACAAACGTTTTGGATTCCTCCGGTCCGTGCTGCCGTTGAGTCAATTCGAGGAAGAGTCCGCACTCGGGAAAGAGGGGATACGTAAAGCGCTGTCTGAGCGGGCCGAACCCGTCCCTCCCGTCTTTAATGTCCCCGCTGAACCTGACGCCCCGGGCTTCCCATTCGCGGCAGACCGCGTCGATATCGTGTACCTCAAGTGCGATATGTTGGACGCCTTCGCCGTACTTCTCGATGAACTCGCAGATCTGGGACTTCTGCTCTTTGTTTCGCCCCTGCATCAAGGCGATCTTCGCATCGCCCCTCTGGACGACGACGGTATCCATAGAAGACTTGTCGCTTCCCACGTCCTGCGCGGCCCAGATGACATGAAATCCGAGAATCTGGGTGAAGAGATAGCGTGTGGCCGCCAGATTGTTTACGCACAAGGTGACGTGGTCAATGCCGATGGCTTCTTTCATGACGGTTCCTCCTGCTCGGTATCCCTGGAATCAGAGGTCGTCTTGCCCGCCGCCGTGGTCGCGTATCGATCATGAACGGACTATATAACAAAAGAGTTGCATCATTCAATAGAGTTTTTGTATTATTTTGATGTGTCGCAAAGCCAGAGTGGGTGCGACATGCTCGATCTGAGTTGGTCGAGACGCGGTACCATCAAAGGTGATCCAGAAAGCGAGTGGCAAGAGGGAGCGATATGGAAAACGTATCAATCGTATCGATGGCGAAAACGCAATCCTCTGGCAGGTGGGGAGGTGCGCTATGCCGTTTTACGACGACGTTCGTGCTGAGGTGCTCCGGCACGGTGCGATTCACAATTCTTTTCTGACACGCTTTCGGGCCGGGGACGTGAGTGATGAAGAGTTTCATGGGTTCGCCGTCCAGTTCTACAGCTTCGCGCGATTTTTCCCTCGCATTCTCGCCGCCCAGTTGGTCAACACAGAAGATGAGGCAGTGGCCGATGAACTGACCAGGGTTCTCTATTCGGAACTCGGCGACGGACTGGTCAAGAATCGGCATGAATTGCTGTACCGGCGGTTTCTCTGCTCCATCGGCATTTCCATTCATGATGCGATGATGACGCCGATGCGCGCCTCCACGCGCGCGTATATCGATGGCATGGAAGGCCTGTACGGCAGCCGAAACCATGCGACCGCATTGGGGGCATCGTTTGGTCTGGAGAACATGGCCATTACGATGTGGGATCAGCTGATTCCAGGCCTCTCGATCATACGGACCACCCGATACCCTCACATGGACATGACCTACTTTACGTTTCACCGGCAACTCGAGTCTGAGCACGAAAAAGCCATGGCGCAGGCCATGGCGGCGGTCGACGGCACGGGATCCGTCTCACAGGCCGGCATGACGGATCTGGAGAAGCGTGAGTTTCGCCTCGGGATGAACGCGGTGCTCGATTATCTCCAAGGATTTTGGATGGGGTTGGAGCGGGAACCGGCTGGTGCCATGCAGGGATGGACCGGGCCGGTGCCACAGCTCCCCAGTGAGTGGCGCGGATAATCTCGTCGCCCGGCCAGGGATGGAGGCGTCCATGCCGCGGTCGTGGATCAGCCGGTATGATCCGGGTGTTCCTGCCACTGCCGACTATCCGGAATGGACCGTTCCGGATTTGCTCCGGCGCTCTGCCTCACGCTTCCCCGATTCTCCTGCGCTCTCCTTCTACGGAACGACCCTTTCCTTCCGAGAGCTGAACGACGTCACCACCCGCTGCGCCCTCGGTCTGCGCCGGCTTGGCGTGCGGGCGGGTGATCGTGTGGCACTCATGCTGCCGAATATCCCGCAGGCGGTCATTGCCTACTACGGTGTGTTGAAAGCCGGGGCCGTCGTCGCACCGATGAATCCGCTCTCTGTCGAGCGCGAAATTCAGAGTCAGGTGATGGATGCAGGTACTGAGACGATCGTCGCCTTGGATCTGTTGTATCCACGCATCCACGCCGTCCGCGAGCGCGCAGGCCTGCCGAAACGGATCATCGTCACCAGCCTGCGGGATTTTCTGCCGACCGCGAAGCGACTGTTGTATCCGATCAAGGCCTGGTGGGCGAAACGCTGGATCGTGGTGGAGAAGAGTCCCCCGGTCTATGGCTTTCTCGAACTCCTCGATACGGCATTCCCGGGAATGGACGTGGGTGACTCGCCTTTGCCCTCGCTGGGGCCCGACTCGCTGGCACAGATTCAATACACCGGCGGGACGACCGGCTCGCCCAAAGGCGTGATGCTCACGCATCGAAACGTGCTGGTCAGCGCGCTACAGGGCCGCCTGTGGTGTTCGAATTTCCGTGAGGGCCAGGAAGTGTTTCTTGGCGCGGTGCCGCTGTTTCATTGTTATGGATTGAGCACATGCCAGAATCTTGCCGTGGCGACGGGTTCTCACATCGTGTTGCTCCCGCGTTTTCACGCCGACGAGGTTGTGAAGGCCATCCAGAAACATCGTGTCACCATCATGTCCGGTGTCCCGATGATGTTCTCCATGATCACCGATGCGGCCAAGGCGCGGCGGCACGACTTGCGGTCGATTCGTGTCTGTCTCTGCGGAGCCAGCCCGCTCCCGGCCGAAGTACAACAGGAATTCGAGCGGTTAAGCGGGGTGACGATTTCAGAAGGGTACGGGTTGACCGAAGCGGGTCCCACGACGCACTGCAACCCGATTCAGGGCACGCACCCCCGCGGCTCGATGGGGCTGCCGTTTCCGGACACAGACGCGCGGATCGTGGATCTGGAGACCGGGCGCAGAGACGTGCCGATAGGCGAGGTCGGGGAGCTCATCGTTCGCGGGCCGCAGGTGATGCGGGGTTATTGGAATAAAGAGGCGGAGACGCAGGCCGTGTTACGGGAGGGGTGGCTCTATACCGGCGACATCGTCAGGCGTGACGAGCAGGGATTTTTCTTTTTCATGGATCGCAAGAAGGATGTGATCAAACCGTGGGGTGAGACGGTCTACCCGCGAGAGGTGGAAGACATTCTGTTTCAGCATCCCGCCGTGCATGAAGCCGCAGTCGTCGGCGTTCCCGATCGTCATTACGGGGAAGCGGTCAAAGCCTTCGTCGTGCTCGTCCAAGGAGCCTGTGTGACGGAACGGGATCTGATCGAGCATTGTCGCCAGTCGCTGGCGCGATTCAAGGTTCCGGCGGTGATCGAATTCCGCACCGAATTGCCGCGGACCATCATCGGCAAGGTGCTGCGAAGAGCGCTACGTGATGAGTCGGAGGCACCTGTCGTGGATGCGCCGCGGTCGCGGATGGCGGTGTGACAGGCCTGAAGGAGGCACTGTGAAGCAGGTAGTGGTCACGGCCGGTGCGCGAACACCTATCGGCAACTTCGGCGGCGCGCTGAAGGATGTCACGCCCCAGAGGATGGGATCGTTCGCCGTACGGGAAGTCATCGTACGCGCCCAGGTCGATCCTCGACTCATCGATGAGGTGATCATCGGGTCCGTCGGACATACGAGCGATGCCTACAACGTCGCGCGTGTCATCGCTCTTCTGGCAGGCATCCCTGTACGGACGCCCGCCTATTCGGTGCAGCGCAACTGTTCCTCCGGCCTCCAACCGTTCGTCAACGCATACCAAAATATCCAGAGTGAGGATGCGGATGTGCAGATCGTCGGCGGGGTCGAAAGCATGAGCCGCGCCCCGTTTGTCTCGCGGGACATGCGATGGGGGAAACGATTGCGCCACGCGGAATTCATCGACAGCATTTGGGAAGGATTGACCGATGCCTTTTGCGGTCAGTTGATGGGGCTGACGGCGGAGAATCTGGCGGAAGAATTCGGCATCAGCCGTGAGGAACAGGATCGGTTTGCCGCGGACAGCCATCGCCGTGCGTTCAATGCCATTCGAGAGGGGCGACTGAAGGACGAGCTGTTTCCGGTCAGCATCCCCAAATCAGTGGGGGGGCGGGACGTGGCGCCGGTCGCGCTGACGCAGGATGAAGGGCCGAATGTCGGGTTGACCGAACAGCAACTCGCGCTCTATCCGCCGCTGTTCAAGGAAGGCGGCACCGTCACGGCGGGCAACAGTTGCCCGCTGAACGACGGCGCGGCGGCGGCGATGGTCATGTCCGCCGCACGTGCGCGCGAGCTGAACTGCCGGCCGCTGGGACGTCTCAGGAGTTACGCGTTCATCGGCGTGGATCCGACCCGCATGGGGATCGGTCCGGCGGAGGCGTTGCCGTTGGCCCTCATACGTGCCGGTGTGAGTCTCACGGACCTGGAGTTGATCGAAGTGAATGAAGCCTTTGCCGCACAATACCTTGCGGTGGAGCGGGTCTTGGGACTGAAGCGCGACCGCGTCAATGTGAACGGCGGGGCCATCGCGCTGGGACACCCGGTCGGTATGACCGGGGCGCGTCTGGTGATTGCGCTGCTCTATGAAATGCAACGGCGAGGCGCTGCGCTCGGCGCAGTGGCCATGTGCGTCGGAGGCGGGCAGGGGGCGGCGATGGTGCTGGAGCAGGTCTGAGGCCGAAGAGTGAACGGTGAGCGCTGACTGCTGGAAGACCGACATGTGGTGACGCTATGTACATCTACAAGGTCGGTGTCGTAGGTGCGGGCACCATGGGTGCACAGATCGCGGAAGTCGTGAGCTATGCCGGTCTGCCGGTGCTGGTGGTGGATCGACAGGAGGACCTGGCCATGCAAGGGGTTGCGGCGGTGCGCAGGATCTACCAGGCCCGCGTGGACAAGGGCAAGATGACACCCGAACAGCTGGAAGACAAAATGCTGTTGGTTCACGCCTCGACGAACCTCGACGACTTGAAGGATGTCGATCTGGTGATCGAGGCCGTGCCGGAGGATCTGACACTGAAACAGCAGGTTTTCCACACGCTCGATCGACTCTGTCCGCGAAGTGCCATCCTGGCGAGTAACACCTCCGCACTCTCCATCTCAGCGTTGGGGGCTGGAACCGGGCGTCCCGGTCAGGTGATCGGACTGCACTTTTTCAATCCGGCCTATGCGATGCCGCTGGTCGAAGTCATCCCCGGACTGGCAACCGATCCGCACACGGTCGATGACGTGGTCGGTTTCGCAGAGAGTCTCCGGAAGACGCCGGTGATCGTGAAGGAGTGCGCAGGGTTCCTCGTCAATCGGCTGCTGTTACCCTATATGAATGAGGCTGTCTGGTGCCTTCAAGACAGCGGCCTCTCCATCAAAGACATCGATCAAGACATGGGGTCCTTCGGCATGCCTGTTGGTCCCTTTGCCCTCTTGGATAGCGTCGGGTTGGATATTGCGCTGGAGGTCGCGAGGATTCTTCATCGATCGTATGGGCCGCGGATGGCGCCGGCGCCGTTGCTGGAGGCGTTGGTCAAGGCGGGACGGACGGGCGTCAAAGCGGGACATGGTTTTTACGAGTATGGGAACGAAGACGAGCGAGCCGGTACCCAACGCCTTGAAGACCTCGTGCAGCAGCTTCGGCAGCTCAGTGGATCGCATCGGCGCGATTGGACGAGGGCACGGCCTCTGTTGGCCATGGTGAACGAGGCGGTCATCGCGCTGCAGGAAGGTGTGGCGTCGGCGCGTGATATCGATCTCGCGGTCGTGGCGGGAACGGGATTTCCAAATGACAAGGGAGGGCCACTGCACCTTGCCGACCAGCTGGGAATCGCTCAGGTCCTTCGGCAGCTGGAGGAGTTCACGGAGAGCCTGGGAATCCGGTTCTGGCCCGCGCCGATGTTGCGACGAATGGTGGATGCCGGTTTTACCGGCCGGCCGGCCGGGAGGGGCTTTTTCCAATACTGATGCGCCCGTGCCGGATCGTCGGCCAACGCAAAGTGACGAACGTGTTCAACGTCTCCTGTCGATCCACGAGCAGGTGATCCAACCATTGCATGATGCGAGGTTCGTATGACCACAACAACCGACTCGATGCTCTCGTGCAGCGTGGACGGGGCAGTGGCCACGCTGGTGATCAATCGTCCTCCGGCGAACGCCCTCACGCCCGACCTGCTCGCCGAGCTGAGCAGGGCCTTCGGTCACTGTGCGGAGGATGATGCCGTCAAAGCGGTGGTCTTGACCGGGACGGGCCGGTTTTTTATCGCGGGGGCAGACATTCGCCTGTTGGCGTCGATTGCCTCGGCGCAGGAAGGCGAAGCGATCGCGCAGCAAGGACAGGCCGTCTTGCACCGGATCGACACCTTGGAGAAGCCGGTCATCGCGGCGATCAATGGTGTCTGCCTCGGGGGAGGTCTGGAACTCGCCATGTGTTGCCACATCCGCCTCGCGGCTGAAGGCAGCCGGTTGGGCCAGCCGGAAATCAACTTGGGCATCATGCCCGGTTTTGGGGGCACCCAGCGGCTTCCACGAATCGTCGGTCAATCGAAGGCGATGGAGTTGATCTTGACGGGGGATCCGATCTCGGCACAGGAGGCCAAGTCGCTCGGATTGGTGTCGCAGGTCATCCCGCCGGAAGATCTCCTGCGTCACGCGCAAGGCATGGCGCGGAACCTGGCCTCCAAGAGTCTGGCTGCGCTGGGTGCCTCGTTGCGAGCGATACGTGACGGTCATCGGCTGACGTTACCGGAAGGTCTGGCGTTGGAGGCGCGCCTGTTCGGCGGGCTCTGTGAGACGGAGGATAAGCGGGAAGGCGTGGCCGCCTTCTTGGAGAAACGTCAACCGCATTTCGTCGACCGCTGAGCACCGGTGAGGACGAGGCAGTCGATGACAGGAAAGGGGCGACATGGCACCGGCGTGCGGTAAGCGGGCGTTGGCCTTAGGCGGAGGAGGCTTCACGGGCTATCTCTTCGAGATCGGCGCGTTGACCGCTCTCGATGATTTGGTCGAGGACGGCACCGGTATGAATGACCTCGACCTGTACGTCGGTGTCAGTGCCGGAGCCGCGGCGGCGTCTCTGATCGCCAATGGTGTCACCCCGCGTGAGATTTTGGAGACGAATCTGTCCGGAACCCGGCCCTATTATTTCGACCATCGCAACGTCTTCTCGCCTGCGATCGGCGAAGGGCTCAAGACCCTCTGGCGTGTCACCCGCCAGTTGGTGCCATTGCTCAAACTCTATGTGCGGCACTATCGCGAGATGACGCTCATCGATCTTCTTGATAAGGCGCAGGATGCGCTCCCCAGCGGTATCTATACCCTGGAGCCGTTCGCGGCCTATCTCTCGGCGATCTTCAAGGCGAGACGTCTGAGCGACACATTCGCCGGACTTTCAAAGGAACTCTATATCCCGGCCATCGATCTCGAAACCGGCGACGGGGTGATGTTCGGTGACGAGGGCTGGCGGGAGGTTCCTATCTCCCGTGCCGTCACCGCCTCTTCCGCCGTGCCCATCTACTTCTGTCCCGTGCGGATCCAGGGGCGCGATTATATCGATGCAGGGATCGGCCGCATGGCGTTTTTTGAGATCGCCGTTCACAAGCATGTGGATTTCACGATCATGATCAATCCCATGGTCCGGGCACCTCAGCGCCGGTCGTCGCCCGGCGGGACAGCCGAGAAGCGAGTGCGGGAGCGGGGGTTTCTGTCCATCGGCGAGCAGGCGTCCAGGATCAACTACGATGCCCGGTTTTCGCACGCGTTAGAACGGTTCCAACATGACCACCCGGACAAAGAAGTGCTGGTCATCTCTCCGGTGGAAGAGGATGCGTTGTTGTTCGAGCGCAGTTTTCTGAGTTACCGCGACCGTATCCATCTTCTCCGGGCCGGATACATGTCGGTGACGATGCTGGCCAGGGACCGATTCGACACGTTGTCGGCACAGTTCGCCCGCCATGGTATGCCCCTCTCACGTATGACATTCGAGGAACGGGCCCGAGGGCGTCTGGCCGAACTTCACCAGGCGGAGACGGAGGTCCTCCCGCGCGCGCCTCAGTCCGTCGCGGCGCCGGCCTGCGTCGGCGGGGTCGGGGTGGCCTGGCGGAAGGCGAAGTAGTGGAAACAACGGAGGGCACCGATGGCGACCAGGGGGCCTCTCTTCAACGGTTCGCTCGCGGCTGCCGAGGCCGCGCGCGATACCCGCGCCTATGCAGGGTTCATTTCAGGTCTGTTCGAAGGAAAAGTTCGCCGACACCTATTTGCCGACAGTGCGATTCCTGCGACCAGCGAGGCTGCGAGCGTCTTTCTCCATCGGCTCAGGCGTGTGCTGATCGAGCGGGTGAATCCGGAAGCGATCGACAGGGAGGGAGCCATCGGCGAGGATGTGTTTGCGGCGTTGAAGGGGATCGGTGCGTTCGGGATTAAGATTCCCCGTTGCCATGGCGGACTGGGGTTGTCCCAGTCGGAGTACCACGCGGTGGGGACCCTGCTGGGCAGTCATGATGCGGCGACCACCGTCCTTCTGTCGGCCCACAACTCGATCGGGGCGGCCGAACCTGTCAAGTTGGTGGGAAATCCGGAGCAACAGACCCGATGGTTGCCTCGTTTGGCGAAAGGCGCAATTTCGGGATTTGCGCTGACCGAGAAGGAGGCGGGGTGCGATATCTGGGATCTGCACACCTATGCGATTCCCATTCACGAAGGCGGTGTGTTGGTCGGCTATCGACTGACCGGCGACAAATTGTATACGACGAATGCAGCGCGGGGGAACCAGGTCTTCCTGGCCTCGCTGCTCGTGGTCATCGCGCAGATCGTGAATGCCCCTCACGAGGTGCATCGTCCGAAAGAGGCGCGAAGGTTCGGCGCGTTTCTCGTCGATACCCAGTCGCACGGGTGCCGCTGTACGAGGCTCAGTTTTATGGGCGTGCGGGGCATCTATAACGGGCAGGTGCATTTGCGCGAGGTGTTCGTGCCGGTCGCCGATCGGCTGGGTGACGAAGGCGACGGCTTGCGGCGCGCCCTGGAGAGTCTGACGGTGGGGCGACTCACGCTGCCTGCCGCCTGCTTGGGCAATCTCAAACAATGTTTATGGTTCGCACGACAGCGAGCGCAAGGGCGTGTGCAGTACGACCGTCCGATCGGTGAACATACGGACATCGGTGCCAAGCTCGTCTTGATGGCCTCGCGGGTGTTGGCGCTGGAAGCCATCGTGAAGATCACAGGCATCTGGGCCGACGGCAAGCAGGATGTACGGCTGGAGTCTGCGGCCGCCAAAATTCTTGCGACGGAATGGTTGCTGGAGTCGTTGCTGGACTTGTTTCGCATCTATGGCGGGCGCGCATTCGAGACGCCGGACTCGCTCCGGCTCCATGGAGATGTGCCGGTGCCGGTTGAACGGATGATCCGCGACGCGCTCATCAATGTGATTTGGGAAGGAACCAACGGGATCTTGACGCTCTGGATCGGGCGGGAGGGGTTGGCGGAGTTTGTGACGCACGGCCGGGCCTTTCTCGACTACCAGGTTGCCGAGATGTTACAGGCCGCGCCCTTTTTCGTGAAGACTGCGGCCAGGTCGGTCCATGCCCTGTCCGCCTTCGAGAAGCACGGCGGGACGGTCGGCGCATTCGATCGCGTGTGGGAGCCGTTTGTGGTCCGAAAGAGTCGGGAGCTGGCGCAGACGACGTTGTGGGTCGCGATACGCGACCGACAGGGCTTGGCGCGGAAACAACTTCTCACGACTCGTCTGGTCAAAGCGGCGATGCATCTCTTTGCCGTCGAAACGTTGCTGTGGTACAAGTCGCGCGAGCAGCTTCGAGACCGGCCTCATATCCAGAGTCTGGTCGCGTATTTCTGCTCAAAGGTGGAAGGGGAGTTCGATCCCTCGCCGCTGCTGTCCTGGCGGACGTCGGGGTGGGATGACGATACCGTTCTCCATCCGCTGGCCAAAGCCATTGTGTCCGGCCGGCTGGATTGGTTGGAGGAGGGCATTATTCGTGGTCAGGCGACCGGGTCCGGTGTGGCAAGCGAGGCGGAACGGTTGGTGGGCGCCTCTCTCTCAGACTGAACCCCGGGGGGCGGGACGCCCATGCTGGGGGATGTGCGACAGGAGGGCGGTTCGACCGCACCGGAGGGTGATGACGATGTTGGCGAGAGGACACTGATGGAGATTGCCCGATATTTCGACGCGGTCAAGGAACGGTATGGCCTCAGCAGCGACTATGCCCTCGCGAAAAAATTGGGCATTGCTCAACCGGAAGCGAACCTGATGCGGCGCGGGCTGAAAATTCCCAAGCCGGAACTCTGCATCAAGATGGCCAAGTTGCTCGACCGGAATCCCGTGGAACTCCTGCTGATCGCGCAAAAGGACAAGGCGCCCAAGCAGGCCAAGGAATACTGGACCCTGGCCCTGACGGCGGTGGACGTGATGTTACACGTCCCCAAACATCCACGGTACTTGCCGAAGAAGGTCGAAGCCATCGGACGGGAACTCAAGCAACTGGAGGCGCAAACCCTCACGTATGAAGGTGCGGCTGCGAACGCCGAGGCGGTTCGGCTGATGGAGACGGCCGAGCGTTCGGTCGATGCGATGATGGAACGCTGGAATATCTGGAAAAAGGGCGAGGCCCTCTATCCCAACTATTTGCTGGCCAACCAGGCGGCGGCGCGACGGCATGTGCGGATTCGCCGCTTGCTCATCCTGACGCAGGCGCAAATGGAGGATGAGGCGACGGTCGCCGATGCCATCCAGGTCATGGAGGATCAACGGCGCGCAGGGATCAAGATCTTCTATGCGTTCCGCGAGGCCCTGGTCCATTCGCCGACGTTCCAACGACTGGAGGCGGATTTCAGAAAATACGGCGCGGCTGACGATATGAACACCGCGATGTTCGATCGCGAAGTCTTGATCTTTTCTCAAACCTACGGCACCGTTCCGCTGGGCATGGTCGGGACCCCTACACCGATTACGATGATCAATCGCCTGCAGATTTCGTGGAAGCCGGAGATGATCAGGGAACTCGATCCGGCGCCGCTCTTCGACATGACACGCTACGTGTTCGACTACCAAGGCCCCGGTCCGTTTCACGAGCAGTTGGCCTACTTCAAGAGGTCGATCCGTGAACTCCCCATACGAGCCGTATAGGATCAAGGTCGTCGAGCCGACCGAGCCGACCGGTCGAGAGGAGCGATGCCGGTTGCTCCACGAGGCCGGTTTCAATCTCTTCCGGCTCCCTGCGGAGAGTGTGGCGATCGACCTGTTGACGGATAGCGGCACCTCTGCCATGAGCGATTCCCAATAGGCCGGGCTGATGCTCGGCGACGAATCCTACGCCGGCGGCAGGAATGTGTATCACTTCGAGGCGGCGGTGCGCTCGCTGTGCGGGTATCGGTATGTGGTGTCCACACATCAGGGGCGGGCGGCGGAGCATGTGCTGTGTGCGTCCGTCGTCAAGCCCGGCATGTGTGTGCCGAACAATATGCACTTCGACACCACTCGGGCGAACATCGAACATCGGGGGGCCGAGGCGCTCGATCTCGTGATTAAGGAGGCCTAGGATCCGCATTGCGAGCTGCCGTTCAAAGGCAACAGGGATGTGGACCGCCTGGAAGCGACCATCGAACGAGTCGGGCCCGATCGGGTTCCATTCGTATTGATCACCATCATTAACAACAGCGGCGGTGGGCAGCCCGTCTCGATGGCGAACATTCGTGCGACCAGCCGGTTGCTGAAGCGCTACGGCATCCCCCTGGTCTTCGATGCCTGCCGGTTTGCGGAACATTGCTTCTTCAGTAAGGAACGGGAACCCGGGTATGCCGATGTGCCGGTGCGGGAGATTGCCCGGTTGCTGTTTAGTCCGGGGGACGGCTGCCTCATGTCGGCGAAGAAAGACGGGTTGGTCAACATCGGGGGATTTCTGAGTGTCAATGATGAGCGCTGGGCCCAGGCGATCACCTGATCCTGGTCGAGGAGTTTCCGAGCTACGGCGGGCTGGCAGGGCGTGATTTAGAGGCCATGGTCAGAGGTCTTGACGAGGTGTTGGATAAAGACGATCTGCGGTTCAGAATCAGTCAGGTGCGTTATCTGGGGAAATTGCTCGCACGCGGCGGGGTGCCGATCCTCCATCCCATCGGGGGGCACGCGGTGTCCCTCAATGCCAGGGAATTCCTGCCGCGTCTCGAACAACACCGGTTCCCGGCGCAGGCGCTGGCCGTGGCCCTCTATCGTGAGTATGGCATTCGAGGCGTGGAGATTGGATCTGCGTTGTTCGAGAGGCGGAACCCGGTGACGGGCAGGCGATCTCTCCAGAACTGGAACTGGTCCGGATGGCTATTCCGCGCCGCGTCTATACGAATTCGCATCTGACCCATGTCGCAGAATCGGTCGTCGATCTCTTCCATCACCGCGACGCTATCAGGGGACTGGTCATGACCTATGGGGCGCCTCAGTTGCGGCACGTCACGGCGCGTTTTGCAGAGGACGTTCCTGTCGGGAATTCATGGCCCGTCGTACGGTTCGTGGGTGCGCCATCGTCATGAAGCGGCAGGGGCATGCGAGGGGTACGTGAGGGGTACGTATGGTATCACGCCTCGAACCGGGCCTTTACGGAACGCCTCATTCCGCCCGGATCTGCCGGTGTATCGTCCGATCCTGCCGGAGTTGACTTCGTCCCTTGCCCTGGTTCTGTCGCGGCCTGACTCACCGTCGTTCCCATCGACCAAAAAACTTCCCGGCCCCAGGAGTATTTTGTTTCGAGACATGTTATAAGCAATTCCTTCCAACACGGACTCTCCAAACAGCTACGTATCGCCTCGGCCGATAGACAAGTGCCGTGCGACTGCGTTGATTCTCGGGAGTGCGTGATGTGCGGCACGGCGGTGTCATGCAGGAGCAATGAGTGCGAGCAGATGATTTTACGGGCACTGATTCACGATCTCCGTGCCCCGTCATCAAGAAAGAGGGGAGGCCTTGATGGCTTGTGTGAAGACTTCGGTAGGGCAGGAAGCAGGCATCAACAGGCAGGCCGAGGTGTGCTCGGCTCCATGGTGCCGTTCATCCCGTCGCAGGAACCGCGAGACCATGCTGCGTCGCTGGCGTGGGGCCGTTGTGGGTGTGGCGACTCTTGTGTTGCTTGGCGTGCTGGTCGTGCCGGCCTATTCGCAGACCGGCCCGTTGCCCCCGCAGACCGGCGGCCCGTTGCCCCCGAAGCCGCCGCAAGTGCCTGTTGTGCCTCCACCCGCACAGCCCCCCTCACTTGAGCTTCCGACCCCGACGCCCCCGGGCGCACTTGAGCAGGCGGCGAAGGGGCCCAAAATCATGGTCAAGGATATCCGACTCGTCGGAAATACCGCCTTTACCTCGCAACAGTTGTCGGAGATCACCGATCCCTATACGCATCGAGAGTTGACGGCGGAAGATTTGGAAGCGTTGCGTCTCGCGCTCACCTACTACTACGTCAACCATGGCTATTTGACGTCGGGCGCGGTGGTTCCGGAGCAGGATGTCGCCGACGGCACGCTGACGATGCAGATCATCGAGGGGAAAATTACGCAGGTCAACGTCGAGGATACCAAGTGGTTCCGGCCCTCGTATTTTCAGAGCCGGGTGAATTTGGCGGCCGGCCCTCCGCTCCATGTCGAGGCACTCCAGGAACGGTTGCGGGTGATGCAGGTCAATCCTCGGATCGAACGGATCAATGCCGAACTCTTACCGGGTGCGATGCTTGGAGAGAGTACGCTGAACGTGAAAGTGAAGGAAGCCAATCCGCTGAAGGCCTGGTTGGAATTCAATAACTATCAGTCTCCCGTGGTCGGTGCGGAGCAAGGCTTCGTCACGCTGGCTCACCGGAATCTCCTCGGATTCGGCGATACGCTGAGTTTGCAATATGGTCGCTCGGCGGGGGTCAATCCGATGCTCAATTTTAAATACGAAATTCCCGTGAATCCTCGTGACACGACGGTCGCGTTCCAGTATCGCCGGTTTGATTTCGGGGTTGAGGAGTCACCCTTCGATGCATTGGATATCAAGAACAAGGCTCAGATATTCGGCCTTGCGGTCAGGCATCCTGTGATTCGAAAAGCCGACGAGGAATTCGCATTGTCGCTGACGGGAGAGCATGCCCGGAACGAGAGCACGGTGGGAGGCGCTCCGCAGGAATTGATCACCGGGTCGCCGAACGGCAAGTTCCGCGTAACATCGCTCCGCTTCGGTCAGGAATATGCGCGGCGTTCCGCCGAACAGGTGATTTCCCTGTTGTCGCGTTTCTCGGTCGGTGTCGGAGCCATGGGGGCTACGGCGAACGGCGATCCGAACCTGCCGGATGCGCGGTTTTTCTCCTGGTTGGGCGAAGCCCAGTGGATCCGTCAGCTTCCTCTATGGCGGACGCAGTTGGTCAGCAGGGGAGTTGTGCAATTATCCAACGACCACCTGTTCCCTCTCGAACAGATTGCGGTGGGCGGCCGGTACAGCGTGCGCGGGTATCGGGAATTCACGCTGATTCGTGACAATGCCGCCATGTTATCCATCGAGGCCCGCGTTCCGGTGTATACGACGAAGGCCGGCGTCGATTCGGTGTTTCTCGCGCCTTTTTTCGATTTGGGGCATGGCTGGCAAACGACGGTCCAAACGCCCGGGACGCCCCCCAAAACCTTGGCGAGCCTCGGGGCCGGGGTCATTTGGAATTTTTGGCGCGGGAGTCATTTCGAACTCTATTATGGAAAACAGTTGAAGCGGTACGATACCGATCGCAACAACCTGCAGGATCACGGCATCCATCTGCAACTGGTGGTTGAGGCCTTCTAAGTGGGACCAACAGTCTTTTCTGCCGGCGCGCTGGCCTTGCTGACACAATCGGACTGCCGCGGAGCGTGACCGGCTGTGTGCTGAGCGAATTCTGGTTCGATGGCTTGCCCGCCCAGCGGCAGGAGGCGAAATTGCCGATCCGGTCAGGGCCCAATGGCCAGGGCCGAACGGTCAGGTCCGTGCACGTGCCACCCATGGGTCGCGGCGGCGTGTGCGTGTTGAAGTTGCGCAGGTTTTAAGGTAAGAGAGGGGGCCTCCCACACACATGAGGAGATTGAGCATGATATGTCGCCCCGCCGGGATGCCGTTGTTGGTGCATGGGTTTCTCGCCTTCCTGATGCTTCTGGGCTCAACCGGGTCGATCGCCTATGGACAGGCTACGAACATCGTCGCAACTCCACCGGGACCGGGCGGCCTGGGAACGACGCTCAGCACGTCGGGTAATACGACGAACATTGCGGGCGGCACGAGGCCGGGCGGTGGGCCGAACCTCTTTCATAGCTTCAATCAATTCTCCGTCGGCGCCGGGGATGTCGCGGCGTTTGTGAACCCCGGCGGCGTCTCCAACGTCATCAGTCGCGTGATCGGAGGCTCCCCCTCCAACATTAACGGTACCGTTCAAGCGCTCAACGCGAATTTGTTCTTCGTCAATCCGTCCGGCATCGTGTTCGGCCCTTCGGCTCAGTTGAATGTGTCCGGATCTGCGTATTTCAGCACCGCTCAGCAATTACGATTGAGCGACGGCGGAATCTTTACGGCGAACACCGCTCTTCTGGCCTTCGACTCGACGTTATCAGTCGGTTCACCCGTGTCTTTCGGGTTTTTGGGGCAAGGGCCCTACGGTTCGATCGTGCTCTCGTCTCCTTCGACGGTGCTTCAGACAGGGGCTGTGCTCGGTTTGATGGGAGGCGGCATCCAGATCAACGGATCGAAAATCAGCGCGCAGCGAGTCATCGTCGGCAGTACGAGCTCCGCCGGTGAAATGAGCACGCAACCGTTTGTCGCAAATCCTTTCTCCGGATCGGCAGGCGACGGCCAGGTCCAAGCGTTGCCTGGAACGTTGATCGTCGCGGGCGGGGGCGGCGTGATTCCCCCCTCCATCGATGTGAGTCCGAACCTCACCGTGCCGACGGGCGCGCAAATCAACACGACGACGAATTCGTTTACCCAACGTGTGACCCAAATCCAGGTCGTGGGAGTGAACCTTGGTGGGCTCCCGCCTCTCGCGACTGCGAATGTGGCCAACGTGAATCCGGCGAATCCGGTCGAGCCTCTCGCCTTCTTGAATCGTGCAGCCATGGTCCTTCCTCAGGAACCTCCTGCTCCACCGGCCCCCTTATTGACCAGCCGGTGCGCCGCGCGAAAAGACGGCGCGTTTAGTAGTCTGGTGCAAGCCTCGCGCGACGTGACGCCGTCGCAGCCTGGACCATCCCTGGCGGCGCCCGTTGTATTGGAGGAAGTCGGTAGCGACGTTGAGTCCGGCACTTCGGCGGCACTGACACCGGCAGCACAGAATCAAGCTCGGTCGACCGCACAACGTATGGAATCATGGCAGGGGTGCTAGTCCCCCAGGAGGACGTCATGCCTAGGAAACGGACCATGCTCACTCGGCGCGGCATGAAGCGTAGCCATGGGGCTGCAAATCCCGCACGTTCGCGCACACGTTCTTTGCCGTTGACGATACTCAGCCTCGGGGCGCTGGCGTTGGGTGGATTCGCCTGGCCCGCAAACGGGGCGGCATTGGAATTGTTGGGCGGCTCAGGTGCGTCGATGACGCCGGCGCAAGAAATGCGACAGGGCACCGCGCAATTTCAGCAGGGTGCCTTTGCCCAGGCGGCCACGCACTGGATGAATGCCGCGCGTGAATACGAAGAACGCGGGCAAGCCAAATTGCAGTGCCAGGCGTTGATCAACGTCGCGCATGCGCTTCGGCAGGAGGGGCAGATCCGTCGCGCGCAGACAACCTTGCAAGCCGCACTCACACTGTCCGAGCAAACCGGTGAGCGCGGGCTTACGGCGACCATCCTCGCTCAGCTCGGCAATACCTTCCATGTGCTGGGGAAAGATGAACCGGCTACAGAACATTTGACCAAAGCCTTGACCCTGGCGCGAGAAGAGAATAAGCCCGTTTTGGTCGCCGGGATTTTGAACGATCTGGGTAATGCTCTGACTGCCCGGCGGCAGTTTGCGGAAGCGATCGACGTCTATGCCGAAAGCCGGACGCGTGCTGTCGAGACCAAGCAGCAGGCGTTGGCGGCGACGGCGCAGCTCAATGGCGCGATGGCCCTGCTCCAGAACCGGCAATTGGGAGAAGCGCACCGCCACTTGGATCAAGCCTGGTCCGATATGCGGTCGCTCGGCGACGGCCAAGCAAAAACCGCCGGGTTGTTGAATATCGGCCTTGGGTATCAGGAGTTGTTTGCCGCCATGACCGGAAAAGCCGGTGCGGCCGGGAAAGCCGATGCCGTGAAAGGCCGCGTCACGGAGGCCGTGGCTGCTACGGGGTCCGCGGCGGGCCTGTTGCGTCAATCGGCGGATGCTTTTACCGCCGCCGGTGAGGCCGCCGGGCGCGTGGGCGATGCGCGCGGTCAGTCCTACGCCTGGGGGTATCTCGGAGAATTACGAGAGCGTGAGCATCGCCATCCGGAGGCCTTGGAGTATTCGCGGAAGGCCACCTTCGCCGCTCAAAAAGTACATGCGCCGGAATCGCTGTACCGTTGGCAATGGCAAACGGCGAGATTGTTACGTGCGGAGGGCAAGGAAGAAGAGGCGCTGACGGCCTACCAGCGTGCTGTGACTCTCCTGAAGCCGATTCATTACGAATACTCTGTGGGGAATCAGGGGCGGTATCATTCGTACTACGAATCGGTCGCGCCGTTGTTTGCAGAGTACGAGGATGTCTTGTTGCGGAGAGCGGCAGCGGCAAAGACACCGGATCAGAACGAGCAGTTGCTCGTCAGGGTGAAAGAGACGATCGAAGTCTCGCGGGCGGCCGAATTGCAGGACTATTTCCAAGACGATTGTGTCGCGACGGTCGCGAGCCACCGAGGGGCCGGCTCCTTAGCGCCCGACACTGCGGTGATCTATCCCCTTGCGTTTCCCGACCGGCTCGAATTGCTCCTGGAAACGGCCAACGGACTGAAGCAGGTCAGGGTTCCTGTAACGGGCGACAAGCTGACGAATGAAATTCGTGCGTTCAGGCGGCTGATTCAGGACTCGCAGTCGCAGAATTATCTGGCTTCCGCCCAGGCGCTGCATGGCTGGTTGATTGCGCCCATTCAGCAAGATTTACAAGGGGCCGGCGTACATACGCTCGTGATGGTAGCTGAGGGATCGCTGAGGACCATTCCCATGGGGGCTTTGCACGATGGCCGGCATTTTCTCGTGGATTCACTCGCCGTGGCCGTCACACCGAGTCTTGCCTTAACCGATATGAGTCCCGCCCAACGCCGAAAAGGCGGTCTGCTGTCGGTCGGCTTGACGGAGTCGGTCGAAGGCCAATCCGCTCCGCGCTATGCAGAAAGCGAAGTGCAGGCGATCAGAACGATGTATGGCGGGAAGCTGCTGAT
>WBZL01001286.1_pt1 | contig 26699 bp, 38 predicted proteins | sample 5204291 | NCBI WGS metagenome assembly WBZL01 (sample SAMN12344345, study PRJNA552823) | activated sludge metagenome | biome: Activated sludge suspended growth; feature: Nitrification reactor; material: Wastewater; isolation source: activated sludge from nitrification reactor of wastewater...
GCCTCGGCCTTGTTCAGAGGCTGCTCTCCGAGGTGGGTTTTGTTCCAAGCGCGGCGTCCGTCGAACACGTCAACGGCCCAACCTTGCCCGTCATCTCGCGGTCTTACGTGGATACAGAGTTTCATGGCTCGTTAAATTCTCCGGTTGTTAACTTCGCGGATTCAAACGAATCCCTTCCCGGATCCGATCCCGCTCGGCCGTCCGATGAAGTCCGACCCGGCCGCAATTCGGCTCATGGCCGAGATCGCGAAGATGGCTTTCCCGATGTCGCGCGCGAATCGTCGCGAAGTGGCCCTTTCGTTCATTGGGGCAGCGTTTTGCAGTAGTGGCACGCGCTGACGCCGTTTCCGGGCGCGCCGCAGTGGTTGCAGTGATAGACCTGAAACCCAGGCAAGACGACGCGGAGATGCTCGATCGCTAGAGCGAGGTCGGGCGCCGATGGGCCGAGGGTGAATTTGACCCCGTTGGGGTCGCACAAGCAGTGCTTGTGCAGCGTCGTTCCATCGAAGAACCCGCTCCGGGTGATAACGCCGACCGCTTCGCAGTCCAGACATGTTGCCTCTTCAAACGGGTCGGTCAGTATCAACGGCAGATTCATTCCGCGCAACGTAGCCACGAACAGGAGCCGCGCCATGCCCCTCGTCAAAGGTTCCAGCGACGAAGCCGTGTCGGCGAACATCCGCATCCTCCGCCGCGAAGGACGCCCGCAGAAGCAGGCGATTGCCATCGCGGAACGCACCGCGGGTAAGCCGCCCCCGGCCAAGAAGACTCCCGACAAGCCGAAAGGCAAGTCGAAGTAGACCCCTCACCGAAAGCACGACCATGCCCAAGATGTCCGCTCCCGCTCCGAAGGCCCCCAAGATGCCCATGCCGCCCCCGTTCGTGAAGGGTGGCAAGGTCCCCCCGAAGCCGATGCCCAAGGGTGGCGGCAAGGGCGGCAAGAAGGGCTGCTGATGGCCGGCGTTGTCTGCCCGCACTGCCAGCGAGAGACCCGCGTCTACCGCGACATGGGTTACGAGGGCTTCACCCGGAAGTGCGGGCTGTGCAACAAGGTGCTCCCGGAGGACGCGCCCAAAGTGTCGCCGAAGCCCGCCCCGGTCAGAGATCCTGTCCCTGCCACCGTCGCATGGATCCCAACCGCTGAGGAGCGCACCGCGTCTGCCGTCGCTGCCGTGGTGGCCGCGCCCGAGCGCGCAGTGGTCCGGGATGCCCCCGGCGACGCGTCCGACATCGTGGCGAGCCTCTCCGCGGAGCTGGATGCTGTCGAGCGCGAACTGGCCCGCGTGGAGCCGTTGCGCGACCGACGCGCGATGCTCAAGCGGATGATCGCCGCGGCGTCGAAGCAGGACGGGCGGAAGCGGAAGGGCTAGTTGAGCGCACCGCCCATCGTGGCCCAATAACGGGTCGCGTCCACATAAAAGTCGACCAGTGCCAAGATGGCCTCGACCAGTGTCGGCTCGCGTTCGAATGGGTGCGCATAGTGTTGACCGGTCTCGTCCTGCCATAGCAGGGCCCAGTGTCCACAGCCCCAGCATGGGGGGGACGATCTCGTCCTTGTCGCCCTTGCACCACACGCAAGGCACCGTTCGCGGATTGATGATCTTCATTCCGCACATCGTAACCATCGCGATGCGCCGTGGCTACGGCTTCTTGAGCGCCGCAACGGCTTCGTAGAGAGACAGGCAGAAGGCGAGCGCGTCTTCGGTCGACGCGAAAGACATCCCTCCGGCGCCGTCGTGCGCCACGCGCGCCACGAGCAGGCTCACCGTCCCATCGGAGAACTGGGCGGCGTTCGCTTCGCCGCGTTGCTCGTAGAGCGTTCGCGGTCCCGATGGGCTCTGTACCGTCCGCGCGATCGGCTGGATTTGGATCTCCGACTCGGCGTAACCGTCGCGAGCCACGACGTTGACCGGATACGCCCGCGCGATCCGCTCCCGCAGGTAATTTTCGGGGTGGTCCTCGCGTCCACAGCCACCGGGTGCGCAGGCACGGCACGTGAGGCGTCCGTTGGGTAGTTGATACCAGCGGTCACCGGAAGACTCCTCGCCCCCACAGAGCGAACAGCGCGGTACCAATCTCAGGGTGTAGTCGAGCATCCTCGCACCGTAACCACTTTCCTCCGAGTCACCATGAAAATCTGCCTTTGCTGCGGCGCCCAGTGCGCGCCCGATGCGCCCCATTGCCTCGCGTGCGGCGAAGCGTCGTTCGGGTCTGCCTCGTGGGCCGACGCGCCGGTCATGCCGCCAGCGGTTCAGGACCCTGTTCTGGTCGCTCCCATGGACGGCGAAGCGCCAACCGACCCAACTCCCGCCGATGTCCCCGCGCAGCCCGCCAAGCGCGGCCCGGGGCGTCCCCGTAAGGACCAGGGCCCCAACTGACCATCCCCGGCCGCCACGTGGCGCGCCACTGACATCCCACAACACAACAGGAGAGCCACATGGCCACCCTTTCCGGCACGATCCGGGACGTCGCGCTCCAACAGGATCCGCTCGGAGTCAAGAAGGACTCCTCGGGTCGCAGCGTGCGCACGGCCCTCGTCACGTTCACCATCACCGGCACCTACGCGCAGGCGGACGACGCGCAACTCCTGCTCGTCCCGACCGCGATGCAGGCGCTCATCAAGAACGGCGCCACCATCGCCTACGTGCGCTCGGCCTGCATGGCGGCGCCGGGCGACGAGGCGGGCACCCCGATCGGCGTCGGCGCTTGCACCATCTCGGGCACCACGATCTCGTTCGCCCTCACCGGCGGCGACCTCGTGACCGAGCACGCGGGCGCGGCGCTCGGCACCATCAACGCGCCCATCGGCCTCTGGGTGACCTGGGTCGAGACCGCGCCGGCCTGATCGAGATTCTCGACGCCTGACTCCGGGGTTCACTCCACCAAGGTTCACGCCCACGCGAGCGGTTAATTCGCGGCACCCAAAGGAGAACCCATGTCTGAGTCCACTGCGGCGCCTGTCGCGCCCGCGCCGAGCACCCCCGTTCAGCCTGCCACTGCCCCCGCCGCTTCCGCGGCCCCGTCGTCCACGGCCGTCGCGCCCAACGTGACGGTCAACGTCCAGCCTGCCGCCCCGGTGGCTCCGGCTGCTCCGCCCGCTGCGCCTGCCTCTCCGGCTCCCGTTGCTGCTGCGCCCCAAGGGGCCCAGCCTGCGGCTCTCAGCCAGGAAGAGGTCAGCCGCATCGTTCAGGAGCGCGTGGAGCGCGACCGCAAGGCTCGGCTCAAGGATCTGGGCTTCGAGACCGAGGAGGAGGCCAAGGCCGCGGCCGCCGCCCACAAGGCGAAGGCCGAGGCCGACAAGACCCTCGAACAGAAGCGCGTCGAGGCCGAGCAGCGTGCCACGGCCGAGTCCAAGCGCGCCGAGTCTGCCCTGGTCGCCCTGCGCGGTTATGCAGACGTCGAGCTGGCCAAGGCTCCCGAATCCATCCGCGCGGCGGTGCGCAAGCATGCCGGCGACGACCCCGCGAAGCAGCTCGAATTGCTCCGCGACCTCATGCCCCTCGCGCCGCTGCCCGCGGCCCCTGCGGCGCCTCCGATCGCGGCGGCCCCCGCTGCTCCCCCCGTCCCTGCGCCCGCTGCGGTTCCCCCCGCTGCCCCGCAGGCACCCGCGGCGCCCGCCGCGCCGGCCGTGTTGCCGCCCCCGGCCAACACGCTCCCGGCAAACGCCTCTCCCCCTCCGGCCGCCGCGACTCCCAAGACGCACGCCGAGGTCTACGAGGCGCTCAAGAAATCGGACCCCTTCAAGGCCGCGGCCTATCTGCGTCGGTACATGCCGCAGATTTACGGACCCGGCCACACGCCGCCCGCGACGTGAAGCGCTCGATACTGACGTCGGGCACTCGCAGGCAGTGAGGAAATCACCATGGCATTCGGTATCTCGCGGGCGACCAATCCGCAAGAGTTCTTCGACGTCACCTCTCAACTCCTGCTCATCAAGCCGGAGCCGCAGTATCTCCACGCGCGCCTGATCCTGTCGGCGCTCTCCATGAAGCTCGGCGACGGCGGCATGGATCTCGGCCTGCCGATCGACGGCCGCGATCTGCCCGGCGGCGTGACCGACAACTACCTCGGGCTCGATCAGATGCAGTTCGACCTCAGCGATCCGATCGCCGAGGCCGCGATTCGTGTCGTGCCGGACTTCAACAGTCCGATGTACAAGCAGCCTGGCCACGTCGTGCGGTTCAACCGTCCGAAGTTCCAGGACACGACCTACACGATGGCCTCGCGCCACGTCGCGCCGGGCGCCACCATCTCGACGACCCCGATGAACGTGCTCTCGGAGCAGGTGCCTTTGGAGGTCAAGCGCTGGGCCGGCCCCTACGATCCGAACCAGTCCGCGGTCGCCCCGCTCGGGATCGATCGGTTCGACGCGGGCCGCGCGCTGCACTCGTTCTCGACCATCGCGGAGCTGCACTTCACCCGTGACTTCCACAAGACGGTGGACGCGTTCGGCGTGGGCCTGTGGAACAGCGTGCAGTCGGCCAACGTGATCTATCCGGACGGCATGACCGCGGACAACGACGCGCTCACCGCGGGCTCGTTCCCGATGGACTACGCCACGATCGCAAAGGCGAGCCGCACGCTCGATCTGCTCTCGATCCCGTACTTCCCGAACGGCCGGCGCATCGCGGTGCTCACCGTCCTCCAGTGCGAGCAGCTCACGCGCGATCCCGAGTACCAGCGCCTCGCGGTCTTCGAGAAGGACTTCAACCCGCTGTTCAAGGGCTCCTACGTGGGCTCGATCGGGCAGGTGGACATCCTCAAGTCGGTGACGCTCACCACGTCGTCGAACTCGTCCAGCGTCCCGGTCCAGTACGGCCAGATGTTCGGGCCGGGCATGGTCGGCGTCGGCCCCGCGGACATGCCGCGCGTCGTGCCGAACACGCAGGACAACTACGGCGAGAACTCGCTGGCGATCTGGCTCTGGTACTGCGCGTTCGGCGTGCTCGACGACTCCTTCGGCCTGAGCGTCCGCACGGCGTGAGGGGTTGCCGCAAGGCAACAGGAAGGAAAACATCATGGGTGCTCAAGCACGAACGCGCCTGAACCAAGCGTCGACCGGCGTCCTCGGTCTGTCGGGCTCTGCCCCGCAAACCGGCGCCGGGGGACGTCTCACCATGGCCCTGATCGAGCCGCATTCGCTCTCCGCGAAGGTGTACGCCAAGGCCACCACCAACACGCTCACCATCACCGGCAACTGGCAGGTGTCGCGCGACGGAACCACGTGGTACGACGTCTACACGTCAAACAGCGCGGCCCTCGTGGCGATGGTCACCGGAACCGGGAGCGCCGTCACCGCCACGCGCCAGATCGACGCGCCGTTCGGCATCTACGGGGCGGCGTTCGCGCGCTTCATCGTGGTGTCAGGCGTCGCTTCGGGCGGGGACGTCGGGGTCGACGAATACTCGATCGCCTACTCCTACCGCAAAGCAGCGCCGGTCATCCGCAAGGATCCCGACAACGCCAACCTGACTGCCGTCACCGGCATCACCGGCGCGGCGGGCCAGACGGTGGCGGGCGTCAAGCTCGCATCGGCCAACATCCAGCCCGGAACGCTGTTCGCGCTCTGCTACGCCAAGATCGGCACGTCCAACGTGACGCTCACGGGCAAGTGGCAGGTCAGCGCGGACGGTTCCACGTGGCTCGATTGCTACCAGTCCAACAGCGCGGCGCTCGTCGCCCTCGGGACGTCCAGCCTCAACGCCACGCGCGCCATCATGGCGCCCCCGGCGGTGTGGGGTCAGACGTTCGCGCGGTTCCTGGTCCTGTCGAGCGGCGCGGGTACGGCAGCCGGTGCGGGCACGGACGAGGCTTCGATCTCGTACTCGTACTGCCTGACGAACTGACATGGCGCTCACGACATCCGAGCTGACACGCGTCCGCGCGGAGCTGGGGTACAACACCCTCTCCGCGGGCGCGGAGCCGTACATCTCGTACGTGGCAGTCTTCGACGTCGTGATCAAGACGTACATGCAAGGGGGGGCGTCGACCACGTCCAGCACGACCGTCGCCGCTGCGGCAACGCCCACGGCGGTCACGCTCACGCTGGCCAGCGCCACAGGGTTCACCGCGGGGGATCGCGTGGTGGTGGATGTGGACAGCCTGCAAGAGAGCGCCACGATCCGCAGCGTGTCCGGCGCCACGATCAGCGTGCTTCTCTCGCTCGCGCACGCGGGCACCTACCCGGTGACCGTCGAAGGGGGCGAGACGCTGCTCCGCGCGCTGCTCAAGAAGATCGACGCGCTCAAAGACCAGTTCTCGCAGGTGGTGCAGACCGCCGGCCTCAAGCGCGCCGAGGACATCGAGTGGTATCAAGCGAGCGCGGGCAACGTGAAGGCGGGCGGATCCGCTCAACTCGCGGCCCTATTCGCGCAACGCGACTATTACCGCGATGAGCTGGCCAGTCTGCTCGGGGTCGCGAATATGTGGCGCGTGCGGCAAGGGGCGGGGACAAGTTCGGTGTTGTGGTGAGCGCACGTCGCTCCACCTGAAAGGCTTCTATCATGGCTGCGACGACCATCGTTGTTTCTGACCAGAGCGACATCGGCTCTTTCTCCTCGGAGATCAGCACGAACCTCGTCAACAAGGGCAGTTTCGACTCCCGCGTGGCGAATGCGCTCTTCGCGCTCCAGACCGCGGCCAACGCCGAGGTCGGCTCGCTCCGGCAGGTCAACCAGGAGCCCGTCGATCCCCAGTCCGGCATGCTCGCGGATGGCACTCCGCTTGCTGCGTGGGCCGACAATGCATCGAGCAACCCGGGCATCACGCTCGCCGATTCCAAGGCGAAGGCCGTGCGCTGGAACAACAACGCGAGCCAGACCGCGGTGTGGTACAGCGTCCCGCTCCCCCAGGATCTCGACGACGCCACCACCATTTCGGTGCATGGGCTCGTCTCGGCGCGCGACAGCAACGTGGTGCTCGACATGTGGTGCGGCGCCTGCGGGCATTCGTGGCGCGCGCTTCATGAATGCGACTGGCCCGCCGCGCCGTCGGAGTGCCCCTCGTGTCATGCGATGCGGGCTGAGGCTGCCTGATGGCCACCCTGCGCGAATCCCTCTTGCCCGTTTTCCAGAACGTGGCCCGCAAGATCCCCGCGGACCTCGGGTTGCGCACGAACGTGGTGAAACTGCGGACGCGCGTGTGGGCCTCGGGGAAAACTCGCGTCGGGGCGGTCACCACGACCGACGTCACCGTCACGCCGGCCCCGAAACTCACGTACAACGGAGACCAGACGCTCGACGTCGTGGTCACGCCAAAGAACAGCGCGGGCGGCTACACCCCGGCGCAGGTCAACCCGACCCCCGTCGCGGGGCAGGAATTCGTGTGGGTGGTCATCTCGCCGGACGGTGCGGAGCGCGAGTATCGCGTGTCGTCGTTCAATCAGCGTCGCGCGTTCGGCTACTACCTCACGCTCGAACCGCTGGACCGGAAGGCGGCATTCTGATGGCTGGTGCCAACAACCGCTCCCTCAAGGCCCACGGCTTCAAGGCTCGCGAGGTCAAGAAGATCCGCGCGGGCTACGGCGTGATCTCCTCAGCCAAGGACGCCGCCAACGCGGCTCAGCGCGTGGGCATCGCGGTGCCGGCGAAACTGCAAGCGCGCATCGCTTCGGCAACACCGGCGGCGCGTGCGACCTCCGACACCGACCGCGGGAAAGCGCTTCGAGGCGAGGTCAAGCGCATCGCCGAACAGGCACTCGGGGAAGCCACCGCGAGAGCCTCGAAAGCGATCCGAGCGCAGGGCGAACTGACCGAAAAAAGCCGCGAAGTGAAGCTCGCCCGCAAACTCACCGACAACGACGCTCGGATCATGCAGGTCGCGCAGGCGGGCATGACGCATTTCATGCGGACCGGCGCAATCGACCCCAAGATTCAAGCGAGCCTCACTGCGAAAGAGTGGGCGCGCGCAGAGCGCCTGATGGCGCGCATCTGACATGGCCAGCGGGAGCACGTTCGGGGGAAACACGTTCCCTCTCTCCGCCGGCCCAGCGGACGGCGTGCTGGCCCCGGCCGTGGCGACGGCGCTCCTCGACTTCTTGGCGTACTACCTGAATTGGGCGCTGAACCCCAGGCTTGCGCAGATGGCCCCGTTCAATGCGGAAGCCGTCCCCGCGGGGCACCGATTCACGTACGACCCGGCGGAACTCTGGCCGCAGAATCCAACGCCCGCGCTCTATGTGTGGTGGAAAGGCTCGAACAAGTCGGGGCACTCCACGCTTCGCGAACGGATCGAGGCCAGTTACGGCTTCCTGTACGTGGGCGAGCAAATCAAGATCCCGAGCGGCGAGGACGGGCTAGAGCCACTCGACGGTTTCGGCGAAACGGTCGACCAGGTCATCCGCTACGCTGCGGATCAGGGCTATCACCCGGCGTACGGCTACAACGGCGCGCCCCCGGGCGAGATGCTCAATCTCACGCTGGGCTGGCAGGGGTGGGAGATCGCCGACAGCCAAGCGGGCCGTTTGCGCCCCGTCCCCGGGCAACAGGGCATTGACCAGCACTTCTACCCGGCCGTCACGGGCTCGATCAAGTGCTGGACGGTCGTGGAGCAGCGCAACCCCGAGGCCCCGAGCGGCGGCGCGAACCCGGGAGACCCCGGCGATCCGGGCGATGCGCTCGGCGATGTGGTCGCCTCGATCAACACCAACGGCGACGGCGATGTGACCGACACCGTGGAATTCATGGAGCGGGTGCTGCCGGCTCCGGACGGGAGCTAAGGCGATGGCTGGCGCGAACAACAGGGCCCTGAAAGCGGCGGGCATCCCCAAGGCCACGATCAAGACGCTTCGGGTCGAGAATGGTGGGCGTCTCTCGCTCAAGAGCGCGATCACGCTCGCGGGGGAGCGGTGCGGAAGACCATCGTCGCCTTGTCGTGCGTGAGGAGCGTCGTTTTGGCCGCGTTGCTCATGCCCACCTAGTCAAGTCGCCCCGCAGAAGCGCCAAGCGCTGCGGTTTCTTTTTGCCACAAACAGCACGTTTCACAAGGGAAACCTCATGCCTCGCTACCTGCTCGTGAAGCCGGCGAAGGGGATCAGCGTCCCCCACCCGCACGCCGAACGTCGATTCCTCGGCAAGCCCAACGCTACGTCCCCCCTGTGGGCTCCCGACGAGGAGCCTGTGACCGAGGTCGTGCTCGACGATCCCGCGCTCCGCAAGGCCGGGCGTGGCGACAAGCCCAACCTCACGATCCTCGGCGTCAAGGTCATCGAGGGCGACATCACCGCGGCGCGTGCCGCCTTTGACCCGCCGCCGGCCGTGAAGCCCGGCAAGGACAAGTGACCATGGCCACCGGCTACCAGATGACGGGCGTCGACCCGAACGATCCGATCCCGGGGATCATCCGCGAGATCCTGTTTGCGCAGGGGCAAGGCTCGGGTTCCTCCCAGAACCGGTTCGTGCTGCTCTATGGCAACAAGACCAGCGCGGGCACCGAGACCACGAACACGATCGGCGACCCCATCCAGTCGCGCGACGACATCATCACGCGCGCGGGACGGCGCTCTGAACTGCGCTGGATGTATGAGGCTTACGTCTCGGTCGACCCGGACGCGACGATCTACTTCATCGCGGTCCCCGAGAACGGCTCCGGCACCGCGGCCACCGTGGATTTCACGATCACCACGACGGCCACCGCGCGCGGCACGATCCTCATCGAGGCGATGGGCCGCACGACGACGGCGCAGGTCGAGGTCGGCGACACCGTCACCACGCAGGCTGTCGCGGTCAAGAACGCGATCAACGCGTGGGAAGAGACCGGGATGCCGTTCACCGCGACGAACAGTAGCGGCGTCGTCACCGTGACCAGCGCGAACCTCGGTGACCGCGCGCACCTCGTCCTCAAGCAACTCCGTATCCGGAATCAGACCGTCACCGGGTCCTCGATTGCGAAGGGCTCGATCACTTCGGGCACCGGCGCGGACGACTTCACGAGCGCCTACGCTGCGGCGGAAGTCTGGGGCGAGCTGTATTACCAGGTGAACCCCTGCCACACGACCAGCGCCGCCACCGCGACCGACAGCGGCGTCGGCGAGGGCGCGGCCTACATCTCGACCCAGGCCCTCCCCGTGAACGGCAAGGGCCAGCAGATGATCTTCGGCCTCGTGGGGACGAACAGCGAGGCGACCACCGTCGCAACCTCGGTCAACAACGCCCGCGTGAAGTTCTTCTGGGCCGAGAACAACCCCTATTGGCCGGGCATGCTCGCGGCGCATTGCGCGGCCGTCATGCGCTCGCAAGAGATCGCGCACCCCGGAGCCAACCTCAACGGGTACACGAGCACCGACTCGACGCCGTTCTACATCCCGCAGCCGTACGACACCGCGGATCGGCCGACCACGACCGAGATTCGCGCGGCCCTGAACAACGGCGTCAGCCCGATCACGTTCAACAAGTTCGGCCGGGCGATCCTCGTGCGGCACATCACGTCGCGCAGCCTCAACGCGTCGTCCTCGACCGACTACCGCGCGCGACCGGGGCACATCCCGAGCGTGATGGACTACTTCTGGTCTGAGCTGTCGGGCCGCTACGCGAACCAGAAGGCGAACATGCCTTGGGTGGGCCCGGACCCGCAGCGTGGGCAGAAACCGCTCGTCGGGTTCATGACCCCGAGCGCGGTGCGCGGCATCGTCGAGAAGACCGTCACCGATCTCTCCGGCCCGTGGCAGGGAGGCTCCGCGGTGCTCGATCCCGCGGCGCTCAACGATACGCTCGCGAGCATCGGCGTGATCAGTCTCAACAACGGCTATTCGATCAAGTGCAACCCGATCGCGGTGCGCTCGAACGACAAGGGCCAGTTCCGGATCGAAGAGTCTTCGCCGGCCTACTGAGCGGCAATCCTCACAACCCAAGCAGCGGAGTAGGTCGTGCAACTCTACGATCAGGTATACATCTACATCAACGGCAAGCTCCTCGCCGAGAACACGAGTGTCTCGACGTCGCTGGAATCCGACCAGCAAGAGGTCAAAACGCTCGTCCGTGGCTTCGCCGGCATCTCTCCCGGCCCGGTGCATCGCGTGATCGACCTCGAAAACGTGGTCCCCGTCAAGGGGATGGAATTCGCGATCGAGAAGGCGTTCCTCGAATCGGCGGAACTGGACGTGCGCCTTCAACTCGGCGGCTCGGGTGCCAAGTACGAGGGGAAGGGCTTCGTTCGCAGCGGGATCAAGGTGAGCGGCGGCGTCGGCAAGACGACGGATCTCGCCTACTCGCTGATCTGCGATCCGGGCGAGTTCAAATAGCCCAGGTTTCTTCCTGAGTGGCTGAATCTCGCTCCCCTTGGGCGCCCCCCGCGGACGTCACGCCCGAGCGCCTTTTTCGGCGCTTGCTGTGCCGCCCCCGCCCGTGGGCGCCCGTTCCCTACCAGTTTCCCGGCACCACCATCCCGCTCCACGTCCGCGCGCTCACCCCTTACGAGGCGGCGTGCGCGATGGATGTGGACGTCCCCGAGGCTCCACAGGCGGCGCTGGCAGACCAAGCGCTCGCGGGCCTCGTGGTCGCCTCCCTGTACGAGCCAGGCGGCCCCGCGTTCGCGTCGGCTGACCAAGCGGGGAGGATGCCTCAGCGCGAGTGGGCGCGTCTCATGACGGCCTCGCTGACGGCTCTCTACGGGGTGATGCCGTCGCGCCAGTTCTGCAAGGACGCCGACTGGCAAGAGTGGACCAAGGCGCTCACGAAGGGCGCGCAGCATCCGAGCAACCTCACCGAAACGATACGGCTCGCAGCCTGCCACGACATCTCAGTCGGGTTCGCAGGCGTCGCCCGCAAGCGTCGTCCTGACCGCTACTTCGGGCTCCCCGACGCCGACCTCACCGAGGGCCAACAGATGGCCTTCGATGCGGCGTTTAACTTCATCGAGAACCTGAGACAGAAGCACAAGTGACCCACTACTCCCCCACCGCGCCCAACAAGCCCGCGGAGCCGTACAAGAGCGAACTGGCCAAGGCCGTCGAAGCGGCCACCGCCGAGCGGCCCTGCAAGATTTTCCCCGTGAGCGGACTGCTCGGTCTCGCGGGTGCGCCGATCCGCAAACTGGCAATCCGCGTCAACGTGAAGTCCGAAGAGGACGAAGCACTCGTCAAGGCGCATCGCTACGTCATCGGGCTCGCGGGCGACCTCGAATCGGTGAAGCGTGACGGGGACATCCTGTCCGACGCGAAAGCGCGACATGCGCTGTTCGAGGCGTGTCGCGAGGTCGTGACGACGCAGGGCCCGGACGGCGAAGAGGACAAGGTCACCAAGTGGCCCGCGTTCCCAGGTCCGGAGTGGATGACGGAGCACCTCACGACGGACCAGATCGCGAGTCTCTTGCACCTATACAACCAGGTGCGCGCCGAACAGGCGGGATGGCTCGAAGACTTCTCTGAAGAGACGGTCGAAGACATGCTCATGGTGGCGGCCGAAGCCGGCGAGAAGAACGCCATTGCGCGCGCTGGCCTCTCTCAACTGCCGCGTGAGCAACTCCAGTTCTTGCTCGAAAGGTGCGCGACGAAACTGCGCATGGCCAGAGCGGACCGCGACATGCTCGTCAAGATCGACGCCGCGCCCGCCCCGGAGCAACCCGCTTCGTGAAAGTCATCGTTCGCGGCTTGGGACAGGCGCGCGACATGGCGCGAGAGGCGGATCTCGTCCTGTCGCCCGGCGGGTATCTCACGCACGGCATCGAAGAGATTCTGCAACGAGCCGCGAACGAAGAGCGGACCACGCACGCCTATCAGAATCAGACGGGGCACCTCCAACAGTCCACCGCATCCCGCGTCGTGGACGAGAGCGACGACCGCTTCGAGGCGCACCTTGAGATGGGCGAGGAGTACGCGTCCTTCGTCGTGAAGCGCGGGTACAGCCGCTTCGACGCCATTGCGAACAAGGCCAAGCGCGAGGTCGCCTCTCACGTCAAGCGCGCCGTCAACCGAACCACCAAGTAACCGATGCCCTCAATCTCCTACGAATTCGTCGCGTCCGGGCATGACGCGGTTCGACGGGCCTACCTGTCGATCGCCGAAGCGGAGGAGAAGGCGGCGGCAGCAAGCGCCCGTGCGTCGGCACGCGTGACCGAGTCTCTCAAAGGGCTTGGGCGGACGAGGGGGCCGACGGCGGCAGGGCTGGGTCCTGTCGCTGGGAGCGGCGCAGGTAGCGCCGCAAGCGTTCGGGCACAGGTCACTCAGGAAACGCGCGAGCGGACGCGAGCCATCCGGGAAGAAGAGCGCGCTCGCATTCAGTCGGCGCGGCGCGTCGCTCGGGAAGAGGCCTCTCGAAAGCGAGAGATGGCGCGCATCGACCGCGAGATGGAATCGCGGTACGAGCGGGGACAGCGCAAACGGCAACGAGCCGCGGAGCGCGAGGCTGAATTCCGTCAAGCGAGCGCCGACGCGCAACGACGGGAGAGGTCGTCCACGTCCGGCGGGGCGATGAAGGAGTTCTTCGGCTCGATGCTCGCCATGCGGGCCTACGACAAGCTGAAGGGCACCGTCGAGAGCGCGGCCCGTGAGTCGATCGCCCTGCAAGAGAGCACGAATCGCCTCTCGATCAACGCGCGCGGCGCTGGTGAGGAATTCGTCGATCCGACGGTGCTCCGAAAGGAATTCGAGCAGGCCGCCGTTGCCACGCCGGGGCAGAACGCACAGCAGATCGCCGAAGCGATCCAGTCGTTCGTGTCGCTCACTGGTAACCTGCAAACGGGGCGAACCAGCGCATCAGCATTTGCCACTGTCGCGAGCGCAACTGGGTCCAACGTCGGAGACGTGTCGCAAGCCGCAGCGTCGATCTACAACCAATTCGGCCTTCAGACCAAAGAGGAGATGCAAGACGTACTGGCATCTTTGACGTTTCAGGGCAAAAAAGGCGCGTTCGAATTGCGTGACGCAGCGAGTCAATTTCAAAGATTGGCCGCGGCGGGTGCTTCGTTCGGTCTCTCCGGGGTCAAAGGCGTCAAGACAATCGGCGGCCTCGCACAGATCGCCCGTACGGGCACCGGCAGCGCCGAGCAGACCACGACGGCATTGGAAAACATCTTCTCGAACCTTGTCGCAAAGAGCGCAATTCTCAAGCGCGAGGGCGTTCAGGTCTACGACAAGAAAGGCCGCACGCGCGACGTGGCCGACGTGCTCATTGAGTCGATCGTGAAGGCCGGCAAAAGCAACTTCGAAAAGAAAGGCCAAGTGCTTCAACAGGTCTTCGGCGACCAGGGCATTCGCGGCGTGCGGCCCCTGTTGTCGAAGTACCAGACGGCCTACCAAGAAGCCCAGAAAAAGGGCGCAACCGCAGCCGAAGCGACGGCCGCGGGGCTGGCAGTGCTCCGGAAGACGATCGACGAATCGATCAACGCTCCCGGTGCGTGGGCTGAGGTCCAGCGCGACGCCGCGCGGGCCCAAAAAGACATCTCGGCGCAGACCTCGGTGGCGTGGGAGCGTGTGAAGCAAGCCACGGCTGACAAGCTCCTCCCGGCGCTCGAAAAGGCTGCGCCGAAGCTGATGAAGTTGTTCTTGGGAGAGAACGGCGAACTCGGCCCCGCGATGATGGCGGTGAGCGGTTTCGCGGACGGGATCGGTCTAGCCGCTGACGCGGTGGGCGAATTCGTCGACAGCCTGTATGCGACTGGCATCCTCAAGCGCAAGGTCAAGTCGCCCGCGGAGCAACTCGAAGAAGAAAAGAAGAAGCTCGCCGCGTTCGACGATGAAACGGGCGACATCTACAAGCCCGAATTCGCGGACCAGGGCGCCGCAGCAAACCTCGACCCCGCCAAAGTCGCGGCGCGCGCGGCCATGGTCCAGAACATCGCGAACATCGAAGACAAGGTCTGGACGCCGAGTGGTGAGAAGACGGTCGACCTCACGCACGATGAATTCGTGAAGCGGTACACGGAACTCGGGCAGCAAACCGGCGGCGACGCGACGGATTGGAAGGGACAGGGGTTCTACAAGGACCGCGTCTCCGCCATCGCCGACCGGCTCGAAGAAAACCCGCAATTCGACTTCGATGGATTCGGCAACACCATGATCGGCGGCGACGCGACGGATGCGCAGAAGCGTCTCGTGGAAGACTACCGCGCGCAACAGATTCTCGGGGGCGGCGAGGCCGGGAAAATCAGCAGCGACATGGCGATCCTCGCATCCTCCGCGCAGACGGCCGCCAAGGCACTGCAACTGATCGGCGCGTCGCAGCAAGCCTCGATCACCGGCGTCTCAGGCCCCTCCGCGGGCGGTCCCGGATAATGGCCATCCCGTCTCGCGTCATCCAAGGCCTCCCCAAACTCAAGTGGCGAGGCCTCTCCGCGCCCTGTGAGGCGGCCCCCGTGGACTTCTCGCATCAGCAAGTGCTTCGCGAGCAGTACGGGCTTGACGCTGGCTGGCATGATCCCGCGGGCCGCAAGCCGCTCGACATCAAGGTCACGCTCCACTTCATCAACACGATGTTCGACGGCATCGTGTGGTTTCCGAACGAGTACAACAAGTGGCAGAAGGCCCTGTTCGACGGCTCGCCCGGGAAACTGCAACACCCGATCTTGGGCGAGTTTGACGCGGTCGTTCTGAACGGCTCGATTCAACTCGAAGCCAGGCAGACCGGCGGCGTCACCGTCAACGCGACCTTTCAGGAAACACTGATCGACGTCACGAAGCCGAATGACCTCAAGGCGGCCACTGTCGACGTCAAAGCCGTCGCAAAGCAGGTTCTCCAGGACGCTGGCAACCTCGGGATCCACTTCCCTTCGGGGCGGCTCGACGGCGATCTTCTTGGCGCGGTGGATTCGTTCCTGGGGGATGTCACGAGCGCCACGATGACGGTGACCGGCCTTGGGAACCAACTCAAGGGCGGCATCGAGGACATGATCTTTCGGGTCGAATTGCTCACTGACCCGACGGTTGGCCCAGTGTACGATAACCTGGTGCTCCTCTGGGATGCGCTGGACACGCGTCTGTCGAGCGCCGGAGCCGCGGCGACGCCCGCGAGAACCACGGCCGTGCTGGTGACAACGGCGGACACCACGTTCGACGCCATCGCCTCGGAGCATGCCAACGGCGTCGAAGAGCTGATGGGCCTGAACCCGAGCCTGATCCGCTACCGCGTGATCCCGCAAGGGAAGCCGGTTGCCTACTACACGAGCAAGTAGCCCATGAGCGCGCAGAATCGCTGCAAGGTGACCATGCGGTTCGACGATGGCACCACCATCTCGGACTGGCTGTCGTTCACCCTCCGCGACACGTACACCGACCCGCTCGCGGAGCTTCAATTCCAATGTTCCCCGACGAAGGCGAACCGCGCAGAGTACCGGAAGCACCTCAAGAAAGGGCACCTGGTATCGATCGCGATCGACAACGTCAACCAGGGCTCTTTCCTGATTCAGACGGTCGACCGCACGATCGGCAAGTCGGGCGGTGTCGTCTACAACCTCACGTGCAAGACGCCGCTCTGTACCCCCTACGAGGGCAGCGTCGATCCGGACCTCGAAGTCTCCACGCAGACGGACACGCCCGTCTCGATCGTCATCCTGAAGGCCCTCTCCGCGTACGGTTTCGACCGCATCTCGACCGACGGCACCGAGGACCGCAGCGCGCTCACGGGGCTGACGATCAAAGGCGGCCGGCTCCCCTTCCCCGTCGAGACGCTCAAGCATCAACAGGCGAAGGCGCAAGAGGGGCAGACGGCCTACCAGTTCGCGGCCACGATCTTCTCTCGCCTCGGGGTGTGCCTTCGGATGAAGGCCGATGGGCAACTGCTCATTAGCGCGCCCGACTACGATCAACAACCGTCGTACACGCTGGTTCAAGACCCCACGCGGCAAAAACAGGGCGACTACTTCATCAGCGATATCCACATTCACGACACGAACGAGGGGCAGTTCTCAGAGTGTCGCGTGCGTGGTGAGCGCGACGAAAACAACCCTGACGTGACGCAGACGGCGCGACCGGAAGCCACCGTCAAAGCGACGGACCTCAACGCGAAACGGCCCGCGTACAGCGCGGATGTGGCCGCCGCTGGCTACAAGCCGAGCATCATGCGCGACAAGAACGCACGCGACGTGAAGCGGTGCAAGAACGTCGGGACGCTGGCCCTCGGCCTCAAGGCGAAAGACGCGTTCACGATTGAGGGCGAGGTCGACGGGTTCCGGGCGCAAACGGGAGCGATGTGGCAGGTCAACACCACGGCGAACGTCTACGTCGCTGAGGAAGAGATCGACGAGAAGATGTGGATCCTCGAACGCACGTTCACGCAAGACCGCAGCGGCGGACAGCGCACCAAAGTCAAGGTGCTCGTCAACGGAGCGCTCGCATTGGGCGAGTTGCCGAAGGGCTGAGACAATGGCAGGCGCGACCAACCGGCAGTTCAAGACCGCGGGCATCCCTCGCGCCGCCGTGGACAAGATCCGCGTCAAGGCCGGCGGTCGGCTTACGCTGAAGGGCGCCCTTGGTGTTGCCACGCAGCATGGCATCCCGGTCCCGGAGAAGGCCCACGCGTTCCTTGCTACCCGCGACGAGAAGGCGCGCAAGGTGGCCCTGCAACAGGCCAGTGCGCATCGAGGGAAGAAGCTCACCCGAGCGCTGGCGGATGCCTCAAAAGCGACCATGGCGCGGCGCAAAACGGCCGCGTCACTTGACGCAAGTCGCGTGACGACCCAAGGTCACGCGGTGAACCCCGACAAGTTCAAGTCCGGCGACATGAAGCCTGGCGATCGGTTGCATGTTGGCGCCGCCAACATCAGCAAGGTCGTATCCAAGCATACGCGCAGGAACTCGAACGGGATGGGGCGTTACAGCGTGTCGTCCACGACGTACATCATCCGCGTGGGCAAGAAGCAAGTTGAATCGGTTGGCGATTTCAGGGCCGCGATTGCTGCGGCCAAGACGCATGGTGGCAACGGCCCGACCCGACTTGTCAAACTTGCCGATCGTGACGACGCTTGAGGCGCCCCCATGAACGACGTTCAGGCGATCACCGCCGTCCAGATGAAGGTCAACTCTCGCGCCGGGAAGTGGGGCGCGCGCAACATGCGCGGCGCCGTCCTGGTTGAGCAGTCGGTGCGAGGCGTCAGGAATCTCTGGGTGGTCAACGGCGCCACGGGGGAAGTTCGCACCGAGGCCGAGGTTTTGGCGGACGAGCCCGTTGCCAAGACGCCGGACCCGCTCATCGCTCAGGTGGCTGCTCTCGCCGAAGCGGCACGCGGCGATGGTCGCAAGGTGAGCCCCGAAGAGGCGACAGCCTTGCTGCGGGTGCTCCGCGGCCCGGCGCATTGCCAGAAGTGTGGCTACTTCGGGCCTTACGGGAAGCATACCGAGGGCGGTTTCCTGGATGCCGAATGTACTTCGTTCGCCTCCTACGACAACGACTAGCGCATGGTGCTCGCGACATACCTGGATCTGAGACGGCACTTCTGTCTCGGCGCGTCTACTTCAGGCGTCTCCCTCATGTTCGACGCCGCCACGTCTACGATCGCCCGCCCCTCCGGCTCGTTCGTGACGGACGGCTACGAAGTCGGGATGACGCTCGACGTGTTCGGCACCACTTCGAACGACGGGCGATACACCCTCTCCGCGGTCTCGGCCCTCACGCTCACCGTCGAAGAGGCCCTCGCCAACGAGACGATCGCGGCGGGCCTGTGGGGCTCGTTCTACGAGACCGACGCCATGGAGCAGTGGCCCAGGTCGAAGATGCACACGGCCGGCTTTGACGCTGAGCCCACCATGAGCGCGCAGCCGTTCACGCCGCTCCCCATCACGATCTCGTGCAACGGCGGCGTCACAGACGCGGTCGCGGGCGACACCTACAAGTGGCATCTCCGCCAGCGAACCGACGTCGCTGCGAACCAGTACATGACGTGCTCCCACGCGGACAGCACCAAGACGGGCACCGTCACGCTCGCTCTGACCAGCCTTGCCGTGACAGAACTCGGCCTCGGGGCGACGACGGACCCCCTGAACGCGGGGCAGCGGGCGCAACTTCTCAAACACTGCCGGCTCTTCGTCCAGCGGGCAAGTGACCGGGCGATCCAGATGTACGACCTCGGGCGACTGTCCGAAGGACACACGATCTGATGGCGGGCGCGAACAACAAGATCCTGAAGAAGTACGGTTACAGCGCGGCTCAGGTGAGGTCTTTCCGCGCCAACGGAACCGTCATTCCCGACATCCGCACGTTCGCGATGAGCACGCCTCCCGCCCGGTTCACGAACGCGTTCAAGGACATGATGGCGGCCCCCAGGATTCAGGCCATGCGGGAGGCTCGTGCGGCTCGCGCTGGGCAGCCCAAGGGCGCCGCACAGACGCCGCCTCTCAAACAAGAGCCCAAGCCGGCCCCGAAGCGCGAGCCGGAGCCCAAGAAACAGGCGCCACACCAGAGCGTGGCCGACTTCTCCCGAGACATCAACCACCTCGCGAAGTCAGCGAAAGAAGGGCAGTGGTTCGGGGGGACGAAGACCTTCATTCATCAGGTCCACAAGGACTACGTGCGGAAGCACGGAGACATCAGCGAGGAGGCGTTCAAGCGCCGGCTCGTGGATGCTGCGCGCGCTGGCAAGATCCTCTTGAGCCGCGCGGACATGATGCAGTCGTCGCACGACACCGCCGAGCGGGTGGGGGCGTACCGTCGTTCCGACATCATGAGGTCGCAGATCCAACTCGGCGGCGACGCCTACCATTTCGTCGAACACGGCTGGATGTAGCGCATGCGCTCCACAGGCTTCTTCGATTACGGCGACGTCGTCACGTCCAGCGCCGAGCGGGGGCAGATCCGCATCAACATCGGCGACGTGGACAAGCAGACGGGCTACGGCGTGTCGCTCCCGGTGTGGGGCCCAGACGGCTACCTCGCGATGCCCAACGACCCTGGCAACGGCGCGGCGCGGGCGTTCTACTTCAAGGATGGCACCAACGCGCGGGCGCTCGCGTTCTCCGACAACCGTTTCACCGAGCAGGCGGGGACGCTAAAACCGGGCGATCGAATGATCGTGAGTGACAGCCCGGCCCGGTTCTACCTTCGCAAGGCCGACGCTCGCATCGGCTTCTACACCGAGGCCGAATCCGACCCGCCCGTGGGTGGCAAGGGGATGCTGCTCGACCTCAGCGGCAAGGATGGCGTCATCCAACTGCGCGCCGGAGGGTGCTCGATCACGCTCGACGGCCAGAAGGGCACCATCACGCTTAGCGCGGCTGGCCCGGGGGGCGCAGCGACGCTCGTCCTTGACTCGACGAAGGGGATTCAGTTGCTCTCGGGTATCGTGAACGTGGACGCACCCATGGTGACCCTGGGGCTCACATTCGCCGGCACGCGTCCGGGAGTGCCCGGCGTGGATACCGTCGTGGCTAATGCCACCGGGCAGACCGCAATCCCAGCACACGGGGTCTTCGTTGCGCTCACCTGATGTGCGACCTTCCTGCGCTTCCCCCGATCGCGGTCCCCATCCCGATCCCGCCGATCCCCGCCCCGGCCCTCCCGTCCCCCCCGAAGGTGCCTAGCCTTGGGTTCCCGCTTTCAATCAGTCTGCCCTCGCTTTCGATACCGATTCCCATCCCGCCGAATCCGGCGTTGGCGCTCCCTGCGCTTCCAGCCTTGCCCTCGCTGGGGTTCTCGGTGAGCCTGTCTCTTCCGTCGATCTCGGTGCCGATTCCGATCCCGCCGAATCCGGCGCTCGCGATTCCGAGCATCCCCCTGCCGTCATGCCCGTTTGCCTAACCTTCACGGGCTGCAACTCGCACGCAAGTCGCGCGGCGATCGCGCGGCGCCGCTGCTTTCTTCGTGAGTGGCGGCGTTAGCGGTGGACACGAAGAGTGCGGGAGACGGTGCCCGCACCGAAGGCACGTTTTCTCGGTCATCTCCGCTTCCTTTCCAGTCTGAGCGCGACGCCCTTGGCGCGCAGCATGGTCTCGTTCGGAATACCTGCGTCAGTCGCAGCCTGCGCCATGTTCAGCACGGGTGTCCTCCGGCGCGATATCGATCTCGGCACCTTCGAGCGGGTCCGGAAGTCGATCGTCAACGCACTTTGCGAGATACTGCACCTCAACCACCTTGCCGGCCTCCAAGCGAACGGCGACCATCGTCGGCTCAACCCGACGGTACTCGGGCTGAACACGGCTCGCGGTCTGTGTGGCGCGCTCTTCGTTCTCTCCGCAGTAGGTAATCTGGAATTGACCAGCGCGAACCACGTACACCTTTCGAATCTGCCACATGGGGTCACCTCTTCCTGTTCTTGCACCACGCGCAGTGGCACCGCTCTTATCCAGACCATTCCTGCCAGTCGGAAAGGCTCGGACCCGGCTTTGCCTGTCGATCCAGCGCGGCAAGTAGCAATTCAATGCCGTCTCGTTGAAAACGAGGACGGGACAGGACGTGTTCGATGGTTTCGCGGCCCACCCGTCGAACCACTTCCTCGGCGCCTTCACCGGCGTAAACCACCGGCGCCGTGCGCGGCTCGCAAGGGCTCACGAAAAGTGCAGAATCGACCCCCATGCGGACGCCGATGTTGCCTTCGCGATGAACGCGAAGGCCTTTGGCTGAAAGCCAAGCGTTCAGCCTGGCGCGCGCCCCGCGCGATAGCGAACTCCTTTCGTAAACTTCAATCCGGACCTCGGAAGGCGCGAGACTGACCGAGCACCGGACGCCTTCGGCGTTCAGCCATTCCCGGATCTCCCGCGTGCGTTCCGGAAGGTTACACATCTCGTGTGTCTCGACCCGCGTCAACGGAACGTGCATCATCGGTTTTTCGGCCATAGCCCCCGAGTCTAACCACGCGGGGCCCGCAATCAACAAGGACACATGCCCGCAGGCTCCGTTGTAGTCGCCCCCGACGGTTCTGTCACCAAGTCTGGCCTCGCCGAGGCCCTGTACGACGCGCGCATCGCCATGCTCGCGAACGTCGAGCCCCCCGGCGTCGTCCCCGATGGCCCGGCCGGCTTCCCGCTCAAGAACGGCATCGCCGTGGGCGCCAACGCCGACGCGAGCGCCATCTTCACGTACCTCCTCGCCAACGGGGAGGCGACGGGCACGATCAAGATGTGGAGCGGCGCCGCGGCCCCGTCGGGCTACCTGCTCTGCGACGGCTCCGCGGTGAGCCGCGCCACGTACGCCGACCTCTTCGCAGTGTGCGGAACGGCGTTCGGTGCCGGCAACGGGACCACGACTTTCAATCTCCCCGACCTCCGAGGCCGCGTTCCTCTCGGGGCGGGCACCGGTGACGCGGCGGACGCCACGGCGCACACGCTCGGCGCGAAGGCGGGCACCGAGGGGCACGCTCTTGTGGTCACCGAGATGCCGTCGCACACCCACGCGGTCACCGACCCGGGCCACGTCCACGCGACCGGCGAGTCCGGCGGACAAGGCTTCGTGATCGACTCCAACGTCGGCGGCACGCTCGACATCGGCGCAGGGTCCGCGTTTGAACTGGCCCTCACGACCGACACGAACACGACCGGCGTCACGATCAACTCGGCGGGCTCCGGCGTTGCTCACACGAGCATGCAGCCCAGCACGGCCGTCAACTTCATCGTCAAGACCTGAGAGGCTTTCCCATGGCTGGTGCGAACAACAAGCAATTGAAGTCGGCTGGCTTCAAAGCGGCGGCAATCCGCACGATCCGAATCAGCGCCGGAAGGGGGCTCTCGATCAAGAGCGCCATCGGCCATGCTCAGGACTACGGACTGGCGGTTCCCGCGAAGGCCGTTCAGAAGACGGGGACGTCGGGGGCTCCGGAAGGCTGGAAAGCCGCTGCGGCCCGCGTGGCGGCCATGAAGAACGCGCGCAGTGGGCCCCCGCCGGGATGGGTGAAGGCCGCGCAAGGCAAAGCGCCGTCAGAGCGCCAAACGGATGTGAGCAACCTCAACGCCGCATTCCGCGCGAACAAGCCGACCTTGCCCGCTGACGTCAAGGTGCGACCTCGCAAGCGCCGCCCGGCAACCTAGCGGGCCGTTCCCCCTGAAAGGCTCACGCAATGCCCGGCTTCGGCCTCGCCCCTTATGGCCTCGGGCCGCTCGGAATCCCCGCGGCGGCTCTCCCCGCAGAAGACCCCGCGTCGCTCTCATCCTCGCGCCAAATCGACGGCAAAACGGGCCGCTTCGTCCAGGGAGCAAACGGCGGTTACGCCGGCATGGGTGACACGCAGCAACGTGTCTATTTTCTCGTGTGCCAGGCAACCCGCACGCTGCCGCCGCACATCACCGAGGAAGGGATGCAGACCACGCGCAATGCCATTCTACGCGCCCTCGACCCACTCACCGACCCCAAGGCGCAAGTCATCGAGGTTCTGAGCGTCGGCGTGATCGACAACGGCAAAAGCCTCACGCAAACACGGGTCGTCTTCCGCGACATCACGAGTGGCAAGGTCCACACCGTCTCTCCGAGGTAACACACCTTGACCCTCCCCGCCGTTGGCTCCGCCACCTACCCCACGATCGTCGAGATCCGCGACTCGATCCTCCGCACGATCAAACTCGGGTTCCAACGCGTCGGCCTCTCCGCCAACGTGCTCGTGGGCTCCGAAAACTACGTGCGAGCCGACGCCTTCGCGCGTCGTGCCGTCCTCGCGTTCGCGAACAACAAGCTCGCTCTCCAGGACTACTCGCCGCTCACCGCGACGGGCGACAACCTCGTCACCGTCGCGAAGGTCTACGGCGTCACGAAGCGTGCCCCGAGCAAGGCGAGCGGCTACGTCAAGATCACCTGTACCGGCACCGTCACCATCCCCGCGGGCTACCAATGCACGGCCCCGAACGGGGAGAAGTACCAGACAACGACGGCCAACACCGTCGCAACGGGCGCCGAGATCGAGGTCCAGGCGGTCAACACCGGCGACGCCACGAACCAGGCCGCCGCGACCCGCATCACCTGGGATTCCAACGCCGTCGGGCCGCTCAACCAGGTGGCCTCGGTCGGCGCCTCGGGCATCACGGGCGGGTTCCCCGAGGACGACGACGAGAAGCTCCGCCAGCGCCTCATCGACCGGCTCGCGTTCCCGGGCGTGGGCGGCAACGTCAGCCAGACGAAAGCCTTCGCGGAAGACGCATCGGCGGCCGTCGGCGCGGCCCACGTGTACGCAGCGGCCCGAGGCCCGGCCTCGCTCGATGTCGCGGTAGTCTCGGACACCGGGGATCGCACCCTCTCGACCGGTGTCATCAACACCGTCGCGGCCTACCTCGGGGCGAACCTGCCAGGACACGCAGACATCAACGTTACCACCGCTTCGCCGCAACCGCTCGACGTGGTTTTCCAGGGCTCGCTGCCCCTTCCGACCACCGCAGGCGGCGCCGGTGGTGGCTGGCGCGACGGCACCCCGTGGCCTTCCGGCACCCCGTCCGCGGGCACCAGCGACGGCAAGGTGACGGCCTACGATTCCACGACAGGCGTCGCCACGATCCGCGAGACGACCGAGCCCAACGTGGGGCAGTCGATCGCGGTGTGGGATCCGGACGGAGAGACGCTCTACGAGTACACGCTGGCCACTGTCGCGGGTTCGGCCGGCGCGTGGGAGGTCACCGTTCAGGACCCCGCGGGCGCAGTGGGCTTCAAGGTCGACCCGACCGACGCCTATGTGAGCGCCGGATCCTTCAACCTGAAGGCCTACGCGACCACGATCGCGGCGGAGTTCCTGAAGTTGGGGCCGGGCGAGAAGACGACGCTTTCTGAACTGCTCCCGCGGGCCCGCCGGCAGCCTACGCCGGACCAGGGCGCCGCGCAGAACGTGGACAACCGGCTTCTCGGCAACGTTCAGGCGGCGCACGCGGAACTGGTGCTCGACTACGGGCTTCGGCTCGATACCGGGACCACGACGACGCGCACGAGCCCGAGCACCCCGGCGACCACGGCCGACCCGCCGAAGATCCTGACGCTCAAGTATTGGGCTCTTCGGAAGGCGTGAGCGACGTTCTGGCCAACAGGACTAAGAGGGCCGCCGTTTGGCGTAGTCGCGGATGGCACGTTCGGCTCCGCCGGCAACAGAGAGTTCTGCCACGCGCGCCTCGAACATGGCACGCACCGCCTCTTGTCGCTTCGCGTCGATTGAGCCGTCGCGGGCCTCGCAGCACGCCAACGCGACGACCAGCAGGTTTGCCGCTGTTTCTGCTGCGATCTCCGGAGTGAGAGAGACGGGGATCAGTGGTTCGCCTGTGGGCGAAACGATGATGTCGCCACGTGCAGCAACGAAGGGTTGCCCGTCAAGCGCGCCCACGACGAACGAAACGCCATCCGCAAAAAGCCCAGACAAGTCCACGTGACCGCTCTTCGGGTCCATCGCACTGCTCCCTTTCCCGGAAGTTTTCCGGTTCGGCACTCTTTAACCACCCTCGCCCCAAGGCACAATGCTCCCTGCGATCCTCTCCGACTACGGTGCCCCGTACCAAGACGTCCGCCCGCGTCGCGACCCGACGACGCAAGCCGCAGCCGCGCGGTACAACCGCATGGCCGAGGACACCGCACAGGGCACCCGCACCGCGCCCCGGGCTGAGGTGTCGTTCCTGACATCCGCGTCCGGCGCGGGGGCTCTCTCCGCGGGCACCATCACTCACTTCTCGGTGTGGGGTTCAGGCAGCGGCCAGAAGCCCGCTGGGGCCAAGGTGTCCACGGGTGTCTACACGTTCACATGGGCCGCGACGCAGGATGACGGCCTCGTGGGCGTCGAGAACATGGAGGACGTCGCGCTGACGGAAAACGTGGTTTTCACGATGCCCCTCGGGGCGCCCAACGTGCGCAGCGCGGACGGCTATGCCAAGGTCATGGCCATCGCGTCCAACGTGGTGACGGTGCATGTGTTCGACAACACCGACACGCTCTCGGATCTCTCCGGTGGCGTCGCGGTCGACTTCTCTCTGAGGTGATTCCGATGGCTGGTGCGAACAACCGACAACTGAAGGCCGCCGGGTTCAAGGCCGCCGCGATCAAGGTCATCCGGTCGACGGGCGGACGCGGCCTGTCCCTGCGGAGCGCCATCTCGTCGGCGCAAGGCCATGGGCTCGCGGTGCCGGCAAAGGCGGTCCAGCGCGCGGGGACGGAAGGCGCCCCGGAAGGCTGGAAGCGAGCGGCCCGTGGGGAGAAGCCCGCGCAGCCTGCGGCGGCATTGGAGGCCAACGCGAAGGCTCGGCAAGAGGCTCGCGCCGTCTACGAGAAGGGCAACGCGGCGTCCGGCGGCAAGCTGGCCGAGATGCGGAGCAACATTCGGATGCTCGTGCGCGAGAAGCGTGGCGCAGACCAGGAATTGAAAAGCGCTCGCAGCATGGCCGAGTCAGCGGCGAGAAAGTCGCTCGGTGCGCCCAAGAAAGGGCCCAAGGCTCGACAGAACGCGCTTGCGCACCAAAGGGCAGTGGACGAGGCCATCACTGCTCACCCGGCGGTGAAGCGAGCGGCCATGGTCCAGGCACAGGCACGAACAGCGCTTCAGTCCGCCCTGGCATCTCGGGACACCACGGCGAAGGCTCGCAAGCAGCAACGCGGCGCCGAGTCTGGCGGTCAGATGGACCTCTTCTCCGGAGCCCCCGCCCCGCGGCAGCCGTCACCCTTCGAGCGGCGGATTGCCCTGCGGGATGCTCGCGCGGCGCAAGTGGGTCGCGCCATCGCCCCGGTCGGGCGATCGATGCTGGCCCAGCGTCAAGCGGTGGCTCTTCAGGCGAAGAAGGCCGCCCAAGCGAAGGCCGCGGCCGACTTCCGCGCCAAGTCGGCCGCGAGCATGAACCAGATCGCAGCGAAGCGAGCCGCCGATGCCGAGCGAGCCGCCCGCCGTGCCTTTGTGAAGGC
>WBZL01001287.1_pt1 | contig 26686 bp, 24 predicted proteins | sample 5204291 | NCBI WGS metagenome assembly WBZL01 (sample SAMN12344345, study PRJNA552823) | activated sludge metagenome | biome: Activated sludge suspended growth; feature: Nitrification reactor; material: Wastewater; isolation source: activated sludge from nitrification reactor of wastewater...
CAACCGGTCTTCGATGACCCCCGACGTGGCCAGATCCGCCGGCAGGTCCTCGGCACATACCCGGTCCAGCGCCGCCACCAAAGCCTGCACCGACTGCGGGCAATCACCCACCCCAGCCAACACCCGCTGCGACACCGGCCGCGCACCAACGAACGGGTGCTGACCGGCACAGGGCTGCTGGCCTGGTGGGTGAGGGTGGTCCGGTTCCATGACCTATTCGAACACATGTTCGAGTCAGGAACAATACCGACACCCGCCCAAATCTCAGAAAGCTGGGTGAGTCTCCATGGCTGCGTGCCGTCCCTCTGCGGGGCGAGTGCCGCCGGAGGCGCCGTATCGAAGCCCGCTGGGTCGGTGTGCACGTGGTGATGGGGTGCGGGTCGGAGGGCGGCCTTGGCTTCGATACGGCGCTGCGCGCCTACTCACCCCGCGGCCGTGGCGGCACTGCGCGCCGGCCGGGGTAGGCCAGAATTGCGGAGGCTCCGGGAAAGGGGGGGATTTTCCCGGAGCCTCCCACCTGGAGGGTGTTGCGTCGCTGAGCGACGCCGACCGGTCGGGGTTGGGGGGATAACTCCGACGGGCCCGTTGGGTGACTACATAATGACGCTCCGCTACGTGACGTGCACCACGAAGAGATAACGATTGGATAACGAAGATTCGCTGGGCGGCTAAACCTTCACCGCTGGCCGGACCGCGCGCTCGGAAACCCGCGACATTTGCTCCCGCTTGCCCGATTCGTTCGTACACTCGTGGTCTTGTGTTGGGGACCGGAAGAGGGATTCGTGATCAGGTTCGAGAACGTCACCAAGCAGTACAAATCCCAGCACAGTCCCGCCCTGCGCGACGTGAACGTGGACATCGAGCGCGGCGAGTTCGTGTTCCTCGTCGGCCCGTCCGGATCGGGCAAGACCACGTTCCTGCGGCTGTGCCTCAAGGAGGACCGGCCCACCTCGGGCACCGTCTGGGTGGCCGGTAAGAACGTCGGCAAGCTGTCGTCGTGGCGGGTCCCGCACTTGCGGCGCCAGATCGGCACGGTCTTCCAGGACTACCGGCTGCTGCCGAACAAGACCGTCTTCGAGAACGTCGCCTTTGCGCTCGAGGTCATCGGCAAGCCCCGCGGCCACATAAAGACCGTGGTGCCCGAGGTGCTCGAAATGGTCGGCCTGGACGGCAAGGAGAAACGGTTCCCCGATGAACTGTCCGGTGGTGAGCAGCAGCGCGTGGCCATCGCGCGGGCGTTCGTGAATCGCCCCGACATCCTCATCGCCGACGAACCGACGGGCAACCTCGACCCGAACACGTCCATCGGCATCATGAAGCTTCTCGACCGCATCAACCGCACCGGTACGACCATCGTCATGGCGACCCACGACGCCCAGATCGTCGACCAGGTCCGCAAACGCGTCGTCGAACTGGCCGACGGCATCGTCGTGCGAGACCAGGCCCGAGGGGTGTACGGCTATGCGCTGTGAGCATCGTGCGACCACGTCGCTGAATCATCCCCGGGAGGGATCCGAGTGAGGGCTCGTTTTGTCGCCGGTGAAGTGTGGCAAGGGCTGCGCCGCAACCTGACCATGACCTTGGCCCTGATCATCACGATCGCGGTTTCCCTGGCGCTGTTCGGTGCCGGTCTGCTCGTGCGCCAGCAGGTGTCCCAAATGAAGGGGTTCTGGTTCGACAAGGTCGAGGTGTCGATCTTCCTGTGCACCAAGAACTCCCAGGAACCGTCGTGCAGCGGCCCCGCCAGCGAGGCGGAGAAGCAGCAACTGCAGACCGACCTCGAAGCCATGAGCCCGCTGGTGGAGAACGTGTACTTCGAGACCTCGCAGGAGGCGTTCACCCGGTTCCAGGAGCAGTTCAAGGGATCCCCGATCGCCGACAGCGCCACGCCGGAGGACCTCGGCGAGAGCTTCCGGGTCAAGCTGAGCGACCCGGATCAGTACGCCGTCATCACCAGCGCCTTCACCGGCCGACCCGGGATCGAACGGGTGGACGATCAGAAACAAGTGCTGGACAAGCTGTTCCGACTGCTCGACGGACTGCAGATGATCTCCATGGCCATCGCGATCGCCATGCTGCTCGTCACGGTCCTGTTGGTGGGCAACACGATGAGGTTGGCGGCCTACAGCCGCCGCCGTGAGACCGGCATCATGCGGTTGGTGGGGGCCTCGAAGTTCTACATCCAGCTCCCCTTCCTGCTCGAATCGGTGATCTCTGCCCTCTTGGGGGCGGCGCTGGCCGTCGCAGCGATCGTGGGCATCAAGATCATGTTGGTGGACCGCTTCCTCGAACCGAACTTCGAGTTCACCCCGTTCGTGGGCTGGGACACTGTCTGGGTGGTCTCGGCGATCCTGGTCGGGATCGGCGTCCTGCTCGCCGGGCTCTCCGCGGTCGTCACGCTGCGCCGCTACCTGAAGGTCTGACCCCCGAATCGGACATTGCGGACCCCTCGGCGCGTCGATCCCGGATCGTCGCGATGCGGCGGTGACACTACCTGTGGACCGTCGGGGTGGTGAGGGGTGAAGATGCAGCGTGGGGATGCCGATACGAACGGCAGCGTGGGGAAGACGAGAGCAGGTGTCATGAGCGGACGCAGTGGTGCGGCTCTCGTGCTCAGCGTGGCCCTCGGGCTGGGACTCATCGCGCCCGCTGTCTCACAGGCGAACGACCTGACCGACAAGAAGGACAAGGTCGAGGCCCAACTCGACGATGCCCACGACGAGATCCTCTCCTTCAACAAGAAGGTCGCCGGTGCCACCCGCCAGGTGCTGGACGCTCGGGCCAAACTGCCGGCCGCGCAGGCCAACCTGGCCAAGGCGGAGGCCGAGCAGCAGCGCACCGAGGCCGCCGATCAACTGGCCGCCGAGGAACTGGAGTCGGCGACCCAGGAAGTCCTGGTGGCCGAACGGCGCCTCGCCAAACTCGAAGCCCAGTTGAAGGTGCTCCAGGCCAACGTCGGCGACTTCGCCCGGCGCGCCTACCAGATGGGCCCCTACGCCGAAGTCGGCATGGTGCTCGACGCCCAGGACCCGTCGGACTTCACCGATCGCCTGGCTGCGATCCGCTCGGTAGGCGCATCCACCAGCGCCCAACTGGACCAACTCAGTACCAGTCGTGCCGACATGGCATACACGGAGCAGCGTCTGACCGCGCTGCGCGAGGTGGCCACCCAGAAGAAGGAGGCCGCCGAAGCCCGCCTGGCCGAAGCGCAGCAGGCCGCCGAGGGAGCCCGGGCCGCCAAGGAGATCGTCGACGGTCTCATCGCTCAGGAGGAGGCGGCCCTCGAGACAGCCCAGGAGAACCGCGCCGACGTCAAACAGCAGTACCGCGAACTGCAGCAGGAGCAGGACCGGATCCAGGAACAGATCGCTGCCGCCGCGGCCCGGCTGCAGCAGTCGACCGGTGTGAAGACCAACGGCAACGTGAACGCCCTGGACAGCGGCACCCAGTGGTACTTCCCGCTGCCCGGCTACGCCATCGGGTCCGACGCCGGCTGGCGGTTCCACCCGATCCTGCACTACACCCGCTGCCACGCCGGTGCCGACATCGGAGCACCGAGCGGCGAACCGATCCACGCGGTCGACGACGGAACCGTCATCATGGCCGGCTACAACGGCGGCTACGGCAACTTCACGGTGATCGATCACGGCGGCGGACTGACCAGCGGATACGGCCACCAGAGCTCGATCAACGTGAGCGTCGGCGAACAGGTCAAGCGGGGACAGGTGATCGGTGCGGTCGGATCGACCGGACTGTCCACCGGGCCGCACCTGCATTTCGAAGCTCGCGTGAACGGCATGCCCTACAGCCCCAAGGGCTGGTTCGGGCAGGGACCGAAGATCCAGGTCTGCGTCTGAATCGGGCGTGCGCCTGATCCGGGCCGCGCCGACTAATCTGGGACGATGCCCAAGGAAAAGGGCCGCAAGAACATCGCGGTCAACCGCAAGGCGCGGCACGACTTCTTCATCGACGCGACGATGGAGTGCGGCCTCGTGCTGACCGGGACCGAAGTCAAGTCGCTGCGAGCCGGCCGAGCCACCCTGACCGACGGCTACGGCGTCATCAAGGACGGGGAGGTGTGGCTGTACGGGGTGCACATCCCCGAGTACGCCCACGGGTCGTGGACCAACCACGATCCGCGCCGCCCGCGCAAGCTGCTGCTCCACGCCCACGAGATCGACAAGTTGATCGGCCGGACCAAGGAATCCGGCGTCACCCTCATCCCGCTGGCGCTGTACTTCTCCGACGGCTACGCGAAAGTCGAACTGGCGGTGGCCCGGGGCCGACGGGCCGCCGACAAACGCCAGGCGATCGCAGAGCGGGAGGCCAAGCGGGAGGCGGAACGAGCGGTGGGTCGTCGTGCCAAGGGGTACGACGACTGACCCCGGTAGGCTCGACGTCATGAGTGACGACGCCTTTGTGGATGGGTTCTGGCCGTACCGGAAGGACGGCGCCAACTACCGCAGTATCCCCGACCAACCCGTCGACCGGGCCGAAGTGCTGGCGGAGATCCACCGCATGGCACAGGCCGAGGACCAGATGGGCGACGAGGGGCGCGTGTCCGGGAGCCTGTACAGCGGCGATCACGATCACTACCGATTCCTGGGAGAGGTCTTCTCGGAGTTTTCGCATGCCAATGTGTTGCAGCGCGACATGTATCCCAGCGCCACCAAGTTCGAGGGCGAGATCATCGCCATGGCGCTCGACCTGTTCCACGGCGAGGATGCAGGTTGGGGAGCCTGCGGCGTGGTCACGAGTGGTGGCTCCGAGAGTCTGATCACGGCCGTCTACTCCTACCGAGAACAAGCCAAGGCGGAGCGCGGGGTCACGCGGCCCAACATCGTGCTGCCGACCACCGCCCACGTGGCCCTGGACAAAGGGGCGTACTGGATGGACGTCGAAGTCCGTCACGCGGGCGTCACTGACGACTTCCGCGCCGACGTCGACCAGATGGCAGACCTGGTCGACGACCAGACGATCGCGGTCGTTGGGTCGGCGGTCAACTATCCCCACGGCCTGATTGATCCGATCGAGCGGTTGTCAGATCTGGCCCTCGATCGGGGGATCGGACTGCATGTCGACGGATGCCTCGGTGGGTTCCTGCTGCCCTGGGTGGAGCAGGTGGGCTACGACGTGCCGCCGTGGGACTTCCGGGTCCCCGGAGTCACGTCGATCAGCGCCGACACCCACAAGTACGGCTACGCGTTGAAGGGCACGTCGACGCTGCTGTACCGCAGCAAGGACCTCCGCAAGTACCAGTACTTCACCTACCCCGATTGGCCCGGTGGGCTGTACCTGTCACCAGGCCTGGCCGGATCGCGGTCCGGCGGACTCATCGCCTCCACATGGGCGGCGCTGGTGACGACCGGCAAGGAGCAGTACCGAACCTCGGCGCGGGCCATCATGGACACTGCCGACACCATCCGACGGGGGGTGGACGCCATCGACGGTATCGAGGTGATCGGCGACCCGTACTGGCTCATCGCGTTCCAGGCCGACGACCCGGACATCGACATCTACCTGGTCAACGATCAGCTGAAACGTTCCGGATGGCGGCTCAACTCGCTGCAGTTGCCGCCGGCCCTGCACTTCTGCGTGACCCGCCCGAACACGGGGGAAGGGGTCGCCGACGCCTTTGTCGCCGCCCTGGCCGAGGCGGTGGACTACGCCCGGGCCAACGCCGGAACACCGGCGGAGAGTGGTGCCATGTACGGGTTCGGCGGGACGCCGCAGGGGAACCAGACCTTGAACCAACTCATGGCCGGCGTGCTCGATGCGATGCACGAGGTCGCCCCCGAGGGAGTCTGACCGATGGGTGAGTGGATCCTGGCCATCGACCTGGGCAACGGCGGCCCAAAGGTCGCGGCGGTCTCCCTCGACGGCGAGGTGCTGGGGACCGGATTCACGCCGGTGTCGGTCGACATCGGACTGGACGGCACAGCGACCCAGGACGCCGCTGAATGGGGGGACGCGCTCGTCGGTGCGGTCAAGGGTGCCCTGACCGCCTCGGGCGTGGATCCCGCCGGACTGCACGCGGTGGGCATCACCGGGCAGTGGGGTTCCACGGTTCCCGTCGGCGCCGATGGCAAGCCGGTGGGTCCGGTGTTGTTGTGGGCCGACACCCGCGCCCGGCATCACATGAAGCGGATCATCGGGGGACCGCTCTCCGTGCAGGGCAGTGCCATGCACAAGGCCCTTCCCTGGGTTCGGATCACGGGCGGCGCCCCCAGCCCCAGTGGCGCCGACCCCACCGGGCACGCCCAGTTGCTCCAACATGAACTCAGCGACGTCGGCGGTCGCACAGTGGTGACGCTCGAACCGGTGGACTACCTGGCCTTCCGGCTCACCGGGCGCAGCGTCGCCACGCCTGCGTCGATGATCCTTTCCTGGCTCACCGACAACCGACCCGGAGCCGACAGAGGCTACGACCCCGATCTGATCCGCAAGTCCGGGCGGAACAAAGAGCTGCTCCCCGAGCTGGTGCCGACTGGATCGGTCCAGGGCGCCCTTCAGCCCGACATCGCTGCGGAACTGGGGTTGACGCCAGGTGTGCCGGTCATCACCGGCATCCCCGATCTGCATGCCGCGATCGTCGGCAGCGGTGCGGTGGAGCCCTACGCCACCCATCTGGCGATCTCGACCACCGCATGGCTGTCGGCCAGGGTCCCGTTCAAGAAGACCGACATCTTCCACTCGATCGCCACCCTGCCCGGTCTGGACCCGGACTTCCCCGTGGTGGGGAACAACATCGAGACCGGCGGTGCGGCACTGGCGTGGTTGCGTGAACAGATCATCGCCCCGAACGACGGGCTGGCGGGCGGGGGCAGTGGGATCGGCGCCGACGGTGCTGCCCCGCCGGGGGCGCTGCCGTCGTTCACCGACATCATCGCGCTGGCCCAGGACGTTCCCGCAGGCAGCGAAGGGGTGCTGTTCGCACCCTGGTTGGCGGGGGAGCGGAGTCCGGTCGAGGACCGCCACATCCGCGGTTCCTGGCTCAATCTGTCGCTGCGCACGAACCGCGCGATCCTGGTGCGTTCCGTTCTCGAAGGGGTGGCGCTGAACATCAGATGGCTGTTCGAGTACTACCAGAAGTTCCTCGGCCAGCCCGTCCGGCAGCTTCGGATCCTGGGCGGCGGAGCGCAGTCAGACCTCTGGTGCGCCATCATCGCCTCGGTTCTCAATGTCCGGGTCGAACGTGTGGCCGACCCGCTGCACGCGCAACTGCGTGGGGTCGCGTTGTGGTCCCGGGTCTGCCTTGGTGAACTCACGCTGCATCAGGCGGCAGACCTGGTGCCGGTTGAGAAGGTGTTCGATCCAGACCCGCGCGACGTGCGGGCCTATGCCCAGCAGTACCGCGAGTACACCTCGCTGTATCGGACCGTGAAGGGTTTCTATCACCGGCTGAACGCGGATATCCGCGGCTGACGGACCGGAATCCGGTGACCCGGCTAGCCTGGTCAGCGGACCACACGGGACCGGGCACACCCGCTGTCGATCGACCCTTGGCGGAGGTGACGCATGCATCAGCCGTCCGCGGCCGCGATGGCGTTGCCGGCCTCGGCCCGAGTTCGCCGGCTCACTGTCGTGGGCTGGGCCGGGGCGACGCTCCTGTCAGTCGCTGCGGGGATCGCCGATCAGTCGTGGCGCAATGGAGCGCAGACCGCGGCAGCGGCCCGGTACCTCGCGGGGGGTTCGATGCTTCTGGCCGGAGTCGTCGCCGTCGCCAGCGCGTGGGAGCGGCGCCGGCGCGACCTGCCCCGGCGTCAGTTCGGTCTGGCCGCCTTCGCGGCGGGGTTCGCCGTGGTCTTCGGGGGTCAGTTCATCGGCTACCTCCTGGCCGCGACCACCCCGGGGCCGTTCCAGCCGTGGATCGAAGACCTGCCGCTGCTGATCGGCGCCCCGTTGCTCACGGCCGGCTGTCTCGCACTCAGTTGGCCACCCGGACTCAGCCGTCGGCAGATCACCGGGATCGTCGGCGATTCCGTGTTGGCCGCCAGCGGGATCCTGGTGATCTGGCTGATCTGGCTCGTACCCACGCAACGCACTGAGGACGCAGGGTGGGGCGGTCTGCTGCAAGCAGTCGATCCCTGGGTCCAGTTCCTGGGGGTCATGTGTGTGATCGTCATGGCTGCCGCCAGCCGACGCAGCGGATCACTCCCGATCAGACAGCTCATGCTCGTCCAGGCGGCGCTACTCGCCTATCTGATCACCGATATCCTCGGCGACCGCAGTTCGACGGCGCTGGCCGAACTGAACCGATCGGCGATCAAGGGCCCCCTGATCGGGTACCTGATCGCAGTGGCACTGGGATGTGCCTTCGCCGTGCGGCCTGCGCTGGAGACTGATCGGCCCCGGTCGGGACGCTGGCGTGATGTCTGGGCCTACCTGCTGCCGTATCTGCCGCTGCCGGTCTCCCTGCTGGGGCTGCTCTGGTACCGCGTCACCATCGGTCCCCTCAGCGTCGGGTTCCTGGTGCTCCTGGTGGTGGTCGTCATGGTGTCCTCGACCGTGGTGGTGCTGGACCGGATCAACGGCGCCCGGGACCGGCGGCACTTGGCCGAGAAGGGAATCCCGGACAGTGTCCGGCAAGGAGTGCGGGCCGAATGGTTCGCCGCACTGGTAGGCGATACGCGCGATCTGGTGACGGTCGTCGACCGGGACGGACGGATCGTCTTCCAGACACCGTCGCTTGCTCCGTTGCTGGGCTACCAGCCCGATGAGATGTCCGGCCGGATGTTCGCCGACCTCACCCCAGAACAGTCGACCGACGACATTGCCCGACTGCTCCTGAGGTCGGCCCACGACCCCGACGATCGCGGGCCGTACGACCTGACCATGCTGGACCGTTCCGGCGAGTTGCACGACACGGAGACGGTGATCGCGCCGCTCTACAACGACGGGTCCGACGGGTACGTCCTCACCAGCCGGGACGTGACCGACCGGCGCCTGTTGCGCGCCCAGTTGGTGGACAGCAGTCTGCGGGACGCGATGACCCGGCTGCCCAACCGCGAAGCCTTCCTCGCCCGGTTACGGCAGGAGTTGCCCGTGGCCGCACCGGGGACGCTCGCGGTGGCTCTGTGCGACCTGGACAACTTCCGTGACTTCAATGACAGCCGGGGACACGAGGCCGGCGACCATGTGCTGCGGGTGGTTGCCGACACGCTGGCCCGACTGCCGGTCTCGGTCGTGGCGGTGGCGCGCACCGGGGCCGACGAATTCGGACTGCTCGTGATCGCCGACCCGGTCGAACTGGCGCTGGGGCAGGCCGAACGGGATCTGCGCCTGGCGCTGGGCGGCATGCTCATGACCGATGGGCAGACGGAGTCCGTGGCGGTCGACATCGGGTACACGGTCGCGCAGTCACGGACCACGGCCTCCTCGGAACTGATGGAGCAGGCGGACTTGGCGATAGCCGCCGCGCGGACCGACCACAACGCCAGTCTCGTGCGGTACGACCCGGTGATGCGGACGACCCTGATCACACGGCTCAGGGCGGAGGCCGACCTTCGCGAGGCGTTGGCCGCAGACCGGTTGGAGGTCCACTACCAGCCGTGCGTGCGGATGAAGGACGGCGCCTTGACCGGGGTGGAAGCGTTGGTCCGGCTGCGCGGCACCGACGGGACCCTGGTGGCCCCTGACGATTTCATCCCGCGTGCCGAGGAGCTGGGCCTGATCAAAGAGGTCGGACGGCGAGTGCTGCAGTTGGCACTGACCGACCTGCGGCGCATCAGCGAGGTGATGGCTCGGCCGGTGTCCTTGTCGGTCAATGTGTCGGCGCATCAGGTGGATCAGTCATTGACCGCCGCGGTTCTGGAGTCGCTGCGCTCCTCCGGGACGGACCCGCGCGACCTCACCCTCGAACTCACGGAGTCGGTGTTGGCGGGGGGTGCGCATGTGGGAGAGGTCTTGGAGTCGCTCCGCGGTTCCGGTTGCCGACTGTCCCTGGATGACTTCGGGACCGGGTACTCGTCGTTGACCTACTTGGCCGACCTCCCAGTGGATCAGTTGAAGATCGATCGGTCGTTCGTGGGCGCCATGGGTTCCTCCAGCCGTGCCCTGGTCCTGGTCAGGACCGTCCTGCAGATGGCGCGATCTCTCGGGCTCAGTGTCGTGGCGGAAGGTGTCGAGACCATGGAACAGGCCGACCTACTGCGGGGGATGGACTGTGACCTGGCGCAGGGGTTCCTGTTCGCGGCACCGATGAGCATCGACGATCTGCTGCTCACCCTGCAGGTGACCGAGGGAGTCCTCCCGCTGTCGAGTGACGGATGATCGTCCCGTGACCACGACCGCTGCGCAGGATGGCGCAGGAATGCGCGACGCGCTGGCTCGCTTGGACCTCCCTGCCTTCGCCGATCTGCACGTGCACTTCATGCCGCCGCCGGTCATGGCAGCGGTGTGGCGCTACTTCGACCGGGCGGGTCCTCTGCTGGGGCGGCCCTGGCCGGTCCGCTACCGAGGCACCGATAGCGAACGGGTCGAATTCCTGCGCGACTGTGGCGTCGGTCTGTTCGCCGGGCTGTCCTACGCGCACAAGCCGGAGATGGCTGAGTACCTCACCGACTGGTCGCTGGCGTTCGCCGCGGAGGTTCCCGAGGCCGTCGCGACCGGGACGTTCTTTCCCGAACCAGGGGTGGGCGGGTATGTCAGCGAGGCCATCGAGCGGGGATGCCAACTGTTCAAGATCCACCTTCAGGTGGGCGACTTCGACCCACGCGATCCCCGACTGGATCCGGTGTGGGACGTTCTGTCGGCCACCGGCACCCCGGTGATCATCCATGCCGGCTCCGGGCCGGTACCGGGACGGTTCACCGGGCCCGAGCCGCTGCGACAGGTGCTGGCCCGGTTCCCTCACCTACCGGCAGTCATCGCCCACTTCGGCTCCCCCGAGGAGCGCGAGTTCGTCGAACTGGCGCTGACGTACCCCACGGTGGGACTCGACACGACGATGGTCGACACCGACTTCATGAGTGACATCCACCGGTTCGATCGATCGGTCCTACCCCGCGTGAGGGAACTGGGCTTGGACGGACGGGTCTTCTTCGGGACCGACTTCCCCAACATCCCCCACCCGTACGACGATCAGTTGCGGGTCATCGAACGATGGGACCTGGACGATGACTGGCTGCGCGCGGTGTTGTGGGACAACGCCGTCCGTCTGGTCGGAGCCGGCTGAGGTCAGGGCGCCAGGTATCAGCTGAGTGTGCCGATCGTGAAGGTGGCGAGGTCTGCGTTTGGTTGTTTCTCGTTGCCGTGCTCGTCTCTGAAGGCCGAGGTTCCATCGGTGCCGCACATGGATTCGATGGGCGAGGGTCCCCCCGGGTGCTCGGCGATCCACTGCGTCAGGTCATAGACGTTGGAGTCGATGGCGACCCAGCAGTCACTGGGGCTTGCGTGTTTCGCGACCTCGGCCAAGGTGTAGGTGTCACCGGCGGGCGACGAGGACGGCTTGCTCTCGGGGGCCGGCTGATCACCCGATGCGCCCGCGGCGATCTCCGCGCCCCAGACCGCCTTGGCGCCCGAATCGCCGACCCGGTAGACCTGGAACGTCCCTGCCGCACAGAGCACGACCGCGACGACGCCAAGAATGATCACAAGAATCGGGGTCCGGCCGCCTTGGTCGTCCGGGCTGGGCCGATCCATCAGCCGGTCGACGACCACGAACACCAGCACGGCGAGGAACATGATCCCCGCCACCACCGGCATCGTGTCACCGAGTTCGGCGTGCGCCTCGGGTTCGCCCACACGTTCTGCCAGGGCTTCGCCCGACTCCTTGGCGACGAAGGACGCCACCACGCCTGCGCCGGCCAGCAGGACCACCCACCAGCCCAGGTTCTTGCGCCACTTCCGCCGTACCAGCAGCAAGATCGTCCCCAGCAGGGTGAGGGGGACGAACATGACAGCGGCGTGGACGACGAGAGGATGGACCGGCAGACCGTTGACGAGATCGAACACCTGTTGATCATGGTCGATATCCGGTGCGAATCCGTGTTGGGTGAACGTCAAGACAGCGTCAAGGCGGTCACGATCGGGAACGGCACCCGGGCGCCTAGGCTGAACCCATGCGCGCTCTGGTCCGACCTCCGAGTCCCCTACTGGCCGATGGTCTGCTGACCCACATCGATCGGTCCCCGGTCGACGCGGGGCTGGCCCGACGTCAGTGGGACGACTACGTGGCGGCCTTGTCCGCCGAGGGATGGGAACTGATCGTGGTCCCGCCGGCGCCGGAGCATCCCGACGGGGTCTTCATCGAAGACACCATGGTGGTCAATGGCGACCGGGCCGTCATCGCCCGGCCCGGCGCCACGGAACGTCGTGGGGAGGTGCCGGCGGCTGAGAGTGTGATCCGCGAGTTGGGCTACGACGTCGCCACCATCTCCGAGCCCGCGACCCTGGATGGCGGTGACGTCCTCAAGATCGATGGCGTCGCCTACCTCGGCGTCGGAGGTCGTTCCACGCCCGACGCGGTGGCGCCACTGGCCGAGGGGCTCGGGATGCCTGTGGTCCCGGTCCCCGTGCGGTCGGTCCTGCACCTGAAGAGCGGCGTGACGGCACTTCCCGACGGCACCGTGATCGGCTACGAGCCGTTGGTCGACGACATCGACCGGTGGCCCCGGTTCCTGGCAGTGCCCGAGCCGACCGGTGCTCACGTGGTGGTACTGGACGGTGAATCGGTCCTCATGGCCGCGTCCGCGCCCCAGACGGCGGCCTTGCTGCGTGATCGCGGCCTGCGGGTGGTGGAGGTCGATATCAGTGAGTTCGAGAAACTCGAGGGGTGCGTGACCTGTCTGTCGGTACGGCTCCGCTGATCGTCAATCGGCTGCCGACGTCGTGGGGTCCGTGCTTGTGCCATCCGGTGATGCTCGGATCCCCAGTCGCCGGGCCAGCGGGACCGCCGTCAGTCCGTAGACGGTCACGGTGACGGCGATCACGATGAAGGCGGCCGGAAGCAGTTGATCAGCGTCGGGGATCTGCAGGCTGACCAAGACGGCTCCCACGCTGGAGGCCGTCGCCGCTGCGACGATGCCACGCGGGTCCATCCAACCGATGAAGATCCGCTCGTTGGTCGTGAGGTCGGTGTGCCGGGTGCAGCCCGCGACGACGAGCGGGCGCACGACCAGCATCAAGATGGCGGTGACCAAGAGGGTAGGCAGCAGCACTGTTGTCACCGTGGGGGACGGAACGAGCGCTGCGATGGACACGAACAGCACTCCGATCCCGATCGACACGATGGTGTCGAAGAAGGGTGTGGCGTCACTGAGCGACGCTCCGAAGCGCCGCGCCAGTCGCGGTGCGGTGATCCCCATGATCAGTGCCGCCAGCAGTCCGCTGTCGTCGGTGATGGAGTTCGCCAAGCCGGCCGTGACGATGACCGAGCCGAGGAGCACCTGGGTGCCAAGGGTCTTGTTGCCCCGAGCCAGGAGTCCGCCCACCACGAAGATCACCACACCGATCGCCGCAGCAACCAGTGCGACAAGGACACCGGTCAGGAAGAGGACCACGGCCTCGGCCGGTGACGTCGAACTGCTGGCCTTGACGATCTGGAAGGCCACCACCGCGATCAGCGCACCGATGGGATCCAAGGTGGTGCCCTCCCAAGTGAGGATCCCGCGCACTCGCGCGTTCGGCTGTGCGAAGTCCAGGATCGGGTTCAGCACGGTGGGGCCGGACACGATCAGGATGGTCCCGAGCATGACCGCGATGGGCCAATCGAGACCGAGGAGGACGTGGGCCGCAAGAGTGGCCGCGACGCCCGTGACCGGTGCCCCGACCCCGATCAGTCGGCGCACCAAGACCCGATCCTTGTGGGGCAGCCGGATGGCCGTCAGCCCCATGCCGCCCTGGAACAGGATCACCGCCACGATCAGATCGACGACCGCGGGGAAGGCCGGTCCCAGGATCACATCCGCGCGCCACTGCGGGGCGGCGAGCCCGAACAGGAAGCCGGCCGGGAGGAGCAGTACGAGCGCCGGGACCCGCAGTTTGGGCGCCACCACCTGGCACGCGGTAGCGATGCCGAAGATCAGCGCCGCCGCCAGCATGACGTCCTGCGCCGTCAGGCCGGAGTTCATGCGAAGGCCCTCCTGCTCTGGCGCCGCCGGATCATGAGGCTCCTCCCGTGTGTCGGCTGAGCCCTACCCTGGCAGGGTCCGCCGGGTGATGCGGGTCAAGCTAGGCCCGTCGGAATAGTCATCGGGCGACGTTCGTTGACCCAGACGGTGGCGCTCCGGCTTATGCTGGGCACGACCGACGGCTCCGCGGGAGAGATCCCGGCGGATCGGAGGCGACAACTCAATAGTGACAATGTCACCTTGGGGGTGACAGGTTTCGACAACGACTGTCGAGACGGGAGAAGCGAGCCGAGGACCCGTGGTGACCTCGTAAACCATCCGCGGAAAACCAATAGGTGCCAAACAAAACCGCACCTCCTTCGCCCTCGCTGCCTGACAGCGAGACCGTGAAGGCGCTCGGCGGGAATCGTCCCCGCACCGCCGGGTGTCGCCAGGGGGCTCACCAATGATCCGGGTCACGCGGGTCAGCGGAACACCTTTTCAGTGACTGTGACCGTGTTTCCTGCAGTGTCGTAAGAAGCAGGAAGGTCGAGAACACAACACGTCGGCTGCGCTCGGAGAAGTCCCTGATCGGTACCGTTGGACCCGGGTTCGATTCCCGGCACCTCCACTCACTCAACTCCGGCCACTCGCCCTTGCCGCACGGCGCATGGCTGCCGCGCGCCAGCGGTCCGCTTGCGGCCTACGGGCCGTCCCCACCCCACTGCTGGAGTGCGTGGATCGCGTCGCGCAGGGCCAGCCCGCGTTCGGTGAGGGCATAGGCCCGGGTGTTGTGCCGCAGCGGTAGGCGGGACAGGACGCCGGCCGCTTCGAGTTCGCGGAGGCGGGTGGCGAGCATGTTCGTGGGCACGCCCAGGTCACGCTGCAGATCGCTGTACCGCTGCGGCCCCTCGAGCAGACGCTCCACGATGAGCAGTGACCATCGGGCGCCGACGATCTCCAGGGCAGCGGCGAGGCCGCTCACGGGGTCGCGGCGGGATCCGGCTTCATCCAGAACGGCGAGTAGTGGTAGCCGTCGGGGTCGTCGAACTGGCGTTGGTACATGAAGGGGTAGTCGTCAGTGTCTCCGATCCGGCCTCCGGCCGCACCCGCGCGCTCAATGAGCGCGTCGACCGCCTCGCGGCTGGGGAGATCGAACGAGACGGTGACCTTCGAGGGGGTGCCGGGTCCGCCGATCAGCTCTTCGACCCCTCCGACGCCCGCGTACATCTCGCGGCTTCCGAGCATGACGTACTGCTCGGGTGCGATCGCGAAGCACGAGACGTTGTGATCGGACATCTCGGGGTTCAGTGTCCACCCGAGGGCGGAGTAGAAGGCGGTGGCGCGTTCGACGCTTTCGACCGGACATGTGATGAAGAGGCTCATGCGACACACTTGCAAAATGCAAGTAAGGTGTCAAGGTCCGCCCGGGCACCGCATGCCGAAGTCCCAAGCAGGTGCAGATCAGAATCCGGTCGCCGGTGCCTCGATTCTCGCGTCACTGACTCGCGCATCGGATCCTGCCGTCCGACTCCCAGCCGGGTGGCCGGAAATGGCTCGTTCGAGCGTTCACGCGGACAAGTCGGCGCGCACAATCCGAGTCGTGAACCGTGCACCCGAGCCCCACTCCGCCACGCATTCGCCCGCCCCCGACAGCCCGACGGACTTGCCTTCACCGTCGTGGCGGCAGGTGGGCAAGAACGTGTTCGCCGAGATGGGAGATGACCACGTCACGGACTGGGCCGCAGCGCTGACCTACTACGCGGTGCTGGCGATCTTCCCCGGCGCATTGGTGCTCGTGGCCGGCCTCGCCCTGCTTGGCGACACCGCGACGACGCAGGTCGTCGACACGATCGGAACTGTCGCACCAGGCGAGGTGCGATCGTTCTTGGACACGGTGATCAGCACGGCTCAGCAACAACAGACCGCGGCCGGGGCGGTGGCCATCGTCAGCCTGGTGATCGCGTTGTGGTCGACCAGCGGCTTCATCAACGGGTTCATGAACGCGTCCAACGTCGTGTACGACGTACCGGAGGGTCGGCCGATCTGGAAGCGCCTCCCTGTCCGGCTGGGTGTGACGATCATCGTGATGCTCATGCTGTTGGCCAGTGCGGCGATCGTGGTCCTCTCCGGTGACATCGCCCGCCAGGTGGGCGAACTGATCGGTGTGGGCGACACGGTGGTGACCGCCTGGAACATCCTCAAGTGGCCGCTGCTGTTGTTCATCGCCAGCACGATCCTCGCGATCATGTACTACGCCTGTCCCAACGCCAAGCCCGCCGGATTTCGGTGGGTCAGCCCAGGCGGCATCTTTGCCGTGATCATCTGGGCCATCGCGTCGGCGCTCTTCGCGTTCTATGTCTCGTCGTTCGCTTCGTACAGCAAGACCTACGGATCCCTGGCCGGGATCATCGTCTTCCTTGTCTGGCTGTGGATCTCGAACATCGCCCTTCTGCTCGGGGCCGAGGTCAATGCCGAACTGGAGCGCGCCCGCGCCGTCCGGGCGGGGCTGCCAAAGGATCACGAACCCTTCACCGACATTCGCGACGACCGCAAACTCGACGATCACGAGCGCGAGCAGGTGGAGCGGACCCGCGCCGCACTGGGGGACACCGACGCTTGACGCGTGCGCGCCCTAGTCTGACCCCGGTGTGTCGGGCGTCGGGCAAGAAGGGGCGAGGTGATGGGCACAGGCGCAGTCGGCCCCACCGTCGGCCCTGATGATCCCCCCGATCGACCCGCGCGCAGCGGGCCTTTGTCGAGAGCGAACAGCGGTTCCGCACCGCGATGGCGGCGTCCCCGATCGGCTTCTGCCTGGTCGGCCCCGACGGACAGTTCCTCCAGGTGAACGAAGCGCTGTGCTAGTTCCTCTCCGTACCGTCGACGGTGACTGGAAGTGGTTGACGGTCACGGCTCGAGGTCTCGTCGACGCCGACGGTGCGCGGGTCGGCCGGATTTGGAAGCGGTCGTGACATCGACGGGGAGCAGGAAGCTCTGGCGGCACTCACCGAGTAGCGGGACTGCCTGCGGGCGGTCATCGATTCCGATGGATGCCCGCGTGCTGGTCACGCCAGTGCGAGACCACGTCGGCGCGATCCAGGATCTCGGCTACGCGGACGCGAACCCCCAGGCATGCCACTACCTGGATGTCCCCCGCTGAGTCTGGCCCGATGTCACCGATCGGCAGGCGCGCGTGACCGACTCGGAAGAGCGAGCTCAGTCCCGGTGCAACGGCAACTCGGCCCAGACCACCTTCGAGTCGCCGTTACGGTCCCAGCCCCAGCGGGCCGACATGGCCGCGACCAGATGCATCCCGCGGCCGTCGGGTTCGGTCTGGGTCAGGACCTTGGGGTAGGGCAGGTCTGAGGCGCGGCCGTCTCGTACGGCGATCACCAGGGTCTGGTCGTCGACCGTGACCGATGCCGAGATGGGGTCCTTGCCGTATCGGACGGCATTGGTGGCGAGTTCCGACACCACGAGCATGGCGTCGTCCAGCACTTGCGTGGCGTCAGCGCGTTCCAACACCTCGCGGACGAGGCGACGTGCCTGACCGGCGGCTTGCGGATCCGCCGGGAGGTCGCAGTGCTGCTCCATGACAGCGCGATACCCGGCTCGCGCGGGTTTCACACCTGTCGCGGGGTGATGAATCAGACGTCGGACACGAAGGCCACGAGTTCCGCCACGGTGGCGGCCGGGTTCTCCACGGCGGGGGAATGAGCGGCGTCGGGGATGACCACGGCCTCGCCGCCCAGCCGCCGGGCCATGGCCAGCAACTCCGGGACCGGCCAGGCGGTCTCGTCGTTCGCCCCGGCCATCACCCGCAGCCGCACCCCCGACTGCGCCAACTCGTCGGTGCGGTCGGGAGCGGTCATCAGATGTCCCGCGACCGCGAACAGGTTCGCGGGGTCGTTGGCGACCCACCGGCGATGCAGGAATGCCTCAGTCTCGGGGTCGGGCTCGGGCACGTTGTTGGCCTGATCGAGCAACTTCTTGGCCCGCCAGATCTGCTCCAGGTCGGCGACCGGGATCATCTCGCGCATGGCGTGCAGCAGGACCTGATGCTCCTGGGGGAGTGGTCCGGGTCCGGAGTTGAGCAGGGTGAGAGAGACGATGGGTGCCGCTCCGCTCAGCACGGCCTGGCGGCAGACGAGCCCTCCGAAGGAGTGCCCGACCACGTGCAGGGGGCCACCACCGGCCAACTGAGCGCCCACCTCCGCCACATCGGCGGCGAATGCGTCGAGGGAGTAGTCGGCGTTCCATCCACTCTCGAACTGGCCGCGCTGGTCGATGGCCGTGACGCAGAATCCCGCCGCCGCCAAGTCAGGGAACACCGGCAGGAAGTCCTCCTTGCTGCCGGTGAATCCGGGAACCAACAGGAGGGCCGTCCCGTCCAAGGGTCCGCCACGCAGGGCCGCCAACCGGCCACTGGCCGTGTCGATGAATAACGGTTCGACTCCGGCGGGCCGGCGCGCGGCGGGTGGGATGCTCACGCTGGGCAGAATAGAATGCCGGCGAGGGGCAAGCAGACCGGACGAAGGACTTGGGGATTCCATGACGCGCATCATCGCCGTCGCCAACCAGAAGGGCGGCGTGGCCAAGACCACGACCGTGGCTTCGCTGGGCGCCGCGCTGGCCGAACTCGGCCAGAAGGTCCTCGTCGTGGATCTGGATCCCCAGGCCTGCCTAACGTTCTCCCTGGGTCTGGATCCCGAGACCCTCGACATGAGCCTGCACGACGTCCTGCTCGAACGGGTCAGCGCCGGCATGGTCCTGCGTCCCACCGACGACGGCATGGATCTGCTGCCTGCGTCGATCGACCTCGCCGGGACCGAGGCGCATCTACTCACCCGCACCGGCCGCGAACACGCTCTGCGCCTGGCGCTCGAGGACGTGGCCGGTGACTACGACTACGTCCTGTTCGACTGCTCGCCCTCGCTCGGAGTCCTGACCATCAACGCGCTCACCGCCGCCGACGAGGTGCTGATCCCGCTGCAGGCCGAGACCCTGTCGCACCGCGGTGTCGGCCAGTTGCTTGACACGGTGCGCGATGTCCAGCGGCTCACCAACCCCCGGCTGCGTGTGCTGGGGGTGCTGCCGACCCTGTTCGACGCTCGCACATCGCATGCGCGCGCGGTGGTCGCCGATATTCGCGAGCGTTACCAACTGCCGGTGTTGGAACCGCCGATCGCCAAGTCCATCCGCTTCGCCGAAGCGCCGGCGGCCGGGCGTTCCGTCTTGGCGACCGCGACCAAGGTGCGGGGTGCCGACAACTACCGCGAACTCGCCCGCAAGGTCCACGAAGGTGAGGTGACCACCGATGTCTGAGACGTTCGACCGGGTCCGGCCGCGCACCGCCCGCGCCTCCGACGAGCAGATCATCGTCATCGACGGCGAGGTTCGCGTGCCGGACCGCGAGGGGAAGCGGGCGCTGTTCTCGTCAGAGCCGGAACCGCCCAGCCTGGGATCCATCGCCATGACCTGCACCCGCTGCGAGGCCCGCTCGGTGGTGTCCTGGGCGCAGGCGCTGCGGCTGGCTTTCCCGAGCGTCCCCGCTCTGGTCCCCGGTTCCGGGGTGCGGCTGTGGTTGAAATGCCCGACCTGCCGTGACCGGTCATGGGTGGATCTGTCGTTGCGCTGCTGATCATCCGGGACCGGTTCATGCGCTGACCGGGGCCCGACTCCTCCGATGCCGTTTGGCCGCTGTGTCCGCCTATCGGTGTTCAACCCACTACGCTAAGTGTGCGGGGCCGGTGAGGAGCGCCATGGACGAGCCTTGGGACCTGCGCTGGCATAGCCCCGTCGGCGATGTCGTCTTTGCTGCCGTGCATGCGCTCACCCGCTCGCCCCGCACCGCCCTCGTGGTGCAGGACGAGGCCGGTCGGATCGTGGCGGCCAACCGGGCGGCGGAAGCGGCCCTGGGACTGACGTGGGACCAGATGATCGGGCGCACGTCGAGCGATGCCCGTTGGCAGGCGGTGTCGGAATCCGGGCTTCCGTTGTCGGGGGACGACCATCCTGCGATGGTGGCGCTGCGGTCCGGACAGCCCGTGCATGACGTGGTCATGGGCGTCGTCCTGCCGCCCGTCGCCGGTCTGGCGGCCGAGACCCGGTGGCTGTCGGTGGACGCGACTCCGCTGATCGACGATCGACGGACGGTGGGTGTCCTGGCGGAGTTCATGGTCGTCACTGACGGGGCCCGGGCGCGCGCGGCCGCGCAGGCGCCGGTGGCTGCCCGGGGCGAGCAGGTTCCGGCGGAAGCGCCGAGGCCCGGGGCGGCCGCGGCGGTCGAGGCCCGACGGACCCGACAGCAGTTGGCGGAACTGGGCGGCCGACTGGACCGAGAACGAGTCCGGCTCAAGCGAGCGATGGCCGCTGCGCAACTGGGCATCTGGGAGTGGGAGGAGTCGACGGGGCGGGTGGCCTTCGACGACCGGCTCGGCGCGATCCTGGGCCGCTCCGGGCTGGATTCCTTGACGGCGGAGGAGTGGCGCGGGCTCATCGCCTCCGACCCGCTGGACCCTTCCTGCGACCCGTCCCTCGGCCTCGCCGACCGCACCGTCGACCAGGTCGACGTCACCACCCGCATGCGCAGTGTCGACGGTGCCGATCGCTGGGTCCGGATTCGAGGGGAGGTGACAGCTCGCGGGGATCATGGCGAGGTCGTGCGGGTCTTCGGCACCCTCGAAGATGTGACAGAGGCGACGCAGGTGGCCCACGCGTTGGCGGACAGCGAAGCGCACTACCGACTCCTGGCAGAGAACATGACCGATGCCGTCTGGCAGGTGACGCCCGACGGGGTGATCGCGTGGGCCTCGGAGTCCACCGAGGGGCTCCTCGGGTGGCTGCCGTCCGACGTGGTGGGACACGAGGCGCTGAGTTATCTGCATCCCGAGGACCTGGGGCGTGGTCTGACGGGACGTGGCCACACCCGAGCGGGGCGCGGGGTCGTCGACGAGGGGGCGCTTCGACGCGCTGACGGTACCTATCGGATGGTGGCGATCACGGCTCGCCCCGTGGTCACCCCTCAAGGGATCTGGGAGATCCTGGCCTTCCGCGACATCCAGGGCGAAGTGGATGCCCGGGAGGCCGCGGTCCGGGCGGCGGAGCGCGACGCGTTGACGGGACTGCCCAATCGGGTGGCGGCGCTCGAGGAGATCAAGGACCGGTTGCGGCGCCACCGCGTGGCCATCCTGCTCGTCGGGGTGGACGGACTTCAGACGGTCAACCAGGCGTGGTCCTTCGCTGCCGGGGACAATGTCATCAGCGCGGTGGCGCGACGGGTCGCGGACACCTTGCCCGATGGGGCTTTCCTGGCGCGCGGACCCAGTGACGACCTCATCGTCGTGCTGCCTTCCGGGGCCGGAGACCCGGCGGATCTGGCGGAGCGCCTGCTCGAGGTGGTCCGGCAGCCCTTGACCCTGGGCGAGATCACCTTCGAACCCACCGCGAGCATCGGCATCGCCGACCCCCCGGACGATGCGGACGCCGCGGCGCTGTTGCGCGATGCCGCGGTCGCACTGCAGCGGGCCAAGGCCGCCGGTCGCGACCGATTCGAGTTCAGTGACGCCGCGGTCGCTGCAGCCGCCCATGAGCGGCTCCGCATCGCCGCGGAAACCCGCGCGGCGCTGCGGGCCGGTGCGATCACCTGCTGCTACCAACCGATTGTCGAACTGGCGACTGAGAAGGTGGTCGGTTACGAGGCGCTGGTGCGGGCCCCGGGCACCTCATTGGAGACGCCCGAGGCCTTCCTGCCGCTCGCCGAATCGTCGGGTTTGGTGGTCGAGATCGACATCGCCGTTCTCGAGGCGGCGGCGGCCACACTTGCGGGGCTGCCCGATGACGTGTTCGTCGCAGTCAATGCCTCAGCCCGGTCGATCGGGGACGCGCGCTACGTGGGGGCGGTGACTCGGTGGTTGGTCGAAGAACCCGGACTCCGCGGGCGCCTGCACATCGAGCTCACCGAGACGGCCATCCTGTCCATCACCGACGGACTGCGCGATGTCGTCACCGAACTCGCCGCTGCCGGGGTGCGCTGGTTCGCCGACGACTTCGGCACCGGGTACTCGTCCATTGCCCACCTCCGGGACCTTCCCATCGCCGGGCTGAAGTTGGACCGGTCATTCACCGAGGCCCTCACGGGTGCCGACGACACGGCCGACCGCCTGAGCAAGGCGATGGCCGCGCTGGCGGCCGGGATGGGATTGATGTCGGTGGCCGAAGGAGTGGAGACCGCGGCACAAGCGTCGATCCTGGCAGCCCACGGGTGGCGCCTGGGACAGGGTTGGTTGTTCGGTCGACCCGAAGCAGTGCCCCGGACGATTGCCCGCTCGGATCGTGCTGGGTAGACGGCGGAACCGGTCAGTCCGTCTGAGGGGTCTGCGCGGAGCCGCCCCGGGAACGACGCCGCCGTCGGGAACGTTTGCGGGGGGCGGTGGGATCGGCGCTCGACCCAGCACCGTCGGTTGCCGGCGCAGCGGTGCCCTGCCCGGTGGCCGTGGCCGGACCGGACTCGTCGCTGCGGGTACGGCGTCGGTTGCGCGGGGGCCGGGTGCGGGCCTCGCCGTCGCGGCGTTTGTCATCACGCCGCTGGTCGTCACGTCGCGGGTTGTCGCGCCGGTCGCGTGAGTGCCCGCCGCCCCGGGGCTTGTCCCGGCCGCCTCCGCGAGCCTTGCCGGTCTCGCCCAGATCCTCGAGTTCCTCGGCTTCCAAGCCCGCCCGGGTGCGCGCCGATCGAGGCAACCGGCCGGTGGCTTCGGTGGGGATGTTGAGGCCGGTGTAGATGTGGTCGGACGTGGAGTACGTCTCGATCGGTTCTGCGAACGGCAGCTTCAGGGCTCGGTCGATCATGGCCCAGCGCGCCATGTCCTCCCAGTCGACGAGTGTCACGGCCACACCGGACTCGCCGGCTCGGCCGGTGCGTCCGATGCGGTGCACATAGGTCTTCTCGTCGTCGGGGCATTCGTAGTTGATGACGTGAGTGACGCCTTCGACGTCGATACCCCGCGCCGCCACATCCGTGGCAGCCAGAACGTCCACCTTGCCGCTGCGGAAGGCCCGCAGAGCCTGCTCGCGGGCTCCTTGGCCCAGGTCGCCGTGCACGGAGGCGGCAGCGAAACCACGCTCGGTGAGTTCGTCCTGGATCCGTTGGGCCCGGCGCTTGGTGCGCGTGAAGATGATGGTCAGGCCGCGCTCGCGGGCCTGCAGCACCCGGGACACGATCTCCATCTTGTCCATCGGGTGGGAGCGCCACACATGCTGCTCGATGGCATCCACGGTGGCCGACTCGTCGCCCGCATCGGCTGCTCGGATGTGGGTGGGCTTGCTCATGTAGCGGCGGGCCAGGGCGACGATCTGTCCCGGCATGGTGGCACTGAACAGCATCGTCTGACGCTCGGCCGGCACCTTGTCCACGATCTTCTCGACATCGGGCAGGAAGCCCATGTCCAGCATCTCGTCGGCCTCGTCCAAAACCAGGACCTTCACCTGGGACAAGTCCAAGTGGCGTTGCCCCACCAGATCGATCAAGCGGCCCGGTGTGCCCACCACGACATCCACCCCGGCATTGAGGGTGTCGATCTGTGGCTCATAGGCACGACCCCCGTAGATGGTCAGCACCCGGATGTCCCGCTTGCGGCCGGCGTTCTCGATGTCCTTGCCCACCTGGATCGCCAGTTCCCGGGTCGGCACCACGATCAGCGCCTGCGGCTTCCCGGAGGTCTCACCGTCGGCCGGCGCAGTGATCCGCTGGATCAGCGGTACCCCGAAGCCGAGCGTCTTGCCCGTGCCGGTCTTGGCCTGGCCGATGACGTCGCCGCCGTTCAACGCCAGTGGCAGGGTCTGCGCCTGGATCGGGAAGGTGCGCTCGATGCCGTCTTCGGACAGGGCCTCGACCGTCTCGGCTCGGACGCCGAGTTCGGCGAAGGTAGGGGCAAGTTCTTCGGTCACTGTGATCTCCGCGTTCTCCGGATCGCCGTCCGGGCGTTCCGTTCCCCGGTCACCCGGAGATGTGGTGTCGATCGCGCCGGTTTCGGCGCGCTGGTGGCGGCAGTCATGCCAAGTCACCTGGGGGTGAGTCTACGCGCAGTGACTCCCGCCCCGTGCCGCCACTACGCTGCGCACCATGGTCAGCCCCTCGGATCCCCCCGTCATCGACCTGCTGGGTCTTATCGGGGCGGGACAGTTGTTCGCCTTCGAAACGCTCGCCCGCGACTCGGCGTTGGCGACTGATCTGACGGCGAAGGCTGCCCTGGGGGAGATCGCCTGCCGCGAGTTCGGGCACTTCCGCGAGGTGGTGCAGCGCATGGCGGACTCAGGCGCCGATGCCGAGGCGGTGATTGCGGCCTACCTCCCGATCCTGTCCCAGTTCCACGAGGCCACCGCGCCGCGGGATCTGCTCGAGGGTCTGCTCAAGGCCTACGTCGGCGACGGGATCGCCGCCGACTTCGGACGCGAGATCGCCGCGTACGTGGATTCCGACACCCGGGCCTTTCTGGAAGAGGTGCTCACGCCCAGCGGCCAGGCCGAGTTCGTCGTGCCCTACGTGCAGCAGGCTCTGGCCGACGACCCGGAGGCTGCCGGCCGCCTGGCGCTGTGGGGGCGCCGCCTCATGGGCGAGGCGCTGGCCCAGGCCCAGCGGGTGGCGGCGGACCGGCCGGATCTGGCGGAGTTGGTGGTGGGCGGTCCTGACGATCCCGGCGCCGGCCTGGCCGAGTTCGCGAACATGCTGGCGCGGATGACCGAATCACACAGTCAACGGATGAAGAATCTGGGATTGGCGCCCTGAGGCCACCGGGGATCCGACCGACTCAGGCGCCGAAGCCGACATGCGGAGCCGTCGACACACCCAGTTCGACGAACGCGAGTTTGTCGGTCGGGACCAGGATGCGGCGACCCTTCGCGTCCTCGAGGGTGAGCAGTTCGTTGGCGGCCCAGGCCTCGCTGATCGCGTCCGCCAGATCCTCGGGCTCGGCCGTGCTCTCGAAGACGACCTCACGGGGCGATTGCTGGATTCCGATCCTGACTTCCACGCGGTCCTCCTGTGTCGGAATCCCGACCCTACCGGGCGTTCGGCACGTTCAGCAGTCGTGTTCGCTCTGGGCTGGTCCCGCGGTCACCGTGCCGGGGGGTGGCTCAGCGGGAATCCGGAGATGCCGCGCCAGGCCAACGCCGACAACAGGTGAGCCGCGCCTTCCGGGTCCATCCCTTCGGGGTCGCGCAACCAGCGCAGGGCAGCCGTCTGGGCCATCCCCAGCAGTCCGTAGGCGAGCAGAAGCGCTTCTGCCCGCGACAGTCCGGTGTCCGCCGCGATGACCTCGCAGACCATCTCGGCACTCAGAGCGTTCACGCGCTGCACCCGGTCGCGAACGTCCGGTGCGTTCACCAGGTCGGACTCGAAGACCAGCCGGTAGGCGGCGTCGTCCTGACTGATGAACCGCAGGTAGGCGTCGATGGTCGCGGTCACGCGACTGCGGTTGTCGTCGGTGGAGCGCAGAGCGTGGCCGATGGATTCCAGGAATTGGTCGACGCTGCTGTCCAGGACCGCCAGGTAGAGATCCCGCTTGGAGCCGAAGTGTTGGTACAGGACGGGTTTGGTCACGCCGGCTCGGGCGGCGATCTCGTCCATGGCTGCGGCGTGGTAGCCCGATTCGACGAAGACCTCACGGGCCGCCGACAACAACGATTCCCGGCGTTCACTGCGCGGCAATCGGGCGGACGAGGGACTCACGGCCGCTATCTTACTCGCCAGTAACAAAGGTCTGCGCTCTGCCGGGAAGCAGCGGTGACGGGGGCCTATCGTGGGGACATGACGTCATCGCCCGCCCCGCCGCCCAGCGAGGAGATCTGGTTGTCCGACCGGCTGCTGACGGTGCGCCGCGTGGCCGAGGGGGGAACCCCTGCGGTGATGATCCATGGTTTGGGCGGGTCGAGCCTCAACTGGACCGACCTGGCCCATCAGATGGGGGGTCGGCTGGACTCCTGGGCTCTCGACCTGCCCGGATTCGGGGCGTCGCCCCCGCCGCGTGATGGGGACTACACCCCGGCCGGGCACGCGCGCGCGGTACTGGACCTGATCAAGGAGCGCATCGGGCGCCCGGTCCACGTGTTCGGCAACTCGATGGGTGGGGCCATCTCGGTCCAACTGGCCGCCCGGGCGCCGGAATGGGTCCGTTCGGTCACCATGGTGTCGCCGGCGCTGCCTGGCGGACGGCTCAAGAAGACGAACCTGCACCTACCGGTCGTGGCCGTCCCGGGCGTGGGGGAGCGGGTGCTGCGCCGATACCTCAAGGTCGCGCCCGAACTGCGCGCCCGAGCCACGATCGACATGTGCTTCGCCGATGCGAGTCGGATGTCGGAGCAACGGATGGCCGAGGCGGTCGCCGAGGTCTCCCGACGTGACGAGTTGCCCTACACCGCCGACGCGTTCGTGCAGTCCACTCGCGGATTGCTGGCGACGATGGTGCAGCGAGGGTCGGAGCGTCCGACCGAGTTGATGCGCCGGATCACGTGCCCGGTGTTGTTGGTCTACGGCCGCAAGGATCAGTTGGTCGACCCGATGGGCGGCTACCGGATCGCGTCCCACCTGCCGGACGCGCGTGTCGTCGTGCTTCCCGACTGCGGCCACGTAGCGCAGATGG
>WBZL01001288.1_pt1 | contig 26684 bp, 31 predicted proteins | sample 5204291 | NCBI WGS metagenome assembly WBZL01 (sample SAMN12344345, study PRJNA552823) | activated sludge metagenome | biome: Activated sludge suspended growth; feature: Nitrification reactor; material: Wastewater; isolation source: activated sludge from nitrification reactor of wastewater...
GTTTTACGTTTCCGGCCTGTAGGGCCGGTATGTGATGGCCCCGGGGCGCCCCGATCCGATGGAACAAGTTTTCATTCATTTCGCAAGTCGGAGACTTGAGGGTATCCGCGGCGAGGCCAAGCCTCTGGCGAACGGTAAGGCGGTGTTTCGACTTTACAACGACCGCGCGGGCCGTCAGGTCCGCAATGTCGGTAGCATTCGGTTGCGGTTTTTGTTTCCGGCCTGTAGGGCCGGTATGTGATGGCCCCGGGGCGCCCCGATCCGATGGAACAAGTTTTCATTCATTTCGCAAGTCGGAGACTTGAGGGTATCCGCAGCAAGGCGCAACCTCTGGCGATCGGTAAGGCGGTGTTTCGACTTTACAACAACCGCGCGGGCCGTCAGGTCCGCTATGTCAAGGTTAAAGGATAAAGTTGAAAGGTTAAAGATGCCAAATCGCAAAAGGGCCGATACGACTTACGGCTTTCTCTCCAGACAATACAACACATGCCGCTGCAACCAATGTCCATCAGGGATGCTTGGGTGGTCAAATTCACCGATCTGCTCCATGCCGGCCTTGATCATGACCCTTTGGGAGCGGTGGTTATGAACGGATGTAAACGAATAAATCCTGGGGATATCGAAATTTGAAAAGGCATATTCCAGGCACGCCCGCGCGCCTTCCGTGGCCAACCCCATCCCCCAAACCGACCGGGACAACCGCCAGCCGATCTCCACGCACGGGGTGAAATAACTTTCAAACCGCGGGTTGGAAATCCCGATAAACCCGATGCATTCCCCGGTTTTCAGCAGGTCGACCGGAAAAAAGCAATAACCGTTTTCCTCAAAATGGGCGCTGAACCGGGCGATCATCGCCGCCGTTTCATCCCTGGTCAACGTGGCGGGAAAATATTCCATCGCCACCGGGTCGGCATTCAGGGCCGCCAAAGGCTCCAGATCCGACTCCCGCCAGGGCCGGAATCCCAGTCGCTGCGTTTTAAACAAGTATTCCATGTCCGCTTTTTCCGTTCCCGATTCCAACAACCCCGCCTATATTCCAAACCATCGGCCAGTTTGCCGGGAGAAACAATCATAACCCCCTAAACAACAACAAACCCGCCTTCGCCGAGGCTTCGGCGGGCGGAGCAAACAACAACAAACAACAATAAACAACAACAAACAACAATAACCAACCTCAATTCCCCCCCGTAGAAATGCTCACCTTCCGCTTCACCTCCTCGTATTCATCGTCATCCTGGCCGTCGCCGTCCCAGTCCATCAGGGTGGAAAAGGTGACCAGGCCGTTTCCGCGTTTGACAAAATACTGGTACGTAGCGTCCTTTTCGATCATCATCAGGGTATCGCCGAAGACGTTCCACATGCCGCGGCTCATGCTGATGATCGAATCCTGGAAATTGCGGTGTTCCCGGCGGTATTTGTTGCCGGGTTCAAAAAAGACCTTCGGCGGTTTGACCATGTACAGGTCCTTCCAATCCGATTCCGGGATGCTGAAATAGGCGGTAGAGTCCATATTTTCCACGGAATTGACCCGGACGTTGATGGTCACGCTCTCCCAGGTGCCCGGCAGGATCTCGGTCAGCGGCTTTTGCGGCCCCTGTTCGCCGTTTTCGGAAGCGCGGTCTCCCGAACAGGCGGAAAGCAGCCCGAAAACCGGCACCCATAATAGTGGTAAGTGCTTACGCATAGGTTGGAAACAGATTTAGGCCGCAAAGATAATAACGTAAACAAAAAAAGCCGCCGGTTCATCCGGCGGCCTTTGTATGATTGGTTAGTACGACTGTATTAATTCCTGGAAACGAGGTCGCCGGAGCCGGAGATCCTGGAATTCACCTTAGGGCGTCCCTTGTAACTGACATCCCCCGAGCCGGAGATCTTCACGTCCAGTTCATCGCTCACGTTCACCGAAGAATTCCCCGAGCCGGATACCTGGACATTGCATGTTTTTGCGGCCAGGTCCTCGGCCTTGATGTTGCCGGAGCCGGAAATTTTGGCCATCAGAGAACCCGTAGAGCCCGCCAGGCGGACATTTCCCGAGCCGCTGACCCTGGCCTCCAGTTCATCGCAGGTAATCTCCAGCTTGACGTTGCCGGAGCCGGAAACGCCCGTGTAGAACCGGTCGGAGCCGGAAAAGGCTGTTTCGCCCATCAGGTTACCCGAGCCGCTCACAGACGCTTCCGTCAGCCTGGGGATCGTGATGTAGATCTTGATGGGATCGTGGCGGGTAACCCAGCGGTCGGTGGTGATGCGCCAGGTTTTGCCGTCCACTTCCTTCTTGATGTTGTCGATCATGTTCTGCTGGGCCTCAATGCGGACACTTTGCTGCGAACCCTGACGAACATAAACATCGGCATCCATCGACAGTTTGATGGCCTCAAATGAAGGCAGATCCAGATCCTGGGTGACGGTCGGGCCTTCTCCCCTGATCTTGCTCTTCCACCAGTCCTGGGCGTCGGCTTTGTTCAGCCCGGTCAGCGATGCGATCATCAGGAAAAAGAATATTTTTTTCATTGATAGTGGTTTTATTAATTGGAATAATGGTTATTTGCAAGCATTCAATACAGGGATGGCAAATTGAAGCCTATACCCCTAAAAGGAATCAAAAAAAACCTGCGATGAAACGCCGTAAACAAAGTCCCGTACGCCGAATGGCCCTCTACCTTGTGATCCCCGTTATCCTGATCGGATTTTCCGCTTGCCGCCCGGTGAATCCGTTCCAGCCGGTCGATCCGTTGGTCATTCCGCCGATGGTGGATTCGGTCGTCAACGCCGTCATCGAGATCCCGGCGGGTACGAATACCAAGATCGAATACGACCCGGTATCCGGTAAATTCCTCCCCGACCTGGAAGGCGGCGGCGTCCGGAAAGTGCGGTTCCTCCCCTACCCCGGCAACTACGGCTTCATCCCCAATACGCTGGTATCGGCTGCCGAAGGCGGCGACGGCGACCCGCTCGACGTGCTGGTCCTTTCCGAGAGCCGGCCGACCGGGTCATTGATCCGCTGCATTCCCATCGCCGCTTTGGTGATGAAGGACGGCGGCGAGCTGGATACCAAAATCATAGCGGTACCCGCCGACCCGGCCGACAGGCTCTTCGATGCGGACAATTACCTGGATTTTGCCCTGGAATTCGAACCGGCCAAGCGCATGATTGAAAACTGGTTTGTCTATTACAAAGGCTACAATGCGGTGGAACTGGTGGGCTGGGAAGACGGCGATTTCGCAATGAATGAAATAAAAAAGTGGCAAATTTTAAAAAAATAAACCAAAAAGTTGATCAGATTAAACTAATCCGGCCAATACCTGTTATTTATCAAATTGAAGTTCTTTCCTGATGATGCAATGTCTCGTTTCCAAATCGGTCGCATTCGCCGTTAGCCTTCATCGAACCCATTTTTGTGCGGTTGCCCCGCTTGCCGGCGCAAACGTTACGCCGTTGTCCGCAGAAGGAACGGGCTACCTGGCATCGGATCATATCCAGGCCGTGGCCGACACCTGGGAAAGACTTGCCCCCGCGGATAACCTCTACCTGTCCGTACCGTTCCTGCAATCCATGGAAGACTTTCCGCCGGCCGGCATGCAATTCCGCTACCTGGTCTTTTACCGGGATCATCAACCCATCGGGATCGCACTCGGCCAGGTCGTACCGGTCCGGACCGCCGAGCACCTTCAATGGCTGAACGGCGGGCAATGGCTCAGGAAACAGATCTCCGGCCTGTTCAACTTCACCATGCTCATCTGCGGCACAGTTCAGGGCACCGGCAAACACGGATTCCACTTCCGGGATGATTCGGCTCAAAACGGTCAATTGCTGGTGGAAGCCCTCGAAAAGGAGGCGACCCTGTTGAGCGCCGGCGCCATCATGATCAAGGATACCGGACGGGAAACAGCGGCCGGTTTCAGTCAAATCCGGCAATCCGGTTATTCAACCTTTCCCTTCCAACCCAACATGGTGCTGACGCGGGCCCCGCATTGGCGTCAGCTCTCCGACTACCTGGACGACCTTTCCGCCAAATACCGCGTGCGCTACCGCAGGGCCCGCAAAAAACTGGGCAACCTCACCCGCAAAGAACTTTCCTACTCGGATATCCGGATCTATAATGACACCATCCACGGTCTGTATCAGGAACAAGCCGCCAAGGCCGATTTCAACCTGATCGACCTGCACCCCGGCTACTGGCAGGCCCTCAAGGCAGCCTTGGGCCAGCGGTTCCGGGTTTGGGCCTATTTTTCCGGCGAGGAAATGGTCGGCTTCTACACCGGCATCTACCACGGTGAAAGCATGGAAGCGCATTTCCTGGGCTACGACGAAGCCGTGAACAGGGAGCACCAATTGTACCTCAACATGCTCTTCGACCTGACGGAGGAGGCGATTTCGGCCGGCGCCCAAAGACTGGTCTTCGCCCGTACCGCGCTGGAGATTAAAAGCTCGGTCGGCGCCAAGCCGGAAATGCTGAACTGCTATGTTCGGCATAAGAATCCGGTGGTGAACCTGCTGCTGCCCAATCTGGTGCACTACCTGGAGCCGGAGGCGGAATGGGTGGCGCGGCATCCTTTTTCGGAGGAGAGCCCGACTTCGTAACGCCTGCAGCGTCACTTCGTCGGATGAGAAGTGGGTGAAAGAGAGAGAGGGTGAGAGGATGAGAGGATGAGAGGATGAGAGAGAGGGTGAGAGGGTGAGAGGGTGAGAGGGTGAGAGGATGAGAGGATGAGAGGGTGATGCTGCTTCGACTACGCTCAGCATAAATTCGACTTCGTTCTGCATAAATTTGACTGCGTTCTGCACAGGTCTCCGCCTTCGCGTGAAGCTTCGGCGGACGGGGAGTGAGGGACTTAGCCTTACCAAGATCTTGCGTCAACCGGATTTTGACACACGTAGCGTGATGAAAATCAAACCTTTGCGTCTTAGCGCGAAAACACTTTATTGAACGTTCTCGGCTCATCCCCCGTATCCCTATCCTGAGCAAAGTCAAATTCATGCAGTTGGCAGCCACCGCCCCACTCACGCTCTCACTCTCCCCCTCTCTCACTCTCCCCTCCCTCTTTCTACCTCACCTCCCAAGGCCCATCCCGCGTAACACTAACAAACCCCTCCCCGTCAAACCGAAACAGCCCGCCCCAGCCGCCGAACCAGAACCGGCCTTCCCGGTCCTCAAAAATGGACAGAATTCCGCCGGTGTTCAAACCGTCCTTCTCATTGAAATGGGAAAATCCCGTTTTGCCATCCGATTGTGAATTCCCGTCGTACCGGTACACGCCGTTGTTTTCAGCAGCAAACCAGATGTGGCCGTTTTTATCTTCAAAATAGCCCACGACCTCGACCCCGTCAATCACGCCATCCCGGGTGAAATTGGTGAATCCGGTCAGGGCATTGTACCGGCATGCCCCGCCGAACATGGTGCCGATCCAGATATTGCCCTTGCTGTCTTCCATTAGACTACTGACATTGTTGTCGCAAAGGCCGTCCTCCATCGTTATCAGGGTAAAGGGCGCCTGTTTGGCCGAGGGGTCGTATTTGCAGATGCCGAACCCGTCCGTTCCAAACCAGAGGACCCCGTTTCGGTCTTCCAGTATGCACGAGATGCGGTCATAGGCAAGTATCGTTGTTGGATCTTTCACCTGGGCCTTTGGAATGGGAAATGGGGTGAATTTTTGCCCGTCGAACTGAAATACCCCTTCCATGGTGCCGCCCCAGAACAGGCCGTTCCGGTCCATGGTCAGGGCCCATACATCGTTGTAGAAAGGGCCTTCGCTCAGGGGATAATTGGTAAAGGATCGCCCGTCGTATTTGGTTATCCCGGCATAAGTACCGAACCACACATTCCCGGCTTTGTCCTCCACAATGCCGGTTATCCGTCCCCTGCCGAGGCCGTCTTTTTCCGAGAAATAGACCAGCGTATCGCCGTCGTAGCGCATCAGCCCGTACACATTGGTCCCGAACCAAAGATTGCCTTTTTTATCCTGGTAGATCTTGCGCAGGTGTTGGCAAAGCTGCCCTTCAATAAAGAAAAGCGGATCCTTATAGGCGGGTTGGTTTTCCCGGTTCAAGGTATCATCGGCACTGCTTTCCACTTTACCGATTCCGTTCTCCCGGCCGTTTTCCTCGTGCTGGCCGGAGCAAGAGGCCAGGAAGACCGTAGAAAAAATCAGGAAAAAAAATGGAGAGGCGAATAAAGGTTTGAAATTCGGCATTTTCCGGTTTTGCAAGCTAAGCTAGGCTGAAATCTTGCTGCAAAGCCACTTCGGGGGGCGTTTAACAGCTCAATAACAAATTTATTGTTCTCCTTTTAGGATAATGGTTAGTCACCCAAGCTTTTTTATCAATATTTCAATATGCCCTATGGCCGTTGGAAGATAGGATGTGATAGTTACCCATATTGTTTCTAAATTAAGGTCGTCATAGTTATGGATAAGTACGTCACGGAATCCCGTCATTTGCTTCCATGGAATATCAGGGCTGGCTTCCCGCAGATCAGCAGGTATCCGTTTAGCAGCCTCTCCAATGATCTGAAATTTTCTAATAACCGCACTTTGTACCAAGTCATTTTTATAAAATCCTTCTTCAGAAATATCTTTGGTGAAACGTAGAATGGCTTCCATAGCTTCAAAGATGTGTTCGAGGTAAATGACCGGATCTTTTTTCATGCAGCTTTTCGAAAAATGATTTGCAAATCCTCGTCAATATAAGATTTGAGGCGGGGTCGAAGGTATTTATAACTAACTAAATCTACTTTTTTCCCAAGGAGCTCTTCCAATTCTTGTTTGTAACGAACGTAATCCAGCAGACTCACTTTGGCTCCTTCCTTGAATTGAACGGCTACATCAATGTCGCTATCCAGCCGCATTTCATTTCGGGCGAATGAACCAAATACGCCTACCCATTCAACGGGTTGTTTTGAGAGATAATCCGCAATAATGGATACGATTTCTGTTTTTGTCATAAAGATTCGTATAGCATTGAAGCCTATGCAAATTTAATCCTTTTTTATAATCAAATCAACGGTTCCACTGTAAAATTCGATTACAGGAAATATTCACGAATCATGGTGAAATGGAAAGAAAGGAAATTTTACCATGCCAGTAAAACGCCTGTGCCGGCCGTTAGGTCCGTCATATCAAGGTTAAAGGATAAAGTAGATGCCAGGCGGCAAAAAAGCGAAGATCAAAAAGTTAAAGTCTGCAATCCGTAAGCTACAGGGCGCCGCATATTCTCTCGCCGCGGGCCGTCAGGTCCGCCATATCGGTAGCTCCCGGGTTGAATAAGGGTTTCCGGCCTGTAGGGCCGGTATGTGATTCTCCCGGATCGACAACCGGTCATGTCGACCGATTGATTCCGCATCGACGGCTTTAAACATGGATGGAATGGATTTCACCCCCCGTTGCAGGTCTCCACATGCCGTCCCTACAGGCCGGTGACCTACGTCGTTACTTTCTCCCTCCTCTCTCATCCGACGAAGAGACGCCGCAGGCGTTACGAAGTCGGGCTCTCTCACTCTCTCACCCTCTCTCCCTCTCCCACTCTCTGATTACCCCCCCAACGCCTGCCGGTTCACCACCAATCTTTTACCCGCCTTGCCTTCTTCAATCTTATCCGCTCCCGGATTGCAATGGACCCGGCAAAACTCGACGGCCTGCAGCAATTCGGGCGAATAACCGGCCGGTTTCAGGTCTTCCACCACCGGCGTGACGTGATTGTCGGCAAAGGAATCCGCCTGCTTTGGATTGGCAAACAGGGTCAGCAGGGCGATGACGCCCACCAGCAGCAGGATAGCTGCGGCGATGGGCATCAGGCTGGTGTGACCGGAATGGAGATTCCGCCGGTTCAGTCGCCGCTCCAGGCGCTGCCAGCTTTGAGACGAGGGATTCTGGGAAAGTTTATGCTGATTTTCCCGGAACAGATCGAATATATCTTTTTGCTTTTTCATCTTTCGCAATCGCTTGAAATCATAATGGACAATCATCCCGCTTGTTCTTGGTGGTGCCACTGATCGCGGGCCGTAAACAGTTCCTGGAGCCGCTTTTTGGCCAGGATCAGCTGGGATTTTGACGTATTGATGCTAATGCCGAGCGTTTCGGCAATTTCCTTGTGCTTAAATCCTTCCAACACATAGAGGTTGAAAACGGTCCGGTAGCCGGTCGGCAGGTCGTTCAGCAGGCTGAGGATCTCCCGGGCTTCCAGCTCCGCCGGTACATTGGCGGGCTCGCCGATCTCCACCTTGTCCAGCTCCACGGTCAGGTTGAAATTATGCCTTTTCCGCAGGAACATCAGCGATTCGTTCACCACGATCCGGCGGATCCAACCTTCAAAACTGCCTTCCTGCTTAAACTGGTCGATCTTGTCAAATACCTTGAAAAAAGCCTCTACAAGCACATCCTCGGCATCTTCCTGCACCTTGATGTACCGCCGGCAAACCCCCAGCATATCGGGGGAATACCGCTCATAAAGGGCTTTCTGCGCCCTGCGGTCATCGAGTTTACATCCGTCTATGAGTTCTTGTTCCGTCACCCGGCTGTCCAGTTTATACTGTTAAGATGCAACAATGGGCTTGTTGGGTGGGTGGAGGCTGGATTTAAATAGCTGCCATGCCTTAATTTGCGCCGGCGCATTATTCAGTCCGCAGGATCTTTTCCATTTTACGTCCCTTCGCCAATTCATCCACCAGCTTGTCCAGGTACCGCACCTGCCGGGTCAATGAATTTTCAATGTCTTCAATCCGGTAACCGCAGATCACGCCGGTTATGAGGTGCGCATTTGGATTTAGCGAAGCCTGTTGAAAGAACTTTTCGAAAGTCGCCTTCTCCCCCATGAGCTCCTCCAATTTTCCCTCGTCGTACCCGGTCAGCCACCGAATGACCTGATGCAGTTCATCCTTCGTCCTGCCCTTCTTCTCGACCTTGGCCACGTAATGCGGATAGACCGAAGCGAATGTCATTTTGGCGATGCGTTCATCGTGTTGGGATGTTTGGTTCATGTCTGCTGTTATTTCTGGTTGAAAAACCGGTTCATTAAACCTGCAACACCTCGCAAAGGTACGGCATTTGAGAGCCTTTTGGCAAATCCGGCTCCAATGTTTCATCACCGCACACCTGCTCAATCTTGTTCGTCATCAAGATACGCCAAAATATCACCCGGTTGGCAGTCCAGCGCTTTACAAATTGCCTCCAGTGTACTAAAACGAATGGCTTTTGCTTTTCCGGTCTTTAGGATGGACAGATTGGATAATGTCAAATCAACCCTTGCTGAAAGTTCATTCAGCGAAATCTTTCGTTTTGCCATCATCACATCCAGGTTTACAATGATCGGCATGGCTTATACGGTTAAGTCGTTTTCGTTTTGGATTTCAACGCCCTTTGCGAAAATAGCCGCAATGACATAGATGACCGCCGCCATTAAAATAAAGGCCTGGCTATCGGCCCAGAATTGGTTCAGGTTGTCGATGTCATAACCGAGATGAAGCAGATTTTTGGACGATTGCCTGGCAAAATAACTTAACAACCCTATCGAAAAGGTGCTGTAGCTGATCCTTGTTACCTGTTTCGATACAAAGCTGCTGAACGGCTTTGATAAATTTATCTTGTGCGTCAAGATGATGACAAGGTAGAACAAGTACGCTTTCATCACAGCAATAACCAGGGCAAACGAATACATGCCGAAAAAAGCCCATTTGCTGCGGTTGTACATTTCCCTCAGGTCCAACTTTTGATACAGGTTTTGGACAAACTCAGGCCTGAAGAGGCTGAAAATAAAATTGACGATCAAGCCCCCGGCCTCAATGCACAACCCGACAAAAATAACCCAGGCAACAATGCGCAAGCCCTTAAATACGAAGTCGTTTCTTTTTGACATAATCCTCAAAATTTGAATTATATCGCAAAGATACTAAATATTTATTGAAAAACAATAAATATACACCTTTATTCAATAAAAATTTAAACCCCGTAAAACCAAAAAATACGGCTTACCAAGCTCCATTAACCGGAACAATCAACAATCACAAACAATCACAAACAATCACAAACAATCATCAACCATCATCAACAATCATCAACCCAACCACCGCCCCAAAGCCTCCCACCCCAACACTGCGCAAGTCTCCCGCCCCGGATAATCCGCCGCAGGTAAAAACGGCGCAACGATCAGAGCCACCTCGTCAGAAGGCATCCCTTCTTTCCGGATCGCAGCTACAAATCCCCCGATCAGCGGCCGGGCTTCCTCCAAAGGTTTCCCCTCCAACTCCCGCGCCAGCACCGAACACGACGCCTTCGACACCGCACACCCATACCCGTGAAAATGGATCGTCCGGATCACCCCTTCCTCTACGTCCAGGAACAACCGGTATTTATCCCCGCAATACGGATTATAGGCCTCTACCACGGTTCGCCCTTCCGGCGCCTTTTCAAAGTGATAGGGCGACCTGCTTTCCCTCAGGATGGTTTCGCCGTACAGATCGAGTTGTTTCTTTTCCGGTTCTTCCTGCATGTTCAAGTTGAATGATGGGTTAAGATACACAATCGCGCACACTCTCGCAAAAGAGGCCAAAAGAGGGCGTGAAAGGGTGAGTGAGAGAGAGAGTGAAGGGGTTGCTTTTCAATCTCTTATTCGCTATTTAGACCTCTCATTTTATTCGATTTTTCCGGGAAGGATGAACAATCAGCTTCCAGCGTGCTGAACAAATTTCATGACAAGTATTATCTTGCGCCCGTTGTCGGCAAAACAACATCCGGTTCATCCAACCTCAACCCACTGCCATGAAAAAAATCCTCTTGCCCCTCTGCCTTCTGGTCGCCTGCAGCGCATTTGCCGCTTCCTGGGGTCCGACCGGGCACCGCATCACGGCGGAGATCGCCCAACGCCACCTCACCGATAAGGCCCAAAAAGCCATCCGGGACCTGGCAGGCCCATACCCCCTGGCCAAACTTTCCACCTGGGCCGACGAGATCCGGTCCGATCCGGCCTGGGACTTTGTCAAACCCTGGCATTATATCTCCGTGGATGAGGACGAAACCCTCGAAGCCGTATTGAAACGGGATCACAAAGACGGCCAGATCGCCAATGTGGTCGAAGCCATCCAATTTTTCTATGCCTTGCTCAAAGGAGACACCGGCAATACCCGGATCTTTGAAGGCATGATGGCGGAACACAAGGTAGAACCCCTGATGGGCTCCACCCGGGCCACCGCACTGGCCTTGCTGATCCACTTTGTCGGTGATGTCCACCAACCGCTGCACGTGGGCCGGACGTATGACCTGGGGGGAAACAAGATCGCGGTCCTTTGGTTCGGTGAAAAGTCAAATCTGCACGAAGTCTGGGATGAAAGCATGATCGAACAGCAAAAATTGAGCTATACCGAATTTGTACAATTCATCGATCACCCCGGAGAACAGGATGTCCGGACCTGGCAGAGCGCCGGTATTGAAGCCTGGGCCCAGGAATCCATCGGTCACCGGAAAGCCCTGTACTCCACCGCTTACTGGAAAACGGACTTCACCAGCGGCCTGCCTACGCTGAGTTATGAATACCCGTTCAAAAACCTGCCGATCGTAAAGGATCGATTGCTCAAAGGCGGGGTCCGGCTGGCAGCATTGCTCAATCAGGTTTTCGGATAATTTTCCGTTCAGCCCGGCTAACATCAGGATGTCACCTGCTGTTGCTCGAGGGTGAGGACAATGAATTCTGCGGGGTGGACCACGGCCAGCATCAGGTTTACCCGCATCAGGCCATTCTGCACGTCCAGCGCCGTCATGGTAGAACCCAATCCAACCTGTACGGCAAATGCATCCGACGACTTCGCGCCCTGTAAAGCGCCTGCCTGCCAAAGGCCCGTCAGGAAATTGTCCAGCATGCTCTTCACTGCCGACCAGGTATTGGCATCGTTGGGTTCAAAAACATAGGCTTTTACAGCATGCCCGGCAGATTGTTCGATCATGGTCATCGTTCTTCTCACGTTGATATAGCGCCAGTCCTGGCTGTTGCCGTCCAGTGTACGGGCGCCCCAAACCAGCACGCCGCGGCCGTTAAAGAACCGAATGGCGTTGATGGATTTGCCGCTGACCGCATCTACGTTCAGTCCGGCCTGATCCTGGTCGGAAAGCCGGATCGTGACGTCGGTTACGCCCACCGGCGCGACATTAGCAGGCGCCGTCCAAACCCCTTTTGTCGCATCCACAAGGCTGTATACACCCGCCATGATCCCGCTGGGCGGCAGAATATTCACTTTATCCTGTACAATACCCAGGATCTGTTGGTACAATTTGCTGGCCTTCATCAGCGCTGCATTGTTTTCCCGGACACTGAGGTCATTCCCTTTGACAATAGCGTTGATGACTTCAGCGGCAGCGGGATTTGGAGCTGAAGCCGGATTCAACAATTCCGACAGGGTGCTTACCTTGCCGCCGTTGAGGTTCTCGTAGGTGATATCGCCGATCGCTGTCGCAGTGGTTTTCAAAAATGGGTAATAGGCCGCCCCGCGGTCCAGGGAATTATTACCCGTGCTGTTCCTGAAAGCCTGGATATCCTGCGGCCAGCGGATAGGGTCCGGCGCCCTGCCGCCGATGACATCAAAAAGGGCCATCGGAGAAAACATGGTTCCGCATTGAAGAAGCGTTTCCTTCATCAGGGTCCCGTTTTCTCCGCCGCTGAGCAAGGTGGCTTCCGGAAAAACGTATAGCGTAACATCCGGGAATTTCAGGAGCGCCTTCAGCCCCTTGGTCAGGTCGGCCAATTTCACATTGAGGTTGACGATTGCTCCTCCCGCATCCACCGGTGATCCGGACGCCGGGCCATACCCCCCCGTCGAAACGATATAGGCCTGGGCCCCGCCGTTCTCAAAAAACAGTTTTACGCTGTTGTACAGGTAATAAACGGTATCCGGGTCGGGCTCAATGGTATAGACATTCCCGTTAAAAATATAGGTATCGCCTTTTGAAGGCGCCTTCTTATGTTCTGCAATGTAATGCGAAGGCGCATACTGGACCGGCGATTGCCCGGTAACCGGATCTGCCGGAAAGCCGAAAATCGCCAGAAAATCGGCCATAGACCAGATCTTGACCGGCTTAAACCAGCAGGGCTTCCCGTTCACAGCTGCCTGCGGCGTATACCCGATAAAAGCCGGAATAGCGGTTTCAACCTGTGCGACCGAATTTGGGAATGCATCCAGTTCCTGAATATAAACGCCCGGTGTTTTCCGATCCGTAGCCATATTTTATTGGTTTTAATTTCCCGTCCCAAAGTCCCCCCTCTCACCCTCTCACCCTCTCACCCTCTCACCCTCCTACCCTCCCAACAACCGCCGCGCCTCCTTCAAAGATTCCGCCATCCGCTCCACCTCCCTCTCCGTGTTATACGGCGCCAAAGATACGCGCGTGCTCCCCGGCAAACCGAAATAATCCATCAGCGGTTGCGCGCAATGGTGTCCGGCCCGGATCGCCACCTGGTCCTGCCCCAAAAACGTTGCAATATCATGAGGGTGTATCTCATTTAATGCAAAGGAAACGATCACCGAGTCCGCCGCGTCCCGGGCAAGGATCCGGATTCCCGGCATTTCCGCCAGCAATCCGACAGCGTAACGCCGCAATCCGGTTGTGTATTCCAGTGCTGCCGACCGGTCCGTCGCCGTCAGAAAATCGATTGCGGCGCCCAGTCCGGTCACGCCGGCTATATTCGGCGTTCCGGCTTCAAACCTGGCCGGTGCGGGTGCATATTCGCTGTGGGCAAAAGTGGCGTCCAGCACCATTTCGCCGCCGTATTGCCAGGGTCGCATGGTTTCGAGGCGTTCCTTCTTGCCGAATAAGACCCCGATGCCGGTGGGCCCGAAGACCTTATGGCCCGAAAATACCAGGAAATCGCAATTCCATTCCTGTACGTCAATGGGGTGCAACATGGCTCCCTGGGCGGCATCCACCAGGACCGGAATATTCCGCCCGTTCGCTTCCGCTGCAATCTCTTTTATCGGATTGACAACGCCCAACACGTTGGACACATGGGTCACCGCCAGCAAGGCCGTATGTTCATCCAGGCATTCCGCCAGCGAATTGAGGTTGAGCCTGCCGTCTGGGTCCACCCGGACCACCCGCAGGTAAGCGCCGCAACGGGCCGCCAAGGCCTGCCAGGGCAGCAGATTGGAATGGTGCTCCATGGCCGTCACCACGATCGACCGGCTGCTGTTCAGTTTGTCGGCCAGAAAAGCCTCCGCGACCAGGTTAATTCCGCCCGTAGCGCCGGAAGTGAAGACGATCTCTTTTTCCGATCCCGCATTGATAAATTGAGCCACCTTTTTCCGAACCCCCTCGTAAGTCCTGGTTACCGCATCCGCAAGTGCGTAGGTCCCCCGGTGAACAGAGGCGTATCCGCTCGAGTAATAACCCGCAATGGCCTCAATAACCGCAGCGGGCTTCTGGGTGGTTGCCGCATTGTCCAGATAGGCCAATCCGGGTTGCGCCGAAAACAGGGGAAAATGGTCCCGGAAGGATTCAACGTCCCACATAATGCTTCAGGATTGCTTCCATTTCCTCCGGTTTATTGGCATTCAGCATGCTTTCCGGAGTCGGCGGGTCGATCACATGGGTATCGGAATTGATCAGCGTCTTTCTAGGGCACGAGTACCCCTGCGACAGGAACCGGAACAGCACCGGATAGCTCCGGGGTTCCCAAATAGCCGCCAGCGGTTCCGGAAACCCGGATTCGGGGCTGCGGAAAGCCGTCGCTGCGGCCGAAGGGCGGCGGTTGCCGATCAATACACGAAGCACCTGCTCGTCTACCAGCGGCAGATCGCAGGCCAGCACCAGCCAGGCGGTATCGGGTTCTTCCCGAAAGGCGGATAAAATGGCGCCCATCGGCCCCAGGCCGAGAAAGGTATCCTGAATGGTCCGGAATCCGGGGATTTCCTGCCCTGCCGCCACCGACAAAACGGGCTCCAACCCCAGGTTGTCCATCATGTTGTACAGATAATCCCTTTGCGGAACGCCGTGGTAATCGAGCAGGCTTTTGTCCGTACCCATGCGGGTGCTTTGCCCGCCGGCCAGGATCAGGCCTTTTACCGGGGCGATGGCGCTTTCCAATTGTGCCGATAGCCAACGGGCTATACCGCTGCGATCATCCAGCCGGAGCCTCGGAATATCCTTCAGCCGGTCGCCCAAATGGTCGAGGACTGCCTGGGGAACCGGGTGTTCTTCCGGTAATTCCAGCACCAGGTCCACCTGGGTCAGCCGGTCCAGTTTCCGGCTCAACGAGTCAAATTTGCGCGGATCCAGGATCAGAACCTGGCGGGCAGCCGTAAAATGGTTGCCGTTGACCAGTACGGCGTCCGCGTCGTTGAACCACTCCCGGTATTGGAACGCATTGGGTTCGTCGCGCCGGTCCAGCCGGTGGTATTCGAGCTTGTTGGTGTAAACGGCATTCGCGCCCCCGGACAGCCACCCGCTTTCTTCCGGTTGGCTGTGGTGGTCGGCATCCATGCAGGCCAACCGGTATCGGGGGCTCAATTCGCGGACCAGGTCTCCAAACAATTCGTGAATACCCCCGCAGGGCGCCCCCATAAAGGCCCATTCCCTTCGCCCGAAATGCCCGGCGGCAGGCCGGGCCAGTTTGGCGTGTTTCTGATGTTTGGTTGTTTGCATGATCTCAAAGGTAAGTCGCCTGCGATATGTAAGGTTACAAACAAAAAACAACTCCAGGAAAAGAATGGCTCAAATTCAAACGGGTTTTTCCCATTTGATCTCCTCCGCGCCGAAATGATGGGACAAAAAACGGCAAAGGGTGAAGAGATAGTCGGATAGCCGGTTGAGGTAAGTGATCAGGATGGGCGGCACCGGTTCTATTTCGGATAGCGCTACGGCCAGTCGTTCGGCCCGGCGGCAAACCGTGCGCGCCACATGGCATTGGGAAACGGCCACATGCCCGCCCGGCAGGATAAAACTGCGCAGCGGGGGCAGCTGGTCCGTCATTTCGTCGATGGCGCTTTCCAGGGTTTCCACAGCGCCGTCCGGCATTTCCGGGATATGCGGGCTGGGTTTGGCGCCGGCAGCCAGTTGCGAGCCTACCACGAACAGCAGGTGCTGGATGGACAGCAGTTGGGCCCGTACATCCCCGCGGTCCGCCTGATCCCGGAGCAAGCCGATATGAGCGTTCAACTCATCGACCGTCCCATAGGATTCGATGCGAATATGGTGCTTGGGCAGACGGCTGCCGTCAAAAAGGGAGGTTTGGCCCTTGTCCCCGGATTTGGTGTAGATTTTGAAAGACATTTGAATTGATTCGATTGTCCGATTGATCCAATTGTTTCGATTCCTGGCGTCCGATCTTTGGTCAGCGTAATCGACTCAATCGAATTAATCGAATTAATCGAATTAATTAAATCACATAGGTTGCCTGCTCAACACCCTGACCGGGTTGTCATTGGACATATCGCTTTCGATGAGGCCGTCTTTGAGGCGGACTACGCGATGGGCGTGCTCGGCGATATCCGGTTCGTGCGTCACCAGGATTACGGTATTGCCTTGTTCATGGATCTCTTCGAAGATACCCATGATCTCGATGGACGTTTTGGAGTCGAGGTTACCGGTGGGTTCGTCCGCAAGGATAATGGACGGACTGTTGACCAGTGCCCGGGCGATGGCCACCCGTTGCCGCTGACCGCCGGACAATTCGTTGGGCTTGTGGTCCATCCGGTCGGCCAGGCCGACAGACTCCAGGACTTCAGCCGCGCGGCTCAGGCGCGCACTCTTGCTGGCGCCGGCATATACCAGCGGCAGGGCTACGTTTTCCAGGGCTGAGAGCCTGGGCAGCAGGTTGAAGGTCTGGAAAACGAAACCGATCTCCTTGTTGCGCACTTCGGCCAGTTCGGAGTCGGTCATGGTGCTGACGTTCGTTCCATTGAGGATATAATCACCGCTGGTCGGCGTATCCAGGCACCCCAGCAGGTTCATCAGCGTGGATTTACCCGAACCGGAAGGCCCCATCAGCGCTACAAATTCGTTCCTGCGGATGTCCATCGTAATGGATTGAAGGGCTTTCACCAGGGTATTACCCATCTGGTAGGTTTTCTGGAGATTTCTTACGGCAATGATTGATTCCATGAAATGAACGGATTGTTCGGTTAATTAATCTTGAATCGCCGTCCGGCGAAGTTGATCTGTCCTGCTAACCCTTAAAAGACGGTCGATCCCCCCAAATGGTTTCACCCTCTCTCTCTCTCACCCTCTCACCCTCTCACCCCCTCTCTCTCTCTCACCCTCTCACCTCCCCAATCACCTTAGGCGTCCTGAAATAAACCCCATCCGCATCCGGAGCATTGCTCAGGGCTGCTTCGCGGTCGATTTCGCCCTGCACCTCATCCGGCCGCAGTACGATCGGTTCATCGTTCAGGTAGGTTAGCGGTTCGACACCCTGCGTGTCGAGGCCGTTGAGCTGATCCACCATTCCGAGGATCTTGTTGAGGTCTTCCAGGATATGTTCGCGTTCTTCGGGCGACAATTCCAGCCTGGTCAATTGCTCAAGCTTTAAAACTAGGTCTTCTGTGATCACCATTGGAAAAAAATCGAAGTTTGGGCGGTTTTTTTCGGCAAAACGCCGGTTTCCGGCCGGGTCATACAGGTTGATAACGCAATATTAATAAAAAGTAACATAACGCAGGGCGGAAGAGTTGGATAGATTCTTTGGCTATTAAAAAGGGATGTCCTATTTTCGTGCCGCCGACCTGGAAAGGCGAATAACATAACTATGAGCATTTCGGAAAAGATCAAACACGTAGCCATTGCGGGCAATATCGGGGCCGGTAAGACCACCCTGTGCGAAAAACTGGCCAAAAATTTTGACTGGGACGTTCACTACGAATCCACAGACAATAACCCCTATCTGAGCGATTTCTATATCGATATGCAGCGGTGGTCCTTCAACCTGCAGATCTACTTCCTCAACAATCGCTATCAGCAGGTGCTCAAAATCCTCAATGGCGACCGCACCGTCGTCCAGGATCGCACCATCTACGAAGATGCCTATATTTTTGCCCCGAACCTGCACGACATGGGGCTGATGTCCAAAAGGGATTTCGATAATTATTTCAGCCTGTTCAAGACCATGTCCTCCCAAATTCAGCCGCCGGACCTGCTCATTTACCTCCGGGCCAGCATTCCGACCCTGGTGGAGCATATCCAGTCACGCGGGCGGGATTACGAAGGCAACATGAGCCTGGACTACCTCAAGCGGTTGAATGAACGGTACGAGAACTGGATCTCCGGCTACAAGGAGGGCAAGTTGCTCATCATACAAGCCGATGATATCGACTTTCAGAATCGCCCTGAAGACCTCGGCAAGGTCGTAGACATGGTCCGCGCGGAGCTGCACGGGTTATTTTAGTGCTCTAAGGCGTGGGCACACTGGCCTGCGCAGGCTGCATGTCAGCAGGCTTATCCCAACCTAACCATTCTTTTACGGTCTCCGGCAAGTGATCGCGCCATTGTCCGTCGCTGGCTGCCAGCAGGCCTCCGATCAATGCGGCGTGGAACAGAATAGTGAAGACCACCGCCCTGCGGCGATTCACCCGGATTCTTCTTTCAAACAGGTACTGGCTCATGGTCATTGGGTTTTTATTTCTTTGTAACGATGGTATCCGGATATGTATTTTGGACCTTGCGTTAAAAAAAGTTAAGATATAAAAGCCGTAACTTTTGGGGCTTGTGTTCGTTATTGTGTTAGTAAACCGGTTTTTAGCATGTCAACAAGTGAAACGCAACAAACTAAATTGCTGGGCGTCGGCTCCCGCGTCCGCCATCCGGGTTATGGCGACGGGGTTGTCATACGGCTCCACCAGGCGGCCTATGAAGTGGCCTTTATGCTGTACGGGATCAAATCCGTAGGCAAGGACTACAACGCCTGGGAAATCATCGAAGCAATCGAAGCCGATTCAGCCGTCACCTATTCCGAAGCCGAGAAATCGCTGAAAAGAATTCTGCGGGAGTTTTCCGATATCTCGGAAGTCGTGCCCCTCGGCGACCGCTGGGACAAGGGCGCCCTGATCCTGAAACCATCCGATGAAAGCCTGAAACCAAAGGAAATTCCCATCGAAGCCTTTTTCCACAAGATTGTAATGGTCAGGGACCGGCTGCGGGTCATGGAGCAACGGGTCAACAGCAGCAACCTCAACGACGAGGAAAAGGTCAATCTCCAGCAATATATTACCCGGATTTACGGGAGTCTCACCACTTTTAACGTCCTTTTCAAATATAAGGAGCACAATTTCGTTGGTGATAAAGGAGACCGGGAATGAAAAAAATGTTTTTGTTTTCAATGCTGGCAGCCCTCGCAACCCTTGCAGGCTGTTTTGTCATGCCGCATCCTTACACGGGGCTGGCGCCTGGCCCCTGGCGTGCAGTGCTCAAGCTCGATCCGAAACCGATCACCCCGAATCCCAAGGGCGAACCGCTCCCGGAAAAGGTCAATTACGAGTTTGAAGAGGTCACCGAAGGGGAATTGCCGTTCCTCTTTGAAGTCGTCTATGACAGTGAAACGGACTTCCACCTGGACATCATCAACGGAGAAGAACGGATCCGGGTCGACGACATCACCTTCGGCCGGGATATCCGCACCGCAAAGGACACCATCCTCATCCGCTTTCCGGTTTTCGATTCCTATATCAGCGCCATCGTCGAAAGCAATATCATGGAAGGCCTTTGGGTCGTCAATTACCGGGAGAACTATTCCATCCCGTTCGTAGCCTATTTCGGAAAGGATTACCGGTTCTCCACCCTGAAAAAAGAGCCCGTCGCGGACATCACCGGCCGCTGGGAAACCACCTTCGAACCTGAGGACGAAGACCCCTACAAAGCCGTCGGGGAATTCACCCAATCCGGCAACCGGCTCTCCGGCACCTTCCTGACCGAAACCGGCGACTACCGCTACCTGGAAGGGACCATACAGGCCGACAAGATCTACCTCTCCACTTTTGACGGTGCGCACGCCTTTCTCTTCGAAGGCAAGATCCTGAACGACGGTTCGATGATCGGCTCTTTCCGCTCCGGCTCCCACTTCAGGTCCGTTTGGGAAGCCAGGCGCAATTCGGAATTCGCGCTCAGCAATCCCGATTCCCTGACCCATTTGATGCCGGGCGTAACGGACTTTAATTTTTCCTTCCCGAATCCGGACGGCAAAATGGTGTCCCTGTCCGACCCCGCCTATCAGGGCAAGGTCAAACTGGTGCAGATCATGGGTACCTGGTGCCCTAATTGCCGGGATGAGACCCATTTCCTGAAAGAATACCTCGATGCGCATCCCGACCAGGACCTGGCCGTTATCGGCCTGTCCTTCGAACGCTACGACGACGAATCCAGGTCCATGGCTGCCATCCGCACTTTCCGGGAAAAGATGGCGTTACCTTATGAGGTTCTGCTGGCGGGCAATTACAACAACGGGGATGCCGCCGCCCGCCTGCCCATGCTCGACCGGGTCATGTCCTACCCCACCCTGATCTTTGTAGACCGAAACAACCGCGTACGACGGATCCATACGGGCTTTTCAGGCCCTGCCACCAAGGAATACGAATCTTTCAAAGCCGGCTTTCAAAAGACCATCGAGCAATTGACCGGCGAACAAACTACCCAATAAATCCAATTTCAACAATGAGTTCAAAAAACATCGTACTGGCTTACGCCGATCAAAACGAGCCGTTGGCTCAACAAATCCAAAACGAACTTGAACTGGGCGGTATCACCGTAGCCCATGCCAAAGGCGCAAAATCAGGAGATGCACCGTTGCTTTCCGAACAATTGACCGAAAAACCTGGCCCTATCCTTTTACTGATCACCGACAACTTCCTCCATTCCGCCAATTGCATGGAGGGTATGCTCTCCTTTCTGCAGGAAAGGCGCGAAGACATCATGCCCATCATCGCAGAAGGCACCCGCAGGAATGAACTCGGGGAAGACATCGCCGTGCCGACCCATTTTGAAAGGATCAGCGATATCATCCAATATATCAACCACTGGCAGGACCTTTACCTCGACCTGCGCCGGCAAAAACGCGAACAGACCGGCAAAAGCGAAGAAGCGCTCCAGGAACAACTGCGCGTGGTCCGGGAAATTTCCAGCGAGATCAGCGAATACCTCCGGCAGCTGCGCAGCCTGAATTACGCCCTGTTCGAAAACCTGGAAAATGAAGACTACCTCCAGGTATTCCGCTTCCTCAATATCATGCCCAACTGGGAAACCTTCCGCGCAAAAAGGAAATCCGCCGGCGCAACGCGGGCAACCGCCGTTCAACCCGTCGGTCACGAACCGGAAGAAGAGTCCAGCGAGGTTTTCGTCGCGGAGGAACCCACCGTGGAAGACGTCCATGAACCCCTGCTCCACCCCGAGGAAGCGGAAGAGGAAATGGAAACGCCGGTCGATCCTGAGGATGAAATAGCCGATGAACCGGTGATCGGAGCGGAAGAAGAAACCGAAGACGCCGGTTCTCCGGATGAAGAAGAAATTCCGGGTTCGCACCAAATGAACGAACCGCTTCCGGAACAGGAAGAAATCCCGGAACCCCCTGCCTACGAAGAAGAAACCATCCCGGAACCGATCGCAATGAACGGCGCCGGATATCACCCGCCGCAAAGCGAAATCACGCCGGAAAGCATATTGGAAAAAGCGCTGCATGCCGATCCGGAAGATGCGATCGACATCCTGGAACAAGGCCTGGAACAATACCCCGATAATGCGGCCATGCTTTACCGCCGGGCCGTACTGCTGGTCAAATCGCGGGAAGACCACGAAAACGCGATGAACGTGCTCAATAACCTGCTTGCGCTGCACCCGACCCACGTCGAAGGCCTTTTCCTGCGCGGAGAACTGGCCGAGACCGCCGGCGACCACAACCAGGCCCTGGAAGATTACCGGAAGGTGGCTTCCATGAACCCGCAGTTCCCGGATATTTTCTACCGGCTCGGGCTGGTAAAAGGCCACTTCATGGGCGACATCAGCGGCGCCCTCAAAGATTTTCAGGAAGCGGTCAAGCGCAATCGCGGCAACGTGGACGCCTATTACCAGATCGGCCTGATCCTGAACGAAGCCATGAGTGATCCGAACCAGGCGGAATCCTACTTCCGCAAAACCGTCAGCCTGGACCCCGACCACGAATTTGCCCATTACGACCTCGCCCTCATTTATCACAAGCGCGGCGACCGGGCAGCGGCATTCGAATCGTACGTTGAGGCAGCCAGGGTCAATCCGGAAATGAAAACGCCGGAGAACGACCTGGCTTTTTCCTTCGACCCCAATAAAGCTTCCGGATTGCAGCACGATACCATCAGCGCGCTGAAGGAAAACCTGGCCAGACTGGAAGAACTGATCCGGGTACGCGAAGAGGAAGAAGCCAGGAACCAGCCGACCCTCAAGGGCGAAGGCAAGGTCGCGCTCATCACCGGCGCAACCTCCGGCATCGGATATGCCACAGCCCGGGCTTTTGCCGGGGAAGGTTATCGCCTCATCCTGACCGGCCGCCGCGAAGACCGGCTGGAAGAGCTCAAATCGGCGCTGGAATCCGAGCTGTCCGCTCAGGTACTCACCCTCGCTTTCGACGTTCGCGACCAAAAAGCGGTAGAGGATGCCATCGGGCAATTGCCCGCTGAATGGACGGGTATCGACATCCTGGTCAATAACGCCGGCAAAGCCAAAGGCCTGGATCCCATCCAGGAAGGCCACCTCGACCACTGGGAGGAAATGATCGATACCAACCTCAAAGGCTTGCTGTACGTCACCAGGGCCGTTGCGCCGGGCATGATCGCCCGCCGGGAGGGCATGGTGATCAATATCGGTTCTTCCGCCGGTAAGGAAGTCTACCCAAAAGGCAATGTGTATTGCGCCACCAAATCGGCCGTCAATGCCCTTACGGAAGGGATGCGGCTCGACCTGCATGCCCACAATATCCGCGTGGGCATGGTAAACCCCGGGCATGTGGAAGACACCGAATTCGCGCTCGTCCGCTTCGACGGCGATGCCGAACGGGCCAAGATCTACGAGGATTTCCAACCGCTGAAAGCCGAGGATGTCGCGGAAGCGATCCTGTTCATGGCTACCAGGCCGCCGCATGTCAATATTCAGGATATTTATATGCTCGGTACGCAGCAGGCCAGCAATCTGGTGATCAACCGGTCGGGGAGGTGAGAGGGTGAGAGGGTGAGAGGGGGTGAGAGGGGGTGAGAGGGTGAGAGGGGGATTGTCAGGAAATATTGCGATATTTGTAGAAAAACCCATGCAGTTGTTCCTAAAAGCCAAACATTGGCAATTGTTTTGCGCATTTTTCCTGATCCCGGTGTTGATCCCGGTGGTCGCTGTACCGCTTTTGGTCAGCTCCCGCGATCCGTTCCTGTTCATTTCCTTCATGATCCCTGCAAGTTTGGGGGTGAGTCTGTTTTCAGCCCTGCTGATGTTCGGCTGGCTGAGGGCCATGGTCATGGGGTTGAAACATCGGGTCCCAGCGGACGTCCGGATCAATTACAGGACCTTTAACTGGTTTTGGGGGTTTCCGCTTGCTTATCTCACCATTGGCATAGGTTTAATCTTCTGGCTTTTTACCTCCGGCAGGTTTCCCTTTTTTCCGCCCCCGGGGCCTGATACGCTGTTCGCCATATTTCCGCTCATGCTGGTCCATCTGTTCGCCGTTTTTTGCATCTTCTATTGCATGTATATCGCGGCAAAGACCATTAAGGCGGTTGAACTAAAGCGGAATGTCGCCTTCGGGGATTTCATCGGCGAGTTTGTGTTGATCTGGTTCCAATTCATCGGCGTATGGTTCATCCAGCCTAAGTTAAACAAATGGTCGGATAAAACCGGAAACAACGACCCATTGGATTTGGTCTGATCCCAGATTTTTTCAAAAGAAATTGCAACAAATACGAAAAATGTTGAAATTTGCGTTTGTTAGAAACGTAATCAGCAGCAACTGTACTATTCCACGCTTCGCAACATTAGTCTCGGATCTTCCATTTCCCTGGAACTTAAGCACCCTTAAGGAGGAAATGCTATCTTCATACCAAAACAAAACTTTTTTCACCATGAGAATGCTTACCATCTTATCGTTGGCCGCCCTGTTTCTGATCAGCGGTCAAGTACAAGCCCAGGATGCCAAACTGACGAAAGAAGAGAAGAAGTACTGGAAAAAACAGCTGAAGGATTACAAGAAAAATCCGGAAGCGCTGAAAGATCTGACCCTGGATGTAGAAAAATACAAGCAACAGGCGGATGATTACCAGCAGCAGCTGAATTTCCTGGAATCGGAGAAAGCCCAGCAGGAAAGCCGCGTTTCCCAATTGGAAGCCGACAATATCCAGCTCAATAACCGGCTCCTGGAAGCGCAGAACCAGATCCAGCGCCTGTCCGACGAAAATGACACCTTTGCCTCCAAAGGCAACGACATGGGCGAGGACATGAACGGCATCGTCTTCAAGGTCCAGATCGGCGCCTACGAGAAGACCTATATCCCCGAAAACCTGGATACGTCCGAAAGCATCACCTTTGAAGCCGCCGACGGCATGCAGAAAGTCATGGTGGGTTACTTCCGCGACTACGGCCAGGCCAAAGACCTGATGAAACACATGAAAAAGATCGGCTTGAAAGACGCCTGGGTAGTCGCCTATCAGGATGGCGTCCGGGTTGACCTGACCTCGGTTGTGCCGAAAGCTGATCAATAATTCAGTCAGTTGTAAGTCGTAAGTCGTAAGTCGTAAGTTGTAAGTCGTAAGCTTTTCCGTAATTACTTACGACTTACAACTTACAACTTACGACTAATCACCCCAACTTCTTAGCAAAAGAATCCTTCAAGCCAACCGTCAGGTTGAATACCGGCTTGTCCGCCGAGGTATCCGGATCCGCGCAGAAATAGCCTTTTCTGATGAATTGGAACTGCTCGCCGCCCTGTGCGTCGGCCAGGCTCGGCTCTACGTAGGCTGTGATCACGTTCAGGGATTCCGGATTGAAAAATTCCAGAAAATCCTTGTCTTCATGGCTCGCCGGTTCCGGATCGGTGAACAGCCGGTCGTACATGCGCACCTCCGCTTCTTTGGCATGCGCTACCGAAACCCAGTGGATGGTGCCTTTCGCTTTGACGCCCGACGTATCGGCTCCGCTGCGGCTGTCCGGGTAATAGGTACAGTGAATTGCGGTGATTTCTCCGGAGGCCGGGTCTTTCACCGCCTTCTCGCAGTGCAGGATATAGGCGCTTTTTAACCGCACATCCTGCCCCGGCGCCAACCGGAAGTATTTTTTGGGCGGATCTTCCATGAAATCGTCCCTTTCGATATACAGCTCCCGGGAAAACGGCAGGGTCCGTACGCCGGCCTTTTCGTCTTCCGGGTTGTTTTCCGTTTCGAGGTATTCCACCTGCCCTTCCGGATAATTGGTGATCACCAGTTTCACGGGGTCCAGCACGGCCATCACCCGGTTGGTGGTCCGGTTGAGCTCCTCCCGGACGCAGAATTCCAGCAATTCGATACCGATCAGGTTGTCCCGTTTGGCAATGCCGGCCCGGTTGCAGAACTCCCGGATAGCAGCCGGCGGAAAGCCCCTGCGGCGCATGCCCGCAATGGTCGGCATGCGGGGGTCGTCCCAGCCGGTGACGAAGTTGTCCTCAACCAGTTTGAGCAATTTGCGCTTGGACGTGATCATGTAGGTGACGTTCATCCGGGCGAATTCGATCTGCCGGGACGGGAAGATCTCCAGGTTCTGGATAAACCAGTCGTACAACGGCCGGTGGTGGATAAACTCCAGCGAACAAAGCGAGTGGGTGATCCCTTCGATCGAGTCCGACTGACCGTGGGCGAAGTCGTACATCGGGTAGATGCACCAGTCGTCGCCCGTCCGGTGGTGGTGTTCATGCTTGATGCGATACATGATGGGATCGCGCATATGCATGTTCGGATGGCTCATATCGACTTTGGCCCGCAGGACCCTTGAGCCGTCCGGGAATTCGCTGTTTTTCATCCCTTCGAACAGGCGCAGGTTCTCCTCGATGCTCCGTTCCCGGTACGGGCTGTTGGTCCCCGGTTTGTCGGTGCTGCCCTTCATGGCGGCGATCTCCTCGGGCGTGGAGTCGTCTACGTAGGCCAGGCCTTTGCGGATGAGCAGGAGGGCGTATTCGTACAACTGCCCGAAATAATCGGAAGCGTAATACTCCGTATCGTGCCATTGGTACCCGAGCCAGCGGATATCGTTCTTGATGTTTTCTACATAGTCGGTCTTCTCCGTGGTGGGGTTGGTATCGTCCAGGCGAAGGTTGGTCAGGCCGCCGTATTTTTTGGCGATCTCAAAATTCAGCACGATGGCCTTGGCGTGTCCGATGTGGAGATAACCGTTGGGTTCCGGCGGGAAGCGCGTGTGTACCCTGCCGGCGTGTTTTCCGTTCCTGATGTCCTCTTCGATGAATTCCTCGATAAAATTCAGGGATTCTTTGCTTTCTTCGCTCATAATTGACTGGTTTACATGTATTCCGGCATATCAATGCCCAAAAGGTCCATCCCTGTTTTCAACACCTTGCTGACGACGGTGCTCAGCACCAGACGAAATGATTTGGCGGCTTCGGTGTCGGCATTCAGGATAGAATGGTCGTGGTAAAATTTATGGAACGATTTGGCCAGGCTGTAACAAAAGTTCGCGATGGTGGAAGGATCATAGTTCTCCGCCGCTTCCAGGATCAATCCCGGAAAACTGTACACACCACAC
>WBZL01001290.1_pt1 | contig 26673 bp, 24 predicted proteins | sample 5204291 | NCBI WGS metagenome assembly WBZL01 (sample SAMN12344345, study PRJNA552823) | activated sludge metagenome | biome: Activated sludge suspended growth; feature: Nitrification reactor; material: Wastewater; isolation source: activated sludge from nitrification reactor of wastewater...
CTTGCGCACCCGCCAGAAGTGGATCGCCATGAAGATGACGATCACGAAGGGCAGGAGCAGGACGTGCAGGACGTACCAGCGCAACAACGTGGCGGAGCCGATCTCGGTGCCGCCCAGCAGGGCGAACCGGACCTGGTTCCCGAAGACCGGGGTGTAGCCCATCATGTTGGTGCCCACGGTGACCGCCCAGAGGGCCAGCTGGTCCCAGGGCAGCAGGTAGCCGGTGAACGAGAGCAGCAGGGTGAGCGTGAGCAGGATCACGCCGATCACCCAGTTGAACTCCCGCGGCGGCTTGTAGGCACCGTGGTAGAAGACCCGGGCCATGTGCAGGAAGACCGACAGCACCATGAGGTGGGCGCCCCACCGGTGCATGTTGCGCACCAGCAGGCCGAAGGTCACCGAGGTGTGCAGGCTCTGGATGTCGTTCCAGGCCGACGCCGAGTCGGGCCGGTAGAAGAACATCAAGAAGATGCCGGTGACGGTGAGCAGGATGAAGAGGAAGAAGCTGAGCCCGCCGAGGCACAGCGTGTAGCTCACCTTGACCGCGTGCCGCTTCACCTTCACCGGGTGGAGGTGGTACAGCACGCTGTTCATGATCACGTAGGACCGGTTCCGGGGGCTGTCCGTGTAGCCCTTCCGGAAGACCGAGCCCGGACGGAAGATCGAGTTCCAGGCCTGGGATCCCTGCACGGTGTCGCCGAGCTCGGAGAGCTTCTCGGCGATCTTCGGCTTGTCCTGAACCGACTTGGCCACGTGGCCGTCTCCTCTTTCTCTGCTTACCCGAGCCGCATGCCGTAGGCGTAGCCGTGGGCATTGGTCCGGGTGTGGGGATCGCCCTCGGGGGCGGGCGCCGCGACCTTGCCCAGGATGATGACGCCCGTCGGGCACCGGTCGACGCACAGGGCGCAGCGGGTGCAGACGTCGTCGTCGATGGTGAAGATCACGTGGTCGCGGGGATCCTCACCGGGCTGCTCGGTGCCGACCGCCTCGTCGATGGCCGTCGGCGACACCATGTGGATGCACTTCCACGGGCAGATGTCGACGCAGCCCTCGCACATGATGCACTCGGACTGGTCGATGTGGATGAACTGCTTGGGCTTGACCGCCTTGGACAGCCAGTCCGCGTCGACCTCCTGGAGGACGTAGTCGTCGCGGAACACCGGCATGGGCGGGTTCGCATCGGTCTTTCCCATGGCTACGCCCCTTCCCGAACGAGCGGCCGGCCGTACCGGGAGGTCGCGACCTCATCACCGGGCTTCTTGTCGCCCCGGCCCTGCCAGATGGCCCAGAGGGCGATCATGGCGCCGAGCTCGATGGCGTAGATGCCCACGACGATGATGTCGCGGATGGTCTGGTACGTGATGGTGAACGGCAGGTAGTCGACGAAGACGTCGCCGGGGCCGTTGACGATGGCGTCGGGGCGCCAGTTGAGCTCGTTGTCCGCCCAGGTCAGCCACTGGTGCGGCACCACGCCGTAGGCCCAGAACATGATGAAGAAGACGTAGGTCGCCGCGATCATCGCCTCGCCCCACGACAGCGGCGTCCCCACGGGACGGTGCCGGGCGTAGAGGGGGATGGGGACCACGAGCGCGAGCAGGATGAGCACCGACACCACGAACGCAACCACCGGGCTTTCCTCCTCCTGCTACTGGGTCTGCTTGATCTTCGCTGCTGCTGTGCTGCTTGGTCGGGCGTCCCCCATGTGAATTCGATCACATGCGGGAGGGGGCGCTGCGACTGCTCGCCCACGAACGGCAACGGTCTAGCACGGCGCGCGGAGCGACAGCACATCGCAGGGCCACCCCGGCGCACGCCCGGTCGACGAGGCCCCCGCGCGACCGTCGGCGCGCCCATCGGCGCGCGGGGACGGGGTGGCGCTGCTTGGCTCGCCGTGCGCCGGGGGTCCTAAAGTGCGGCTCGTGACCGAGATCCCCGAGCACCTCCTCAAGCGCTCGCAGGCCCGCCGTGCCGCCATGGGCGGCGGTGGTGCCGGTGACGCCGGTGGTGGCGACGGCGGCGACGCCGGCGCCCCCGCCGAGAGCGCGGCCGGCACGGCCGTGACCCCGGCCGCCGCCGCGCCCGCGGCCGCCGCCGCGACCCCCACCGAGGTCGCGGTCGCCAAGCCGGAGCCGGTCCCCCCCTACGTCGAGGCGTCGCTGCGCCGCAAGCGGGTGCCGCTCTGGGCACTGCCCGTGCTCGCCGCGCTGCCGGTGTGGGCCTTCGTCTACGCCGCCACCCTCGAGCCGCCGAGCCTCGGCGAGTCCGACCCCCTCAGCTTCGGCGAGCAGGTCTACGCGTCGAACTGCGCCACCTGCCACGGCGCCACCGGCGGCGGCGGCGTGGGCCCGGCCATCTCCGGCGGGGCCGTGATCGAGGTCTTCGCCGACCCCGCCGACCAGATCGAGTGGGTGCAGAAGGGGTCGGCCGGCTTCCAGGCCGACGGCCGCTCGACCTACGGCGACACCAACCGTCCCATCAACGGCGGCATGCCCGGCTGGGAGAGCACCCTCACCCCCGAGGAGCTGAACGCGGTCGTCTACTACGAGCGCACCGGCCTCTCCGGCGAGGAGCCCAACCCGGCCCTCATCGATCCCACGGGCGCCCTGCTCGTCGACGGCCAGCCCGTGGTGCTGGCCGGTGGTGGTGGCGGCGGCGGCCACGGCGGCTGACGCCGAGCGCACGCCACCCCGCCCCGACCGGACGCGTCGGGTCCCGACACTCCTAACCTGGCACCGTGCCGCCCACCTCGCCCCACCGCCATGACGTCCTCGTCGTCGGGGGCGGACCGGCCGGCTCCGCCGCGGCGTACTGGCTGGCTGAGGCCGGCCACGACGTCCTCGTCGTCGAGAAGAAGACCTTCCCTCGCGACAAGACCTGCGGCGACGGGCTGACCCCGCGGGCGGTCCGCCAGATCCAGGACATGGGCCTGGAGCACCGCATCGCCGACTTCCACCGCTACGACGGCCTGCGGGCCGTCGCCCACGGCGTCTCGCTCGAGCTCCAGTGGCCCGAGCACCCCCGCTTCCCGAGCTACGGCTACGTCGTGCGCCGCCGCGACCTCGACGAGATCGTGGCCGACCACGCCGTGAAGGCCGGGGCGCAGCTGCGCACCGGCGTCGAGGCCATCCGGCCGGTGCTCCGCGACGGCCTGGTCGCCGGCGCGGTGGTCAAGGACAAGGAGCGGGGTGAGACCGAGGAGATCCTCGCCCGGTACGTCGTCATCGCCGACGGCGCCAACTCCCGGTTCGGCCGGGCGCTCGGCACCGCCCGCGACCGCACCTACCCGCAGGGCATGGCCATCCGGGGCTACTACGAGAGCCCGCTGTCGGAGACGCCGTGGATCGAGTCCGCCCTCGACGTGCGCGACCGTCAGGGCAACTCGCTGCCCGGCTACGGCTGGATCTTCCCCCTCGGCGACGGCACCATCAACGTCGGCATCGGCCTGCTCTCCACCTTCCGGGACTGGAAGAGCGTCAACACCACCCACCTGCTCAACGAGTTCTCCGCCACCGCCCCCGAGTACTGGGGCATCAGCCCGGAGAGCGCGATCAACGAGCCCACCGGCGGGCGCCTCCCCATGGCGGGCTCGGTGGGTCCCAAGTCCGGCCCCACCTTCATCGTGGTGGGCGACGCCGCCGGCTCCATCAACCCCTTCAACGGCGAGGGCATCGACTACGCCTACGAGACCGGCCGCCTCGCCGCCGGCCTGCTCGACGAGGCCCTCACCACCGGCAACGGCATGGCCCTCCAGCGCTACCAGCCGATGCTCGACGAGGAGTTCGGCCTCTACTTCAAGGTGGCCCGCCTCTTCGTGAAGATCATCGGACGGCCGGCGCTGATGCGCGAGCTCACCCGGGTCGGCATGCAGTCGCGCACCCTCATGGACTGGGTGCTGCGGATCATGGCCAACCTGCTGCGCGACGACGAGCTCGGCGGCGCCGAGGCCGCCTACAAGGCCGTCGCCGCCCTGGCCAGGGTCGCCCCCGAGCCGCTCACCCGCGCCAACAGCTGACGACGGCGGGCCCGTGGCGCCAGACCGGGCGGCGCCGCCCGCCGGCCCCTAACCTGCGCACCGTGGCGAGCGCACCCGAGGTGACCGGCTACCGCGACCTGGTCGAGATCGGCCGGGGTGGGTTCGCCCGCGTGTACCGGGCCCACCAGGACCGCTTCAACCGGGCGGTGGCGCTGAAGGTGCTGAACCTGGCCGACCCCGACGAGCGCACCCGCGACCGCTTCGAGCGGGAGTGCCGGGCCATGGGCGAGCTCTCGTGGCACCCCCACGTCGTGGCCGTCTACGACTCGGGCGTCACCGAGGGCGGCCACCTCTTCCTGGCCATGGAGTACCTCGAGCGGGGCTCGCTGGCCGATGCCGCCGGTGGCGGCTCGCTCGACTGGTCGGCGGCGCTCACCGCCGGCATCGAGGTGTGCGGCGCGCTGGGGGCGGCCCACGCCGCCGGCACCTTGCACCGGGACCTCAAGCCCGAGAACGTGCTCGTCGGCCCCTTCGGCGAGGCCCGCCTGTCCGACTTCGGCATCGCCGCGGTGGACGGTGGCCGGCGCACGACCACCGGCGTGGCCAGCTTCACCGTCGCCCACGTGGCGCCCGAGGTGCTGCGGGGCCACCGCCAGGACGAGCGCACCGACGTCTACGGATTGGCCTCCACCCTCTTCACGCTCCTCGCCGGCGCCACCCCGTTCGCCGGCGAGCCCGACGAGCCCGTGGCCGCGGCGATGATGCGCATCCTCGAGTCGCCGCCGCCCCGCCTCGGCGAGCCCGTGCCCGGGAGCCTCGCCGACCTCCTGGTCGCGGGCCTGGCCAAGGAGCCGGGCGACCGCCCCGAGAGCGCGGCGGCCTTCGGCGAGGCGCTCCAGGCCGTGCAGCGCGAGCGGAACCTGGCGGTCACCCCGCTGCGCCTGGTGGCGTCGGCGCCGGCCACCCCGCCGGCGCCGGTGGTGCCGCCCTCCCCGCCCGACCCTGCGCCGACCGTCGTCACCGACGACCCGCCATCGACCGCGTCGACGGCCGAGCCCGATGCGGGCCCGGGCGACGACCAGGCCACCGTCACCCTCGCTCCCGCCGCCGCGCTGGCCGACGCCGGTGGCGGCACCGACACGAGCACCGGCACCGGCACCGGCACGGGCACGGGCACGGGCACGGGCGAGACCATCACCGTGGCCACCTCGCCGCCGGCACCGCCGCCCACCCCGCCCACACCGCCGACGCCCACCCCGCCGGCACCACCCCCCACGCCCGACGCCGCACCGCCGACCCCGCCCCACGGAGGCGGGAAGAAGGGTCGAGGGCGCACCCTCGCGATCGTCGGCGCGGTGGTGGTCGTCCTCGTCCTGGCCGTCGGGGCCATCGTGGCCCTCACCGGCGGTGGTGGTGGCGACGGCGCGTCGACCGCCGGCACCTTCGAGACCGACGTCATCACCGACGCCCCCTCGAGCGTCGCGTTCGACGACGAGGGGGTGTGGGTCACGAGCCTCGGCCAGACCGAGGTCTACCGCCTCGACACCGAGGGCAATCTCGTGACGAGCACCGGGATCATCAACTTCGGCACCGGCATCGCCCTCACCGACGACGGCGCCGGCTGGGTGATCGCCGACGACACCCGCGACATGGTGCGGATGGACCTCGCCACCAACGAGGACACGAACGAGATCGACATCGGTGTCGGCCACCAGTCGATCAGCACCGTGGGAACCGACGTGTGGGTGACGAGGGACCAGGACGGCATCGGCAAGGTCGTCCGCTTCGACGCCATCGGGCTCGGGCTGGTCACCGAGATCGAGGTCGGCACCGCGCCCAACGCCGTCTCGGCCACCGACGACGTGATCTGGGTCACCAACGGCGGCGACAACACCGTCACCCGCATCGACCCCGACACGAACGAGGTCACCGCCACCGTCGACATCGGCGCCCCCCCGACCGCGGTGGCCGCGGTCGAGGACGCCGTCTGGGTCGTGAGCAAGGAGGCCAGGACGGTCACCCGCATCGACCCCGACACCAACGAGGTGGTGGCCACGGTCGAGCTCGGCGGCGACGCCTCCCCCGGCGCGATCGCCGCCACCGCGTCCGCGGTGTGGGTCACCGACGGCGGGGCCAACGAGGTCCTGCGCATCGACCCCGCCACCGACGAGGTCACCGACACGATCGCCGTCGGCGACGAGCCGGTCGCCGTCGCGGCCGATGACGCCGACGTCTGGGTCGTCAACGCCGGCGCCGGCACCCTCACCCACATCGACCCGGCGACGTTCACCTGAACGCCACACCACCTCGGGTTTCTTGGTGATCCACCCCCGTATCGGGGGGAAGCCACCAAGAGATCCCGGAGGTCAGGTGGGCGGCGGGGGCAGTGGGGGCGCCGGCGGGCCGGACGGCTCGCCGGGGGGCGTCGGCAGCAGCGGGTCGTGCCAGCCGCCGTAGGGGGCGGCCAGCTCGTCGGCCTCGGCGGGGCCCATCGAGCCCCGGTCGTAGAGGCGCACGAGGGGCACCTTGCCCGACAGCAACGGCTCGACGATGCGCCACTGCTCCTCGAGGGAGTCCTCCCGGCCGAAGCGGCGGGCGTTGCCCTCGAGGGCGTCGCCGATGAGCCGCTCGTAGGCCTCCTGGCGCTCGCCGAAGACGTGCTCGTAGTCCACGTCGAGGTCGGTGGACTTCGTGGCCAGGGCCTCGCCGGGCGCCTTCGAGTGCATGTGGAAGGTGACGCCGTCGTGCGCGCCGAGGCGGAAGCGGAGGAAGTTCGGGGTGGGCCGCACGTCGCCGTCCGCGAAGAGCAGCCGGGGCGGCGCCTTGAACTGCACCACGGCCTCGGTGGCGGTGGTGGTGAGGTCCTTCCCGGTGCGGATCAGCCACGGCACGCCCGACCACCGCCATGAGTCGATCTCGGTCTCCAGGGCGATGTAGGTCTCGGTGTCGGACCCGGCCTGCACGCCGTCCTCGTCGGGATAGCCGTGGTACTGGCCCCGGACCACGCGAGCCGGGTCGAAGGCCCGGACCTGGCGCAGCACCTTGTAGTACTCGTCGCGCAGGGCGTTGGCGTCCGACGCCACCGGCGGCTCCATGGCCAGCAGGGTGAGGATCAGGAGCAGGTGGTTCTGCACCACGTCGCGGAGCGCGCCGACGTTGTCGTAGAACTTGCCGCGGCCCTCGACGCCGAAGTCCTCGGCCATGGTGATCTCGACGTGGTCGATGAAGTTCCGGTTCCAGATCGGCTCGAGCATCGAGTTCGCGAACCGGAAGATGAGGAGGTTCTCCACCGCCTCCTTGCCGAGGAAGTGGTCGATGCGGAAGACCCGGTCCTCGGGGAACGCCCGGTGCACGCACGCGTTGAGCTCCCGGGCCGACTCGAGGTCGCGGCCGAAGGGCTTCTCCACCACGACCCGGGCGTCCTCGTTGAGGCCGACGCCGGCGAGGCCGTCGACCACGTCGTCGAACAGCGACGGCGGGATGCTCAGGTAGAACAGCGGCCGCTCGCAGCCCGACATGGCCTGGGCCAGGGCCGTGAAGGTGCCCGTCTCGCGGTAGTCGCCGCTGACATAGCTCATGCGGGCGGCGAGCGCCGACCACACCTGCTCGTCGATCGAGTCGTTCTTGGCCTCGACCGCCTCCCGGGCGTAGGCCCGCAACTGGTCGTCGTCCCACTCGCGGGTGGCGACGCCGATGATCGGGAGGTCGGCCCGGCCGGCGAGGGCCAGGCGGTACAGCGCCGGGAAGATCTTCTTCTTGGCCAGATCGCCCGTCGCCCCGAACAGGACGAGGGCGCCGCTGCGCTCGGGGGCGGGGCCGCGGTCAGGCACCGGCGGCCGGCCCCTGTGCGGCGTGGGCGCTCGGCCCTTCCGCCTCGGCCACCACGGCGTGGCCGCCGAACTGGTTGCGCAGGGCGGCGACCGCCTTCATGGCCAGCGACTCGTCCTGCTGGCTCACGAAGCGGGCGAACAGCGCCGCCGAGATGACCGGTGCGGCCACCCCGTGGTTGACCGCCTCCAGCACGGTCCAGCGGCCCTCGCCGGAGTCGGCGGCGACGCCCCGGATCTCGGCGAAGCCGGGGTCGGACTTGTTGGCTGCGACGAGCAGGTCGAGCAGCCACGAGCGCACGACGCTGCCCTCCTGCCAGCACTCCAGGGCGGCCTGGACGTCGATGCCAAGCTCGGCCCGCGTGAGCAGCTCGTAGCCCTCGGCGTAGGCCTGCATCATCCCGTACTCGATCCCGTTGTGGACCATCTTGGTGAAGTGGCCGGTGCCCACCGGGCCGACGTGGGCGAAGCCGCCCTCGGGCGACAGGGCGTCGAAGACGGGCTGGGCGACGGCCACGGCCTCGTCCGTACCCCCGACCATGAGCGCGTAGCCGTTCTCCAGGCCCCACACGCCGCCCGAGGTGCCGGCGTCGACGAAGTGGATGCCCTGCTCGGCCAGGGCGGCGCCGCGGCGGACCGAGTCGTGCCAGTTGGAGTTGCCGCCCTCGATGACGAGGTCACCGGGCTCGAACAGCGCGGCCAGGTCGGTGACGGTCTGCTCGGTGGGGTCGCCCGCGGGCACCATCACCCAGGCCACCCGGGGGCCGTCGCCGGCGAGCGCGCCGGCCAGCTCCTCGAGGGTCTGCACCTCGGTGGCGAGGCTGAACGCGTCGTAGCCGACGACCGTGTGCCCGGCCCGGCGCAGGCGCTCGGCCATGTTGCCGCCCATCTTGCCCAGCCCGATCATGCCCAGCTTCATGCCTGCTCCTTGGTGGTCTCGGAAGCCGCTCAGCCGGCGGCGAGGAGGTCGTCGAGGGTGACCCGGCCGGCTCGCAGGCCGTGGGCCCGCAGGGTGGCGAGGTCGCCCGCCGCCTGCGCGGCGATGAGGGTGCCGAACCCGAAGTCCTGGCCCGGGATGGCGGGGCCGCCGTCGGGAGGCAGGTGCTCGTCCAGCACCTGGACGAACACGCCCGAGGGGGGCCCGCCCTTGTGGAGCTGGCCCGTCGAGTGCAGGAACCGGGGGCCGACGCCGAGGGTCGTGGCCACGCCGAGGCGGTCGCGCAGGGCGTGGCGCACCTCGTCGATCCGGGCGACGACCGGGTCCTCGGGGTCGACGTAGGCGTGGATCGCCAGGTAGTCGCCGGGCCGCACCTGGTCGAGGAGGCCGGCGAGGGGCACGGCCTCGACCGCCAGCGCCGCGTCCCCCTCGTCGCCCGTGACCCGGGCGAGCACGTCGTTGGTGGCGGCCTTGGCCTCGGCCACGTTGGGCTGGTCGAACGGGTTGATGCCGAGGCCGGCGCCACAGACCGCGGTGGCGAACTCCCAGAGGAGGACCTGGGCGCCCAGGCCGTAGGCGTTCTCGTAGGGCAGCTCGACGACCGGGTGACCGGCGTCGGCCAGCTCGTCGAGCGACGGGTGCCAGCCGAGGGCGACGAAGAGGCGGTCGTCGCCGTACACGGTGATGTCCTCGGCCACGGCCTCGCCGGCCACGGGCACCACGCCGGTGCCCTGCTTGCCAGTGGACTCGGCGATGAGCTGCTCGAGCCAGAGGCCGAAGGTGGCGACGTCGGGGTCGAGGACGAGGGTGAGCTTGTCCCGGCCGGCCTTCGCCGCCGCCGCCATCACCGCGCCGAGGCGCAGGCCGGGGTTGCGGATGGCGTCGCCGTCGGGCCCCAGCTGGCCGGCGACCACCTCGGCGGACCGGAGCAGGCGCAGGTAGTCCACGCCGGCGAGGGCCGCGGGCACGATGCCGAAGTACGACAGCGCCGAGTAGCGGCCACCGATGTCGGATCGGTTCACGAAGATCCGCCGGAACCCCCGCTCGCGGGCGGTGGCCTCGAGGGCCGACCCGCCGTCGGTGACGACCGTGAACTGGTCGGGGTTGCCCACGGCGTCCCAGAAGTAGGCCAGGTGGCTGGCGGTCTCGAGGGTGGAGCCCGACTTGGACGACGCCACGAACAGGGTGTGCTCGAGGTCGACCGCCTCGCGGGCCCGGCGGACCGCGGCGGGGTCGGTGCTGTCGAGCACGGCGAGGCGGGGCCGGTCGTCGGGGCGGCCGAAGGTGCGGGCCACGACCTCGGGGAACAGGCTCGAACCACCCATGCCCATGACGAGCACGTCCGTGTAGCGCTCGGCGTAGACGTCGGCGGCGAAGCGGTCGAGGTCCTCGTGGGCGGCGGCGACCTCCGTGCCGACCCGGAGCCAGCCCAGGCGGTCGGCCACCTCGGTGGGGTCCTCCTGCCACAGGGTGTGGTCGCCGCCCCAGATCCGGGCGACGGCGTCGCGCTCGACGAGGTCGGCGAGCAGGGCGTCCACGGCGGGGCCCAGGGCGCCGAGGCGCTCGCCCTCCCGGGTGTTCAACCACTCCACTGGGATCGTCCTTTCGCCACCGACCGGGCCGGTCCCGCCGACCGTACCGCCCCAGCGCCGCCGGGGGGAGGCCCCCCGGTTAGCGTCTCGGCCGATGGCGCCGAAGACGGACTGGAACCCGGTGCTGCGGGGCGAGTTCGCCCAGCCGTACTGGGACGAGCTCCAGCGGTTCGTGGCGACCGAGCGGGCACGGGGACCCGTCTACCCGCCCGCCGAGGAGGTGTTCGCCGCCCTCCACCAGACCCCCTACGCCGACGTGAAGGTCGTCATCCTCGGCCAGGACCCGTACCACGGCGCCGGCCAGGCCCACGGCCTGTGCTTCTCGGTGCGTCCCGGCGTGCCGCTGCCCCCCTCGCTCCAGAACATCTACAAGGAGCTCCACGACGACCTCGGCGTCGAGCCGCCCGACCACGGTTGCCTCGATGCCTGGAGCCGCCAGGGCGTGCTGCTGCTCAACACCACGCTGACGGTGCGGGCCCGCCAGGCCGCCTCGCACCAGGGCAAGGGCTGGGAGACCTTCACCGACCAGGTGATCCGGGCGGTCAACGCCAAGGAGGAGACCGTCGTGTTCATCCTCTGGGGCGCCGCCGCCCGCAAGAAGAAGGCCCTCATCGACACGAGCCGCCACGTGATCGTCGAGTCGGCCCACCCGTCGCCGCTGTCCGCCCACAACGGGTTCTTCGGGAGCAAGCCGTTCTCCCGGGCGAACGAGGCGCTGGTGGCGGCCGGGCGGGAACCGGTCGACTGGCGCCTGCCGCCTCGCGCCGAGCTTGCGGCCTCGTGAGGGAGCCGTGAGCACCTCATGAGCGCCGCCGTCGCGCTGGTCCTGGTGGTGCTGGTCGTGGTGGTGCTGGTCGCCGGCGCCGCCGCCTACGGCCACTGGGCCGGGTGGAGCTTCGGCCTGCGCTGGTGGGGCCGGCCCACGCCGGCGACCGTTCGGTCCGTGGAGCCGCTGAACGGCGCCCTCATGAAGGGCGGGGCGCCCTGGGCCGTGCGTGAGGCCCGCCACCGGGTGCGGGCGACCGTCGAGGTCCACCCCGAGGGCCGCATGAAGCCATACGAGACCACGACGATCACCTGGCGGGCAGCCACCGAGCCCCTCGCCGGCACCGACGTCACCGTCTACGTGTCGCGCACCCGCCGCCCCCGGGTCTTCCTCCCCCGTGGCGCCGCGGCGGCCCCCCGACGGGACGAGGACCCTGCCGCCGGCGTCTACTGACCGCGTCTCCCGCTCTGGAAGGAGTCAGCGGTCCTCGGGGCCGATGGCCGGGGGGACGTCCTCGGGGCGAGCGGCGGCCAACACGTCGAGGGCCTCGTCGGCGCCGCCGGCGCGCAGGATCAGGGCCCGGTTGCGGGGCAGCAGGAAGCCGGACTCGACCATGCGGTCGAGCATGGCCACGAACGGGTCCCAGAAGCCGTCGACGTCGACCAGCACGACGGCCTTGGCGTGCAGGCCGAGCTGCGCCCAGGTGGCCACCTCGCACAGCTCGTCGAGGGTGCCGAGTCCGCCCGGCAGGGCGAGGAAGCCGTCGCTGCGGTCGTACATGAGGGCCTTGCGCTCGTGCATGGTGGCCACCTCGTGCAGCTCGGCCAGGCCCGGGTGCACGACCTCGCGGGCGAAGAGCTTGCCGGGGATGACCCCGATCACCCGGCCGCCGCCGGCCAGGCAGGCGTCGGCGGTGGCGCCCATGAGGCCGACCTGGCCGCCGCCGTAGACGAGCCCGAGACCCCGGGCGGCCAGCGCCGCGCCGACCTCACGGGCCAGTGCGAGGTGGTGGGGGTCGTGGCCGGGGGAGGACCCGCAGAACACGCCGACGTTGCGCAGCTCGGGCACGGCCCGACGGTACGGCCTCGCGGGTAGCGTGCGCGCCCATGGCGGACGAGCAGGACCTCACCGGGCGCGTCATCGTCGTGACCGGCGCCAACACCGGCCTCGGGAAGGCCACGGCGCGCCAGCTGGCGACCCGGGGCGCCGAGGTGGTGCTGGCGTGCCGCACCGAGGCCAAGGCCCAGCCCGTGGTCGAGGAGATGGCCGCCGCGACCGGCAACGACGCCGTGTCCTTCCACGCCCTCGACCTGGCCGACCTCGCCGCCGTGCGCCGCTCGGCCGAGGCGCTCCTGGCCGCCGACCGGCCGCTGCACGTCCTCGTCAACAACGCCGGCCTCGCCGGCCAGCGGGGCCAGACCGCCGACGGCTTCGAGCTGGCCTTCGGCACCAACCACGTCGGGCACTTCCTCTTCACGACCCTGCTGCTCGACCGCATCACCGCCTCCGCCGAGCCGGACACCCCCGCCCGCATCGTGAACGTGGCCAGCGGCAACCACTTCCACGCGGAGGGCATCGACTGGGACGCGGTGCGCCGCCCCACCCGCACGTTCGTGGGCCTGCACGAGTACGACGTCTCCAAGCTGGCGAACGTCTGCTTCACCCAGGAGCTCGCCCGCCGCCTCGACCCCGCCCAGGTCGTCACCTTCGCCACCAACCCCGGCCCGGTCGCCACGGACGTGTGGCGACGCATGCCCGGCCCGGTCTACGCCGTGTTCAAGAAGCTGCGGGGCCTCAAGACCCCCGACGAGGGCGCCCGGCCGACCGTCCGTGCCGCCACCGACCCCACCCTGGACGACCGGAGCGGCGCCTACGTCGACGAGGACGGCACCGTCATCCCCGCCAGCGCCGTCGCCACGCCCGAGCTCGCCGCCGAGCTCTGGTCCCGCAGCGAGGCGTGGGTCGCCGACGCTCACTAACCTCTCGTGCCCATGAGGCGGGTCGGGGCGGTGCTCGTACTGGTGGCGGCGTGCCTGGTGGGCCTCGGGGCCGCGAACGGCGCCGGCGCCGCGCCGGCGCAGGCCCCGGCCGAACCGGGGGCCACCGACTGGGCCACGGTGAGCGCCGGCGGCGACCACACCTGCGGGATCCGCACGAGCGGCGCGTTGTACTGCTGGGGCCAGGACACCTACGGGCAGCTCGGCGACGGCGGCGCCAACACGGACCAGCCGGCCCCGGTGCAGGTCGGCGGGGCGACGAACTGGTCGAAGGTGAGCGCCGGGACCTCCCACACCTGTGCGGTCAAGACCAACGGCCGCCTCTTCTGTTGGGGCCGCGACCACGTCGAGCAGCTGGGCGACGGGTTCGGCACGACCGACCAGACCACCCCCGTGCGGATCGGCTCCGCGGCGAACTGGGTCGCGGTCGACGCCGGTGGGGCCCACACGTGTGGACGCCGCACCACCGGACGCCTCTTCTGCTGGGGAAGCGACACCGCGGGCCGTCTGGGCGACGATCCCGTCGAGCAGCAACAGCCGTCGCCGGTGGAGGTCGCCGGCGGCGCCACGGACTGGGCGTCGTTCGACGCCGGCGCAGCCCACAGCTGCGCCATCAAGACCACCGGCCAGCTGTACTGCTGGGGCGGCGACAGCTTCCTGCAGCTCGGCGACGGAGACGCCCAGGTCGACCAGTTGGTCCCGGTGCGCGCAGGAGCGAACCGCGCCCGGTGGACCTCGGTCGCCGTCGGCGACTTCCACACGTGCGCGATCAAGACCAACGGCCGCCTCTACTGCTGGGGGAGCGACGACTACAACCAGCGCGGCGAGGGGCCCACCAACGAGGCCTACGACGGCGACCCGGTGCGCATCGGTAGCGCCTCGGACTGGACGGTCGTCGCCGCCGGGCGCGTGCACACCTGCGCCCGGAACACCGCCCGCGAGCTCCACTGCTGGGGCAACGACGACACCGGCCAGGTCGGCAACGACGCGGGCACCACCGTGCAGCCGGCGCCCGTCGAGGTCGACGGGGCCGCCACCGACTGGGGCAGCCTGGCGGTCGGGAGGCTCCACACCTGCGCCCGCCGCACGACCGACGCCCTGTACTGCTGGGGCTTCGACGACAGCGGCCAGCTCGGCGACGGCGGCGCCGACGCGAACCAGATGGTCCCGGTCCAGATCTGAGCGGACCGGGACGCCGCCGGCGCCCCCGAGGGTCCGGGGTTCCCGTCAGACCCCGTCGGTAGGCTGCGCAGCATGGGCACGTCGACGAGCGCCTTCGGGGCGGGAAAGCGCGAGGGGCACGACGCCTCCGACTTCTACGCCCGCTTCACGGCGCCCGACATCTCCGCCGACGACGAGGTCGCGATCCAGCCCGAGGTCGACCGCATCTGGCGGGGCGACTCGCGCGACATGAGCGCCATCGCGAGCAACTCGGTCGCCCTCGTCGTCACCTCGCCCCCCTACTTCGCCGGCAAGGAGTACGAGCTCGCCCTCGGCGAGGGCCACGTGCCCGCCAGCTACCTCGACTACCTCCAGATGCTGGAGGACGTCTTCGCCGAGTGCGTCCGCACCCTCCAGCCCGGCGGGCGCATCGCGGTCAACGTGGCCAACCTCGGGCGCAAGCCCTACCGGTCGCTGTCGGCCGACGTCATCACCATCCTCCAGGACCGCCTCCGCCTGCTCATGCGGGGCGAGGTCATTTGGTGGAAGGGCAAGGGCGCCTCGGGCTCGTGCGCCTGGGGCTCGTTCAAGAAGCCCAGCAACCCGGTGCTGCGCGACCTCACCGAGCGGGTGATCATCGCCAGCAAGGGCCGCTTCGACCGCGCCGTCAAGGAGCAGGACAGCGACGCCTTCCCGGTCAACGAGTCGGGTCAGGCCCTGCTGTGGGCCGACGACTTCATGGACATGACCACCGACCTGTGGGAGATCCCCACCGAGAGCGCCCGGCGGGTCGGCCACCCGGCGCCGTTCCCGGTCGAGTTGCCCAAGCGGGTCATCGAGCTCTACACGTACCCCGGCGACCTCGTGCTCGACCCGTTCATGGGTGCGGGCAGCACCGCGGTCGCCGCCGTGCGGGTCGGCCGCCACTTCGTCGGCTACGACACCGAGCCCGAGTACGTCGCCCTCGCCGAGGGCCGCATCGCCGAGGAGCGGGCCCGCGCCGAGCAGTACCGCGGCCCCGTCATCACCCTGCCGCCGGCCCCCGAGGCGGGCAGCGACGACGAAGACCCGATGTCGCGCGCCGTGCGCGAGGGCAAGAAGGCCAAGGACATCGCCAAGGCGCTGCTGCTCCAGTGCGGCTTCGAGGAGATCCGCAGCGGCGTGAAGGCACCGGGGGGGGTGATCGTCGACTTCGCCGCCATCGGGGCCGACGGCCAGGAGTGGTGGTTCGACGTCTCCGGGGCGTTCACCAGCACGCGCCCGGGCCTGCAGCGCACCGACACCCTCTGGAAGGCCATCGGCCGCGCCTCGGTCGTGCACGCCGCGGTCGACCCCTGGCCCCGCTACGTGCTGCTCACCACCGACGCCCCGCGCCGCAACAGCGCCGGCGCCAAGGCGCTCGCCGCGGTCACCGGGGTGAACGGCCCGGTCTACGACGTGATCGAGCTGCTCGACCCGGTCGACGGCCAGCGCCTGGCCGACCAGGCCCGCGGCATCACGTCGCACCCGGCCATCACGGGCAATGCCTGACCCCGAGCTGTTCCCGCAGCGCCACAACCGCATCGCCGTCGGAGTGGTCCACGGCGACGTGCCCCGGGTCTTCCTCGCCGAGAACGTGGAGGTGCTCGGCCGCCTGCTGGCCCTCGAGGTGGTGGCCCGTACGCCGGCCGCCCGGGTGGGCGACAAGGCCGACGCCATCCAGGCCGCCCTGCTCGAGGAGCGCTGGGGCGACGCCGTGCTCGAGTGGATGAGCGCCACCGGCAACGTGGTCGACGGCTACGACGACGAGCACGTCTGGACCGAGGCGCGCCTCGAGCGCAGCTTCGCCGACTTCGAGCTGCGCCTCAGCCCGATCTTCCGCGACCCGACCGGCTGAGTCGCGCCGGCGCACGGCCGCCCACCCATCGCGCCCGCGGAACCCCTCGTTCCGGGACCACCGTGGGGGCGCTGGTGACGCCAGCGTGGTCCCAGAATGACGGCCACCTCGTTCTGGGACCACCGTGGGGGCGCTGGTGACGCCAGCGTGGTCCCAGAATGACGGCCACCTCGTTCTGGGACCACCGTTGGGGCGCTGGTGACGCCAGCGTGGTCCCAGAATGGGCGGTGGCGCCGCCTCAGCCGGTGGCGCCGAGGGCGGGCCAAGGAGCCACGTCGCTCCACCAGGCGTCGAGGCGGCGGGTGGTGCGCTCGATGGCGTCGAGGGCGATGCCGAGGTCGTGGGTCGCCAGGCCCGCCTCGCCGAGGTCGAACAGCAGCTTGCCCTTGTAGTGGGTGCCCGCGCCCCGGTCGAGGGCCCGGGCGTGGCGGGCGCGGCTGGCCACCAGCAGGTCGCCGACCGTCCACAGCACCCAGCGGGCGGTGGGGACGTCGCGCACGAGCAGGAAGGCGTAGCGGCCGGCGTCGACGATCTTGCGGAGGGCCAGCTCGTCGAGGACGAACAGGTCCTGGGGCGGGACCTCGGGGCGCAGGTCCCGCCACCCCTTCGACAGCGGCTGGCGCTTGGCCTTGAGCTCGACCTGCACGAGCTGCTCGGTGGCGCTGAGCACCTGGAAGTCGAGGCGGTCGAACGAGGTGGTCGACGCCTTGAGCAGGGTCAGCGACGGGTGGCCGGCGAGCGCGTGCTCCACCTGGGCCTCGATGCCGTGGCGGCCGTTGAGGTCGACCACCCAGTCCGAGCTGCGGCGCTCACGCATCGCCGTCCTCCTCGTCGTCGTCGGTCTCGTCGGCGCCGACGGTGAAGTCGAAGTCGAGCTGGACCTCGCGCCACGGCGCCGGCAGCGGGTCGATGGGGCCGGGTGGCAGGTCGGCGGTCAGGTAGTGCTGCAGGCGACGGCGACCGGCGAGGTCGCCGACGGTGGCCACCACGTCGAGCAGCGCGTCGTTCAGCTCGGAGAGCAGGAACGCCGAGCTCGACCCGGGCCGGGGCAGGTGCGAGGTGACGAGCACCAGCGGGTGCGGGCAGCCCCGGTCGGCCAGGCGCATCGCCTTGAAGCCGAACTTCAGCACGGTGTCCTGGCGGCGCAGGCCCGCCTTCCCGCGGTCGGTGCGGTCCGGGGTGCCCCGGGCGTCGACGAGCAGGCGCCGCCCGTTGGGGCCCTCGACGAGGAAGTCGAGCGGGTAGCCGTCGACCTTGGGGTACTCCTCCACCACGGTGGCGCCGAGCGACTCGAGCAGCTCGAGCGCCTCGGCGTCGAACTCCTTGCCGTGCAGGGTGGAGCGGGCCTGGGACTCCGACGCCGGGTCGGCGGGGAGGTCCTCGAAGAGCTCGTCGCCGCCCTCGTCCTCGGAACCACCGTCGATGGCGAACAGCTGCGGGGTCATGCCGTCCGCCTCTCGCTCGGGACCGACGCGGGTGCGGCGGTGGCCGCCGTCGCCTCGGCCGCCGGCGTGGCGCCTGCCGGGGCGGTGGCGCCGGCCAGACGGGTCCGCACGCCGGCGGGGTTGTAGACCACCCAGGCGCCGGAGGCCTCGACGGCGTCGAGGGCCTCGCCGGCGGGGACGACCCGCAGGCCGATGGCGTCGGCGTCCTTGGCCCCGACCGGGCCCCAGACGACGCGCACGTCACCGGCGGGCACCTCGCAGCGGGCGACGAGCGGGCCCGCCGCCGCCGGGTTCACCTTGGACACCGCCAGGTGGCGCAGCAGGTCGAGGCGGACCACGTCGTCGGCGGAGTAGCGCCGGCGACCCGATCGCCCCTCACCCGGGTCGACCGAGGGGGTCACCCAGCCCTGGCGGGCCCAGTGGTCGAGCTGGCGGTAGCTGATGCCGGCCAGGCCGTGGGCGTCGGCGGCGACGATGCCCGTGGGGTCGTCGGCGCTGATTCCCTGATCGGCGTTCGGTGTAATCACAGGCGTCATTACACAGGAGGGCTTTCGTGTTGTCAACGATGGAAGCCGGGTTTTCTCGGATTTCTTCCGCCACGATGTCGAGAACACGCCGGCGGCCCCGTCATGGGGATGTCACCGGCCACCCGGGCCGGCCCACCGAGGAGACGACGCACATGGCCAAGTACCTGCTGCTCAAGCACTACCGAGGGGCCCCCGCCCCGGTGAACGACGTCCCGATGGACCAGTGGCGGCCCGAGGAGGTCGACGCCCACATCAGGTTCATGCAGGACTTCGGCGCCCGCCTCGAGGAGAGCGGCGAGCTCGTCGGCGCCGAAGGCCTCGCCCCCGAGGGGATGTGGGTCCGCTACGACGGCGAAGGCAAGCCGCCGGTGACCGACGGCCCGTTCGCCGAGACCAAGGACCTCATCGCCGGCTGGATGATCGTCGACGTGGACAGCGAGGCCCGGGCCATCGAGCTCGCCGGTGAGCTGTCGGCGGCCCCTGGCGCCAACGGCGAGCCCATCCACGAGTGGCTCGAGGTGCGGCCCTTCCTGGCCATGCCGCCGGCCGTCACCGACTAGGCGGGTCGACCGCACGTGGACGACGCCGAGCTGCGCTCGCTCGTCCCGCGGGTCCTGGGCGTCCTCGTCCGTCGCGGCGCCGACTTCGCGACGGCCGAGGACGCGGTCCAGGAGGCCCTCGTCCGGGCTCTCACCACCTGGGACGACGACCCGCCCGACTCCCCGGCGGCGTGGCTCACCACCGTGGCGTGGCGGGCGTTCCTCGACCTCACCCGGTCCGACGCCGCCCGTCGCGACCGGGAGGCCCGGGTCGACGCCGAGCCGCCCGCCGGCGAGGTTCCCAGCGCCGACGACACGCTGCACCTCTACTTCCTCTGCGCCCACCCCGCCCTGACGCCGTCGTCCGCGGTGGCGCTCACGCTGCGGGCGGTGGGTGGCCTCACCACCCGCCAGATCGCCGACGCCTACCTCGTGCCCGAGGCGACCATGGCGCAGCGCATCAGCCGGGCCAAGCGCACCGTCGCCCGTGACGGCGTGGGCGGCGGCGGTCCCGGGGCAGGCGCCCCCGGCGACGTGGGCACGGTCATGCGGGTGCTCTACCTCGTGTTCAACGAGGGCTACTCCGGCGACGTCGACCTCGCCGCCGAGGCCATCCGCCTCACCCGCCAGCTCGCCGCCCTCGTCGACGATCCCGAGGTGCAGGGCCTTCTCGCCCTCATGTTGCTCCACCACGCCCGGCGGGCCAGCCGCACCGGCGCCGACGGCCGCCTCGTCCCCCTGGCCGAGCAGGACCGCGCCGTCTGGGACACCGGCCTCATCGCCGAGGGCGTCGCGGTCCTCCAGGCCGCCCTGGCCCGCGACCGGCTGGGCGAGTACCAGGCCCAGGCCGCCATCGCCGCCCTGCACGCCGACGCGCGGTCGGTCGGCGAGACCGACTGGGTCCAGATCGTCGAGTGGTACGACGAGCTCCTGGCGATCGCCGACACGCCGATCGTCCGCCTCAACCGGGTCGTCGCCGTGGGGGAGGCCGACGGTGCTCCCGCCGGCCTCGCCGCGCTGGCCACCGTCCCTGACGGCGTGCCCCGGCGCGAGGCCGTCGCCGCCCACCTCCACGAGCGCAACGGCGACCTCGCCCTCGCCGCCCGCCTCTACGCCGACGCCGCCCGCCTCGCCCCCAACCAGGCCGAGCGCGACCACCAGACCCGCCAGGCGGCGCGGGTCAACGAGTCCCTGCGGCGGCGCTGACCCGTCGGTTCAGGGGATCGGGTAGGGCTGGATGGTGACGTAACGGACCCGCGGGGCACTGGTGCCGACCGCGTTCGTCGCCGTCACCTTCACGGCGTAGCGGCGACCGACCTGCAACGGGCCGTCGACCAGCTCGATGTCCACGTGCCGCACCTGCCCGCCGGCGCCGGCGATCCCGAGGCCGCCCGTCGGGATCGTCGTACCGTATCCGGTGATGGCGGTCCCGCCGTCGAACGCGGGCGGCCGCCACGCCACCCGCAGGACGCTCCCCCGCTGGGTGATCGTGACGCGACGGGGCGGGTCGGGCACCTCGTCGGGGTCGAGGTAGCGCCCCAGGAACGCCGCGTTCGCCGCGACCCGCGAGTAGAGGTTCGGCCGCTCGACCGAGCCACAGCCGTCGCCGCCGAGCACCACGCCGACCTGCAGCGGCTCGCCGCCGTTGTCGACGACGAGCGGCCCGCCGCTGTCGCCGTAGCACGCGCTGGCACCCCCGTTCGCGAGGTCGCCGGCGCACAGGTTGCGGGTGGCGGTGAAGTCGGTCCCGTAGGCGGCCCGGCAGTCGGCGTTGGCCACGACGGGGAGGGTCGCCTCGCGCAGGACGGTGGGCGGGGCGGCGAGGACGTCCTCGGTGGCGCCCCAACCGGTGACCGTGGCCGGTGTCCCCGGCGGGTACAGGCCGAGCTGGCCGGGGACCGCCAAGTCGACGGGTTCGGCACCCGGGCCGGCGCTGTCGGCCAGTTCCAGGATGGCCACGTCGGGCCTGAAGACGTTGAACGTCGCCGAGGGACTCACCACGATGTCCGGGTCGACGCGCACGCGCCGGACCGCCAGGTGGTCACCGCCACCGTGCGCACCGAGGTCGGTCGTGCCCGCGATCACCTCGATGGCGGAGGCCGGGACCGTGACGGGCTGGAGCCGCCCATCAGGGGTGCGCCGGATGTCCCAGACGACGCAGTGGGCCGCGGTCAGGACCGTGTCGGGCGAGATCAGCGAGCCCCCGCAGAACTGCCCGCGGATGGGGATGCCGGGCGCGTCGGGGAACACGAGGGCGACCTGGTAGGGGAACTCCCCGGGATCGGCGGGCGTGCCGCCCACGACCTCCGGCGGCGCCTCGCCCGCCTCCTGGGCCTGCGCCGGCGCCACGCCGGCGAGCAGCACGGCGAGGCCGGCCAGGATCAGTGCTGTCCGCAGTCGTCGCATCTCGGGTCCTCCCTCACGGTCCTGAGGTCGGCCGACCCGCCCGCTGGACCCACGGCGACCGTACCCGGTGGCGGCGACGTGGCCGCCTCGGGCCGGACCAGGCACTAGTACGTGCCGGCCACCTCGCGGGCGGCGGCGGCCACGAGGTCGCTGACCCGCTCGAGCTCGTCCTTCGAGTGGGCGAGGCCAGGGAAGAGCACCTCGTAGGCGCCCGGGGCGAAGGCCACGCCTCGCTCCAGGCAGGCGTGGAAGAACCTCGCGTAGAGCGCCTCGTCGGTGTGCTTCGCGCCGGCGTAGTCGGTGGGGGCGGCGTCGCCGAAGTAGAGGCCGAGCAGCGAGCCGAACACCGGCACCCGCACGGGCAGCGAGGCGTCCTCGAACACCTGCACCAGCCACTCGCCGAACATCTCGGCCCGCCCACACAGCATCCGGTAGGCGGCGTCGTCGAGCAGGGACAGGGCGGCGAGGCCGGCGGCGGTGGCGAGCGGGTTCCCCGACAGCGTGCCCGCCTGGTACACGGGGCCGAGCGGGGCCAGCGACGACATGACCTCGGCCCGCCCCCCGAGCGCGCCGATGGGCAGGCCGCCGCCGATCACCTTGCCGAAGCAGGACAGGTCGGGCGTGACGCCGACGAGGGCTTGGGCACCGCCGCGGTCGACCCGGAACCCGGTGATGACCTCGTCGAAGATCAACAGCGCGCCGGCGGCGTCGCACGCGGCGCGGAGGCCCTCGAGGAAGCCGGGCGCCGGCGGGATGAGCCCCATGTTGGCGGCGACGGGCTCGACGATCACCGCGGCCACGTCGTCGCCGAGCTCGGGCACGACGTTGTAGGGCACGACGAGGGTCTCGGCCACCGCGGACTCGGGCACGCCGGCCGAACCGGGCAGGCCGAGCGTGGCCACGCCGCTGCCGCTCTCCGCGAGCAGGGCGTCGCCGTGGCCGTGGTAGCACCCGGCGAACTTCACGATGGTCGGCCGCCCGGTGTGGCCCCGGGCCAGGCGGATCGCGGTCATGGTCGCCTCGGTGCCGCTGCTGACCAGGCGCACCATCTCGCACGACGGCACCCGCTCGCAGATCGCCTCGGCCAGCAGCACCTCGCGCTCGGTCGGCGCCCCGTAGGACGTGCCCTCGCCGGCGGCCTCGCGCACCGCCTCGACGATCACCGGGTGGGCGTGGCCGGCGATGATGGCGCCGTAGCTCTGGACGAAGTCCGTGTAGCGCTTGCCCTCGACGTCCCACACGTAGGGGCCCTCGGCCCGGGCCACGAAGTAGGGCGAGCCGCCCACCGAGCGGAAGGCACGCACCGGCGAGTTCACGCCGCCCGGGATCACCCGCTGGGCGCGCTCGAACAGGCCGGCGTTCGTGAGGTCGTCGTCGAAGGAGGCGCGGTCGGGCACGGGGCCAAGCTTGGCCGTCAGCCGAGGGCCTCGGCCACCTCACGGGCGAGGTAGGTGAGGATGAGGTCGGCGCCGGCCCGCTTGATGGCGGTCAGGTGCTCGAGGGCGACGGCGTCGCCGTCGATCCAGCCGTTGGCGGCGGCGGCCTTGATCATCGAGTACTCGCCGGACACGTGGTAGGCGGCGAGGGGCACGTCGACCTCGGCCCGGGCCCGGGCGATGAGGTCGAGGTAGGCCAGCGCCGGCTTCACCATGACCATGTCGGCGCCCTCGGCGAGGTCGGCCCGGATCTCTTCCAGGGCCTCCCGGCCGTTGCGGTAGTCCTGCTGGTAGGCCTTGCGGTCGCCGCCGTCGGCGATGGAGACGTCGACCGCGTCGCGGAACGGGCCGTAGAGGGCGGAGGCGTACTTGGCCGCGTAGGCGAGGATCGACACCGCCTCGTGGCCCTCCTCGTCGAGGGCGTCGCGGATGGCGAGCACCTGGCCGTCCATCATCCCGGACGGCGCGCACACGTCGGCGCCGGCCTCGGCCTGGGCCACGCCCGCCCACCCGTAGCGCTCGATGGTCGAGTCGTTGTCGACCTCGCCGGTGTCGGTGAGCAGGCCACAGTGGCCGTGGTCGGTGTACTCGTCGAGGCAGAGGTCAGCCATCAGCACGATCTCGTCGCCGACGTCGTCGCGCAGGTCCTTCAGGGCCACCTGGACGATGCCGTCGGGGTCCCACGCCTGGCTGCCCTCGGCGTCCTTGGTGGCGGGGACGCCGAACAGGATCACCGCCGGGATGCCCAGGCCCACGAGCTCGCGGACCTCCTTGCGCAGCGACTCGCGGGTGTGCTGGACGACGCCCGGCAGCGAGGCGATGGGCTGCGGCTCGTCGATCCCCTCCCGCACGAACAGCGGCGCCACCAGGTCGTCGGCCGACAACCGGGTCTCCGCCACCAGCCGCCGCATCGCCGGCGTCGTGCGCAACCGCCGCATCCGGCGCTGGGGATAGCTCATACCGCCCAGCCTACGACCCCACGGATCGTGCCGACCCACGTCCCCGAAGCTGCCGTTGGAGGAAATAGCCCCCGTATACGGGAGGTAGTTCCTCCAACAGACCCATCGACGCTGAGGGCCCAGCGCCGCCGCCTCCGCCGCCGCCGTCAGCCGCCGACGTGGGCCACCAGCGCCGCCACCAGGCCGGGGATGGTGTGCTCGTCGGCGACGACGTCGACGGTGAGGCCGTGCCGTCGAGCGGTGTCGGCGGTGATGGGACCGATGCAGGCCACGACGGGGGGGACGGGGTCGTCGCCCTTGACCTCGAGGTAGCGCTCGACGGTGGACGACGCCGTGAAGGTGATGACGTCGGCGGTGGCCGCCGCCTCCCGCTGGCGGGCGGTCGGCGACGCCGTGACCGTGCGGTAGGCCTCGACCACGTCGACCTGCCAGCCGGCGGCCCGCAGGCCGTCGGGCAGGACGTCGCGGGCGACCGCGGCCCGCGGCAGCAGCACCCGGCCGCCCCCCTGGGACGGGTCGGCCGGCGGCGCCGGGAACGCCGCCAGGAGCGACTCGGCCACGAACTGCTCGGGCACGAGGTCGGCGACGATGTTGCGGGTGGCCAGCGCCGCCGCGGTCCCGGGGCCGATCGCCGCCACCGACACGCCGGCGAGCTGGCGGGCGTCGCGCAGTTCGTCGAGGAAGCGGTTCGCCCCGTTGATCGACGTCAGCACCACCCAGTCGTAGGCGCCCACCCCGGCCGCCGCGGCGCGCAGCGCGCCGCCCCCGTCGGCCGGGTCGGTGATCTCGATGGCAGCCAGCTCGACCGTCGAGGCGCCGGCGGCCTCCAGGGCCACCACCAGCTCGGACGCCTGGGCCCGGGCCCGGGTCACCACCACCCGCTTGCCGAATAGCGGCCGGGACTCGAACCACGACAGGTCCACGCCGGCGACCTCGCCGATCACGATGGTCGACGGCGAGGCCAGTGGCTGGTCGGCGAGGGTGGCGAGCGTGGCCCGGATCGTGCGCTGCTCGGGGCGGGTCCCCCACTGCACCGACGCCGCCGGCGTGTCGGGTGACAGCCCGCCGGCCATGAGCCGGTCGGCGATGGCCCGGATGCGCCCGACCCCCATGAGCACGACGATCGTGCCGCCCACCCTGGCGACCGCCTCCCAGTCCACCGAGCCCTCGGGCCGGGTGGGGTCCTCGTGGCCGGTGACGACCGTGAACGACGTCGACGAGTGGCGCAGGGTCACCGGGATGCCGGCGTAGGCGGGCACGGCGACGGCCGACGTCACCCCCGGCACGACCTCGAAGGGCACGCCGGCGGCCAGCAGCGCCGCCGCCTCCTCGCCGCCCCGGGCGAACACGAACGGGTCGCCGCCCTTGAGGCGCACGACCCGCTGGCCCCGCAGCCCCCGCTCGACGAGCAGGGCGTTGATCTCCGCCTGCGGGGTGGACGGGCCGGTCGGCGACTTGGCCACCGAGATGCGCTCGGCACCGACTGGCGCCAGGGCCAGCAGCCCCTCCAGCGAGAGCCGGTCGTAGACGACCACCTCGGCGGCGGCCAGCAGCTCGGCGGCGCGGACGGTCAGCAGCCCGGGGTCACCGGGGCCGGCGCCGACGAGGGACACGGTCATGGCGCCAGTCCACCACGACGGCGGCGCCGACACGTCGACCGGCAGCGAGATCACCCCGTTCTCGAGGCAATACCCCCCGGTTCCCGGGGGCTATTGCCTCGAATTCGCACGTCCCGCCGAGCGATGCGTCCCGACGCGCCGGCGCCGATCGCTGCGTCCCCGAGCACGCCGGCGCCTCGCGTGCCATGCTCGCCCGCGCAACGGCGAGCCCCGGGGGGATGCATGCCATGAAGGCCAGCGATCTGTTCCTGCGTTGCCTCGAGGCCGAGGGGGTCGAGTACATCTTCGGCGTCCCCGGCGAGGAGAACGCCGACGTGATGATGTCGCTGCTCGACTCGCCGATCGAGTTCGTGATCTGCCGACACGAGCAGGGCGCCGCCTACATGGCCGACATGTACGGCCGCCTCACCGGCAAGCCCGGCGTCTGCCTCGGCACCCTCGGACCCGGCGCCACCAACCTCATGACCGGCGTGGGCCAGGCGGACATGGACCACTCGCCGCTGGTCGCGATCACCGGCCAGGGTGCGGTCACCCGGCTCCACAAGGAGTCGCACCAGGCCATGGACGTGGTGGCCATGTTCGAGCCGGTCACCAAGTGGTCCGAGACGGTCTACAACGCCCGCACCATCCCCGAGATCGTGCGCAAGGCCTTCAAGCTGGCCCAGGCCGAGAAGCCGGGCGCCACCCACGTCGAGCTGCCCGAGGACGTGGCCAAGCAGGACGTCGCCGAGCCGCCCATCGTGCCCGGCACCAAGGTGCGCCGGCCCGTCGCCGACGAGAAGTCGATTGACGCCGCCCTGGACATGATCGCCCGGGCCGAGGCCCCCGTCCTGCTCGTCGGCAACGGCTGCGCCCGCACCCGGGTCACCAAGCAGCTCAACCGCTTCGTCGAGGCCACCGGCATCTACGCGGCCATGACCTTCATGGCCAAGGGCGTGGTCTCCGACCGCAACGACCGCAGCCTCTTCGCCGCCGGCCTCGGCATCAACGACCACGTGCAGTCGGTCTTCCGCCACGCCGACCTCGTCATCTCGGTGGGCAACGACATGGTCGAGTGGCACCCCTCCCGGTGGAACCCCGACCACGACACGCCGATCCTCCACATCGACTTCACCCCCGCCGAGGTCGACGCCGCCTACCGCTGCGACGTCGAGCTGGTCGGCGACATCGCCGCTGCGCTGTGGGCCATCAACGAGCGCCTCGGCGACGAGCACCGCAAGGCCGACGTGCCCCTCTACGCCGACGTCCGCCGGCGGCTGGTGCAGGAGCTCACCGTGGAGAGCGCCGAGGACGACGGCTTCCCCATGAAGCCCCAGCGCATCCTCCACGACCTGCGCCAGGAGATGGACGACCACGACATCGTCATCAGCGACGTCGGCGCCCACAAGATGTGGACCGCCCGCCACTACCCCGCCTACGAGCCGAACACCTGCATCATCTCCAACGGTTTCTGCTCGATGGCGGGGTCGCTGCCGGGCTCCATCGCTGCCAAGCTCGTCCACCCCGACCGGCGGGTCGTGGCCCTCCAGGGCGACGGCGGCTTCATGATGAACGTGCAGGAGCTCGCCACCGCGGCCATGTACGACGTGCCCGCGGTGCAGCTCGTCTGGGAG
>WBZL01001292.1_pt1 | contig 26657 bp, 22 predicted proteins | sample 5204291 | NCBI WGS metagenome assembly WBZL01 (sample SAMN12344345, study PRJNA552823) | activated sludge metagenome | biome: Activated sludge suspended growth; feature: Nitrification reactor; material: Wastewater; isolation source: activated sludge from nitrification reactor of wastewater...
GCCAGCTGTACCTGAGCACGTCGTCCCTGCTCTATCGGCTGGGTGCCGACGGCAACCTGTGGGCCGAGGGCAGCAGCGATCCCTACCTCACCGACATGGCGTTCGACCAGAGCGGGACACTCTTCGCCAGCATCGGTGGCAACCGCGTCGCGCGCCGTGACGCGCCGGGCGTCTGGACCGTCGTCGCTGGTTCGTCCGCTCCCGACGCGTCGTCTGCGGACGGGATCCCTGCCACATCGGCCAGGTTGCCCGGGGTGTACTCGCTCGCCGTCGCCCCGGGAGGCGACCTCGTGCTCGCCGACAACACCGAGGGTCGTGTGCGCCGTGTGCACGCCGGGATCATCAGCACCGTGGCCGGCGGCGGCAGCGCGGCCGAGGCCACGGGTTGCATGCCCGCCACGCGCGCCTCGTCCGTCCCTGCGTCGCACGTCGCCGTCCGGTCGAACGGCGCGATCGTGGTGTCCGTCGGTTTCGTCGTCCGAGAGATCCAGGTGCAGGGCCAGACGTGTCCGTCGATCACGTCCGTGGCGCCCACTCGTGTGCTCGAGACGCGTGTGACCGAGGGTCAGATCGGCTACCAGGGACCGTCTCCCGTCTCAGGACAGGTGGTTCGCGTGTCGTTCGCCGGATCGCCACTCGTCCCTGCGTCGGCACAGGCCGTCGCGCTCAACGTCACCATCACCGGGGCACGCAACGACGGCTTCGTCACGGCGTGGCCGTGCGAGAACGAGCTGCCACGAGCGAGCAACCTCAACGTCTCCCGAGGTGGCACTGCTGCCAACGCAGCGATCGTGAAGCTCGGCACCAGTCGCGAGCTGTGCCTGTACGACCAGGCGGGCGGCGACCTGCTGGTCGACGTCACGGGCTACGTCGGCGGCACCGTGCCATACCAGGCGGTCGTGCCGTACCGAGCGCTCGACACCCGCAGCGACGGCCCACGGTTCAACTACACGGGCGACAAACCCGCCGCCGGCCAGACCGTGCGGGTGACGATGAGCGGGTTCGGGTACTTCGCGAACACGGTGTCGCCCTACGCCACGGCTGTGGTGTTGAACGTGACGGCGACCGACGCGACGTCCGACGGCTACGTGACGGTGTGGTCGTGCGACGGCCCCAGGCCGACGGCGAGCAACGTGAACGTGGCCCGCGGCGGCACCGTCGGACGGATGGTGGTGGTGAAGCTCGGGCTCGACACCACGAAACTCAACGTGAGCAAGCAGATCTGCTTGTTCACCCAGTCCGGAACCCACCTGCTCGTCGACGTGCTCGGGGTCTTCATGCCCGACGCGCCGTATGTCGGTCTGACGCCGGACCGATTGCTCGAGACGCGAGGGGATGCGGGCCAGGTCGGGTATGCGGGCGCGCGTCCGACGTCCGGACAGGTGGTCGGGATCGACGTCGTCGGTCGATCCGGCGGCGCGGTGCCGTCCGACGCCCGCGCAGTGGTGCTGAGTGTGACGGCGACGAACCCGGTCGCGGCCGGGTACATCACGGTGTGGCCGTGCGGCAGCACACGCCCGCTCGCGAGCTCGCTCAACCTCGCCGGACCTGGCGACACGCAGTCGAACGCCGTGGTCGTGGGGCTCGGCACCGGAGGCACGGTGTGCCTGTTCACCCAGTCGGGCGCCGACCTGATCGTCGACCTCAACGGCTACTTCCCCTGAGGTCCGTGACATCGAACCTCGTCGGCTCGGGGTCGCTCAGCGACCGCCGGCCGACAAAGTCCGGGATGGTTCAGGCGGCGGCGCGGGTGCGGCGGAGCAGGGGGTCGGCCAGGCGCAGGGCCCGGTCGGCCAGCTTCAGCACCGTGCCGGCCGCGCCGGGCGTGGCGCTGTCGACCAGGTTGCCCATCACCGCGAGCGTGACGTCGGCCGCGGCCTGGGTGCCGACGGCCACGCGCAGGCCCGGCTTCAGCAGCCACGGGTGACCGATCAGGAAGCTGAACCGGCGGCCGGTGCGAAGGAAGCTGTCGAACCGCTCGCCGATCAGCTGGTCGTAGACGGCCGGCGCGGTGGCAGGGTTGGCCAGGAACAGCTGCGCGGCGAGCATGCCGCTCTCGAGGCCGTAGTCGATGCCTTCGCCGTTCATCGGGTTCACGAAGCCGGCCGCGTCGCCGACGGCCAACCAGCCGTCGCCGTGGCGCTTCAGGCAGCTCATCGGCAGCCGCCACGCTCGCGGCTTGTCGACGTAGTCGCCGAGACCCCACGCCTCGCGCTCGATCGCCAGATACTGGTCGAGCAGCTTGTTGAGGTTGAGCTGCTTGAAGCCGCGCATCGTGCTGAGCGCGCCGACGCCGATGTTGACCGTGCCGTCGCCGGCGGGGAAGAGCCAGCCGTAGCCGGGGACGGGCGTGCCGTGCTCGTCGCGCAGTGACAGCCGGGCCTCGAGGTGACGATCTGCGTGGCGGGGCGACGGTGCGTACGCACGGATGGCGAGACCGAACGGCTCGTCGGGATCGCGCTCGGCACCCAGGATCTTCGCCGCCGCGCCCTGCGCACCTGCCGCGAGGATCGTGAGCGGCGCCCGCCACTGCTCGCCGCCGGCGCGCACGCCGACGACCCGGCCGCCCTCGAGCTCGGGCAGCGCCTCGGTCTCGAAGCGGACGTCGGCACCGGACGCGATCGCGACATCGATCAGGTGGGTGTCGAACCGGTGCCTCGGCCACACCGCGCCGTGGCTCGGGAAGCGACCGCCGGACGGCCACGACAGCTCGCGGGTGCTGTTGAACGCGATCATCCGCACGCCCTCGGTGCGGTGCGCGGGCGCGAGGTCGATGCCGAGGTCGTCGAGCGCCTTGACGGCCCGCGGCGTGAGGCCGTCGCCGCACACCTTGTCGCGACCGTGCGGGCCCTTCTCGAACAACGTGACGCGCGCCCCGGCGCGCGCGGCGACGATCGCCGCGGCGGCGCCGGCAGGTCCGCCGCCGATGATGAGCAGATCGCGCTGGTTCACGGGCCGACAGCCTGCCAGCCGCGACCCGTCCGCGCCCACCGAGCCCCGGCGGATTCCGTCACACGCGGTGGGCGTACCAGGCGGCGAGGCGGCGGAGGCCCTCGTCGATCGACACCGTCGGACGCCAGCCGAGCTCGTCGCGGGCCGGGCGCGGGTCGAACCAGTGGGCGGTGCCCAGCTGCTCGGCCAGGAACCGCGTGAGCGGCGGTTCCTCGTCCGGCTTCGCCCGTCGCCACACCCGCTCGACCACGGCGCCGACGCCGGTCGCGAGACGCAACGGCACGTCCCGTGGCATGGCCTGCACGCCCGCGGCGGCGAGGATCCCCTCGATCAGCTCGCGGATCGGGCGGGGCTCGCCGTTCGCGATCACGTACGCCCGGCCGACGCACGCCGCGCCGGGCACCGCTGCGTCGAGCGCAGCGACCAGCGCCGAGGCGGCGTTGTCCAGGTACGTGGTGTCGATCAGCGCCGTCCCGCCGCCGACCAGCGCCAGCCGGCCGGCGCGGCCACGCTCGACGATGCGGCCGACGAGCTGGGTGTCGCCCGGCCCCCACACCAGGTGCGGACGGATCGCGACCAGCGGCAGCGCGTCGCTCGCCGCGCCGAGCGCGAGCCGCTCGGCGATCGCCTTCGACTCGGCGTAGTGCGCATGCGCCCGACCGGTGACCGCCGGATCGGCCCCGGCACCGATGAGCGAGCGGCCGGCGTGCGACACCGACGGGGTCGACACGTACACGACGCGCGACACCCCGAGCTCGCGGGCGGTGCCGATCACGTTGGCCGTGCCGTCGACGTTGATCGATCGGAAGTCCTCCCACGCGCCGACGATGCCCACCTTCGCCGCAGCGTGCACGACCGCGTCGCACCCGTGCATCGCCCGATGCACCGCCTCGGTGTCGCGCACGTCGCCGCGCACCTGCGGCGTGTCGACGACGGACGTGCCGCGCTGCAACAGCACCACCTCGTCGCCCCGCCCGAGCAGCGCCTCGGCCGTCGTTCGCGCCAGCAGGCTCGTGCCGCCGGTGACGAGCACCTTCACGCGGACACCCCGTTCACCACGGTCGCCGACCACCCGAGCCGTCGAGCACTCGCGCCGCCCAGGTGGCCACGAGCGTGCGGTCGATCTTGGTGTTGTGACGGATGTCGACCGGCAGGTCGCTCACCTGCAACACGGCGGCGACCGGCTGGGTCAACCGCGCGCGCACCGCTCGAGCGACGTCGTCGGGGGCGAGGCCGTCGTCGGCCGTGCGGCGTTCGACCACGACGACCAGCACCTGGCAGCCGACCGGACCGACACCGACCGCGGCGCTGCGATGCACGCCCTCGATCCGCTCGGCCGCGATCTCCACCGGCACGGGCGTGACGGGGCCGCGCTCGGTGTGCACCACGTGCACCGAGCGTCCCTCGATCCACAACCGCCCGTCGGCGTCGACGTGGCCCACGTCGCCCGAGCGGTGCCACCGGCGCCCGGCCGCGTCGAGCGGACGGGCGTCGCGCTCGGTGGCCCAACGGCGGTCGTAGCCCTCGCTCAGCCACGGCGCGCGCACCAGCACCTCGCCCGTGGTGCCCGGCGGCACGGCGACGACCGGCACGCCCGCGTCGAACCCGAGCGGTGCGACGAACACCTCCGCCGCCTCGACCGGTCGACCGACGCACACGCCCCGCCCGTCGCCGATGGCGTCGAGCTCGGCCAGCGACACGTCGGCCACGGGGAGACACTCGGTCATCCCGTACGGCGTGTGCAGCTCGGCGGCGAGCACGAGCGCCGACGTGGCGCGCAGCGTGGCGGCCGACACCGGTGCGCCGGCCGACAGCGCGAGCCGCACATCGGCCAGGCGTGGGTCGGCGCCGTGAGCGGTGCGCACCACGTTGGCCAGCGCGGCCGGCGACGCGAACACGATGGTGGCCTGCACGCTCGCGGCCGCAGCAGCGAGCGCATCGGCGGTGAGGGTGCCCGGCTTCGTGACGTCGACGTCGGGGATCGTCGACGCGATGCCGAGCGCCGGCCCGTACAGGGCGAACGGTGCGAAGGCCGCCACCAGGCGATCGTCGTCGGTGATCCCGTACGTGCGACGCAGCGCGTCGCGTTGCGCGGCCAGTTGCCGGTGCCGGTATCGCACACCCTTGGCCGGGCCGGTGGCACCGCTCGTGTACAGCACGGCCGCGGGATCGTCGGGCAGTGGCACCGCGGGCAGCACGGCGGCCGACCGGGCGAGGTCGTCGAGTGTGGCGACCGCGCCCATCACCGTCTTCGGTCCGGTGGCGATGCGGTACGCGCCCGGGGCCCACCGAAGGGCGCGTGCGGCGGCGAGCGCCTCGGGTGCGCCGATCACCCAGTCGACGCGGGCGCCTCGCACGGCCCGCCCCAGACCGCGCAGCCCGAGGCCGCGATCGGCGATGACGGTGACGCCACCGGCACGCCACACGGCGTACACCGCGGCCACCAGGTCGATGCTCGGGGGCACCAGCATCGCCACCCGTTCGCCAGGCTGCAGTCCGAGTTCGCCCAGCCCGCGCGCGATGCCGTGCACGCGGCGGTGCAGCTCGTGGAACGAGGTGGCCTCGCCGGTCGCGCCGTCGACGAAGGCGACCGCCGGGTCGTCGGCGCGTGCCTCGATCGCGGACCACGTGGGCACGTACCCGTCGGCATCGGGCGACGCGAGCGTCGAGGCGAGCGAGGCGGCGTCGGCCGGCGCGGGCAGCACCCGGGTCGACAGCCATGCGTCGAGCACGCCTGCCACGTCGGCCTCGACCGGCGACAGGTGGCCGATGCCGCCGAAGCGGTGCTGGTCGGCGTGCGGCAGCCGCGACGCGAGGTCGAGCGCGAACGAGTCGTCGAACACCGGGTCGGCCGAGCCCCAGACGAGCAGTGCCGGGGCGGTGATCGTCGGCAGCTGCGCCGCGACGTCGGCGATCGCCGCGGCCGACGGATGGGTGTCGTCGAACGGCACGTCGGCCACGAAGTCGCGCACGGCCTGGCGGTGATCGGCCCGCCGGTAGGGCGCGCGGAACGCGGGGCGCATGTGCTTCGGGATCCGGTTCCACGACAGGGCGATCGTGCCCTGCACGAACGTCGAGGTTCGCCGGCACGCAAGGTCGTTGAGCGGCCCGCTGGCAGCGAGACGGATCAGCCACGGCGCCCGGCGTCCGGCCGGCACGGCGATGCCCGTGTTGCACAGCACCATCCCGGCCAGCCGGTCCTGGTGCGCCACCGACCAGCCCTGCACCACGGCACCGCCCCAGTCCTGCCCGACCATCACGAGCGGTCCCTCGAGCCCGAGCGCGCGGATCGCATCGTCGAGATCGCGCACGCGATCCGCGTAGCGGCGCAGGCCGACGCGATCGCTGTACCCCATGTTCAGCTGGTCGACGGCGATGACGTGCCAGCGATCGCCGAGCCGCTCGACGACCCGGTGCCACAGGTACGACCAGGTGGGGTTGCCGTGGACGCAGACGATCGTGCCGAGCGGACGCGTCGGCGGGGCGGGGCGGCGTTCGAGCACGTGCCAGCGGTGCGTCGCGCCGTCGTGCGACGGCACGTCGAGCACGCGCGACCACGAGGGATCGACGCCCCATCGCTGCCAGTCGTCGGCACTCGGGAGTGCCGGCACGCTCATCGCGCGGTCGTCACCAGACGAGCTCGGTGAAGCTCGTGTTGAGCCCCGACCCGATGCCCATGCACAGCACGCGGTCGCCCGCCGAGAGCTCGCGCTGGACGTTCGCCAGCGTGATCGGGATCGCCGCCGGCCCGACGTTGCCGTAGAACGGATACGTGAGCGGCACCTTGCCCTTGTCGAGGCCCAGGCGCTCGCAGATCAGGTTGGTGTGCACCGAGCTGATCTGGTGGATCACGTAGCGATCCATGCCGTTGAGCCAGTCGAAGTCGACCGACGAGTCCTTCCACGCCTCTTCGGCGAGGTCGAGCCCGGCTTCGAGCAGGGCCTTGGTGTCGGTGGTCATCTTCTCGAGCGAGCCGACGCAGAGCGTGTGGTGCTGGGTGCCCGCACGGGCGATGCCGCCGACGATGCGATGCGCGTCGGGGTGCTGGTCGAGGCTGCCGATCACCATCGCCGCAGCGCCCGAGCCGAGGGTGAGCGAGGCGAACTCGTCGAACACGTCGGTGAACGACGCGTCGTCGCGCTTGAGCCGCTCGATCGTGGTCTGCTGGGTGTAGCGGCTGCCCTCGCCGTCGACGATGAGGGCGTACTTGATGAAGCCGGCATCGATCGCGGTGGACGCGAGGTGCATCGCGTTGACGAACCCCAGGCAGGCGTTCGCGAGGTCGAAGTTGGTGCAGCTGGGCGGCAGGCCGAGCTGGTGGTGCACGGCACAGGCCACCGACGGCTCGAGGTGGTGCTTGCAGACCGAGGTGGAGATCATCATGCCGATCTCGCTCGGGTCGACGCCCGAGCTCTCGATCGCCTTGCGGCCGGCCATCGCCGCGGCCTGATCGAAGGTGACGCCCTCGGGCCACCAGCGACGCTCCTTGATGCCGGCCAGGCCCTCGAGCAGGCCCGGACGCATGTTCCACCGCTCGTAGGTGGGCGCGAGTTGCTCGTCGATCCAGTCGCTCGTGACGACTTCGGGAGCCTCGACGGCCTCGACGCAGATGATGCCAGCGCGCTGGTGGGTGTAGACGGCGTTGGCATTCGCCGAGGGTGACGATCCCGTGTTGGCGGTCACGACGGGTCTCCGATCTCCATAGTCTTCGTTGCATGGTACAGATGACGGCCCTCGTCAGGCGGCCGAGCCCCCGTTTGGCCGACGGCCTGGTCACCCACATCGAGCGCAGCCCGGTCGACGCCGCGCTCGCGATCCGTCAGTGGGAGGTCTACGTCGACACGCTGCGTGAGGCCGGCTGGACGATCGTCGAGGTGCCCGAGGCGCCCGACTGTCCCGACTCGGTGTTCATCGAGGACACGGTGCTCATGTACCGCAACGTGGCGGTCATCAGCCGTCCCGGTGCCGACGAACGCAAGCCCGAGGTGCTCGACGTCGAGAAGGTCGTCGAGGGTCTCGGCTGCTCGATCAACCGGATCCGGCCGCCCGGCACGCTCGACGCGGGTGACGTGTTGAAGATCGGCGACACCGTGTACGTGGGCCGTGGCGGGCGCACGAACGGCGAGGGCATCGCCCAGCTGCGCTCGATCCTCGAGCCGCTCGGCGCCACCGTGGTGGCGGTGCCGCTCAGCAAGGTGCTGCACCTCAAGTCGGCCGTCACCGCGCTGCCCGACGGCACGGTCATCGGCTACCCGCCGCTGATCGACGACGTCACGGTGTTCCCGCGGTTCCTGCCGGTGCCCGAGGAAGAGGGCGCACACGTGGTGCTGATCGGCGGCGACCGGCTGCTGATGTCGGCGAACGCGCCGCGGTCGGCGGCGTTGTTCCGCGATCTCGGCTACACGCCCGTCGAGGTCGACATCGGCGAGTTCGTCAAGCTCGAGGGCTGCGTCACCTGCCTGTCGGTGCGCCTGCGGCACTGACGACGGGCAGCCGACACGAACCGGTCAGGGGTTCGGTGTCGCCACCACGTCGACCGGTTCGGGGAAGCGGCCGATGCCGCCGTCCTTCACCAGCATGTGCGTGTGCGTGCGGTCGGCGTGGCGGGCGCGCCACACCAACATCTGCTGCGCGTAGCCGAGCACCCGCTCCGGATCTCGCAGTTCGGTGCGCCCCGTGGGATCGGCCTCGAGGTCGAAGCACCGCCACGTGCCGTCGCCGAACTGCACGTACATCCCCCGGTCGTCGCGCACCGCGGCGAGGTTGAGCGTCTCGAGGCGACGATCCCAGGGCCAGCCGTCGGGACGGTCGAGCTCGAGGATCACGTCGCGCCAGTCGAACTCCCAGTGCGCCGCGTCGCGCCACCACCGCGGCTGCTCGCCGCGCAGGAACGGGGTGAGCGGCACGCCGTCGCACTGCGAGGGCACCGGCGCACCCACGGCCTCGCAGATGGTGGGGAACAGGTCGATGTTCTCGGTGAGCGCCTGCACGGTGCTGCCGTGGGCCGCGGGGTGGTGCGGGTCGCGCACGATCCCGAGGATGTGGTAGCTCGACTCGAACCAGGCGAGTTTGCCGACGAGGCCGTGGTCGCCCGCCATCTCGGCGTGGTCGGCGGTGACGACGATCATCGTGTCGTCCCACATGTCGAGCTCGCGCAAGGTGGCCCACAGCCGGGCGAGCTGGGCGTCGACCTCGCTGATCATCCCGTAGTACTGCGCGCGGAGGTGGCGCACGCCCGCCTCGTCGGCGGGCGCGGCGGCCCCGTCGATGCCGAGCATGATCTCGTGCAGCCAGTGCCGGTCGTCGGCCGGCTCGATCGGCATCGGCACGTCGGCCGGGTCGTACATGTCGGCGAAGTGCCCGGCCGCGCCGTACGGCGGGTGTGGCCGCAGGTACGACAGATGCGCGAACCACGGGATGTCGCGGGGCTGTTCGCGCAACCAGTCGATCGCGTGATCGGTCAGGAACGCGGACACGCCCACGTCGGCCGGGCGCGAGGGCTCGGTGCCGAGGGCGTCGTAGCCGCCCCCGAGGTCGGTGTAGCCGCGCTCGGCCAGCCAGTCGAGCCAGACCTGGTGGTCGTCGGGGATGTGCAACACGGGCCGGAAGCCCGGGAGGATGCCGCTGTAGTGCTGCATCCGCGGGTCGTCGCGGCCGGTCGATTCGCGGGGGTCGATGCTCTGGTCGGTGTAGCCGAACAGCACCGGGTCGTAGCCGGCGCGGCGCACCGCCTTGGCCACGTTGTCGAACCGGGCGTCGAGCGGGGTGCCGTTCGACACCACCCGGTGGTTCATCTGGTACATGCCGGTGTACAGCGAGGCGCGGCCCGGCGCGCAGGGTGCGGCCTGGCTGTAGTGGCGGGCGAGACGGACGCCGTGGGCGGCCAGCTCGTCGAGCGCCGGGGTGCGCACCACCGGGTGTCCGGCGCACCCGAGGCTGTCGCCGCGGAACTGGTCGAGCGTGATCAACAGCACGTTCACGGCGACCGAACCTACTGACCCGTCCCGAGATCGGGCGCGATCAACCGCCCGCGGCGGCGAGGATCTGGTCGACGCTCGGGTTGACGAGTCCGATGCCGCGGACGGTCACGGTGGGGACGGTCTCGTTGCCGCGGGCGATCGAGCGCACGACGGCCGCGGCGGTGTCGTCGTCCCAGATGTTGACCCGCCGGTGCTCGACGCCGTGGCGTTCGAGCTGCCGGAAGAGCATCCCGCAGAAGGGGCAGCCGGGCCGCCAGTAGACGGTGATGCCGGTGTCGGCGGTGTCGGCGGCATCAGGGGTGTCGGGGTCGGGGTTGTCGTTGTCGTGGCTCACCGGGGCTCCTCAACCTGCGGGGTTTCCCGTCTGTTCCCGGACTGTCCACGACGTGGCGCGAGGAAGTTCATCGATCGCCCGTAGTGTGTCCCCCGTGCGGCGAGCACTCTACGTGTTGTTTGCCACGCTCAGCGTGGTGACGGGGCTCGGTTGGACCGAACGCGCCCCCGATGCCCATGCCGAGCCGCCCGAGGTGCAGGCCTGCATCGCGCAGCCGGTCCTGCAACGTGACAGCACCGGCTCGGGCGTCATGTGCCTGCAGTTCACCCTGATCATGCAGGGGTACTCGGTGCCCTACAGCGGCAGCTACGACCAGTCCACCGAGGACGCCGTGCGCTGGTACCAGGCCACGCACCCGCCGCTCGTCGCCGATGGCGTCGCCGGTGAGTCCACCCTCGAATCGCTCGGCATCGCCGGCAAGGCCGCCGTGTTCGTGCCGGCCGGCGCCCTCGGCGAGGCGCCGGTCGAGGCGTCCACCCAGGCAGCGGCCGGCGGCACCCCCGCCTCGCGTGCCCGGTGCACCGCGGACGCCACCCTCAGCGCCGGCAAGCGCGGCCAGTCGGTGATGTGCCTGCAGTACCGGCTGGTCGAGCTCGGGTTCTCCACCGTGTCGGCCACCGGGGTGTACGACCAGGCCACCCAGGACGCCGTGCGCTTCTACCAGCGCGGCACCCCACCGCTCACCGCCGACGGCGTCGCCGGACCGCGCACGCTGGCCGCGCTCGACATCTGGAGCGGCATGACCGCAGGCGGCGGGCGCAACATCGGCACCGGTCCCTTCCCGGCCGGCATGCAGGACGAGGCCCAGTGGCGGCTCACCGCCGAGGGCATCCCGGTGTACGGCAACCGAACGCCGTGCACCAAGGAGCAGGCGATCACGATCGCCGCCGAGTTCGCGAACGACGGCGCCGATGCGGCCACCCAGCAGTGGGCGGTCTACATCGCCTCTCGCGAGGGGGGCTGCCGCTACGACGCGGTCAACATCAACGCCCGTACCAAGGACGACTCGCACTGCACGTTCCAGCTCAACGCGCTGTCGGGCGCGTTCTCGCAGCACGGGTCGCTCGGCCGCCGCGGGTGGACCACCGATCTCGTGAAGGCCTCGCTGCAGGCGTGCGCCGACGCGGCCAGCGACCTGTGGGTGTTCTGCGGTCGTGGTCCGTGGACGCCGCCGTACTCGTGCACGCCGCCGTGGTCCGGGTCGACGGTCGACCAGCCGCCCGCGTTGCTGCCGGCACCGCCCGACAGCGTCGTCCCCACGCCCGCCGACGACTCGACGGGAACGGTCACCCCGGAGCCCGCCGAGCCCACGGCGCCCACCGATCCGGGCGGCGGGACGGCCTCGACCGACACGACCACCACGACGGTCGCGCCGATCGACACCACCGCACCCACGGTCGCGCCCTGACGGACACCTCGCGGGTGTGGCGAGGCCCTGGTCCGGGATATCATCAGCGCTCACTTGGAGAGGTGCCAGAGCCAGGTCGAATGGACCGCACTGCTAATGCGGGGACCACCTTCAAAGTGGTCCGTGGGTTCAAATCCCACCCTCTCCGCACCGTGCGACAGCCCGGCGGCCACGAGCCGCCGGGCTGTCGTCGTTCTCGGCCGCCGTGCCGCGTCACCTCACCGCGGACGGTGGCTGCGTTGCATTTCCATGACGACGCGACCAGACTTCTCGTCATCTTCGTAACACAGCAGGTGCCGACGCCCGCTGGTGGAGGGGATGACATGACCCACATCGACCACTCGACCACGCCTGCCCCCGCGATGCCGCGACGGGGTCGGCGGCTCGTCGCGCTCGCCGCGGCACTCGTCGCGACGGGCGGCCTGACGGTCGCGACCGCCGCGCCGGCGGCCGCTGCGCCGGCTCGACCCGCAGCTCCGGCGAAGGCCTGCACCGCGGGCACCTACACGGTGGTGCGAGGCGACGGCTGGCTCGCGATCGCGAAGAAGCTGGGTGTCACCACCACGCAGCTCCTCACCGCCAACGGCGCGACCGCCCGCACCATCATCCACCCGGGCCAGACCCTGTGTGCGCCGTCGGGTGCCACCGGCGCCACCACGTCGACGGGCTCCACCGCATCGGGCTCGTCGGGCTCGTCGAGCTCGTCGTCCGGGTCGTCGTGTGCCTCGTCGTACACGATCGCCAAGGGCGACAGCTGGTCGGTGATCGCCAAGCGGAACGGGGTGACGATGAAGGCGCTGCTCGCCGCCAACCGCGCCACGTCCAGCACGGTCATCCATCCCGGCCGCACCCTGTGCCTGCCCGCCGGCGCCACCCCGTCGTCCACCTCGTCGAGCAGCCCGTCGGCCTCGACGGTCAAGGCGTACACCGCCGCCGAGAACGAGGCGACCATCCGGGCGATCTGGCCCGACGACCTCGAGGACGAGGCCGTCCGGATCGCGAAGCGCGAGAGCAACCTGCAGAACAAGGCCAAGAACTCGTGCTGCTACGGCCTGTTCCAGCTCAACTGGAACGCGCACAAGTCGTGGCTCGCCGGCATCGGGGTCACCTCGGCCACGCAGCTGCTCGATCCCACCGTCAACGTGACGGCGGCCTACGCGCTGTACCAGCGATCGGGCAGCTTCCGCCCCTGGGCCTGACCCCCCGGGCGGGCCGCCGCGAAATCCGCGGGTGTCGATCGCAGGACGATGCGGCTACACTCGCCTGCCGACGTGACGAGGCACTGCCGAGTCGGGTCGTGCGCTCGTAGCTCAATGGATAGAGCATCTGACTACGGATCAGAAGGTTAGGGGTTCGAGTCCCTTCGAGCGCGCCAACTGAATACGGCCTCTGAGCAGGTCTGATACGATGAAAGGGCTCCGCTTTACAGCGGGGCCTTCGGTCGTTTTTCGACCCATGTATCAGCGATGTATCAGGAGGAGGTCGCCATGGCGTGGAAGGCGACGGGTCAGCCGACGGTGCGGCAGCAGCGTGAGCGATGGGTGGTGCGTGTCGACGGGATCGACACCGAGACGGGCAAGCACCGGCCGCGGCAGCTGGGCACGTATCCGTCGCGGCGGGCGGCGAATCGTGCGGCGAGCGAGTTCACGGCGGCGGGCGATTTCGGCAATGACCGCCGGACGGTCGGTCGTCTGGTGGACGAGTGGGTGGCGTCCCGTACGGACATCGGGCCGAAGACGAAGGCGCAGTACGAGTGGGCGGCCGGGCACATCCGCGCCCAGCTCGGATCGCTGCGGGTCGATCAGCTCGAACGGACAGACGTCGCCCGCTGGCTCGAGAGCCTGGCGTCGGGTGGCGAGTTCGGTCGGCGCAGCATCGGCATCTTCCGGATGGTGTTGAAGGCTGCGCTCGCCGACGCGGTGGAGTCCGGCGACCTGAAGCGCAGTCCTGCGGCCCGAGTGCCGATGCCGCGCAACGTGGTGAAGCCCGACCGGGTGAAGGAGGTCGACGCGTGGGACGACGCGCAGCTGCAGCGGTTCCTCGACATCGCAGACGCTCACCGATGGGCGGGGCCGCTGCGCATCGCCGTGTTGTACGGGCTGCGCCGCAGTGAGGTGCTCGGGCTGCACTGGTCGGAGGTCGACCTGAAGAAGGGCACGATCAAGATCGAGCGTGCACTGGTGGAGGTGCGCGGTGTGCCGACGTGGACGGACGGCAAGAACACACGAGCTCGCCGCACGATCCCGCTCGACGCTGGCACGCTTCGAGCGCTGCAGGCGCACCGCAGATTCCAGGCCGAAGAACGTTTGGCCGCCGGCCACGACTGGACCGATCAGGATCTCGTCATCGCCACGAAGACCGGGAACCAGGTCGCCCCCGGCAACTTCGACCAGACGCTCGAACGGCTGGTCCGCAACGCCGGTATTCCCCGTCTCACCTCGCACGGGTTGCGCCACACAGCGGCGACCCACATGGTGCGCCACGCTGCCGACATCGGTGAAGTGCGTGCCGCGGCCGAGCTGCTCGGCCACAGCCCGGACGAGTTGATGAAGACCTACGCGCACGTGCTGCCCGAGTCGGCTCGCACCGTGACCGAGAAGATCGGACGGCGCGCAGGCGAGATGACCCGCTGATGTGGGCCTACTCCGACGAGTCGGAACGAGGTGCGACGCTGCTGTTCGGACTGATGGTGGTGCCGGCGCACCGTGTGGTCGAGGCACGGCGTCGGCTGCGCTCGTTGCTCCTGCCCGGTCAGCGGCGGCTGCACACGGCGAAGGAATCGCCCGCGCGCCGGGCGCGACTCCTCGACCTGGTCGCTGAACTCGAGCTCGACACCACGGTGTATCGGCTGACGCGACCCGCAGGCCTCTCGCGTGTCGAGGCGCGCCGGCTGCTGGTGGCTCGGGCAGCGAGCGATGCTTTGGTGAACGGGGTGGTCTCGTGGACGCTCGACGACCAGGAGCCGATCCAAGCGGGGCGGGATCGGCGCGCCATCCAGCATGCGCTCGGCGTTGCGCACGACTCGATGCTGTACGACCATCGCCCGGGCCATGACGAGCCGATGCTCTGGGCGGTCGACGCCATCGTGTGGGCAGTCGGTACTCGCGGCCATCAGCTCGATCGGGTGCGCCGGATCACGGACATTTGCGACGTTCGGCCCTGAACGCGCAACACCCGGCTACCCACCGTCCGGAGGGCTCACCGGGTGTACTTCCCCCCGCTACTGCGGGGAGCACGACCATCATGCACGGTCCACCCGCCGCGCCGCAACCCGCCATCCGTGCCGGTATGACATTAGTCACGTCGTCAGGGAGCCGTGGACACTGCTGGACACCAGTGGACACCAAACGACACTGGCTGGATTCGACCCTCTGAGCTGGGCAGATGGGCGTTGATCGAAGGGTCACAGACGTGTAGTTCTTGACGTGATGACGGCGCTCGACGGCCTCAGAATCGACCTGGCGGGTGCTCCGCTGATGATCAAGATCGATCACGCCGCGCACCTCCTCGGAATCGGACGAACGCTCGCATACCGGCTCGCCGGCAGGTTCCAGAAGGGCGACCCGACAGGCCTGCCGGTGGTCTGGATCGGCGGATGTCTCCGCGTTCCGCGTTGGGCGCTCGTCGAATACGTCCTCCACGGGCGGGTCGACGCCGATCTGCGCACGCACGTCCGCGAGCTCGTCGACGAGATGATCGGCGAGGCATCGAGCGGGGGCGAGCCCGACACGTCGACCGCCGACGAGCAAGCACCACGAGCACTTCAACTCGGCTTCGAGTTCTGATCCAGGCCGAATCGGACGCCTGGCGTTCGGGTGGGGCGGGGGAGCAGGCCGGAAGGCCGATCACCGAAATCCGACCATTCGCGTCCGGATGTGGGCATGGAGATTTCACCGTCGAGGCCGTGGCGCGTCCAGTTGAGAGACGTGAGTTGCGTGTCCTCGAGAAGCGCTTCGCGCGAGCCGGCCGCCGGCTGTGTGGAGATCGCGTCAACATTCAGGTCCGAGCGCGTCCAGTTCTTCAGTATGGGACTGCAGCTGCGAGGTCGGTCGTGATGAGCGTGTCGACGGCGGTGCCGGACTTCTTCACCCTCCCCGAGGCCGGCCGCATCTTGCGGATCGGCCGGAACTCGGCCTACCGGCTCGCAGCGGAGTACGAGAGGAGCGGCGGCACCTCCGGTCTGCCGTTCATCCGGCTCGGCAAGTTGAAGCGGGTTCCGCGGCTGGTGCTCGAGAAGCTGCACGGCGGCCCGATCACGTGGCCGCTCCCCGACGAACCACAGCCGGCGACGAACGCGCCGTGCACGGCGTGCGCGACGTGGTCGCGATCGACGGACACGACGCCGAACTCGACGAGCCACACGGAGCCGTCAGCACTCTTGACCGCTGACTCCCAGCCTCGCCGCCAGAACTGATCGGCCCTCACTCGTGACCTCCCACCCTCGTCTTCCTGGAATCTCGGGCTGTTGGTTTGACAGACAGGTGCCCGTTTGGGGCGGTGAGGTGTCGTGATGCGTGTGACCACGTTGTATGCGTCGTCGGCGGCGTCGTCGGCTGCGTATTACACGAAGTATCTGACGGCGGCGCCGGGTGAGGTTCCCGGGGTGTGGATGGGCGCCCAGGCCGACGGCCTCGGGTTGGTCGGGAACGTCGACGGCGAGCAGTTGCAGGCGCTCCTCGCCGGGCTGGATCCCGTATCGGGTCGGAGTCTCGGGCGGGCGTTGACGGATCGGACGACGAGCGATGGTCGGGTCGTGAAGGCGGTGGCGGGGTTCGACGCAACGCTGTCGGCTCCGAAGTCGTTGTCGGTGCTGTGGGCGCTCACGGGTGATGACCGGCTGTTGGAGTGTCATGACGTCGCGGTGCGTGCGGTCGTTGAGTCGTTGGAGCGGTGGGCGGCAACGACGCGTGTCCGCTCGAACGGTGGCCGGTTGCATTTGGACACGGTCGGGTTGTCGGTGGCGGGGTTCCGGCAGTCGACGTCGCGGTTGGATGACCCGCAGATCCACACGCATCTCGTGGTGTCGGCGAAGGTCCAGACGGCGGATGGGCGGTGGATGGCGTTGGATGCGCGGGTGTTGAAGCAGCACCAGCGCACCTTCGGTGGCCTGTATCAGTCGGTGCTCCGCTCCGAGCTGACGGCGAGGTTCGGTGTCGGGTGGGAGCCGATCGTGAACGGCCAGGCCGAGATCACCGGTCTCGACCCGGAGCTGCTCGCCGTGTTCTCCAAGCGCGCCGCCCAGGTCGACGTCGAAACGGATGCCCGGATCGAGGAGTTCGAAGCACGCGAGGGCCGTCATCCGTCGCGGTTCGAACGTGCTGCGATCGAGCGTGAAGCGGCGGCGGACACGCGTGTGAAGAAGACCGGCAATGCCGCCACAGAGCTCCGCAGTGCCTGGCGGCAGGAGGCCGCTGATCTCGGCCACACGCCGCGGTCGGTGATCGACGCCGTGAACGCTGCCGGTCGCGCACGGCGAGAGCCGGCGAAGACCATGGTCGTCGAGATCGTGACGGCGTTGTCGGAGCGCAAGAGTGTCTGGCACGACCTCGACGTCCTCCGGGAGATCACCGACCGGTTCCAGACGCGAAAGGGGATCGACGGACAACGGTGGGCAGGTGTGCTCGACCGGGCGCTGACGCAGGTGATCGAGTCGTGTGTCGGGCTCGACCCCGAACAGCGCGATGACGAAGCCGGTCGTGGGTCGGATGGGCGGTCGGTGTGGATCGAACCCGTGGCACCGCGCTGGTCGTCGCCGCAGGTGATCGATCAGGAACTCGACCTGCTCGCCTGGACGCTCGCCGCCCAAGGTCTCGAGTCGTCACCGTCACGGTCGGTCGAACGCGGACGGCTCGACGTGCTTCAGGCGGCTGCTGCGGCTGAGGTGGCGGGTGGGGATCGGTTGGTGGTGATCATCGGCCCGGCCGGCGCGGGAAAGACGAGCATGCTCACCGCCGCGATCGATGACCTCCACGCACAGGGTCGGCCGGTGTTCGGGATCGCGCCCACGGCGAAAGCGGCCCGTGTCCTGGAAACCGAGACAGGGATACGCGCGGACACGCTCGCCAAGCTCCTGCACGAACACGCCCGCGAAGCAGGCCCGCGGCCGGAGTGGCGGCTAAAGCGCGGGACAACCGTGATCGTCGACGAGGCCGGGATGGTCTCGACCCCGGACCTGTGGCGGCTCACCGACCTCGCCCAACGCTTGGATCTGCGGGTCGTGTTGGTCGGCGACCCACACCAGCTCCAGGCCGTCGCACGCGGCGGCATGTTCCCCGAACTCGCGGCGACCGCGGCGCGGACGGTCGAGCTCGAACACGTCCACCGGTTCACCCAGGATTGGGAGGCCGCAGCATCACTCCGCCTCCGCCGCGGCGACCCCGCTGCCCTGTCGGAGTACCGGTGGCGCGGACGCATCGAGGCGGGCAGCCTCGACCAGCACCTGAACGCGATCGGCGACCGGTGGGTCGAGGCGCAGGCGAAGGGGCGGTCGTTGGCGATCACGACCACCACCAACGAACACGCCACCCTCATCAACCACCACATCCAGAACACCCGGCTCACCACCGGCGCCCTCACCGGCCGGCCCGCCGTCGCCGCCGACGGCGACGTCTACATCGGGGATGTGGTGATGACCCGCCGGAACGACCGCACCCTCACCACCAGCGCAGGCGACCCCGTCCGCAACCGCGACCGATGGACCATCACCGCCACCCACGACGACGGATCGATCACCGCCCGCTCGGCGACGAGCGACGCGACCGTCACGTTGCCGGCGACCTATGTGTCCGAGTTCGTACAACTCGCCTACGCCACGACCGAGCACGGCAACCAAGGCATCACCACCGACCAATCGATCACTCTCGTCACCGCCACCACCACCGGTCGAGGCCTCTACGTCGGCGCGACCCGCGGCCGTGACGTCAACCAGTTCCTGGTGGTCACCGAACAGCACTCCGAGCGAGAGGCCATGGACCTCCTCGGGCGGGTGCTCTTGACCGATCGGGCCGACACGCCTGCCGTCACTCACCGCCGGCACCTCGCCGAACGCCAACCCGCACCGGCACCCGGGCCGCGCCGTCGAGCGTTCGAGCCCGCCTGGCTCAACGAATGGCAGAACGATGTGAGGGAGCGAGTCCCGATGATCGACCGACTCCTCGCCTCGATGACCGAGGAACGCCCCGCCCTCGAGCAGTCCGTCGCCACAGCCCGAGACAGCTACGACAAGGCCCGTGCACTCCCCTCACCCGACCAGCACGAACTGTCCCAGGCACGACGCAAGGCGAACCTCGACGAGGCCGCCGCCCGGACCGCCCGCTACCGGGCCGGCAACGCCACCTGGCGAACACGACGCCCGCTCGAGCGAGCCGCGACCACAGCGACCGAACGAGCAGCCGTGAGCGCCAGTCGCCTCGATGAACTCGAAGCCATCTACCAACCCGTCACCGAACAACGAGAAGCAGCGCGTCGCGAGTTGGCCGTCGCTACCCAACGGCTCGACAAGCACGACCGCCGAGCCGTCGATCTCCGCGACTACCGCGCAGACGACATCGCCCTCGTCGAGGCGATCAGCACCTGGCGCACCTGGGCCGCCGGCCACACAGTCACCGGCCCCGACCTCGACCACGCAGTCGAAGAACTCGCCCGATACGTCGACACCGTCCCCGAAGCCCATGCACTCCTCAATGCGATCGCCCCAGAACACCCAGCGCTCCACCCGCCCGCACAGCACATGGACCGAGCCGACGTGGACTACGGCATCGATCTCTGATCTGAGTCCTGCGGGCTCTGGTGGACCGACTGGCATCAAGGTACGTTGACGAGGCCACTTCCGACCCGGTGGCGCTGTGTATCTCGATCTAAGACATCATCAACCACGCCGACGGGCACGCCGAGCGCTTCGAGGACTTTAAGCCCGATGACGCTCTCAAGATGCCGGTCGAGGTACGCGATGTTCCAGCGTGCGTCATCGCTCGTGCTCGCATCGCGCACGCCCGGCAAGCATGTGGTGGAAGAAATCTGGATCCTGTTCGGCGTTCTTTGCCAGCAGCACAGCTCGCTATAGCGCAGCTATCGAATCCACCTGAGTACATGCGACTCCGTTCTCTCGCGAATATTGACGGCTCAACTGACTTTTGGCAGGACCGCTTGCCGTCCACGTTGTGATGTGAGACGATTTCTCAGCGGGCGCCAACAGAAGGAGGAACTACGATGAGATTTCGTCGATTCGTTGTTGCCGCTCTGGTCGCGGCCGGAAGCACGGTTGCAATGGGAAGCGGTGTTGCAGACGCAGGCCTCACAGGCTGCGGTGGCTACACGAGTGGAACCACATGGAACACCTCGTGCAACACAGCGAACGTGGGCAACCCGTACCCAGAAAATCAGCAGCGAGCGAAGGTCACGTGTTCGGGATCTGGTGGAGGCACGACTCTCTACGGTCCGTGGCGAGGGGTGAACGTTCTCTCGACCGTGTCGTGCGGCCTCACCATGAGCAATAAGACCTGGCAGCTCCAGTAATGCGGGATCGCCGCTGGGCTCAGTGCCGGTCGTGGTCGGTACTGGCGGTCGTGGGATTGCTGATACTCGGCGGCGCTGGTTGTGGGGAGGGTGGCTCCGACACTTCAGCGGCGCCACCCTCCTCGAACGCGCTAAACCTGGACGACATCCCGCCTGAACAGCGGGCTGCGTTCGAGGATGGGGTTGTGAGTACGGTCGAATACACCGAGGCCTTCCAGCAGTTCGAAGCGTGCGCCAACGCTGATGAGAGCAACGTGGTCGATGTAGTGAGCGATCCGGCGACGGGTCTGATTCGCTTCGGTGTCAAGGGAGAACTCACGGTCTCGGGCCCGGACAATGGATCTGTTGTCGACCGCTGCTATCGAAGATTCTTCTCGGAGATAGAGCTCGAGTGGCAGACGACGGACGCCGCAGTCCTTGCAGCTGGAAACCAGGAGAGCCTCGACACCTTCCGGCGTGATCTTGAGCCGTGCCTGGAGGCCAATGGATATGACGTACCTGACGACATCGAGTCCGGAACGCAACTGTTCGGCGACCTAACGCAAGTTGCAATCACCTTGATCAACGAAGGAACATGCGTCCTGGATTAGGTCGTTCGGACGCCCGGCAAGCGCTTTGTATTCCGCGACTTGGCTGCCGAAATGAATGGTTCATTCGTCCAGAATAGCTGGTGGTGCGAACCCGCGAACCTTCGTCGAAGTCTTGAGAAGCTCGAGGGGTAGAAATACACCCATCGCGACACACAGTGACCAAGGCGAGATCTGTGAGCCGAAAGACGCCGCGGCGAATGGGCTTCCGACAGCTCACATGACAGGAATTGTTCTTGATTTGATGACAGGGATGAGACTACGATCCTTGTGGGCGGACGATCTCAATTGTTTCCTTAAGGAGGAATCATGAAGAAATCGTTCGGAAAGGTAATGCTGTGCGTTCTCATCGCGACTGGTGGTTCGGTCGTCGGAATTGCGAGCGGAGGCACAGCCTCGGCCTACCTGACCAACTGCACCGGCGCAGTCAACAATGGCACCTACACCACAGGTCGGTGCACGACGGCGGTGGGCGGGGGGCTCCAGCGAGTCCGGCAGACCTGCAGTAACGGCAGCCAGGGTTCGATCCAGTACGGGAGTTGGACTGCGGTCGGTGGCACGTCCCGGGCACCAACCTCGGGCGGATGCGCGTTGACGGTCTCGGCGCGCGTGCAAGAGTTCACGGATTGAGATGAGTCCGGGTTTCACGCGTGCCTTAGGCCGGTTCGGCGGTCGCATGCTTGTTGCGGTCGCTGTCGTGGTCTGCGGTGCGTGTGGCTCGAGCGAGTCCGGTTCCGTTCGCCCGAGCGACGGATACTCGTTGCCGGCTGCTGCTGATGTGCCTGCCGAGCAGCAGGAGTTCTTCGAGGACCAGGTGATCACGCTCGCCGAGTATCAGAGCGGCTTTGCGAAATTCGAGGGTTGTGTTCGCGGGGCGGGCGGTCGGCTGGACGAGACGGGTCGTGATGAGGTGACGGGCGTGGTCAGCTATCAGACGTCGAGCGATGCGCCGTTGTTGCCGCCTGGTCAGTCCGGCGGGTCGGTGGAGAACGACTGTTATCAGCGTTTCTTCGTTCAGACCGAGATCGCATTCCAGCTCACCGATCCGGTGGTGTTGGGTGGCTATCCGATCGCGCAGATGAAGATCTTCGACGAGACAGCTCGGGTGTGTCTCGACCACATCGGCGTGCCGGTGCCGTCGGATCTCGAGTTCATGGACGAGAACTGGAATCCGTTGAACGACGAGGCGTACGAGGCGATGGGCGACGGGCGTTGTCCGCCGTCGTTGTTTGGTGGCGGATGATGTTCGGTGTGAGCACACAGGCTGAACGAGGTGGCGCCGGGGCGGAATCGTCGGGGTCGGCTCGATGATTCCCCGAACTCTTCGCCGCGGGGTTGCTGGCCTTGTGGGTGTGGCGGTCGTGGCCGGCGCTGTCGCCTTGTCGGTTGTTGCTGTGCCGTTGGCGAGTTACGACCAGATCACCTCGGACGTCGATGCGGTTGCTGCGGCGACGGTGTCTGTGGTGTCGCGCCCGACGGATCTGCCTGTGAACGCTTCGGCGGATCTGGTGTGGTCGTCGCCGCGGGTGGTGCGCTCGTCGTCGGCGGGTGTGGTGTCGGCGGTGTTCGCCGCGCCGGGAGTGGAGATCGGTTGCGGCGTTGCAGTGTTCGAGGTCGACTCGTTCCCGGTCGTGTCGTACTGCGGGCCGCGTCCGTTGACCGGCGCGGTGTCGGCGACGTCGAAGGGTCGGGACACCGACGACTTCGTTGCGTGGTTGCGTTCGGTCGGGTTCTTCGAGGGGGTGGCTGCTCCATCTGCGGCGCAGCGTCGTGACGCGATCAGGTTCTGGCAGGCATCACTCGGGATGGCAGTGGACGCGACGGTGGAGCCTGGCGAGCTGGTGTGGCTGACCGAACCGTTCACGCCGACTGCGGTGGCGGTCGAGCCGGGCGTACCGATCGCTCCTGGTGACACGGTGATGTCGGTGGCGGAGCGACTGACATCAGCGACGGTGAACATCACCGCGCCGGTCGCCGATGAGAGCAGTGCGGGTGGAGCTGACGAGGCGCCGATGGTCTTCGGTGTCGACACGAACCCCGAGCGTGTGAGCGTCGACACCGACGGGGCGATCGGGGATGTTGCTTCGCTGGAGTCGATGCTGCGTGAGACCGGTCTGTTGGCCGATGGTCTGCCGGCTTCGGCGGCCGGGTCGGTGCGCCTCGCCGAACCGGTGCAGCTCGCGACAGTGCCCGCTTCGTCGATCATCACCGGAGGCAGCGGGACGTGCGTGATCGCCGTCGACGGCGACGCCCGCTCAGTGGTGCCGGTGACGGTTCTTTCGTCATCGGTCGGCACGGTCTTCGTCGACGGTGAACTGTCCGATGGCACGCTCGTGTCGGTCGATCCAGACCGCGCCACGCCGTGCTGACCGCGAGCGGTGTCGGCTATCGGCTCCCCACCGGACGGGTGCTGTTCGAAGACGTCACCCTGCAACTTGTCCCGGGCGAGGCCGTCGCAGTCGAAGGACCATCGGGCACCGGCAAATCCACGCTGCTCGCCGTGATCGGCGGGGTCCTGCCGGCCACACACGGACAGATCGGCATCGACACGGATCGGCCGGCACCGTTCGCGTGGGTGCTGCAAACCCTGAACTCACTCGGCGCACGCACCGTCCTTGCGAACGCTGCGCTGCTCGCCCGTCTCGACGGGATGCCTTCGAAACAGGCAAGCGAACGCGCCCGCGCCAACCTCGACCTGGTCGGCATCGGCGATCTCGCCGAGGCGAAGGCCCGGCAACTCTCAGGTGGCGAACTGCAGCGCCTCGCGGTCGCTCGAGCGCTCACTTCGACCCGACCGATCCTGCTCGTCGACGAACCCACCAACCAGCTCGACCGCCACAACGCACGACGTGTCATGCAAGCACTCGTGGACAGCGCCGCCATCCAGCATCGCTGCGTGCTGATCGTCACCCACGACCACGACGCGCTCCCCGACACCGCCACGGTGCTCCGGCTCGCAGAAGACGGTCTCCATGCGTCGTGAGCGCCACACCAGTCTCCGCCGTCTGGCCGCGGAGGCCGCCGCCAACACTCTCGCCCGCCCGGCACTCAGCCTCGGCCTGACGCTCGCGATCGCTGCGATGATCACCGGCGCCACGCTCGCTGAGATCAACAGCACCACCGACGTCCGCAACTACGAACGCGAACTGATCGACACCGGCTGGGCCACGCTGCTCGTCGAACAGGACAACCCTGCCGGGAACACCCTGTCCACCGAAACATGCGGCACCCTTGCCGCGATCGATGGCGTCGCAGCATCCGTCGCGATGCGCGAGCCCGAGCCGTTCACGCTCTGGAGCGGCGGCGGGCCCTACGTACCTGTCCGAGCCGTCAGCGCGGACATCATCGACTTCCTCCGAGCCGCCGACTCGTCGACGGTCGGAGGGCCGGACATCGCTCAAGCGCTCGTCGACATCGACGCGCTCGTCGCCTCACCTTCCAACACATCGTTCCCGCTCCGACTGGTCGACCAGGGCGGCACCAGCTACGACACCACAGCTCGAACCGTCGCCCTCACTGCTCTGGGCGCAGGATCCTCGGGCAACATCGTCACCATCGATCCCACACCCGGGCCCGTTGCCGCCTGCGCCCTCTACGTCGCCACATCACGCCGAGACCACGTCAACCGATCCATCGACACCGCGCTGCCGGTCCTCGACGGCTTCAGCCAGCGCTGGGCACTCCCGTCAGCCGAGCAGTTCGACACTCCCCAGTACCGCTTCGAACACCGTCCCTCGCAGTACTACTGGGCGATCACCACTCTCGCCTTCATCGCGATTGCGCTCTTGCACCTCCGCCTCCGCCGCAGCGACCATGCCCTCTACGCCATCGCTGGACTAGACCGCCAACGGGTCTGGACCCTCGCCGCGCTCGAACTCGCGGCGATCCTCGCAACCGCGTTCGCACTCGCCGCCCTCACGACCGGCCTCGCTGTGCGCCGCCACGACCTCCCCGCAGGAATCAGCGACGTCGGGTGGACCTCGCTCGCCAGGACACTCATCGCCACCGCACTCGTGACCCTCACCCTCACCCGCGCCGCAGCGTCGCGCACCACTACCAGCACTCTCGACGCCATCAAGGACCGCTGAGTTTCCGATACGCACCGTGTTGTCGACCTGCGTACAAAGCACAGATGGTCGGAAGGTTGATTTCGACCGCCGAACGGCGATGTATCAGTGATGTATCAAAACGGCTGATACCAACCCGTACCAACGAGTCCCACCCTGTCCGGCTATCAATCGATTTGCCCTGCTCAACGGCATGATCTGATACATGGCGACACGAGACGGATGGGGCCGATTTCCACTACGGATCAGAAGGTTAGGGGTTCGAGTCCCTTCGAGCGCGCTGAACGGCTCCGATCGAATTCGGGGTCGTGACAGAGGAAGGCTCCGCCGACGGGCGGGGCCTTTTGTCGTGCTGGGGCCGTCGGAGCTCCTGGGTGCCACGCCCGGACGAGTTGCCTGGACATCCGGGATCACTGGCGCCCGAGACATCCGGGATCACTGGCGCCCGAGACATCCGGCTCAGTTCCTGGGCGCCGGTGAATCCTCACCGTGGCAGGTCAGCCGAAAATCCTGGCACCCCGAACCTCATCGGCCGGCGGTGCGTAGCGTGGGGCCGATGTCGACGACCTCCGACCGTCGGTGCACGGCCACCGTGATCGGCGGTGGGCCGGCGGGGCTGATGGCGGCCGAGGTGCTCGCAGGCGCCGGCTGCGAGGTGACGGTGCACGACCACATGGCGTCCGTCGGTCGCAAGCTGCTGCTGGCCGGTCGCGGTGGGCTCAACATCACCCACAGCGAACCCACCGACGAGATGCTCGAGCGCTACGGCCCGGCGAGGGCTCGGCTCGAGTCGGCCGTCCGCCGGTGGCCGGCGTCGGCGTTGCGGGCTTGGTGCTCCGACCTCGGCGAACCCACGTTCGTCGGTTCGAGCGGCCGGGTGTTCCCGAAGTCGTTCCGGGCCACGCCCCTGCTGCGAGCCTGGCTCGCTCGGCTCACCGCAGCCGGCGTGACGTTCGAGACTCGCCATCGCTTCGTCGGCTTCGGCAGCTCACCGACGGCGGTGCAACTCGACACGCCGACCGGCCGACGCGAGGTGACGACCGACGTGGTGGTGCTCGCACTGGGCGGGGCCAGCTGGCCGCGCGTCGGCTCGGACGGGGCGTGGGTGCCGTTGCTCCGCGCAGCCGACGTGCGTGTGTCGTCGTTGCGGCCGGCCAACTGCGGGTGGTGCGTCGCCTGGCGACCCGACTGGCTCGCACGGCACGAGGGCGCGCCGGTCAAGAACGTGCGGCTGTCGCTCGACGGGGCTGCCGTGCGGGGCGACGTGGTGATCACCCGCGCCGGCGTGGAGGGTGGACCGGTCTACGCGCTGGCCGCCGCCGTGCGCGACACGATCGAGCGCGACGGGTCGTGCACCGTCTCCGTCGACCTCAGCCCGGATCTCACCGAGGCACAGCTGGCCGGGCGGATCGCGCGGGCGCGCCCGGGCGACTCGACCAGCAGCGTGCTGCGCCGAGCGGGTCTGTCCACCGAGGCCGCGGCGCTCGTGCGTGAACTGGGCGGTCGACAGCTGCCCACGGCACCGGCGGATCTGGCGCTGCTCGTGAAGCGGCTCCCGCTGGTGACGACGGCGACGATGCCGATCGACCGTGCCATCTCGACGGCCGGCGGGGTGGGGCTCGACGAGGTCGACGACCGGTTCATGCTCCGTCGACTGCCCGGCGTGTTCCTGGCCGGCGAGATGCTCGACTGGGAGGCGCCGACGGGCGGCTACCTGTTGCAGGCGTCGTTCAGCACGGCCGTCGCCGCGGCCGAGGGCGCGCTCGCCTGGCTGGCCGAACGGCAGGCGGACCCCGAGGCGACATCGGGTCGGGC
>WBZL01001293.1_pt1 | contig 26655 bp, 13 predicted proteins | sample 5204291 | NCBI WGS metagenome assembly WBZL01 (sample SAMN12344345, study PRJNA552823) | activated sludge metagenome | biome: Activated sludge suspended growth; feature: Nitrification reactor; material: Wastewater; isolation source: activated sludge from nitrification reactor of wastewater...
CTTTTTGAGCCTGGATCGCCGCTGCTTTCTGGCGGCCGATCCCATTGTCGCGAATGATGCATTTCAGGCATTGGTTATTTTCTTCCAGGATCTCCACCTCTACCCGGCCTTCTCCTTCTGCCTTGGAAGACAGCCCGTGCACAATCGCATTTTCAATAAAAGGTTGGATGACCATGGTCGGTACCTGGACCTCGAAAGGGTCCAGTTCCTCACTGACCCGGATATCATAGGAAAAGGGAATTTTGAGCCGCATGCCTTCCACTTCGAGATAAAGCCGGATCAACTCTATCTCTTCTTCCAGCGCCACAAAGGGTTGACGGCTGAAATCGAGGATCATGCGCATCAATTTGGAAAAACGGACCAGGTAATTGCTGGCTTCCGTGGTCTTTTTCCCGAGGATAAATCCGTTTATGGAATTGAGGCTGTTGAAGATGAAATGAGGGTTCATCTGGGCGCGAAGGGCGGCCAGTTTGTTCTCTGCCACCCGGGTATTGAGCTGTTCCTTTTCCCTGACCCGCCATATCCAGAGGAAGAAGAACAGGGAAATCACCATAAAGATGCCTGTTCCAACGAGGGTGCGAAACCACAAGGTTCGCCAGTAAGGCGGATCGACGGTGATTTTGAGCAGATAGGGATCCTTTGCCCACACGCCGTCGCTGTTGGCGCCCAGGATCTGAAAGGTATAGCTTCCCTCCGGCATTTTGGGGTAGCGGGCAAAGCCGGGCGCGCCTTTTTCGAGCAGGACCCAATCTTCGTCGATGCCTTCCATTTTGTATTTCAACTGGGTGGAAGTGGGGTCGCTGTAGTCGATGGCGACGAATCCGAAGGAAAGGGTGTTGTCATCGTAAGTCCGATGGATATTTTTCAGTTCTGTCAGGTTGGTCGCCCAGGTGATTTCATCCCGGAGGCCTTCAGGGGGCAAGTCGTTGATCCGGATATCGGTGAGCTGGACAATGGGCGGTTCCTGGAGGAAGTGGATCTGGTCGGGCTCTACGATGGTGATGCCGTTGTTGCCGCCGAACCAGAGGGAGTTGTCGGAATATTTCATGGCGGCCAGGGCGTCGAACTGGGTGGATTGGATGCCGTCGGCTAGGGTGAATGTTTGTACCTTGCCTAATGAGGGTAGATATTTCAGAAGCCCTTGGGTCGTACCCAGCCAAATGTCACGATCATTATCCATGACCATACTTTGAATCTGGAACTGCTGTAAACTTTCCATATATGAGAAAGGTTGCGGCAAAATCTCCAGATTATTGATATCCAATTTAATTAATCCGGAGGACATTCCAACCCATAAACACCTATTGATCCGGTCTTCAATAAATCCATTTACAAAACCTTGTATAGGCAATTCTTTAATCCATTCTAACTTTCCGTTATTAAAATTAAAAATAACAATCTCTGAATATTTATGACAGATAAATATTCTATCTTTACTATCCTGAAAAATAGTTGTAAATAGATCTTCATCATTTTGAGGTACATAAACCTGCCGTAATGTCCAAGTATTATCTGCGAGTTCTATTTTATAAATCCCTTGTTGCAAGGAGGTTGCCAAAATTTCACCATTTGCTAATTGGTAGAAATAAACAATATAAGGCACATGATTACCTTCAGCATCCGCAATTTTAATAAATTGATTGGTTTGCCTCTGCAACATTTCCCCCCCTTTTGAAGTACCGACCCAAAGGTTACCAATATGATCGAAGAGCATGTGGTTAATTTGCTTATCAAAAAGTCCGGCAGACCCCGGAAGATTGGGATGGTAATGATGTATCAGGCTGCCGTTTTGGTCAACTAAAAAAATGCCATCATTGAAAGTACTGCACCAAATACGATTTTTATTGTCTTTAAGAATGGTACGAAATTCATAATTTTTAGTCCCGTTATTTAACAGCCATTTTGGGACAGACTTTACCTTTGTTTTTTCTAAAGAGCCATAAACCAGTCCTTCGTCATCTAATCCCAGCCAAATATTTTTCTTGTTGTCAACAAAAGGTTCGGCCAAAACAAAATTTAAATTATAATCCTGATTATCCACAAGTTTCGACTCCAATTTTGCAAATTTACCATTTGATTTATCAAATTTGTACAGGCCAACCCCGGCATCCAAAACGATAAACGCCCCCTTATTCAATGGCTTGAAGCGTTTTGGACCGTTCACTGTCTCTTTAATTGGAAAATGAGTCATTTTACCAGAGTTCAAATTCCACAGCATCAAACCTGAATCGATGCCCATCCAAACCAAGGAATCCTTTTCAAAAAACAAGTCATGAACATGTAAAGAAGGGTTTTCATTAATGCGGGCATCAAAATAAATTTTTGAATTCCATTCTGAATCACCCGGGCCAAATGTCAAAACTTCCACCCCCGGGAGTATAGAGCTATCTATCACGAAGATATATTTCAACTTCCCATTTTGGAGAACACCTGGAATAATCCTTATATTTTTGGTAATTTTACCGAGCGGTTGAGAGCAGCTGAAATCATGGATATTAAACTTATAAATTAGTTTATCTCCCGTTTTCACCCAAAGAAAAGTATCTCTTTCAAGAAAAATACCGTAATAACTACCCGGCGATTTGAAACCCTTTTCATTTACTACATAAAAGTCTGAAAACGTATTTTTTTTTCGATTAAAACAAGCAATGGAATTGTCCGTACAAAACCAAATATTTTTATTAGAGTCTTCAAAAAAACCACCTGCAATGAAATCATTCTGCAGCTTCGAAGAATCTCCCGGAGTCGCACGGTATATTTTTAGCGACTTACCATCAAAACGACTCAATCCGGCATGTGAACCAATCCAGACAAAGCCTTCTGAATCAGAAAAAAGATCGCCTACTTTATTTGCAGGTAACCCTAGATTTTCATCAAGTTTATGAAACCAAATATATTCCTTCTGTTGGCCAAAAAGATTAACTGTTAAAAATAAGATAAAAAATACCTTATTCACAAAATACTAATTTTTAAAACAAGTATACCCTGGGTGCTTAATCTAGGCATTCTTTGATAAACTTGATCGAAGGAGCAAAAAAATAAAATCCCCCTCGAATTGTAACCAATCTAGTCTTTTCATTATAAGAACCAAAATAAGATGTAGGTTCTCCCCAACCTATACTATAATTTCGCTTTGGAGGGTTTACTTTATTTTTTAAAAGAATTAACGGTTCAAAAGCATCATTACCATAAACCTGCGGATTGCTGCGGTACATTTGTCGATTCACTATATCTTCAAATTGCAGCTCCAGATCGCTTTGAAAAGACATGAATAACATCCCTTTTCCTTTTTTGCCTTTTGTGTCCACTCCGTAAAACATGCCTCGCCTGACGATTCTCTTTTGCTTATTATTTTTCCCCATTGGATTGGCTTTTCGAATATGAGCATGGAGGGGACATTTAAACCCTTTTTTGTCGTCCGAATAGTCGAAATTGATCTTTGAAATTTTGTCATTCGGCTTATCTGACAAAACCAAAGGGGTACCATCCTGAAATCTTCCAATTAATTGAGCTAAAATCAAATCCCTTCTCGCACCTTCCCCTGCTCTTCGTACCAATTGCTCGACAGCGTTGTTAAAATTTTCAATATTTTGTTCTAACTTCATAAATACCACAAAGCTTCCACAACTATGACTAGTTGAACCACCTGCTCTGAAATCCGGTCGAAGTACCACTTTAAGCACCGAAGGTTCTTCATAATTAGTGCCTAATTTTTCTTTATAATTGTCACCAGGAAAAAACCGAGGGTTACTGATACCGTCCCGAAACCCGAACCAATCTACAATATCCTGATTTTCATCATTAACATCCGACGGAACAGTTCGAGAGCCTATCTCAAAAAAAACATGTGCAAAATCTTTAATAGCACCTGAAATATCTTGTTGACACTTGCGAATATCATCAATGTTATCAGTTGCGATAAAATACAAGCAGTGAACATTCTCAATCTTTCCAGGGTTAATATGTTCAACATTCCTACTTCTTCTCTTTTTAAAATTCTTTTTATATCTTGCTTCAATGAATTTAGTTTCAAAAGGCACCCGATTAAACAAACCTTCTTCAAAAGCATTTGACCCATCATTTGGGGCCTTTTGCTTTTGACCTAAAAAAGTATATCCTTCATAGGTAAAATATAGGCAATGAATTTGATCAAGGTATTTATCGTTAAATTGAGTTAGTGCAGAAGTAATAGGTCTATTTTTCAGCCAATTATTAGCATCGTTCTTTTTACCTTCTTTAAAAGATAAGAATGCATATAAAGCATGTTTTTTCTTGTGGCTTTTTAAAATATTGGCCTGAGCATTGTTAAGTAAACCTCTGATTTCATTTCCTCTTTCAGTATTTCCATTAAAATTATCAGCCACATCATCTAAAATTTCATATCCAACATAAGATCGAAGAAATTCTGCTTCTTTGTAAATCTCCTCCTCCTGGCTTTTACGGGAATTACCTAGTTGTTCTCCGTCATTTTCCTGTTTCCCATACATAATAAAATAGGATTAAATAATTAAACGAATTATTGAGCTTAGTTTGTAAATCAAGGAATTTTAAATAATTTACTCCCTGGTGCATATTCCGGCCTTGTTTGATGAAAATAAGGCTGCCACGGTAAAGCAACTATTTTCAGAATTTTCTCTACCTCCGAAATATTATCATGAGCGATTGCTGCTAAAACTGTAACTTCCGGTACATTAGTAAAACCATCATCCCTCCTAAAAATTACATTAATAAACTCAAGCCTTATTACTCCTTCTTGGTCCTTTACTAATTTAATATCCTCACCATAATAAATTGTCGAGTCCGGGTCATAGTTACCGCCTCCATTTCGAATATCTCCTGAGGGAGTTATTTCCAGTTGATCTGTGGTTGTGTAAGCCATGACATTTTTAATTTTATTTTTTAATTATATTCCACCTATTAACAAAGCTAAACCTACAATATGAAGGAGCTTTCTAAAATGAATGAAATGCATATCTCCATATTCGAATTACGGCTTTGAATGTAGGAAAAGCTCTGGGGACACTCACATCTCCCGTAACCGCTCCAACGCCGCCTCCTTTTTATTCCGCGAGATCTCCAGCAATTTACCGTTGGTCAGTTTTAAACTCCCCCCATCCTGGCGCAAGTATTCCTTCACGTGATACAAGTTCACGATATGAGAGCGGTGCACCCGCATGAAACCGTTGGGTTCCAGGCTGTCGTCGTAGGTCCCGATATTTTTGGAGATCAGTTGGTTGCTTCCGTCTGAAAAGTGAAAGGTACAGTAGTTCTGGGCGGCTTCGATCCAGAGGATGTTCTCCATTGGCACGAACATGATCTTCTCTTCGATCGGCAGGGCAATCTTGTGCCGCTGGTTTTCCCGCCCGCTTCCGTTGTGATTCATATTGTTGTTCAAAAGCGATACCATCATCTGATACCGCTCCACGGTCTTGTCGCGCGCGTTTTTCTGCTCAACCTTGTCAACAGCGCGCTTCAATTCTTCCGGTTCAATCGGTTTGAGCAGGTAATCCATCGCACTGAGCTTGAAGGCGCGTACGGCAAACTCATTGTAGGCGGTAATGAAAATAAGGCCGAACCTGAAATCGGGGATCTGTTCGATCATTTCCAAACCCGTCATGCCGGGCATCTCAATGTCCAGCAATACCAGATCCGGATTGAGGGTGCGAATGGCTTTTAATCCTTCCAGGGCGCCGTCGCATTGGGCTACGACTTCGACATTCGGACAGTTTTCCTTCACCTGTGCGGCAACAGCATGAAGGCTTTCCACCTGGTCATCAATGATAATGGCTCGGAGCATAGCATCTCGGGTTTTGTTCTTACAAAAGCATAAAGGGTTCAATCATACCGGGTCAATCCAGTTAACATTAATGCTATACATTTGGCTCTGAACTACTTACTCTGAAAAGTGAAGGTTTTGATGGGTACCCAAATATAAACAACTTTTGACTGATTCGCTATAAGTCACCTGATTTTTTTTCAGGAATCAGCTATATTTGACCGGTTTCAAGACCACGCTCTGCACAATTTTCATCAAAACCAACATTTACACATGAAAAAGATCCTTAGATACACGCTCATTGCGCTGGCGGTCCTGCTGGTCGTCATCCAGTTTATCCGCCCGGAAAAGAACCTTTCCGGGGACGAAACCAACGGCATCGCGACAAAGTACCCCGTTCCGGCCGATGTACAGGCCGTGCTGAAAGTCGCCTGCAACGATTGCCATACCAACAAAACCGAATACCCGTGGTACGCCAATGTCCAGCCTTTTGCCTGGTGGATCGGCAACCACATTGAAGACGGCAAGCGTCACCTCAATTTTTCCGATTTCACCTCCCGGCGGATCGCGATCCAGAACCACAAACTGGAAGAAGTGATAGACGAAGTGAAAGAACACGAAATGCCCCTGGCGTCCTATACCTGGATCCACCGGGACGCCGTGCTGACCGATGCCCAGCGCGAATTGCTCATTTCCTGGGCCGAAGGGATCATGGATAACCTGAAAGCGACCTATCCGCCGGACAGCCTGGTGATGCCCAAACGCGGGCCCCGCCCTCCGGGAAGGGATTGATTTTTATTGAGGAATCGAGGAACTGAGGAATCGAGGAATCGAGGAATCGAAGAACTGAGGAACCGAGGAACTGAGCCTGCCGGCGTGCCGTCGCCATAGGCTTTGGCCGCCGGAGACCGGCAAGGCAGGCTCGGTTTCTCAAAAACAACAGCCATGCGATCCATATTCATCATTCTCCTGTCTGCCGCCGCACTGACGGCGTTCTGCCAGCAAGGCATCCTGAAAGAGAGCCTGACGGTCAAAAGTTCGATCCTGGGTACCAACGTGGAATACAGCGTTTACCTGCCGTCGGATTACAATGTTTCCAACCGGCACTATCCGGTGCTGTACCTCCTGCACGGTTACACCGACGACGAAATCGGCTGGACCCAATTCGGGGAAGTGGACCGGATTGCCGACCGCACGATCAACAGCGGTGAGGCGCCGCCGATGATCATCGTGATGCCCGACGCCGGGGTGAGTTGGTATATCAACAGCGCCGACGGGAAGGTCAGGTGGGAGGATTTCTTCATCCAGGAATTCATACCGCATATCGACGCCGGCCTGCGCACCCGCCCGACGAAGGAGTTCCGGGCAGTCGCCGGATTGTCCATGGGCGGCCACGGCACCCTGATCATGGCCATGAAACACCCCGACCTGTTTACAGCGGCCGCCCCGCTGAGCGCCGGCATTTTTACGGAAAAAGAACTGATCAGTCTGCCCGATGATACCTGGAAAAATGTATTCGGACCACCCTACGGCGAACACACCGGCGAAGCCCGCCTGACGGACCACCTCAGGCAAAACTGGATCCTGAGCATCGTTGAGAACGCCAATGCCGATGAGCTCAAAAAGGTGAAATACTATATCGATTGCGGCGACGGCGACTTCCTCATCAAAGGCAATATGGAACTCCATGCCCTGCTGATCGACAAAGGTGTTCCCCACGAATTCCGCGTCCGCGACGGCATCCACAACTGGGATTACTGGCGGACCGCCCTGCCGGAGGTACTGAAGTTTGTGGGGGATAGTTTTCGTCGGTAGTTGTAAGTTGTAAGTCGTAAGTTGTAAGTCGTAAGTTGTTAGTCGTAAGTCGTAAGTTGTAAGCTGCTGAATAAAGGGCACTTACGACTTACGACTTACCGCTTACGACTTTAATTCACCAAAATCTCATTGTGCGGCAGCGCGTACTCCCGGGCCATCGTGATCAGGACGATATGATCGCCGGGGGCGCATTTGGCCATGATGTCCTGAATATCGGCTTTGACAAACGTCTCGCCCGAATACATGGTCAGGGTACCCGTGTTCTTATCCCGGATGGCCACCTTGAATTCGAGTTTATCCTTCGGAACGGACCGCTCGGGAGAAAGGTCGGCGGTGCAAACGGTCAATTCGCCGGTTGCTTTCTGCGACAGCACGCATTTGCCCTCCGGGGTGTATTTATCGACCACTATTTTACCGCCCAGAAAGGCGGCAGCGCAGTTGCTGAATTCGCTTTGCGCAATTGCGGAGACGGCAACGGTCAGGAAGAAGATCACTAAAACATTCGCTTTTTTCATAATTACATTTTGAGATGTGAATGGAATGCCGCAAAGCTATGGGCTTCTTTTCCCCTTGCGGTTAAAGGGGTGTAAAACAGTGTAAACGAAATGTAAAAGCTGCCGGCAGCTGGATAAAAGGCCTTAATTTTGGGCCATGCGCTATACATTATCCCAACATCTGACGTTCGTGGTCGCCTGCCTGGTCTTGGGCCTGTTCCTGGTCCAGCAGATCCGGTTCAAACCGGCCGTTAACCAAGCCACCACGGATACCTATGCCGACAAGGTCAACCTCGCACTTCGGCTGACGGCCAACCTGCTGCTCAGGCAAGAAGGGGATTCCACCTCGGCCATTCCTCCTGTCAAAATTTTGGCATCCAACGTTTTCCTGTTGAAACTGAACCGTAATTTCGACTACGACAGCTTGCCTTATTTTCTGGATCGCGCCTTGTTCAAACACGGGATCAACGGGGCTTACGACGTTGCCGTTTTGGATTGCGAAACCCAGGAACTGATGCTTGGTTATACCGCGGATACCCGGAACAGGGAAGATTGGGAGCCTTGCGGCGGGCGGTTGCGCGAAGGCAAGTGCTTCGACCTCAAATTCACCGCCCCCTTGCCCGTTACAACCCATACGGCTGGTATTTGGCGATGGGGTATTCCATTGGCGGTTGTGGCATTATTGGGCGGATATATCGCTCTTTATCTGACAGGTTTTTTCAGGCCGAAGCCGGATCAGCCCGTCCATTTCGAGGGCATTCCCCTCAACGGCCATTCCCGAAACGGAAAGGGGCTTCATCGCCTGGGCCGATTCACCTTTGATCCGGATAATCAACTGTTGATGCTGGGGGCCGGACGCCAGGAACTGACCTACAGGGAAAGTAAATTGTTGCGCTATCTGTGCCTCCATTCCAACCAATTGCTCGAAAGGGACCAGATCCTGAAAGATGTCTGGGAAGATGAAGGGGTCTTGGTCGGGCGCAGCCTGGATGTTTTTATCTCCCGTTTGCGAAAGAAGCTGAACGGCGATGAGTCGGTCCGGATCACGAGCGTCCATGGGGTGGGCTACAAACTTGAAATTCCTGCTGTAAATGCATTTTCGGGGCTGAATTAAAGGCGCCCGTCCCTGGCGCCAGGTCTGCTAAATACCGGATAATTGGAATACTTCTTATATTTACCCCCTGCCTCCTTTGGACAAACAGAAATCCATTTCAACATGACCAACGCCAACTTTAAATCCTTCATCGGCCGGCTGATCCTTGCGGCTGCCGTATTGCTTTCAACCGTTTCAAATGCCCAGATCCCGATATCGTCCGGCGATCCCAACCAAGCCCTGATGAATGAACCGGTGGATATTTCAGGCGATTTCCGCAATTTTTCCAACACCTATTATCTGGCCGACAGCCTTGGGAAGTTCGACCCGGCCACCGGCAAAGGAGAAATCGTCTATCGGCGGTATGAGTATACGACCCGAATGGCGTTCGACAATATCCTGGGCGGCCTGCAAAGCGTGCCCGCCAACGAATTTCCGGGCATCGAATACGCCGGCGCTCCATCCCTGCCTTTTTCCGTCGAATTCGTTTCCCCCAGAACCATCCGGATCAGGGCCCGCACAGGTACGGAAGTCGGCCCCGACCAACCCTCGCTGATGCTGGCCAATGGCACGGCGCCGCAGGATAAATCTTCCTGGAAATACAGCAAAACGGCGGACGGTCACCGGTATACCGGTCCGTTCGGGTCGGTCACCATCACGCAGAACCCCTGGCATATCGAGATCCGCGATGCAGCCGGGAAACTGCTCACCAGTACCAATCACAACCGGGACAATGCCGGCAAGACCTTTACGCCGGTATTGCCGTTTTCCTTTGTCCGGCGGGCGGCCGATTATTCCAGGAGCATTTCGGCGGCCTGGTCGCTTTCGCCCGACGAAAAGATCTTCGGATGCGGTGAATCGTTCACCAATTTCAACAAGCGCGGCAGCAAAGTGGTCCTGTGGACGGACGACTCCAACGGGGTGATGAACGAGACCATGTACAAGCCCATCCCGTTCTTCATGAGCAGCCGGGGGTACGGCATGTTCATGCATACTTCCTCACCCATCACCTGCGACTTCGGCAAATACATCGCCAGCGTGATGTCGCTCATGATCGGCGACGAAGCGTTGGACCTGTTCGTATTTCTGGGCGATCCCAAGGATATCCTGGACGAATATACCAACCTGACCGGGAAATCGCCGATGCCGCCGCTGTGGTCCTTCGGCTTCTGGATGAGCCGGATCACTTATTTCTCCGAAACGGACGGCCGAAAGGTAGCTGCGGATCTTCGCCGGTACAAGATCCCCGCCGACGTCATCCACTTCGATACCGGCTGGTTTGAAACGGACTGGCGGTGCGATTACGAATTCGCGGCCTCCCGGTTTGACGATCCGGCCAAAATGATCAGCGACCTGAAGGATCAGGGCTTTCATATCAGCCTGTGGCAGTTGCCGTATTTCGTACCCAAAAACCGGCTGTTCCCCGAAATCCTGGAGAAGAAATTGTACGTCCGCAACAACAAGGGCAACCTGCCCTATGAAGACGCCGTCCTGGATTTTTCAAATCCGGCCACCCTGGATTGGTACAGGGAAAAGATCGGCAATTTGCTGAAGCTCGGCGTAGGCGCCATCAAAGTGGATTTCGGCGAAGCGGCGCCGGCCAACGGGCTTTTCGCTTCCGGCAGAACGGGCTTTTACGAGCACAACCTTTACCCGCTGCGCTACAACAAGGTGGTATCCGACCTGACCCAGGAGATCCACGGCGAGCGCATCATCTGGGCCCGGAGCGCCTGGGCGGGCAGTCAGCGGTATCCGCTGCATTGGGGCGGCGACGCGGCCAATACGGACAACGCTATGGCGGCCAGCCTGCGCGGCGGGTTGTCCTTTGGTTTGTCCGGCTTCTCGTTCTGGAGTCATGACATCGGCGGGTTTGTCCAGAAAACGCCGGAATCGCTTTATCGGCGTTGGGCGCCGTTCGGGTTGCTGCTGTCGCATAGCCGGGCGCACGGAGCCCCGCCGAAGGAGCCGTGGGAATACAGCCCCGAATTCCTGGAATTGTTCCGGGAGGCGGACAACCTGCGGTACCGGCTGATGCCGTATATCTATGCCCAGGCCAAGGATTGCAGCGAACGCGGGTTGCCGATGGTCCGGGCGCTGTTTGTCGAATACCCGAAAGATCCGGGGTCATGGCTGGTCGACAACGAATACCTGCTGGGGGCGGATCTGCTGGTAGCGCCCCTGTTTGAGGAGGCAGAAAGCCGCCAGGTCTATCTGCCGCCGGGGCAATGGATCGACTATCAAAGCCATTTGACCTATACAGGGGGTTGGCACGAGATCCGGGCCGGTAAGATCCCGATCGTGCTGCTCGTGCGCAGCGGCGCCGTTATACCCCATATCCAACTGGCGCAAACGACCAAGGACATGGACTGGAGCCGGCTGGAGCTGATGGTTTTCGGCAATGCGGACAAGGCTTCGGGGTTGGTGTATCTGCCTGGCGGGGATAAAGTCCAGGCTGTGTCGGTAGTGAAGCGGAAGGGAAAGTACCAGGTGGAAGGAGATCCATTTAGGGGGAAGGTGCGGTTGGAGGTGAAGGGAGCGGAATAATTTTAAAAAAATAGTGTTCAATTTTTTGTTTTTGAATTTTATTGTTTATATTTGCATTGTGGTTCAATATTAAAAAAGTCATACCCACCAGGGTATACTATTCATTAATTGATACGCGTATTAAAGACTGGAAATAAGGTTCCTGACCGGGCCTTGTACGCATACCCGTGAGTGGTGGTGGAAGGGTGGGCATTTTTATCCCCACCCGTAATAACCAATAGAAGTAATATAATAGTAAAGAAAAGCCGGGCCGCCGGCCGCCGATCCGAAACCAGGGATCTGCCGGGCCGGCATATCTGTCGCCAGCCTTATGGTGCACTCCTGGACAAAATGAGCAGCGCAGGCGAAGGCTTTACCACCCACACTACTGGACAAAATGAGCAGAGTGGGGAGACTTAGAGCGGGAGAGAGCGGGAGAAGGCATTGCTTTTCACCCGCTCTCTCCCGCTCATCCGCTGAAGCCTCAAGCGAAAGCGGACTCTCCCCGTCTTTGCCCCTTTTGCAAAAATGTCCCGTAGTATGTTTACCACCTCACCCAACCCCCTCCGGAAAACCCACCCCATACCGCTCCCCTACCCTCCTCAACGCCGGCTCAATGGTCGGGTACAGCTGCACGCCGTTCTTGTGCTGTTCGTCCCGCATCCTCAGCGCCCGGTAGCCGGGTAACCGCACCGGTTCACCGCCCGGTTTCAGACCGGATGCCAGGCTCTTTTCCACCAAAAAATCCATCTGCCGTTTCAACGCCGCTTTGCCGCCAAAGGCCTCCGGGTTGATCACCTGCAAAAAAACGGAGGCCCCCCATTTTTCCGGTTGATCCGCTCGTCCGTAACCCGCCAGACCACTCGTCAGCACTTCAACCAACAAACCCAGTGCAAACCCCTTATACCCCGCATCCAGGCCGCCGAGCGGGAGGATCGTTGCCGGCGGATCGGCGAACATGGCGGAAGGCTCAGCGGTCAGTTTACCGGTTTTATCCATCAACCAGGGATGGGGCAATTGACCACCTTCTTTCCGGGTTCGAGCCACCAAACCGTTGGCGGTCGTGGAGGCGCTGATGTCGATGATGATCGGTTCTTTTCCCGTTGGAATGCCGGCTGCAACCGGGTTCGGACTGTAAACGCCATCTACCCCGCCAAAGGGGGCTACGGTGGCGTTGCGGGGGTCGGAACAGGAGAGCAGCATCAACAGCCCCCTTTTGGTTGCCCGCTCCGGATAGGCGGCCAGACAACCGATGTGGTGGCTGCACCGGATGGCGGCCGTTACCGCCGGATATTTTTCGATGCGGTCCAGCGCCTGATCAATGGCTTTGTGCACAAGCCATGGCCCCGGCAGGTAGCGCCCGTCCCAGGTGAATGCCGCACCGCTGTCGTTCAATAGGTCCGGATCTCCTGATTTTTCCATTTCGCCTTTCTCCAGGGAGGTCAGATAGGCCGGCAACAATTCCAGTCCATGGGTAGCATGTCCCATCAGGTCGGCTTCTACCAGGGTTTCGGCCACAACCAGGGCTCGGTCAATCGGCAAACCGGCCCTGACCAGTAGGGTTGAGGCAAAATCGATCAGTGCATCGGCGTCATATCTGGGTATTGCATGCATATTCCAGGTGTTTTGGCAAAAATAAGATTCCATCCGGTTTAATCCCGGACAGCCCATCATTTCATCAGGGTGACCGCCATCAACCCGATCACCACGTCGTTGGCCAGGGCGCGCAGGGTCATCGATTGCAGCGCTTTCTCGGGGTCCAGTCGCAGGTCGAGCACAATGGCTGCGCCGCCGTCGATGCCGAATTCCGAAAAGCCTTTAATCGGAGTATACTCCTTGAACTCCCGGGTGATCAGCCCTGTTTTAAGGGCGATCCGCGGGGGCCGCGGCTTTTCCAGGCGGAACGCGTAACCGTCGACATAATAATCCTGCTCGATCGGCGCCCAGGTTTCCGGATTGCGCAAGGTCAGGGTATCGCCCGTCCCGTCCTGGTATGTCACCACAATTTCGCCGTTGTCAAACCGGCTTTGCATCGGGTTGGTGGTGCCCGCCATCAGGAAATAGGCGTGCCGGGCAGATCCTGAAAGGGGAATGACGGCTGTTGCGGGAAAATTATCCCACTGCGTTACAAACAGCACGTCTTTTTGGCCGGGTTGCCCGGAAACGGCAAACGGAACGCCTTGGGGCAACCCGATCCGGTTGTCTTCACCCGCTAAGGCCTTCAGCCCCGAATCATCGATCTCCGGCTGAATGAAAGGGTAAGCCCAATTGCCGATTCCCTGCAGCGGGAGTTGGAGGGTCGGCGATGCCGGACGCGGGCTCCGGTATTCGTTTTTGAAAATATTCGTCAGCCGGTCATTGAAATACGGGGTCAAATCCGGGAAAACCCATTGAGCGCCCGGATCCGCCTGAGCGTCCCAATCGGTCAATGTCAAGGGCCGGACCCCGGTTCCTCCGGAAAATTGAGCAGTATTGGCGCCGGGTTCCAACACCGACTCCGGGATATGGATCACAGATGAATAAGCGACCGGTTTCAGGTCCAGATGCTGCGCAAAACCGCTTGCGCCCTTGTTCACGACCCATTCTCCGCTGATCGCACCGGCGGTATTGTTTTTGAATCGCACCGAAAGGCCGCCCCCCGGTTTTCGTTCAATTATTTCCCAATCCACCGGCGGCTTGACCTCCAAACAAATGGGCGCCCACCATTGCATTCCGCCTTGTTCCATCCGGACAAAAACCGTCGGGTTCCCCGGTTTTCCCTTTACCTTTGCCGTCAGTTTACGGCTTCGCAGATCCGGTTGATCCAAAACCGCCTGCGGGTCGAACAATTCCAGGAATTCCGCCTTTTGAGCCGTCCATTCAACGGCATCCCCGTGCGCAACCGCCTGCCGGTACATCGGCGTTTCCGGCTCATCGCCCGACCAGGTGACGGCCACCTCATAACCCGGCGCAAATCCTGTTTCAATGACCACAACAGGGCTGCCGACGGCATTCCGCTGCAACGTCCACCCGGCGGTTTGTCCGTTCACAATGACCTTATCAATATTGCATTTTCTGGCTTTCAATACAAGCCTCAACCGGACCGGCGCCGGCAATTGCGGCACAATATTGTAATAATCCGCCGATTCGCTTTGGTTGTAAAATACAGCCAGATCCGGCGTTGCCAATGAGGCGAACGCCCATTCGGCAGGCCAGCCGGGTTGAACGGTCAGCACGCTGTCAAGCGCATCGGGTTGGGCCCCGAACAACCCTTCCACCAGGGTCCGGGACGCCATGCCGACAGGGTCTGCGAAATCCCGGTATAACTCGCCGCGGATGGCGTCGTAAAAGGGCAACTGCCCGAACCCGCCCGGGCTCGAACTCAGGTACATGCTTTCCAACAAAGCGCTTTTCCAAAGCCGGAAGGCCTCTTCCGGTCGGCCGCCCTGCCAATAAGCCAGGCTTGCGTGGAGGTTTTCGGCCAGGGCCACATTGTTGACCGACCAGGTATAGGGCATCCAGCCGGAAGTCGACAATAAATGGTAGTCCCCGCCGGGAAGCCCGTTTGCTTTCACCGGGATATGCGGGATCTCCGTGTCGATATAGCGCAGCGACTGGTATGCCTGAAAGGGGTCGGCCACTTCCGAATCCAATGTGTGGTAAATCGTCCAGATCGCCGGTGCGTCGTGTACTTTTTTCAAGCCGGACAGGTCCCGGTATTCGCCGTACCAACCCTTTTCCGGCAGCCACAAATCGGCATTCAACGCCAAAAAGATCCGGTCAGCTTCTGCCTGGAAGGGCGCGGGATCCTCTCCGATCATTTCTGCCAGCCTGGCCACCATATTGAAAGCCCAATAATTGTAGGCTGAGGAATGGGCCACGCCGCCGCCGCTGTACTGCACCCCATCGCTGGCCCATATGCAGCAATATGCGTCAAACAGGCCGTCTCCGTCCGCGTCGAAACATCGCTTTTCCCAATCCAGGTGACGCATCAGCAAAGGCCACATGTCGCGGACAAAACCCAGGTCGCCGGTCCACAGGCAATGCCGCAGTAACTGGTCGACGAACACCAGGTTCATGTCGTAATGGTGGGGCTTGTTCAACTTGCCCGGATTCCGGCTGATGTAGCCGCTGGAAAACAGAGCGTTTCCCTCCACTTCACGCTGACGGGCCAGATTGCGTTCGGTGTCGGGGTCGTTTGGGCCGGAAGGCGGTTCGGTGTACTGGGCCTGTGCATAGGCGTTAAAATGCCGTTCCGCCCGGTCGTGCCACCCCAGCCAATCGCCGGCAAAGGCGCCGCGCCATCCGGGAAGCCGCATCCGCCAGGCAACGGCGCCGTGCAAAAAGCTGGGATCTTCCCAGATTGCATCCGCCGCCACGGCCAGCGCGCCGCCCATCGCATTGATATACGGGTCAGGGGTATTGACGACAATCCGACCGGCCAATAAAGACCTGGTTCGTTCGGCCTGTTCAAAAAGACCCGGCAATTCCTCGTACCGGAATGCAGGCTTGGAAAGCGGATTATGGAGCGAAAAATAGCATGTTGATCCGGATTGGAGGTCCGTTGTTCCGCCCAGCGCCGGTGCTTCTTCATTTTCCGATAAATAAAAACCCACCGGATCATCCTGCATGGAAGCGCTGCAGGTTTTCAAGAATGAGCCGGGCGGCATCAACCCGGAAATGCTTCTTTTGGTACGCTCCTCATCCTCAGGTTTAGGGATATAATCATTGCGATATCTGAGCGCTTCAGGCAAGGAGCCTGCTCCGTAATAAAGGGTAAAGGCATTGCTGTCAACGGCGTAGAAATTGTCCCGGCAATTCTCTTGTTTCAGGTAAAAAACGGATTCCGGGTCGGCGCCGATATCTCCGTCCCGGCTGAATTTTTTACCCGTAGCGCCCCCGAATGCCCAGATGAGCCGGACGCCTTTCAGGTCACCTTCTACCGTAATTTTCAACAACATCCCTTCCGCGTCATCCATGGCCAGCAGGGTCAATTTCAATTTGCCGTCACCCAAAAGGCTGTCCCGGATTTCATACATCAGGCTCCCGGGTCGGTAACGGGTAACAACGGAATCGGCCGCCGTGAGCCATTTGGATTTGCCGGCGACCGCGATGCCGAATTTGAGATTACCGCCCATCCCGGGCATGTACAAGGCAAACTCCGGCAGGTCGCCGCCTTCAACCCGGAATCCGGTATGGGTACCGTAAAGGGCGCGATTGAAACGCTTTTGGCCGTTGGCGATCACAAAATCGCGACCGTCGGGCTGATACCGTACCGACCGCTCTATGCCGTGCCAATACTGATCCGATTGGCTGAATCCGGGCGGTTGAAATGCGCATAAAAATCCGGTAATCAAGAGCGCGTAAACATATTTATATGCCCTCATCGGCCTTCCGTTATGGCTACAGGCGTCAAGGTCACCGGTCCGATAAGGCCTGATGGCAGCGGCGCCCATTCCGAGGCGTCAAAAAGGCCGTTTTTCCGGTTTTCGGGCAGCCGGGCCGGGAAATTGACATTGTAGAATTTCTTCCAGAATACGCCTCGTTTGTCCAGGTCGGCAATGCGATTGGCCATCAGGTTGGTTACCCGTACTTCGAGCGTGTTTTGTTCTTTCAGCAAGTCTTTATCCAGGACCATTGAATAAACAGGCCCGATCAGCGCGCCGGCCTTTTGCCCGTTCACCCACACCGTCGCACTGACTTCAACCTGCCCCAGGTCAAGCCGCCATCCGGTAGCCGACGCCGGCAAATTGGGCAGTTGAGTGGAATAAGCGACCGTACCTGAGAAGATTTTGAAGGCTTCTCCATCCAGTTCCGTCCAGGATTGGAGGCGGTTCAGGTCCGTTTCGGCGGGCAATTCCGGTCCGCCCGCCAGGAAACGCATATGCCAGGGTCCGGCCAATTCAAGCGGCTGCCCTGCCGACTCATAATAAGGGAAGGATTTAGCTGAGATTTTTCCATCAAATGTCTGAACAATAATGGATTGCGCTGTATCGAGCTGCAAAAAGACCTCCAGTTTCCCATCACCGGAAATCCGGGTCCGGGCCAAACCGCTTTGACCGGTAGCCGGATCAAACAGCAGGGCAGCCTCCCCGCCAACGGCCAACGGCGTCCATCCGTTCACCCTTTGTACCCCCTTGTTCAGGATGAAATAATGTCGCCCGCGCTCATGGGACCGGCGTGTAAAATGCAACCCCGCATCCGTCATATTCTCCCGGTCTACCCCGGCCTTGGTCAGCAATTCCTCCAGGCCGGAGCCGAGCAGGACCGCGCCCTCGCCGATCTTTGCCGCCCGGACGCCGGTCAGTTCCGTTTCTGAAAAGCTGATCCGGGCTTTCAAATCATCGAACTGCTTTTGCCTGTTCTCCCAATCCTTCCATCCGGCTACATGCACCGGCAGCCGGTTTTGAAAGATCACCGTTGCCCCGCCTTCGGCCAGGTTCACCAGTTTTTCAAAAGTGGTCAGCGGCATATAATCGCATTCCGGCACAATGATCGTTTTGTAGGATAGGCCGCCGGTCAGCAACGCCTGTTCACTGCCGGCCAGTTCCCATGTCTGACGGTCAGAAATATAGTCGAACCCGTACCCCCCGGCCTGCAATTCGGCGCCGGCGGCTTTGAATGCCGAACTGTCAAATCCGGGTCCTCTCAGCTCAAAGTGCTCGATCAGGTATCGTCCGCGGTCGGCAAACCGGTCATAGGCCGGGAAATAGAGCAATACGTCGTTATCGGGTTGTCCCATTTGCAGGAAGGATTGCACCCGCGCCGCATACCCGTTCAGGGCATCAAAATCCGTCCAAAGGGGATTTCTCGGATTCAGGTGGACCGCCGCATAAAAGAGCCGGCCGGGCCAGGCATCCTCATGCGGACTGTAGGCGGTGCCGTGGTACAGCACATGATTGACCCCGCCCAGGAAATAATTCTCCAGATTGGCCTTTACATCGGCCAGGGAGGACAGGAAATGCTCGTTCAGCCAGGTAGCCGATTCGGAGGAAGCCAGGTGTTTACCCGTCACATGGGCGGCAGAGGAAGCGAATTTTATCCCCAGCAGGTCGGTTCCCTCTGTCTCAGGGATATCGCTGGCGGCGTACAGGTCCAGGATGTTCCCGGGTGAGCCGTGCGCCTGATTCCTGACGATGGCGCCCTTCCCGTGAGCCCATTCCTTCCATCCGTCCGTGAATTTTTCCAAAATGAGGTCGGAAAGCGTTTCCCGGTAATCGCTGAGGATGCGTGCATCCCATTGCAGGGAGTCCGGTGAAAACAAGGCGGGCAAGTGTTGACGCAAATCATACCCTCTTCGCGACTCGAATGCCGCTAAAAATTCCGGTGTCCAGTCGGCATTGCCCAGCGCGTCATCCACCTCGTAGGAATCGTTGAAAAAACTGCGCAGATAACTGATATCCCGCCCCGCAAAGGCGCTGTCGAACCTGGACAAATAATGCTGGATCGCCTGACCGGAAAAATGGTCGATGGTGTTGCCTTCGCCGCCGGGTGCAGCCCGTTCCACCATTTTGCCGTGCCAGCCCTGAAACAACGCGTAAAGGGTCCAGTCGCCGTCCGGAGCCTTCCAATCGAGTTTGCCGTTTTTGTCCACTTTATCCGTCAGGTCAACGGCCGTTCCCTCATGGGAAAAGGCCATCAGCGAAATCAGGGGCAGTCTTTTCTCAAATTTCACCTGATCCAACGCCAATCCCTGCAAATCCTTATTGGCGGCAACCGGCTCCGCGAGGTCTTTGATCGACACCCGGTGTTCCCGGTTGATCTCCACCGGATTTTTAACGGACCCCGTCAGTTTTTCTCCTTCGTTTCGGTAAATGCCGAATAGTTGGTACAATTGGTTGCGCACCGCCCGGACATATGGCTTCTGGATATATACGACCGGCTCCTTCAACGATTCTCCGGCCGCAAGGGAGTAGGTTTGGCAAACCAGGTTTTTGGGCGCGTTGTCTTCCCCGATCCAGGGCCCGCCGAACGGCCAGCCCGTTCCGGTAGCCATATCCATGCCCAACCCGAGTCGCTCGGCTTCCTTCAGGGCAAATTCAAAACGATCCATCCATTCCGGCGACAGGTAATCCAAAAAATGATCTTCATCGCCGATCACCCCAAAAATCGGGGTCAGCTCCAACCCGCCCAGGCCGGCCGCCTTATAGGCTTCCATTTCCAACCGGAGATTGGCGGTATCCACACTGCTGCCGTGCCACCACCACCGCGCCCACGGCCTGGTTTCATTGGATATTTCCGGCCACTCCGGCGTAATTTCCTGCCTTGAGGTGCAGGCCCCACCCCATACAACGATCGCAAGGATCAACAGATTAAAAATCCGGTTATATTTCATCTATTCGGTTTTTCTCCCTCTCACCCTCTCTCATCCGCCATAGCCTCTGGCGAAGGCGGGCTCACCTCTCACCCTCTCACCCTCTCACCCTCTCTCTCACTCTCCCTCTCACCCTCTATCAAGGCATCCGCTTCAACCCCTCCCACCGTACATTCCACGTCCCGTCGTCCGGAAACCCGGGATTCGGCCGGTCCGGTCCGTTGTCCCATCCTGCAGCCATCATGGCCACTGCGGTCAGCAGTCCGCCGTTGCCGGGCAGGTAGATCCGCAGGCGCTGATCCTGGTAATTGTGTCCGTTCTTGAGGTAGGTATTTTTCTGCACATCCATGAACAGCGCATCCAATGCTTTTTCGGGTTGCCCGAGCCGGGCCGCCGTCATGGCCAGCATGGGATAATCCCAGCCCCAGGTCGTCTGCCAGTTCCATTTCCGCATGATCTCGTTAAAGGTATTGGCCATTATGGCCGGATCCACCATCGATGTGGCGGGCAGCATGCCGTAGGCGCCGGTCACCACGGGGTGATCACGCCGGAAATCATCATTGACATACGCATCCGGGCAATTGGCGTCGGGCAGGTAAAGCCCATCCCGTACGGCCAAAGGGGTGAGGTTATCGATCACTTCCTGCCACCCGGCATCCGGTTCAAGCCCCAGCCGTTTGCGCCATTCCTGGGCCGTACGCAAGGCATAATGCCAATACACCAGCTCAAACGGCGGATCCTGGGTTTGTTCAGCCGGAAAAATTTCCTGGGCCGGGATCAATGGGGCCGCCAGGTGGTATTTTCCATCCTTACCCTTACAGGCATAGGACGCCATGAAATTTGCGGTTTCAAATACCACGTCCTTATACAGCTCCAGGGTGGCCTCATCCGGGTTTTGCCGGTACATCAACTCCGCGAAATAAATGGGATGCGGTTGTTGCCAGGCCAGAAAAACGCCTACACTCGACGGACTTTCCCGTCCTTGCGGATCGGTCATCTTGGGCCATCTCACCCCCTCATAGCCTTGCCATTCTGCCGTTTTACGGGCGTTTTCCATTATTCCGGGATACCATTTGAGGCTGTTTTCGAGAAGGTCAGGCCGCCCCCACAACGGAAAATGAACGCCGTGCCACCAATGCATTTCCAGGTGGAATTTGCCGTACCAGCTGTTGAACGTCAGTCCGGTCTCCTGCGGCGGCAGATTGCCCGAGCACTGGACCTTGGTCAGGTACTCCGACAGGATCACGCGCCGCTCCAGTTCAAACGCCCGGGGATCCGTGCAGGCTGAAAAATCGACGGCGCCGCCCGATTGCCAAAAGGCAGGCCATTGTTGCTCATTGTTCTTTTGGGTTTCTTCAAACACAGGAAATTCGAAATTGATCTGCTTTGCATTGAACAGGACCGATAGTTCCAGCTCTTTTTGATCACTTCCGGGAACAAATTCGAAGACATGGTCCTTCGTCCGGTTCAGGACGCCCTCCGACCATTTTATCCCGACCAGATAGTGAGTGGAATCCAGGGTTCTCTGGATCATAGCCGAATAGTCAAACGGTTGGGATAACAAGGTTTCATGCTTTTCCGGATGATCCCAATCATACCCGGGGCAGACATGGCAATCCTTTCCGTAAGGGAACCGAAACCTGACCTTCAATCTGCCCGCTTCAATCAGCGGCGATTCCACCCGCACGGCAATCACATCCTGGTCCTGATGGCAATACAATTCCACCGTAACAGGCTGCCCTTCCACTTCGTACCGGCTTTCGAGCTTGCCGGTCCAAAGGTCCAGTTCCTGCCGGATGTTTTTCAGGTCCTGAATACCGGCTTCCGTACCGTCGCTTTTGGTGAAAACCAGCCCGATCAACCCCAGGTGGAGCCGGTGGGGGTTGCTGCGCAGCCAGTTGGTCGCTTCTCCGGCGCGGCCCTCCTTGTGCTGCGGCGCGTAAGGGACTTCCCGGCCGTCGCAGGCAGCAAAGGTCCTGGCCGCATCCTGCAGGGTATAGTCGCCGGCATTCGGGAAACTATGCCAGCCCCAGTTGGATTCGGTGCCCAGGGAAACGCCGTTCTCGTAGTAGTCCGGAAAGCTTTGCAGGCCCGAAACATCCGCCGTGAAGGCGAAATTCCCGTTGCCGACCGTCAGGGATTCCAGGGAGTCGATCCCGGTATTGACCACGTTGTGCCGGCTGACCAGCGCATGGCGGTCAATCGGTCCGCCGGTTGCCGGTTTTTCGCCGGCCGAGCAATGGATATTGGCAAAGATCGAGCCGGCCAATACGGCGATGATCAGGTTCCGAAAGGTCATTTTACCAGGTTAATTTCAACAGCGAAACCGAATGCCGGGGCATTTCCGCCCGGATGGAAGTTTTTCCGTCTTCGGTGGTTATCCAGACCGGCGCTTCCAGCTGAGCCAGCTTGCCTGCGGCTTCCAGGGCCTTAACCTCCCGGGAAGCGGGATGTTTGGGCGACCCCATTTTTTGCCAGGCGCTGTAGGCATTGCTGTGTTGTTCGTCGATCCGGTAATGTTGCAATAAGGCTTTTCCCGCAGGGATCCCTTCCAATCGGATGTCCACTTTCCGGTTGGGCGACGGGAGGTCGTCGTCATGGTAGTTCCAGACCAGCAAGGCCGCCGAATGGTCATCCTTTACCGCCAGAATGCCGATATCCGGCTGCGCTCCCCGGACGCTTGAGTCGCGGATGGTCTGATAATCGTACGCCCAGTCTCCCACGACGTCAACCCGGCTGCCGCTCATCATCCCGAACATCCGGAAGACATTGAGCACGGGTTTGTCTACCCCGTTGGTGGCCAGGTCCCGGAACCCGTCGAACCAGCGCTGGTCTTCGAATTCAAAAGCCCAGGTCACCGCCCCTTTGAAATGGACCCCGAAATGATCCGCCAGGTCGATCTTGCGCGCAAAAGCGGCCGCCGTGTACGATGGGTACAGGGTTCCGTTCCGGTAATCATTGTTGGGATACACACTGGCCGGACAAGCGGCGCAGCCCTCCGGGTCGGACTCGCCGATGATGATGGGCAACCGCCTGAATTCCGGGTACGATCCCACGATCTCAAACCCGCCCGAAATATCCCTGAGCTGGGCGCCGAGGTTCATCCGGATATGGTCGGACGCCCATCGCGGGGCGCCTTTGGCATGGAAACCGATATAATCCAGGGGGGCGCCGGTTTTTCCGGTAGCTGCATTTTCTCCATGCAGACAATGATCGAGAAAGGCGCGCAGGAAAGCAGCCGAAACATCCCATGACGGGCCGGTTACATGCGGGCCCCCGATCCGGGCTGTAGGCAAAGCGCGTTTGACGGCATCGGATGTAAAATCGTACAATTTGATATACTCCTCCGTAGTCCCTTTCCAGTAGCCGATATTGGGCTCGTTCCAGAGTTCCCAATACCAGGTTTCTACCTCAGTTTGTCCGTACCGTTCAACAGAATGCCGGACCCACCGATAGACCAGTTCCGCCCATTTGCCGTAATCTTTCGGCGGGTAGGCCCACCCGGTGTAAATATCGTTATAGGGGTCGCCGGGTTTCCAGTGATGGCGATAGGGTTCCGGTTGCGAAGACAAGGCTTCGGGCATAAAGCCGATCTCCATCAGGGGTTTCAGTCCACGAGACACATAAGTGTCCACAATGCTGTCCAGCAACGTCCAGGTGTAAACCGGTTTGCCTGCGGCGTCTTCTGTATACACATTGGTCGACCCCCATTTCAGGGCGGCCCGTCCGTCCCCTGAATTCAGCAGGCTATGCGTGCGGATATAAACCGGCGCCGGGCTCAACTCAGCCAGTTCAGACAACAATTTTCGGCCGTCTTTCATATAGGTATAATTCGGCTCATCGTATCCGAACCACGCCCAAACCGGGTCGAACGGGCCTTTTTTCTTGTTCAGATCTACTGTAAACCGGACAGGTTTCTCCGGCAGGACCTCCTGTCCGTTCTGTAAAATAAAATGGGGGGTGATCATGCGCCTTGCCGCTTCCGGGTCGATATACCGTTGCAGGTCGTTCAACCCGATCACCGTAAAATTTTGGTCCTTCAGGTATTCCATATAGGTTTCAAACAGGGCCGGCGGAGTGGTGACCCAATCATGCGCCAGATCGGGAACGCCGTGAATGGTAAGGACAACAATCTTGCCGTCGCGGGCCTCCTTCAGGGCGCCCAGGATCTGATCCTTGTTGTCGCCGGTAGTGCTGTAGCTGGGAATCAGATACGGGTGGTCCTTCAAAGGGTCATAAGGGCGACTGCCGCCGATCCTGGCAAATTGATAGCCCTTGTTCCTCAGGGTCGTATCCACACCCGGCCGGACGGCATAAGCCGGGTAGGCGAAGGTGACGGGCCGCGGAATGCCATTGGCGGCACACCGGTCCTCGATCGTTTCCAGCTCCCGGGTAAAATCCGCGTCATCGACCTCATCCACATGCGTATGCCGACCGGTATGATTGGCCACTTCAAACCCCATTTCGCTGAGTTGCCGGATCTGCGCCCAGGACATATACTTGGTTTTATCCTCAAAATCGGGCGGGAATTCGCAGACAAAGAAAGTAGCGCCGAATCCGTACTTTTTTAACAGCGGCGCAACGTAATTGGCGTGGGTAACCGCCCCGTCATCAAAGGTCAGGACCACCAGCCGGTCGGGGATCGGCTGCCGGAGGATCTGGGCCGGAAGCCGGACGGCAACCCCGAGAAATACCAATATAACGACTAGAACATGCCATTGCCGACGCCAAAATTGGCCCGCCTCATCCGTTGATGTCCAACTGCATTCCAAGGCAAAAACGGATTCGGCGGGCTGAGGAGAAAGCGATGTACTCATTCTTTCAACGGCTCTTTCCCGCCGCCGGCGTGCAGTTTCGTTTTGCCGATTCCCCGGCCGGCTGCTGTTTGTAGCAGGAAAAAGCATGGTTGTTGTTGTTTTTAAGCTGATTGTCAGCGCTTGCCGTGTGTCGGTCCTTCCCAACGGTCGGTCCTGAACGGAGCAGCCGGCAAACAGGTATCATTGCTGAGGTTCGGGTTTTCCGGGTTATTGTTGAAGGCGTACCGGACCGCTTCCGGATTCGGCACTTCATCCGAGCGAACGATAACTTTGTTCTTCCCCTTGATCCGGGCCTCGGCCCAATACCATTTCCGGTCGGCGCCGGCAACAGCGAATTCCTTCAATTCATCTCCTTTGCAAATTTTCAACCCTTTGCCTACCTCATCGAAAGCCAGGATCATCTTCTTACCGGCTTTTCTGGCCGATTTGAAGACCGGGCCGGATTTTGTCAGACCGGCTTTGTAGACGTCGGCCATGGCCCAAAGATAGCAGCGATGCCCCACATCCAACTTATTGGTAGGATGGATATCAGCGGCTTCTCCGACGTCGATGGTGACGATCAATCCCGTTTGCGGGGTATTCAAAAAGGTCATCCGTTGGGCATCGCGGACATGGCTCCAGGCCTCATCCTGCGGTTGGGCGGATACGGCTCTGAAATTCGGCAACTGGATGATGCCGAAAGGAAAATCGCCTCGCCCCCATCGCTCGCGCCACGAACGGATCATCACCGGCAACAGGAGCTCATATTGTTCGGCCCTTTCTTCATTCGATTCGCCCTGGTACCAAAGCGCCCCCCGGATGGCAAACGGGATGAGCGGCCCGATCATATTGTTGTAAATGGAAGCCGCTATGCGGTAATCCCGCAAGGCATCCGGTACGCGGGGTTGCCTGGGGGCCTGTGTTCCGTCGGCCCTGGCCTTCTCAGCCGCAGAGCGCCATTCGGCCATGTCGCTGTCAAATCTGGCCTGGACGGCGGACCTTTCCGCTGCCCAGATCTTTTCCCGCTCAATACAGGGTTTCAGGTCTTCGGACGCGGCCAGATATTCAACGGGGGTCCATGCTTCGGCCTGGGAACCGCCGTAAGATGCATTGACGAGGCCGATGGGAATGCCCAGCTTCTTATACAATTCCAGTCCGAAAAAATACCCTATACCCGTAAATTCAGGGACCGATTCCGGGCTGCAGGCCTGCCATTCCCCGATGGGGCCCGGTTTGCGTTTGAAACTCCTTTCCCGGCTGACATTAAATAACCTGATCTCCGGGTAATCGGCGGCCTCGATGGCTTGCCGCCCGCCGTCGGATTCCAGCAAGCGCCATTGCATATTGGATTGCCCTGTACAAAGCCAGACTTCTCCGATCAGTATGCCGGTCAGCTGGATTTGATTTTGCCCCGTGATCGTCATATCAGCCGGCTGTGCGCTGGCTTCCATCGGATCAAGGACGACCTTCCAGTCGCCGTTCTCATCTGCGGTCGCGGAAAGCATCATCGACTTGAAGCCGACCCGGATCTTCTCGCCGGGGTCGGCTTTTCCCCAGACCGGTACAGGCTGTCCGCGCTGAAGCACCATATTCGATCCCAGGATATCCGGCAGGCGGATTTCCGCGGATACGGGGCTGCCCGCCAGGGTCAGGGCCAGGCTGAGCAAGGCGATAAATCCTGCGGTTCTTCCGGATTTCTCTTTCATAAGTTTGATTTTGTTGACTTAGGGTCGTTCAGGATCACTTAGGATCGGTGAATTAATAAGTGTCGCTTTCGACGGGCAAGGGATTTTGGTTCTAACCAAGGCCCCGCCTCGGCGGGGCGAGCTTAGCCATAGCTAAGTGAGCCGGTTCCTCAACGCCGG
>WBZL01001295.1_pt1 | contig 26627 bp, 22 predicted proteins | sample 5204291 | NCBI WGS metagenome assembly WBZL01 (sample SAMN12344345, study PRJNA552823) | activated sludge metagenome | biome: Activated sludge suspended growth; feature: Nitrification reactor; material: Wastewater; isolation source: activated sludge from nitrification reactor of wastewater...
CGTGAGGTCGGGACCGGCCAGGTGGATCCCCGTGAACAGGAGCTGCACCACCGGGCCGGTGACCTGCAGGCTCTTCTTGGCCTCCGGATCCTTGCCGTGGAACCACCTGTAGAGCCGCCAGGTCTCGGACTGCTCGGGCTTGCCCCGCGCCGGTGACGACGAGGCCCCGAAGGCGTGGGCCCACTGCTCCTGATCGACGATGAGACGCCCCACCGCGGTGGTGTCGGTGAACACGGTGCCCGTGATCACCCACTCGGGCGCGTAGTTCTGCCGCCCGGCCGCGTTCACCAGGTCCATCAGCATGAACGGGTCACCGGCGAAGACCACGGTGGTGATCTGCTCCTCCTTGAGGCGACCGATGATGCCCTGGGCCTGCTGGGCGGTGGTGTTGGTGTCGAGCAGGTACGAGATGATCACGTCGGCCTCGGCCCCCATGGCCTCGTAGCGCTCGGTCATGCGGGCCGTGAGGTCGTCGTAGATCGGCGGGTCCTGGTCGTAGTGGACCACCCCGATGGTGCGGGTGCGCGCCTGGAACGCGGGGTCGCCGGCGTGCACGGCCGGCTTGCCGAACAGGTTGGCGACGCCGAAGTCGAGGACCCCCTGGAGGATCTGGTCGGGGCTGGCCAGCACCGCCCACGTGTAGGGGGCCAGCTCCTGGTACAGCGAATCGGGGGCCGACGGGCTGCAGGCCAGGCACAGCACCCCCCGCCGGGCCAGTTCCTCCTGGTAGGCCAGCGACTGGGTGGGGCCACCGATGCTGGCGAAGGCGCCGAGGTCCTCGGCCACGCGGCGGGCATCGGCCCGGGCCTGGGCCGGGTTCTTGCCGTCTCCGGTGCCCTGGAACGCCTTGATCACCACCCGCCGGCCGTAGGTCTCGTAGTTCGCGTTCGCCATGGCCACCAGCTCCTCGAGGAGCGTGGTGCGCAGGGCGGCGCTGTCGAACACGCCGAGGCTCTCGGCCAGGCCCAGCAGATCCTGGGGGCCGGGGATGTAGTACGCCACCACGATCTCCTCGGCGGTGACGCCGTCGGTGGTGGCGCCGCCGTTGTCGCCGTCGAACGCCGGCACGCAGGGCACGGCGTACACCGACGGCAGCATGATCCGACCGGTGTCGGGGTCGCAGCGGTCGCCCCAGTCGTGGTCGTCGAGGGTGCCGGCCTCCTCGGCCTCGGCGTAGGTGATCGGGAGCGCCGGGTTCGACGACCACGGATCACCGCCGTCGCCGTCGCCACCGTCGCCGCCCGTACCGGGGGTGGAGACGCCCGGCCCGGTGCCGGGCCCGGACCCGGTGGTGGCGTCGCCGCCCTTCACGGTGGCGACCACGCCGGCACCCACCAGCAGCGCCACCACCGCCAGCAGCGGACCGAACCGCTGAGCGGGCGAGAGCTTGGGCCACGGGCGGACGACGTCGCCGGGGGTTGCGGTCATGGCGCACCTCGGGTGGGCAGCGGTTCGGGGACGGTGGCGGGGCTCGGGTGGTCGGTGCGGCGAACCGTGTGCGACGAGGTACCCAGGTACGAGGCGACCACCGCCGGGTGGTCGAGCACCGCCGCGGGCGGGCCCGACGTGACCACGGCGCCCTCGTCGAGGGCGACCAGCCGGTCGGCGATGGACGAGACGAGCGAGATGTCGTGCTCGATCACCAGGAGGGTGGCGCCGAGGGTGCGGCGGAGGTCGGCGAGGAGCGGGGCGAGGGCTTCGGCCTCTCGCTGGGCGATGCCCGACGACGGCTCGTCGAGCAGGACCACCGACGGGCCGTGGGCCACCACGCAGGCCAGGTCGACCATGCGACGCGACCCGGTGGACAGCTCGGCGACGCGGGTGCTGCGCAGGGCGGTGAGGCCGAACAGCTCGAGCAGTACGTCGACGCGCTCGGCCACCGCCGCCTCGGTGATCTGCCCGGCCGGCAACCGGAACGCGGCGGTGACGGGGTCGCCGGCCTCGATCCACCGTTCGAGGGCGGTGGCGAGGGTCTCGGTGACGGTCAGGCCCGGGAAGAGGCGGGCATCCTGGAACGACCGGCCCAGGCCGGCGCGGGCCCGGGCCGACGGCGTGAGGTCGGTGATGTCGGCCCCGTGCAGGCGGATCTGCCCCGAATCGACGGGGGTGAACCCGCTGATGAGGTCGAACAGCGTGGTCTTGCCGGCACCGTTGGGGCCGATGAGCCCGACGATCTCTCCCGGCGCCACCGACAACGTGACGGCTCGCACCGCGCTGATCCCCCCGAAGGCCACGCTGAGGTTCTCGGTGGCCAGGGCGGTGCGGACGTCGACGGCGGGCGAGGGCGCGGGACGATCCACCACGCGGGTCGGCCGGCCACCGTCGGCCGAACCGGCGGCCAGGGCGTCACGGGTGCCCTGCAGGTACATGGCCTGGATCAGCTCGGGCCGGTCGATCAACTCGGCGGCGGGGCCGGAGAAGCGGATGGCGCCCTTCTCCATGAAGTAGGCGTGGTCGGCCACGCTGAGGGCCACGTTGACCGACTGCTCCACGATCACGATGGTGGTGCCGCCCTCCCGCAGCACCCGCAGCTCGTCGAGGAGCTGCTCCACCACCAGGGGGGCCAGGCCGAGCGACAGCTCGTCGATCAGCAGCACCTCGGGCTCGGTGAGCAACGCCATGGCCAGGGCGAGCTGTTGTTGTTGGCCGCCGGAGAGGTCGCCGGCCTGGTCGGCGGACCGCTGGGCCAGCACCGGGAACCGTCGGTGGGCCTCGGCGATGCGGGCGGCCACCCGATCGTGGTCGTGGCGGATCTGCCAGGCCGCCACCCGCAGGTTCTCGTCGACGGTGAGCCCGCCGAACACCCCGGCGCCGCCGGGCATCTGGGCGATGCCGGCCGACGCGATCTGGTCGGGTTCCAGGTCGAGCAGGTCGACCGGACCGAGGCGCACCGCCCCGGCGGTGACCGAGGCCACCCCGCCGATGGCGCGCAGGAGGGTGGACTTGCCGGCGCCGTTGGTGCCGAGCAGGGCGGTGATCTCACCGGGGCGTACGTCGAGGTCGACGCCGAACAGCACCTGCACCTTGTCGTAGGCCACGTCGAGGTTCCGCACGCACAAGGCGTCGGGTCGCAGCGGCAGGTCGGGGTCGGCGTGGACCACCGGGTGCTCGCGCGCCTGGGCCCGCTCCGCCGGATCGGCGGCGGCGTCGAGCGCCACGTCGGCCCGGACCAGCTCGATCCCGTGTCGGCGGGCCACCACGGCCAGCACCCGTTGCCGCAGTCGGGACACCAGCTCGGCCAGGCCGCCGGGCAGGAACATGAGCACCACCAACACGCCGACCGACGACGGCAGCAGCGACCAGGCGCCGGTGAGGAAGTTGCGGCTGCCATCGAGCACCACCGCCCCGAGCACGGCCCCGAAGGCGCTGCCCACGCCGCCGACTACGGCGGAGATGAACACGTTGAGGCCCTGGTCGGGGGCGAAGGTGCCCACGTCGTAGGCCTCGTTGACGTAGACGATCATGCCGCCGGCCACCCCGGCCAGGAAGCCCGACAGGGCGAAGGCGGTGAGCCGGGCCAGCGGCACCCGCACGCCGTAGGCCTGCACACCGGGGGCGTTGTCGCGCACGGCCCGCAGCACCCGACCGGTGCGCGTGCGGCGGATGCCCGCCACGGCCACCAGGCAGAGCACGAGCACGACCAGGCAGACCCGGTACATGGTGGCGTCGCTGGCGAGACCCCACACCCCGAGCAGGGGTCGCCGCTCGATCTGGTCGCGGGGGATCCACTCCGCCTGGCTGGGGTTGAGGATCCACCCCACCGCGGCCACGCCGAAGGCCAGGGTGGTGACGGCCAGGAACAGCCCCTGCCACCGCAACGACGGCAGACCGAGCAGCACCGCCACACCGGCCGTGGCCAGGCCCGCCGCCGGGAGGGCGAGCAGCAGGTCGAACTGCCACTCCACGGTGGTGTAGGCGGTGACCACGGCGCCCACCGCGGCCAGGGCCATCTGCCCCAGGGTGACCTCACCGGTCCAGCCGGTGAGCACCACCACCGACAAGGCCAGCACGGCGAGCGAGGCCACCATGGCGGCCCGGAAGTCCTGGCTGGGCGACAGCACCTCGGGCAGGGCCGCGGCCGCCGCCAGGGCCAGCCCCGCCAGCACCCACCGGCCCACCCGGACCACGGGCAGACCGGCGAGGACGGCCGGCACCGGCGCCGGGTCGACGCTGACCTGCCAACTGGAGACCTCGGCCCGGTCGGCCCGCCGACGCCGGGACGTCTGGAGCAGCAGCCCCACCACCACCACGACGGCCATGACCACGTCGGTGGTGGTGACCTGGTGGCCCCCCGCCGGACCCGACGCCACGTTGAGGATGCCGATGGCCACGGCGGCCCCGACGGCGGTGGGGATGGATCCGAACCCGGCCAGCGCCATGGCGGCCAGCGCGGCCACCAGCGCCCGCAGTCCGACTCCGGTGGAGAGGTCGAGGCCGAGGATGCCGGCCTGGAGGTAGGTGCCCAGGAACGCCAGGACCGACGCCACCACCCACACCCCGGCCTCCAGCCGGGCGACGGGGACCCCGAGCATGGCGGCCCGGTCGGTGCGCTCCGCCGCCGCCCGCACGGCCACGCCCACGTCGGTGCGGGCGAGCGCCAGACCGACCCCCACGATGGCCAGCACGGCCACGACCACCGCCACGACCTCGTCGAGGTGGAACACCGTGGTGCCCACGTCGAACTGGAACGAGCCCGGCATCCGGAAGGTCTCGTTGGGCGCCGCCAGGTCGGAGCGCCCCCAGAGCCGCGGGATCAGCAGGGAGCCCACGGCGAGGAACTGGGCCAGGCCGATGGTGGCCACGGTGAGCACCAGCCGGGGCGACCGCCGGAACCGGCGCACCACCACCAGGTCGATGGCCAGGCCCAGGACCACGGCGGCGATCAGGCCGAGCACCAGCCCACCCAGGTAGCCCACCGCACCCAGGGCCGGGACCAGGGCTCCCACCACCACGCCGGCCCCCACCCCCACGGCCACGGCCCGCCCGGTGGGCACCCGGCCGAGCACGGCGACGGCCGCGCCCACGACCGCCGCGGTGACGACGCCGAGCCAGCCGGCCACGGCCAGGCTGGGGCCGCCGAACAGCACCAGACCGATGCCCAGGGCGGCGGGCAGGGCGCCGATGGAGGCCTGGGCCATGTTGATGACCCGGTTGGCCCGGTACACGAGCATCATGCCCAGCACCACCAGGGCGTTGAGCAGGCCGATCACCAGCCCCTGGAACCAGGCCCCCACCGACACGGGGAACGCCACCAGTTGCACGGCCACCACGGCCAGGGCCGGGGCGGCCGCGCGGAGCCACGGCGGTACGTCGAACGAACGTCGACGGACCGCCACGGCCTACCCCTCCCGCCCGGGGTGGTGGGTCACGAGTACAGGGCCTCGATCTCCTCGGCGTACCGGGCGTTGATGCCTCGGCGCTTCAGCTTGGAGGTGGGGGTGAGCAGGTCTGAATCGGGGAGCCACTCCTCGCCCACCACCTTCACCTTCTTGACCCGTTCGGCGTTGTTGAACGGCTCCATGACCTCGGCGAGGCCAGCTTCGATCTCGGCCACCACCGCCGGGTTGGCGGCGAGCTCGTCGAGCGACTCGAACTCGATGCCCTCACGCGCGGCCCACGCCTTGGCCGTGTCGGGATCGAGCACCACGATGGCCGACACGAACGGGCGCTGGTCGCCGATGGCGGCAGCCTGACCCACGAGCGGGATCATCTTGAGGGCGGCTTCGAGGTTGGCGGGGCTGATGTTCTTGCCGCCGGCGGTGATGATCAGCTCCTTCTTGCGGTCCACGATCCGCAGGTAGCCGTCTTCGTCGATCTCGCCGATGTCGCCCGAGTGCAGCCAACCCTCTTCGTCGATGGTCTCGGCCGTCTTCTCGGGATCGTTGAGGTAGCCCTGGAACACGTGGGGCCCCCGGCAGATCACCTCGCCGTCCTCGGCCAGGGCCAGTTCGGTGCCGGGCATGGCCGGGCCGACGGTGCCGGGCTTGATCTTCTCGGCGGTCCAGGTCATGGCGCCGGTGTTCTCGAACATGCCGTAGACCTCGGACATGGGCACGCCGATGGCCCGGAACCAGGTGAGTAGGGGGGCCGGGATGGGGGCGGCGCCGCTGATGGCGAACTGCAGCTCGTCGAGGCCGAGCAGGCCGCGCACCGCCTTGAAGGCCACGTCGTCGAGGAAGCTCCAGGTGGCCTCGTCCTCTTCGGTGGCGGTGCCGTGCGAGCGTCGGAGGGCGATGGGGCCGGCGGCTGCCACCGCGTCGTCGAACTGCTTGGCCTTCTCGGGATCGGCGGCGAGCGCCGCCATGACCCCGGCGTTGAACTTCTCCCACACGCGGGGCACGCCGAACATCACGTGCGGCTTGACCTCACGGCAGTAGGCCGCCACCTGCGACGGGTCCGGGCAGGTGCTGACCTCGGTGCCCAGGATCATGTGCTGGTAGTGGCTCACCGTGCGCTCGGCGATGTGGGCCATGGGGAGGTAGGACACCAGCCGCTTGCCGGCGAACTCGAGGTCTCCCATGAGGTCGCGCAGGCTCGCCACCATGAAGAGCGCGTTGGCGTGGGAGATCATCACGCCCTTGGGGGGGCCGGTGGTGCCCGAGGTGTAGATGACGGTGGCCAGGTCGTCGGGGCTGGCGTGGCCCACCTCGGCGTCGAGGTCGAGCGGTTCGTGGGCGAGCAGGTCGGCGTAGGTGAAGTCGTGGGCCTCGTCGCCGGGCCGCACCACCCCGAGCGAGCGGAGGTCGGGCAGCGCGGCCCGCACCTGGTTGAACCGGGTGAGGAAGCCGTTGTCCTCCACCACGCCCACCACGGCCTCGCAGTGCCCGGCCAGGTACTCGATCTGCTCGGCCGAGGAGGAGTTGTAGATGCTCACCGGGGTGGCGCCGAGGAAGAGGGTGGCGGTGTCGAGCACGTGGAACTCCGGCGTGTTCCGCAGCATCAGCACCACCCGGTCGCCCGGGTTCACGCCGAGGGCGCGCAACCCGGCGGCGGCCCGGGCCACCAGGTCCCGGTACTCGGCGAAGGTCATCTCCTGCCAGTCGTCGCCGTCCTTCCAGCGGAGCGCCACGGCGTCGCCACGGGCGGCCACCGTGTCGAGGAAGGCTCGCGGGATGGTCTGGCCGGCGATGCGGTCGAGGATGGCGCTCATGGCGGTACTGCTCTCCTGGTCGGGTCGACGATACGACGGGACGGGCCGCCCCTGGGGGGCGGACGTCGCAACGGTCTGGGAGGCGACCGGACCCAACCCGGACGCCCATCTGAAGTGGCCATAGGACTAGCAGACGCGTCGGGCCCCGTGTCCGCGATCGCGCGCCGGTTCGCAGGCACCCGTCCGGGTTGCGGGTGGACGCCCCACCGGCGAGACTGGAACTTGACCGATCGGTCTAGTTCTGTCGAGCTCACGGGGGTCCGTCCCCCGGAAGGGGAACGTCATGCCCACCGCCGTCATCGTCGACGCCGTCCGCACCGCCGGCGGCAAGCGCTACGGAAAGCTCTCGGGTTGGCACTCCGCCGACCTCGCCGCCGAGGTCCTCCGGGCCCTCGTCGAGCGCAACAACCTCGATCCCGCCCTGGTGGAGGACGTGATCATGGGTTGCGTCATGCAGGTCGGCAACCAGTCGGTGAACGTGGGCCGTTCCGCCGTGCTCGCCGCCGGCTGGCCCGACACCGTCCCCGCCACCACCATCGACCGCCAGTGCGGGTCGTCGCAGCAGTCGGCGCACTTCGCCGCCCAGGGCGTGATGGCCGGGGCCTACGACATCGTGGTGGCCGCCGGGGTCGAGGTCATGTCCACCACCCCCATGGGCGCCTCGGTCACCCCCGGCAGCTTCCCGATGGGCCCCAAGGTCATGGAGCGCTACGCCCCCGTGGGTGGCGTGGTCATGCAGGGCACCTCGGCCGAGATCATCGCCAGGAAGTGGGACATCTCCCGCGAGGACATGGACGCCTTCGCGGTGCAGAGCCACCAGCGGGCCGCCACCGCCACCGCCGAGGGCCGCTTCGACAACGAGATCATCCCGGTGAAGGCCAAGATCTTCGACCGCGAGACCAACAAGGTCACCGAGCTCGACGAGATGGTCACCAGCGACGAGGGCATCCGCCCCGACTCGTCGTTGGAATCGCTGGCCAAGCTCAAGCCCGCGTTCGACCCCGAGAACGGCCGCGTCACCGCCGCCAACTCCTCCCAGATCACCGACGGCGCCTCGGCCATGCTCATCATGAGCGAGGAGAAGGCCCGCGAGCTGGGCCTCAAGCCCCGGGCCCGCTTCCACTCGTTCTCGGTGTGCGGCGTCGACCCCATCGAGATGCTCACCGGCCCCATCCCGGCCACCACCAAGGTGCTGGAGAAGGCGGGCATGACCCTCGACCAGATGGATCTGATCGAGATCAACGAGGCCTTCGCCTCGGTCGTGCTGGCCTGGCAGAAGGAGCACAACCCCGACATGTCCAAGGTGAACGTGAACGGCGGCGCCATCGCCCTCGGTCACCCCCTCGGCTGCTCGGGCGCCAAGCTCATGGCCACCCTGCTCAACGAGCTCGAGCGCACCGGCGGCCGCTTCGGCCTCCAGACCATGTGCGAGGGCGCCGGCATGGCCAACGCCACCATCATCGAGCGCCTCGACTGATCGACTGATCGGCTGATCGGCTGATCGGCTGAACCCGGTCCGGCATCGCCGGCCGGACACCAGCACGTGCTGACGGTGGGGGGCTTCGGCCCTCCACCGTCGGTTTTCGGGGTCCGGCCGACCCCGGCCGTAGGCTGCCGGCCATGCCGTGGCCGATCGTGAACGTGATCGTGGCCCTGGCCGTGGCCTACGTGCTCCTGCGGGTGGGCGCCACCGTGCTGGGGAGCTTCGCCCGGCCGGTGCCGGCGCCGCCCGACCCTGGTGAACTGCGCAAAGTGCGCCTCACCTACCGGTGCTCGATCTGCGCCACCGAGGTCCGCATGACCATGGCCAACGACGAGGTCCCCGAGCCGCCCCGGCACTGCCTGGAGGACATGGACCTGGTGACCTCGATCGACGACATCTGACGGCCGCATCTGACGGCCGCGCCCCAGGTCGTCACCGTCCGGTCATGTTGCGGGCGATGTGGTGCCCACGAGCCCCGCCCACCTGCTTGAACCTCGTTCGCGAAGGGTCCTGACCTGGCCGTTCCACGGCGGGACCCCGATCCGGCCCGCTTTCCCCAGTCTGTGGAAAACCCTGGGGAGCGTCACACCCGTGTAACTTCCCGTCAACCGGGCGTTCGCGGGCGCTCCACCGCAGGTCAGCGGTAGTTGGTGGCGGTGATGATGCCGCCGAGGATGGCCGCCAGGCCCACCACCAGGCGCCAGTTGTCGGGCTCGCCGAACACCCGGGCGTAGTTCAACACGATGACGAGGCAGCCCAGGCCGAGCAGGGCGAACATCAGCACGGGCACCCACGGGGGACTGGGCGCCTGGGCGTACTTGGCCGACGGCGGCGTGTACCGGGTGGACGACGGGGCGTCGCTACCGTCGGGGGCGTGGGCCTTGGAGGCCGTGGTGCCGGCCTGGCCGCCGCCCTTGGGGGTGACCCGCTTGCTCACCACCTTCTTCTTCACCACCGGCTTGGTGGCACCCGAGGGGGAGGCGGCGGCCGGTTTGGCGGATGTGGAGTCCGCACCGGCCTCCGGCTCGTCGGTGCTGGTGGGCTCAGTCTCGTCAGCCATGGCGGCGATGCTACCGAACCACCCCCGACCGACCCGGACCACCCCGGTAGCGTGACGGCCGATGCAGCCGGAGGGTCGGGTCGACGAGGGAGGGAGCCCGACGGCCGCCGAGGTCCGCCAGGTTCGGGCCCTGTGGCCGTGGGTGGCCGGACCGACCTGGGCGCAGAAGCTGGCGTTGGCGATCATCTCGCTGCTCGCCCTCGGTCCCCTGGTGGTCCTGGTGGTCATCCTGCGGGCCGACCCCACCCCGGTGCGGGTGCTGGTCGAGGCCGACGCCACCCCCGACGCCACCCGGGTGACGGTGACCGCCCTGTCGCTCGCCCCGTCGTCGGGTGAGCTGCGGGCGAGGCTGCTCGTGGAACCCGGCCCCGACCTGCTCCGAGACGACGGGCGCCTGGAGCGCACCATCGCCCTGGTGGTCAACGACGCCCGCGGGTCCACCGAGCGCCGGTTCGACGAGGGCACCCGGCCCGATCCCTTCGAAGTGACCCTGCCGGTGGCCGAGGGCTCGGTGGTCCGCTACCCGGTCGACCGCTACGCCGGCAGCGTGGTCGTGGTGGTGGTGGCCGTCGACGAGGACGGCGACGTCCCGATCCCCGCCTCGGTGTCGGCCCGCTCGATCATCGACGACTTCGAGCTCTCGGGTCGCCTCGTCGACCCCGAGGGGGGCGACGCCCTCGACCAGGACCTGGGCACGTTGACGGTGGTCGACTGGTCGGCCAGCCGGCCGGCCACCACCGCCGTGTACGCCGTCTGGCTGATGATCCTCATGTGGGGCCTGGCGGTCACCGGCCTGCTCATCGTGTGGGCGGTGGTGATCTGGATGGTCGAGGTGCCGTTCTGGGCGTTCGGCTACTTCGTGGGCGTGCTGTTCGCCCTCCCGCCGCTGCGCGACTCGCTCCCGGGCCGACCGCCGCCGGGCACCATCTTCGACTTCGTGTCGTTCTACTGGTCGGTCACCATCATCGGCGTCAACCTGATGCTGGTGCTGGCCATCTGGCTGCGCCGCACCCGGGCCCAGACCCGCCTGCGCGACCTCGACGACGCCACGGTGCCCGCCGGACCGCCCACCGGCCCCTGAAACCGACTGGCGGGACCGCCGACCCCGGCCACTACCCTGCCGGGCGATGGCTGCCCGGGTGCTGGTGATCGACAACTACGACTCGTTCGTCTACAACCTCGTCCAGTACCTGGGCGAGGCCGGGGCCGAGCCGATCGTGCACCGCCACGACGCCATCACCCTGGAACAGGCGGCGGAGCTGGACCCCGACGGGGTGCTCATCTCGCCCGGGCCGGGCACGCCCGACGACGCCGGCATCAGCAACGAGGCCATCTTGCACTTCACCGGCCGCAAGCCGGTGCTGGGGGTGTGCCTCGGGCACCAGGCCATCGGCCAGGTCTTCGGCGGCACCGTGGTGCGGGCCCCCGAGATCATGCACGGCAAGACCTCGCTGGTGCGCCACCTGGGTGTGGGCGTGTTCGCCGGCCTCCCCCAGCCGCTCGAGGCCACCCGGTACCACTCGCTGGTGGTGGCCCGAGACACCGTGCCCGACGTGTTGGAGATCACCGCCGAGACCGACGACGGCATCGTGATGGGGCTCCGCCACCGCGAGCACCCCACCGAAGGGGTGCAGTTCCACCCCGAGTCGATCCTCACGGTGGGCGGCCACGACCTGGTGGGCAACTTCCTGGAGCAGGTCGACCGCTACCGCTGACCCGGTAGACGTCAGGCGCCGGCCGCCGCCGAGGTGGGGGTGACCGCCGTGGTGGTGGTGGTGGTCGACGAGGTCGTGGTGGTGGCCTCGGTCGTGGTGGTGGTGGCCTCGGTGGTCGTGGTGGTGGCCTCGGTCGTGGTGGTGGTGGCCTCGGTGGTCGTGGTGGTGGGCTCGATGGCCACCACCAACACGATGGGCGTGTCCTTGGGACGGGTGCCCGGGCCGGGCTCGGAGCGGATCACCCGACCGGGGGCCACGCTGTCGGACTCCTCGTCTCGGGTGGTGATCAGGGCGCCGTCGAAGCCCCGCTCCTCCAGGCGAGCCCGGGCGTCGTTCACGTCGACGTCGAACAGGTTGGGGATCTCGGCGGTGTCAAGGCCGGCGCTCACCACCAGGGTGATCACGGCCCCCTCGTCGACGGTGGTGTCGGCCGCCGGGTCCTGGCGGAGCACCTCGCCCTCTCGCACGTCGGACTCCTCGGTCTCGATCTGGACCCGGAGGTCCTGGTTCTCGAGCCGCTGCCGGGCCACGTCCTCCAACTCGCCCACCACGCTCGGCACCTGCACCTGGGCCGTGGTGTCGTCGAAGATGCCGAGCTGGCGGCCGAAGGCCACCAGCAAGATGCCGAGCACGCCGAGCAGCACCACGATGGCCACGAAGAACCAGGCACTGCTTCGCCCGCCCCGCTCGTAGTCGTCCCGGGGGTGCGGCGGTTCGACCACGGGGTCCGGGTGGGGCGGCGGAACCGGGTGGAGCGGGAGGGGGGCGGGCACCACCACCGGCGCCGCGGCCCGCCGGGCGCTCACCGGGCGACCGGCGGCGAAGGCGAGGAGGTCGGCGCGCAGGTCTGCCGCCGACTGGTACCGGCTGCCGATGTCTTTGGCCAGGGCCTTGTTGGTGACGGCCTCGAAGTCGCGGGGCAGGTCGGCCACCCGATCGCGGAGCGGCGGCAGCGGCTCCTGCACGTGCTTGTAGGCGATGGCCACCGGGGTCTCGCCGCTGTAGGGCGGCGCACCCGACACCATCTCGTAGAGGACCACACCGAGCGAGTAGAGGTCGCTGCGGGGATCGACCTGCTTGCCCTGGGCCTGCTCGGGTGAGAAGTAGGTGGCCGTGCCCATGACCGAGCCGGCCTGGGTGAGGTTCTCCTCGCCGTTGGAGGCCATGGCCCAGGCGATGCCGAAGTCGGCCACCTTCACCTCGCCGTCCTTGGCGATGAGGATGTTCCCCGGCTTCACGTCGCGGTGCACCACGCCCTTGCCGTGGGCGTAGCCGAGTCCGGCGGCCACGTCGGCCGCCAGCGCCGCGGCCCGCTTGGGGTCGAGCGGACCGTCGGTGCGGATCATCTCCGACACCGACCGGCCGTCGACGTACTCCATGACGATGTAGTAGGTGCCCCGCTCCTTGCCCCAGTCGTAGACGCCCACGATGTTGGGGTGGTTGAGGTTGGCCGCGCTCTGGGCCTCTCGCCGGAACCGGGCCACGAACGCCGGGTCGGTGGCGAACTCGGGGAACAGGATCTTGATGGCCACCGGCCGGTCGAGCAGCCGGTCACGAGCCAGGTAGACCTCGGCCATGCCACCACGGCCGATGCGGCGGTGGAGCTCGTAGCGGCCGTTGAGGACCACCTGTTCCCGGTTCGTCATGACGTCGTCAGCCTATGAGACCGCGGCCGCCCGGCAGGCGACTCCACCGGCCCTCAGCTGCCCCGCATCTTGCGGCTGAGCTCGTCGAGGCGCTTGCGCTCCAGGGCGTTGAGCGAGTCGACGCCGCCCTCGCTGATCTTGTCGAGCAGCACGTCGAGCTCGGCCTGTTCCAGGCGGGTGGGCCCGGTGGGTTCGGCCCACGGCCCGGCCACCACCGTGCCCGGGCCGCTGCCCTTGGCCTTGGCCTTGCCCCGCTTGGGACGACCGGCGGGCTTGGCGCCCCGGCGGACCCCACGGGTGGCCGAGGCCCGGTCGTAGGGGGCACGGCTGCCGGCGGCGTAGTTGCCGAAGGCCGGGATCATGTCGTAGTCGGCGAGCATGCCGAGCTGTCGGCACCCCACCACGCCGACCACGATGATCAGCAGGGAGAGCACGAGCTGGGCCCACAGGCGGTCGCCCATCAGCTGCAGCACCGTGAGCAGCACGTAGGCGGCCGCGAACACCCACACCGGCAGGTTGAAGAACCCTCGGGCCTGCGGGTTGTCGAGCGCGAACACCACCAGGAAGGCCAGGGCCAGGGGCACCAGGCCGTAGGACCCCGCCGACCAGCGGCCGCTGACGTCGTTGGTGAGCCCGATCAGGGTGACCACCAGGGCGGGCAGGACCGTCATGGCCAGCACGAGCACCGTGTAGGGCTTGCGGCCGGCCTGTTCCTCGATGTGGTGGCCGACCCACCAGAAGAACACCAGCCCGATGACCGCCCACAGGAAGCCCAGGTTGCCCACCGGCGGGTTGACCACCGGGTAGGTGACCAGCCGCCAGATCTCACCGTCGGCCACCAGGTCCGAGACGAAGGCGCCCTTGAACAGGAGGTTCGGGGAGATGGCGTACACGAACCACGACACGATCGACAGGCCCACGAGGAGCGCCGTGGTGGTCACGTCGAGGGTGCCGAGGCGGAACCAGCCGTCTCGGGGCGGTGGTTCGGGCAGGGAGAAGTCGTAGCGGCCGGGCATCGACGCCGAGGCTACCGGCCCTCTCCCGGCGCGCACCGCCGGGACGGCCGTCAGCCGCCCGTGGTGGACGTGGTGTCGTCGGCCCCGGCCGGCGGCGCGGCGGGCAGTGGCGCCATGGCGGCCTCGATGACCTGCTTGGCGATGGGGGCCGCCACCCGGCCGCCCGTCTGCTCGCTCACGCCGGCCTGGGCCTCGACCAGCACCGCCACCGCCACCGTGGGGGCCTGGCCGGGCGGGCCGGCCCAGGCGATGACCCAGGCGTGCGACCTGAGTGGACGCTCCGAGCCGGTCTGTGCGGTGCCGGTCTTGGCGCCCACGTCGAGGCCCTCGATCTGGAGGCGGGTGGCGCTGCCGTTGCGCACCACCTCTCGCATGGCCTCCATCATCACGGAGGCGGACTGGGCGCTGATCGCCCGCTGCCAGGCGGTGGGCTCGGCCCGCTCCACCAGGTCGGCCTCGCCGTCGCGGATCTCGTCGAGCACGTGCGGCGCCATGATCACCCCGCCGTTGGCGATGCCGGCCGCCACCAGCGCCATCTGCAGCGGGGTGGCCGCCACGGAGTACTGACCGATGGCGCTCTGGGCCAGTGCCGGGTCGTTCTTGTCGGCCTCGAAGTCGTCGGTGGGGTAGCGGGACGCCACCGCCGGCAGGTCGAAGGGCGGCGTGGCGTTGAACCCGAAGCTCTCGGCGCCGGCCCGCAGGGGGGCGCTGCCGAGGTCGAGGCCCATCTGGGCGAAGGAGGTGTTGCACGACTTGGCCAGGATCCGGAACAGGGTGCCGCCGCAGGCCGAGCCGCCGAAGTTGGGGAGGTCCTTGTCGGTGTAGGGCAGGTCGAGGGCGGTGATGGTGGGGTACACGGGCGAGTCGGGCGTGACCATCCCGGTCTGGACGCCGGTGGACCCGGTGACCACCTTGAACGTGGACCCGGGCGGGTAGACCTCGCGGTAGGACTTGGCCAGCAACGGCTTGTCGGGCGACGCCTCGTAGAGGGCCCGCCAGGCGGCGGCCGCGTCGAGGTCGTGGCTGGACAGCAGGTTGGGGTCGAAGCTGGGCCACGACCACAGCGCCAGGATGCCGCCGGTGCGCGGGTCCAGCGCCACCACCGTGCCCCGCTGGTCGCCCAGCGCAGCCCGGGCCGCCCGCTGCACGTCGGCCCGCATGGTGAGCTTCACGTTGCCGGTGCGGTCGGTCTCCACGAACAGGTCGCCGATGGACTTCACCTGCTGGGACGCCGACCGGCCCGACAGCTCGGTGTTGTAGGCCCGCTCGATGCCGGTGGCCCCGAACTGGTAGTTGAAGTAGCCGGTGACGTGGGCGAACAGCTCACCCTCGGGGAACTCGCGCTGGTACTCGTAGCGGTCGTCGACGGGCACCGACCGGGCCAGCACCACCCCGTCGGCGGTGGTCACGAAACCGCGGGGCCTGCTGAACGCCTGGTCGACGGGACGGGAGTTGCCGGGGCGGGTGTTCAGGTCGTCGGCCCGGTACACCTGGATGTAGTTGAGCTGCACGAACAGGGCGCAGAACAACAGCATCAGGAAGCCGCCGAGGCGACGGATCTGCTTGTCCATCATCGGCCCGCCCCCGCCGCGGCGGGCGCCCCCGAGGTGCCGGCCCGGGCGGCCTGGCGGCCGGCCCGGGTGGTGGCCGGCCGCTGGTCGGACACGCGGATCAACAGGGCGAGCAGCACGTAGTTGGCCACCAGGGCCGAGCCGCCGTAGGACACGAAGGGCAGCACCACGCCGGTGAGCGGCAGCAGCCGGGTGACGCCGGCCAGGATCACGAACGCCTGCATGCCCACCAGGGCGGTGAGCCCGGCGGCCAGCAGCTTCTCGAAGGGGTGCTCGGCCTGCTGGGCCACCCGTAGGCCAGCCCCCACGATCAGCAGGTAGCAGATGAGGATGGCGGCGCCGCCGAGCAGGCCCAGCTCCTCGGCGATGGCGGCGAAGATGAAGTCGCTCTCCACGATCGGGATCTTGTCGGGCCGGCCCAGGCCGATGCCGGTGCCGGTGACCCCACCCCACGCCAGGGCGTACCACGTCTGCACCAGCTGTCCGCCGGTGTCGTCCCAGGGGTCGAGCCACTGGGTCACGCGCGTCTGCACGTGGCTGAACTGCGTCCACGCGCCGTAGGCGGCGGCCCCGAACATGACCGCCCCGCCCAGCGGGTACGCCGCCCGGCCGGTGGCCACCCACAACATGGTCATGAACAGGGCGAAGAACAGCAGCGAGGACCCCAGGTCCTTCTGGGCGGTCATCACCAGGATGGCCAGGCCCCAGGCGAAGAGCACCGGGCCCAGGTGCTTGAGGTCGGGCAGCACCGGCCGGAACCGGGGCCACGTGGCCATGCCCAGCAGCTCGCGCTTCTCCACCAGGTACGACGCGAAGAACAGGGCGAAGGCGATCTTGGCGAACTCGCCGGGCTGGAAGCTCACCGGGCCCACGGCCACCCAGATGCGGGCGCCGCGGATGTTGCGGCCGATGCCGGGCAACAGGGGTGACACCAGCAGGGCCAGGCCCACCAGGAGGAAGGTGTAGCGGTAGCGCTCCAGGTCGCGCGCCCGGCGCACCACCACCAGGGTGAGCACGAAGGCGGCGATGCCCACCGCCGTCCAGGTGGCCTGGTTGTCGGCCAGGTCGGCGTCGAGGCGGGCGATGAACACGTAGCCGATGCCGTTGAGCACCGCGGCGAGCGGCAGCAACATGCCGTCGGCGTCGGGGGCCAGCCGGCGGACCGCCAGGTGGGCGGTGATGAACAGGCCGAAGATGATGCCGAGGAACGGGCCGATGTCGGCCGGCACCGAGGCGGTGGTGCCCAGGCTGGCCAGCGTGTAGGCGCCCCCCGTGACCAGACCGGCCAGGATCAACAGGCCCAGCTCGGCCCGCCGCCGGGTCTGGCCCATCACCGTGCGGTCGGGGCTCATGGTCGGGTCACGGCGGCGGCTGGGTGGTGGCCCCGGCCGCAGTGGTGGGGACGGCGGCCGTGGTCGGCGTCGTCGACGACGTGGTCGTGGGCCGGGTGGTGGTGGGCCGACTGGTGGTGGTCGTGGTCGTGGTGGTGGTCGTGCTGGTGGCGGCGATCGCCTCGGTCACGTTGAACTCCCAGTCCCGGGCGGCGGCCAGCGACGAGAACTCCTTGCCGTTCACCACGTCGCTCCGGAACGGCTCGGGGATGTCGTCGACGCTCAGGCGCATGTCGTACTCGAAGGTGGGTTCGATGATCCCGAGGAACCCGCCCTCGCTGCCCCGGTACACGCTGACCACGTCACCCCGGACCTGGGCGTGGTAGGTGCCGCTCTGGGAGATGTACATCGCGCCCAGCACCACGCCGGCCACGATCAACAGGGCCACCACGAACGCCAGCACCCGCCAGGTGACGCGCCTGGCGCTCACGCGGTGCAGGTCGGCGTAGAGGTCGTCCTTGTCGGCGGCGTAGTCGTCGTGGGCCTCGGGCAGGGAGCTGCGCCGGTCGGCGAAGGCGGCGGCCGGTTCCAGGTCGCCCTCCTGTTCGGCGAGCGCAGCCTGGCGGGCGGCCTCCTCGGCGGCGGCCCGCTCGGCGGCCGCCTTGGCCTCGGCAGCCGCGATGGCCGCGGCCTGGGCCTCGGCGATGGCGGCGGCCCGCCCGTCGTCGTCGATCACGTCGACCACGACCACGGTGATGTTGTCTCGACCGCCGCCCTCGTTGGCCAGGCGCACCAGTTCGGCCGCGGCCTCGTTGGGGTCGACCAGCCGACGCAGCACCGAGCTCATCTGGTCGAGGGACACCTCGTTGAACAGGCCGTCGCTGCAGAGCAGGTAGCGGTCTCCGGCCAGGGGGAGGAGCGACGCACCGTCGACGTTCACGTCGAGGTCGATGCCCAGGGCCCGCGTGAGGATGTTCCGCTGCGGGTGGACCCTGGCCTCGTCGCGGGTGATGCGCCCGTCCCGCACCAGGTCTTCGACCAGGCTGTGGTCGTGGCTGAGCTGGCGCAGCTCGTCGTCTCGCAGGAGGTACACGCGGGAGTCGCCCACGTTGATCCACGCGATCTCGTCGCCCTCGGGCCCGTCGACGAGTTGCACCGCCACCAGGGTGGTGCCCATGCCGTGCAGGTCGGGGTCGCTGCCGGCCTTCTCGAAGATGGCCCGGTTGGCCACCCGGGCGGCCTGCTTGAGGGCGTCGAGGGTGCGCTCACCGCTGTGCTGTTCGGCCAGGGCCACGGCCATGGCCGACGCCACCTCGCCACCCTGGTGGCCGCCCATGCCGTCGGCCACCCCGTAGAGGTCGTTGGTCTCGATGACCAGAGCCGAGTCCTGGTTGTTGGAGCGGACCTGGCCCACGTGGGTGGCACTGCCGGCGCGAAGGGTGGTCACACGAGCTCCAGAACGGTGTTGCCGACCTGAAGCCGGTCTCCCCGGTGCATGACCTGGGGGCCAGCGACCTTGGTGCGGTTGAGGTAGGTGCCGTTGGTGGACCCGAGGTCCTCCACGAAGAGCTGCCCGTCACGGCTGAAGACCCGGGCGTGGATCTGCGAGGCGAAGGTGTCGTCGACGGTCACGTGGCAGCCGGCGGCCCGACCCACGGTGAGCTCGTCGGCCAGGGGGTAGGAGGTGCCACGCAGGTTGGCCGGTTCCACCACGGTGAGGGCGGACGGGGTGTTGCGGTCGGCGCGCCGCTCGCTGCGACGGGACCCCCGACCGGCCGCGGCGGCCGGGAGCGGGGCGGCGGGCACGGCGGCGCCACCGGCACCGGCCAGGGCCGGACCGGCGGGCGCACCCCGGCGGGCGCGACGTTCGACGGTCCTGGGGCCGCGGACCTCGGTCCACACCGCCCGCAGCACCCGGAGGAAGAACAGGTACAGGAGGGCGAGCAGGCAGAGCTTGAGGATGGTGAGCAGTTGCTCGTCCATGGTCCGGGCGAGCCTACCGGCCCCCCGATCCCCGGCCGGGCCGCCCTGGTGAGCCCTCCTCGGGCGGGAGTCCCGGAGTCAGGACTCCTCGAAGCGCACCAGGGTGTTGCCGAAGGTGATCTCGTCGCCGTCGCTGAGCTCGTGGGAGCTGATGCGGGTGCCGTTGACCCGGGTGCCGTTGGTGGAGCCCAGGTCGACCACCAGCCAGCCGTTGCCCCGGGGCCGCACCTCGGCGTGGTTGCGGCTCACGTTGGGGTCGGCCATCTGCAGGGTGGACTCGGGCCGGCGACCCACGGTGACCACGGCTTCACCCAGCCCGAGCCGCTCGCCGGTGGGCAGGATCAGCGACCCGGCCCCCACCCCGCCGGTGCCCTCCCGCATGCGGCCGGTGATCTGGAAGGCCCCGGTGCGCTGCTTGTCGGACATCTCGAGGTGCACCGACACCGGCCCCATGAACACGTAGCCCTCGTCTCGGGCGTGCTCGCGCGCCGCCTCGGCCAGCTCCCGCTCGAGCGACGACGCCACCTCGGCGAAGCGCTCGCTGTCGGCCTCGGACAGCTCCACCGAGAACTGGTTGGGCACCACCGTGCGACCCCGCACGTCGACCGAACGGTTGTCGTCCATCTCGCGCACCAGACGGCGCCCCAGCTCCACGGGCCGGATGCCGGATCGGAAGATGCGGGCGAAGGTGCCCTCCACCATCCGCTCGAGCCGACGTTCGAACCCCTTGAGTGCCACGGCGAGAGGTTACCGATGGGAGCGAGGGTCCCAGCGTGAGCTAAGTTCGACCCGCTACTCGGGCGAGTGGCGGAATTGGCAGACGCGCTGGATTCAGGTTCCAGTGTCCGAAAGGACGTGGGGGTTCAAGTCCCCCCTCGCCCACCACCACCACCAACCAAGCAAGCCACCACGAACCCCCTGCCCGGCAGGGGGTTCCGTACTGTCCGGAAGGGCCATCTCTACCGGATCTCTACCGTTGCGTCGTCAACTACCCGGGCGATGCTGGCGCTGGGCTCCACGCGAGCTCGGCGTGGTGCCACGTGAGTCCGTCAGCGGTGTCGTCCAGCGCTGGATCGATGAGGGCCGCGACCAGATCGCTGGCGGCGTCGATGCGAAGTACGTCGGCGCAGTAGGGCACGGTCCGCGCCATCTTCGAGTAGGCAGCACCCCACTCGGCGGGAACGACGAAGCGCTCGATGGGATCCATGCGGCGACGGCGGGTCTCGGTCGCGATCGCCATGCTGAGCGCCGTGCCGTCGATGTCGTGGGTGACGGCCAGCACGACGAGGTCGACGAGATCCTTCTCTCTGCTCGAAGGGCGGTCGCCGTACCGGTGCATCGTGGCGCAGACCTTGTCGGCGATCTGATCGACCACCGGGTACAGCCGGTAGTCGAAGCCGACCAGTCGGGGCAGGTCGAGCGCGCTGGCCGGAGCCGTGACCGTGGGCTCGGCGGTCAGACCGGCACCGGTCGCGAGGTCGACGCCGATGCGTGCCTTCTTCTGCGCTCCGATGTAGGTGTCGAACTCGACGCGGTAGCCGTCGGTGTAGGGCTGGCCCTCCCCGCCGACGATCGCCCGGTGCCCGACGTAGACGAAGCGGAAGTGGTCACCGAGTTCGTGCCCGGCCAGTCGCCGAAGATCGGCGACCGCGTCGTCGAGCCCGTAGCCCTCGCGGTAGAGGTAGAGGTCGATGTCGAGGGTGGCCCGGGTCGACGGCACTCGGGCGAGCATGCCGGTGCCTCCCTTGAGCAACCACTCGGAGTCAGGCCCCTCGGAGAAGACACGGCTGAGGAACCGGTTGAAGTGCTCCAGGCGGATGCGCTGATCCGTGGTGAGCGAAGGGTCTGCGGCAGACGCCCGCCGGGCCGCCGCCTTGATGGCGTCCTCGACGCCCTTTGCGGTCGGGTACCGCTCAGGCTCAGTCACCGATGCCCACCAGTTCTGCGACCTCGACGGCGGTTGAAGACTGGAGCGTTCGCAGTCCGTCGAATCGGGAGGCGGCCGTCGCGGCGGCGAGCGCGGCTGCCCAGTCCTTGCCGAAGGAGGCAAGGAGGTCCTGCGTCGGGAGGTCGAGCGAAACCCGTTTCGCCAGCTCAGTGAGAGCGGTCTCCAGCCCGGGCATCGGTGGCACCTCGATGGATGCTGCGAAGGCTTCAAGTGCTGGGGCGATCGATTGCGCGACCGACTGAGCAATCGATTCGTTCAGGCCTTGGAGCGCCCTTTCCGTGGCGGGACTGAGCAGTGCCTCGGTGAGGTCGGATGTGTTGAAGCGCGCCAGGCTGTTGGCGGCTACGAGCGCGCTCAGCGTCTCCGATGCCCCGATCTCTCTCGCCAGGGAGGCCGGGTCGAGCCCGGCGAGCGCGGCCAGGCGGTCGAGCAGTGCGGCGCCGTCGTCCTTGCGGTGGCCGTTGCGGGCGGCAAGCGGGCTGAGCAGCTCTGACAGGCGGCCGGTGTCGAGGTTGCGAGCACGGGCTGCGTCGCGGAGCACGTCGGCGACGAGGCTCAGATCGGTTCGGGCTTCGACCAGGTCGGCGACGGTTCGTTCGATCGTGGTCACCGGCAGGCCGTGGGCGATAGTCACGTCGTCGAGCTCGAGCTGCCGTTGGCGGTAGCTGATCTCGGCGCGCTGGGTCTGACGACGGACGGGGGTGCTGAGCTCCTGCCGATCAGCAGGCAGGTCGCCGACGCCGTGCAGCGCCGCTGCCGACTCGCCCATCACCACGATCCCGCCGACGAGGTCGGGAAGGCGTGCTTCGGCGGTGCGCGAGGGATCAGCGGCCAGCCACGCGGCGCGCAGGCTCTCGAACTCGTCAGCCGGGGCTCCAGCGGCGCGGTACACCCCGTGGGCCAGCCGCTCGAGGTGTCCAGCCTTGGCCAGCCGGGAGAGGTCGAGCCGTCCGACCCCGTGCGCGGCCGCCTGAGCCGTCGTCACCATCCCCCATTGGGATGCCGACAGCTCCGCGAGCACTCGGAGCGCCTCAGACGACCTCATACTGAGATTGTATCGGCGTACTAGATACTTTCCAAGTGGACAGCAGAGGCTGAGCCGTCACTCGCAGTCCGCCAGCGTGTCACCGGGGTTCGCCGTCACGCATTCGTGCTCGCAATGCTTCGCACGCCTGCTCGAGAGTCAGGTCGGCGGTGAGAACAGGACTCAGTGGGCCCCGGACAACGTGCAGCAAGCCCCCGACGTCCTCGAACACGACGTTGTCGCCACGATAGGTTTCAACTCGGCGGCGATCCCTGGAGTTGGGGAACACAACCATCCGAGCTCCCCGCTCAGGCCAGAGTCGCATGATCTCATCGGCGTCGCCGACGTAACCCAGGTCGACTTCCATGGTGACTCGTCGCCCATCGATGGCCAGGTCCACGACCAGGAATCGCCGGGGAGGGTCGAGAACGGTGACCTCGGGGTGGAACTCGGACTCCTTGTCGCCCGTTCCTTGGAACACAGGCGAATCACTCTCCCTGATCTCAATGCGGGCGGGACCATCAACGGTGGCAATCGCCACCTCGTAGCCGACCTCATCCCAATCCTCGACTTCGATCATCTCCCGGCTCATTGGCAGCGATTCCAGCGCGTCAACCAAGGCCGCCACATTTGAGGGCGACTCGGAGTTCTCGCCAAGGAGAGACGTCGGATGCTCTGACTCTGCACCCAACGTCGCCGTGCTACCAGCAGATCCATTCCCGCACGCGGCGACCGACGCCACCAAGCCGAGAGCCAGGTGGGCTACCGCGAAGCGAAGGCGAGGGTGATTGCGGCGCATGGAGACCTCCCGCAAAGTGATTGTTGTCGATCGTTCGTCGACCTGACCGCGCTCGTACTGGTATCGACCGGACGGCGGGGGCGACTGGACGGGCTTTCGTCATCACGCGGGCGAGCCTTCCTGCGAGCGGGTGGCGAGGAGCTGTTCGCGCAGGATGTCGGCGTGGCCGGCGTGCTGCGCGAGCTCTCGGAGGACCTGCAGTTCGAGGGCCCAGACCGGACGAGCTCCCCGCCCGTCGACGATGTCGTCGCTTCGGAGCCCGGCGAGGTTCTCCCGGGAGGTCTGCCAGCGTCGCCGGTACTCGGTCTGCACGGCTTCGATCGTGTCGCTCGCGCTCAGGGTCAACGAGCCGTCGACCGTGTCGGCCACGCCGATCTCCCCGTACGACCGGCCCGTGATCGCCTGATCGAACCACACGGCCTCGACGAAGCTCACGTGCTTGACGAGGCCGAGCACCGTCGTCTTCGAGACGACCAGGCGACGACGGGCCTCGTCTTCGGTCAGATCGTTCAGCGCGTCGTGCAGGGCGACGCGGTACTCGTCGATGAGCTCAGCGACTCGCGCCCGTTGGTCGACGGTCCACTGCGGGTCCTCGCCGAGCGACACCACCGACCGTTCGTTCCGCTACGGGAGGGCGAGGATGGCGGCCTCGACGGCCTGGACCGCTCGGCCGGCGAGGTCCAGGGCCCAGGTGACGTCGTCGGCGCTGGTGGTCGGGGCACCGCGCTCGGGACGGGCCTCGGCCAGACCGGCCAGGAAACCCTGTACGGCGGCGTGGGCCATGGCGTCGGTGTCGGGCTTGAGGGTGGCGTGAGCCACGGTGGTGACGACGGACTCGCGCTTCCCGGAGGTCGGCGAACCGAAGCCCAACAGCAGCACGGTGGCCTCCGCGGCCCCGAGGTAGGCCTCGTGGGCGGTGGCGTAGGCGTCGGCCCACCGCCCCTCGTCGTCCGCCAGTCGAGCCGCCTCCAGCCGGGCCCTCGCCCGCGCCGCGCACAGTCGGGCCGCGTCGGTGCCGCCCGTGATCTGCTCGAGCTGGCCCTGCTCCTGGTGGAGCCCGGCCACGCGCTTCCCCTCCGCGTAGTCCACGCCAGCAACGTACCGCTCCGATGGCCAGCGTGGCCGGTATCGGTCGCTCAGCCGCGTCGGCGGGCGCCCGGCGGTGGCTCCCGTTGTTCGTGCGGAACTCCGAGGGCGTCGAGGGTGGCGGTGACCTCGGCGACCACCGTGTCGATCTCAGCGTCGGGGCGCTCGCCTGGCGAGATAGCCACGATTCACTTTGCCGTTCCGAGCCTGTCACGGTGGCCTACACGTACCAGGCCGTGATGAGCGGGAGCGGCAACCACCTGTTCTTCGACATCGAGCAGCCGACCCGAGATCTCAGGATCGACTTCGACTACACCGGAACCGGCATCACCAAGGTCAACGTGCTCGACCTGGTGCCCTCCATTCGGCCGACCAGGATCGAGACACCGATCGAGGGATCGGGCAGTGAGACGATCCGCCTGGACATGGACGGGTGGGTTCCCACGGAGCGGGGTGGCGTTCATGTGGACTGGAACGACTAAGGACTCGCGCGGATAGGCGGCTGAGCGCGTGACGGGGACGGCGTTGGCCGTCCCCGTCGTGATGACCATCCACCCGTCATGTGGTTGGCCCGGTTTTGATGCCGGGTGCGACCCAATCAAGACAACCGACGGAGGTCCCCACCATCATGCGCGCGCTCGAGGCCGAGGTATTCGATGCCGTCTGGGCGGCGGTGGAGCCGCTGATCCCGCCGCCGGACCAGTCCTGTGAGCGATCACTGAAGGTCGCGATCTGCGATCAGTGAAAGTCGCGGTGTCGGGGTGGGGTGTTCCTCCTGAGATCCCACCGGTGAGTGTGCGGCCCCTCCAGCCTGTCGAGCGACCAAGCATCGACAAGTTGGCTGGAGGGACCTCTGCTCATGATGACGCAGGAGGAGTTCATGGACGTGTTGGCGATGAAGCGCCGAGGCATGTCGCTCACGGAGATCGGCGACGAGCTGGGCTATCACCCGGCGACGATCTCGAAGTGGGTCAAGGCTGGTGGGCCGCCACCGGCGCGCACGGTTGACGAGGCCGATCGGGTGATCGACGCGGTGTGGGCGGACCGGCTCACGGCGTTGTTGGTCGGGAACCCGAAGCTGTTGGCGAAGTCGTTGTTCGAGATCATCGTGGCGGAAGGCTTCACCGGCTCGTATCCGTCGGTGGTGCGCTGGGTTCGTGATCAGCGCGGCCCACGGTTTCGGGCCGCGGATGGGGCGTCGGTGCCGATCGAGACGCCGCCGGGCGACGAGGCCCAGTTCGACTGGTCGGACTGCTCGGCATGGGCTCGTGAGGTCGGGTTGGCGCCGACGTTGTGGTGCTTCGGGATGATCTTGTGCTGGTCGCGTTGGCGGATCTGGTGGTTCTCGACGTCGGTTGATCGGGAGCACACCTTCGAAGGGATCGCCCGGTTCTTCGATGCCGCCGGGGGTGTGCCGAAGCTGGCCCGCACCGATCGGATGGGGGCGCTGGGCAAGTCGCAGGGCCGGCGGTTCGTGTTGCATCCGCCGGCGCTCGAGTTTGCCCGCCACTACGGCGTGGAGATCAAGGCGTGTCAGGCCGGTGACGCGAAGCGCAAGGGGAAGGTCGAGCGGCCGTTTCGTGATCTGAAGGAGTCGTTCCTCCAAGAACTGGTGGTGACAGGCATCCCCGACTCGATCGACGAGCTCAACCACCGCGGCCGCCTGTGGGTTGATGACCGCGTCCACAACCGGCTGCATCGGACGACCGGGGTCGAGCCGGCGAAGCGTTTCGAGGTCGAGGCCGGGTTCCTCGCGGGGTTGCCGGCGCGGCGGTTCGACACCGACTACGTCGAGACCCGCCGGGTCCACCGGGCCCTGCCGTTCATCACCTGGGCCGGGGTCCGCTACTCGGTCCCACCAGCATGTCTCGGGCAGACCGTCGAAGTCCGCCAGGCCGTTGATGCCACCGAGCTGAGCGTGTCGTGGGCCGGGCGCCTCGTCGCCCGCCACCACCTCGCCGACAACGGCGTCAGCGAGGTGTGGGACCCCGGCCACCGCGCTGCCGCGGAGACAGCCGCGTTGGCGTCGAACCGCAGCCGACACCTCCACGTCATCACCACCCCGCCCGAACCGGCCGAACCGGCCGCGGGGCGTCTCGAGCTCGGCGCGGGTGACTACGACATCGCCGCCCCCGACCTCACCGTCTATGAAGGCGGGCAGACGTGAGCGTCTACGAACAGATCAAAGACGACCTCGGCTACCTCCAGCTCGACCGCGCCGCCGAAGTGTTCGCCACCCTCGCCGAGGACGCCCGCAGCGACGACTGGACCCACATCGAGTTCCTCGGCCGCCTGGTCGCCGAACAAGCCGACGCCACCCGCAACCGGCGCCTCGCAGCCCGGCTGCGCTACGCCCGGTTCCCGTTCCGCAAGACCATCACCGAGTTCGACTTCGAGTTCCAGCCCACCGTCGACCGCCGCCTCATCGACGACCTCGCCACGCTGCGGTTCATGGACACCGGAAGGCCGATCCTGTTCCTCGGTCAACCCGGTTGCGGCAAGACCCACCTCGCCGTCGCCGTCGCCACCCTGGCCGTCGAGGCCGGGTTCCGGGGCTACTTCACCAACGCCGAAGAGATGGTCGCCAACATCGCCCAGGCCACCCGAGAAGGCAACCTCGCCTCGAAGCTGAAGACCTACACCGCACCCTCGGTGCTCGTCATCGACGACGTCGGCCTCCTGCCCATGGACCGCGCTGCCGCCTCGGCGTTCTACCAAGTGGTCAACCTGCGCTACGAGAAACAGCACTCCACCATCGTCACCACCAACCGCGGACTCCCGGACTGGGGTGAGATCTTCGGCGACACCGTCGTCG
>WBZL01001297.1_pt1 | contig 26622 bp, 35 predicted proteins | sample 5204291 | NCBI WGS metagenome assembly WBZL01 (sample SAMN12344345, study PRJNA552823) | activated sludge metagenome | biome: Activated sludge suspended growth; feature: Nitrification reactor; material: Wastewater; isolation source: activated sludge from nitrification reactor of wastewater...
CGTTCGAGGCGGGATTGTTCGTGTTCAGCGACCGCGGATCATAGCGGAACGTGTGGATTTGTTTCCGACCATTACCCGTGAAGGAGTCCGGGAGGCTGGTGGTGTACGTGTCGATGTTGTCCCGGCGGACGCGCAGCGCCTGCCAAGCCTGACCTGCCGTCACCAGGGTCGCGTTCGTGGTAAGAAAGGCGACGATCTTGCTGAAGAAGTCCTCAAAGTTCGTCGCGGTTCCGATTTCGTTTGCCATATCTCATCCTCAGCCGTTGTTCACAACCTGGCGGACCGCACCAGCGTTGCGTTGGATCACGTTCAGCAGGACCCGCTCGCCCGAGGAGCTGGTCAGGTAGTCCTGCATCAGGTTCGGGTCGATCACGTTCACAACCCGGATCGCGGACCCACCGCCCTGCTGCCCCTCGCCACCGCCCTGACGCGCTTCGTCCCGCTCCTGGGTCGGAGTACGGACAGACACCTGTTCGCCAGGCGTAGCACGGAAGGCGACCAGCTGCGAGTCCGTCCCGCCCGTCCCGCCCACGGTGAAGTCACCGCCGAAGGCAAAGCCCGGCGTTTGGGCGATGATCTGGGCGACGTTCGCAGCCGCCACCGCGCCGGTCGCCGCCGCGAGGGCGTAGTTGGCCGGGGGCGGAGCGGAGGCAAGGGCCTTCTGAACCGCCAGCACGCCGTCGATGGTCGCGGTGGTGATCGCCGCGGCCTTACCGATGGCCGCCAACTTCTTGTTCTCCGACCGGGACAGCCCGGACAGAGTGGAGAAGAAGTTGCGCTGGGTGGACAGGTTCTGCTCAGTGATCTGGGCCTGAACCCGAGCCTTCAATTGCTGGGCGGTCTGCTCGCTGATGAGGTCGGCTTGCCGCATCTCATCAATCCGCGCGTACATCTGCTCATACTGCGACAACATCGCCTGCTGGGCTTCGACCGTACCCGCGAGAAGGTCCGCGTTAGACTCCACCAGGAACTGGTTTGCCTGGGCCTGCGTGATCGCCCCCGCGGCCAGCAGCTCGTTGATCGCCGTGAGCTGGGCGGTGAACTCCTGTTGGGGTCCGAGGATAGCCTGAAGGACCTGGTTGCGGGTTTCCGCCGCCCGGGTTTCCGCCTGAATCAGGGTCAGCTTCTCGCGGAGCTGCTTCAGCTCCTGGTCCCCGAGGATGATGCCTTGATAGCGCAGGTCCTGCTCGATGTAGCGCAACTGCTGTTCGACCTCGCGCTGCTCCGAGGTGAGGCGCAGCAGCTCGCGCTCCTCCTCCAGCTGGCGGTTGATCGCGCCCATCGGGTCCAGGGCGTCCTTCAGCTGCTCCTCGATCAGTGCCAGGACCTGGGCCTTGCGCTCCGCGGTGATCAGGCCCGCGCGCTCCGCTTTGTCGAGCAAGGCGAGGGCGTTGGCGTACTCCTGCTGAGCCGCCCAGACACGGTCATAGGACCCGACCATCTGGTTGAGCTCATCCTGAAGTTTCTTGAGGGCCTTGGCCGCCTCCTCATCGCCTTTCCCGGAGGTCCGGCGACCACCTCCGCCACCACCCAGGTTCGGCGTCTCGACTTGAGCCGCGGCGACCCGCTCCTTGGAAATGTCGCGGGCGCGTTCGATCCAGCTGTCCAGCATCGCCTCCAACCCGCTTTCGGATTGGGCGAGGACTTCCTGGCGGAAGCCTTCCTCAAAGTTCGTCCCGATGTTGGCGCCCACGGCCTTCCAACCCTCGATGTTGCTGGTCACCGCCGCCTTCAGGCCGTCCACGTCAAGGTCCACCGCGGCCTTCAGGGCGTTCCCGAGCTGGCGGAAGTTGTTCATGAGGGCGTCGATGACGGAGCCCACGACATTGAGGACCCCGCGCATCACGCCCCGGATCGTCCCGCCAATCATGTCGAACACCTGGAGGACGGTGCGGACCAGCTTCAACCACCACGCTTCCTGGTTCTGTACGCTGGCCCCGGCCTGGTCGGTCATGTTCTCATAGGCCGTCGCCGCGGAGCCGGTCAGCCAGTTGAAGAACTCCCCGACCGTATTGGCGAGGCCGGTGATGATCGGGCCGATGTCCTCCCAGGCGGCGCGCATCAGATCGCCCAGAGTGGTAGTGTCGTCAATCCCCAGCTTGATTTCGTCCCGGAACAGGGTCAGGGCGGTGATCACGGAGGTGAGGACGATCAGGAATGCGCCCAAGGGGTTCGCGGCGATGGCGGCGTTGAGGGCGATAACGGCGGTGCGGACGGCGTTGAACGCTGCCGCGCCTCCGGCGACGATAGCGAAGCCCGCACCCACCGACAGGAGGACCTTGGCGATGGTGTCCAGGTTGTTGCTGACGAACATGATCGCCTTGGACAGCAGTTCGCTCGCGCCGGTCGCCTCATCGAACTTACCAACCAGGTCCACCACGTTGTTCTGGAGGACTTGGAAGGACTGGCCAATGGTGGGGACGGACTTGGCAAACCGTTCCTCCAGCTCCGTCCGGGCGTTCTTGAAGGCGTCGAAGATGATGTCAGCGCTGATTTTGCCATCCTGACCCATCTGCCGGAGTTCGCCGCGGGTCACGTTCAGCTGCTTGGCGATCACGTCTGCGACGGTCGGCAGCTGTTCCAGGACGGAGTTCAGTTCATCGCCGCGGAGGACGCCCGAGGCGAGGCCCTGGGCCAGCTGGATCATACCAGCTTGAGCCTCGCCCGCGCTTGCGCCGGACAGGGCGATGGCTTGGTTCAGCGACTTCGTGAAGTCGATCAGCTCCTGCTGCGACAGGCCCAGGTCCTTCGCGCTGTTGGCCAGTCGGCTGTACGTCTCCACCGTACCCTCCAGGGACTGGCGGGTGGAGTTCGAGACGTCAAGCAGCGACCGATACACCGCCCCGAGGTTCTGGGCCTCAAGGCCCGTCGCCCGGAGTCGGTTCTGGAGGTTGGTGTAGGTGTCCAGCAGGCGCACGAGTTCGCGCGCAGACAGGTACGCGCCCAGGGAGGCCAGGGCGTTCTTGAGGAAGTCCACCCCGTCCGCGGCTCCTCGCCCGGACTTCCCGATGTCCTCCAGATTTCGCTGAACGACACGCGAACCTCGTTCAGTGATGACTATGTCAATGCGTTCTTCGGCCACGTTAGACCTCCTTTTTCAGGTCACGCAACCGCTTCTTCTCCCGAATCAGCTGCTTGGTTTCTTCGGAGTGCGTCCAACCCTTCCGGGCCTTGAACTTCTCACGGGTTCCTTCGCTCACGGGGGGTCGAGACTTCGCAGCCATGGACAACTTGGCTTTATGCTCCGGGGTGAACTGTTGGCCCTTTTTCGACTCGGCAACCCGGCGTCGATAGTCCTCAGTGCGTTCCCAACCACCCATACGCTTCCGCGCAGCTTCCGAAGGTTCGGAACCCCCGATGCCTCCGCCATTGAGGTTATACCCCTGCGGGTCCTTGGTTTGGAAGGTGTCAATGATCTTCTGCTCCATGAAGTAGCAGAAGGAGCGGGAAGCCTGGAGCAGAATTTTCAGGACCGGGGTGCCGTACTTTCTGATGGCTTTGCCCACCAGTAGGTCGCCCCGGGCGTGCTGCTGGAGACGAACTGAAGGCTGCGAGGACACCCCCACATACTTCTTCCCGTTCGGGAACTCCAAGCAGTAAACAAATGCAGCGTCAGTCACGATCAATCCCCCACAACCCGTCCGAATTGAACCACCTGCGCTGCTTCTGCCACTGCTTGCTCCACGAAGTTGGCCGGGGCCTGCGCAGAGTAGCCGTCATTCAACCGCTGGATGTAGGGCAAATTGTTCGTCAGGTGAATCTCCTCCCCGTAATTGTACCCGCGAATGACCGATTCAGCTTGGTCGATTGCGGCCTGAGTGTTGGCGGCTTCAGTGCTGCCCGCCTCGCCGGGCGAGTAGGCATCAATCACGGAGGAGGGGGCGGAGCCAATCGCGGCGATCCAGTTGGATCGGGCGCGGCCCGTGTCCACGGGCGTCCCAGACACCACGGCTTGATCCGCGGCGAGGGCGACCTTGCGAGTGAGCGCGTCAGCGCCCTCCGCGACCTTTCGGCCCCGGAGGGTAATGCGTCGGCTGAACTCGCTTAGACTTGGCACGGGCTGCGCTCCACTGTAGATACTTCTGGTCAAGTCGCTGGATGAACCAAACAAAGTCCTCCTGCTGCTCGCCCTCGATCCCGTTGATCATACAATACTCCAGTATGGCCAACAATGGGATAGGTCCCAGGCCCGTGCCGATTTGCCTACATGACGTCAGGTCCAAAAATCCGATGTAGTACAGCTCAGAACCAAGGGTCAGCTCCGGGGCGTTCTGTATGCGGTCGGGCAAGGGCATCCCGAACCGCATACACTGCTCGATGATCTTCTGCTCTACTGGGCCTTGCTCGAAGCCGTAGCAGAGGACTTCCCAGAGTTTCCCAGGTCCGTCTCCCGTACCTCATCGCGGAACAGCGCCACGTTGGCGGACTGCTCGCGGAGGTCCACGAACAGGTCCGGCAGGTCCTCGAACAGCTTCAGGACGTTCTCCTTGTTGAAGTCCATCGGCTGGCCGTCCGGGCCTTCCACGTTGATCCAATCCAGCACCACCGTCTCCGCGAACACTTCCTTGTACAGGCGGTCCGCGGTCTTGTTGTCCAGCATCCCGGTCTGGATGGCCTTCTTGTACGGGCGGGTGGCCTTCTCCAGCGCCTTCGAGAAGGCGACGTTGTGGCCACCGGCACGCGCGATCTTGATGCGGATCGGCTTGCCGTCCGCGGTCTGGCCGTACTCCAGCCAGATGCCGTCCGTTTCCAGGTTCTCGTTGGTCTTGAACAGTTTGTACAGGCTCATTCTCTGTTTCTCCACGTAGGGTGAGGGAAGGGAGGGCCGGAGCCCTCCCCGTGCTCCGTTGATTATACGTCAGCCGCGTTCGGAAGGTAAGGGAATTCATTGAGCAGCAGGGTGTAGCCCGCCGCGCTTTCCGCCGCGTCCACCGACAGGGGCAGGGTGATCGGCTGGTCCTGCTCCACGTTCAGGCGTCCGTCGCCCAGGGCGAGCAGCGGGATGTCCCACACCAGACCGGCGTTGTTCTTCACCAAGGCGAAGTCCAGCGTCACGTCCGAGTTGTTGCGCACCGCCTGGACCGCCGCGATGTCCGCGAAGTAGGCCGTGACGTTGCCCGACACCTGGAAGGTGCCCGCGGAAACGTCGAAGGCCCCGAGGACAGCGACCGCCTTGTTGGGCGAGACGTTGTTGTTGATCGTCAGCGTCAGCTCCGTCAGGAAGGCGAACAGCGCGGTGGGGTTCGAGTTGCCCGCGGTCAGCAGGTGCATCTTGATCCGGCTGAAGTCCGAGGAGGTGTTGAAGGCCGGGGCGTCCACGAGGTCGGGACGGGTGCCCGACTTCACGCCCACGGAGCCGTCGCGCTGTTCGTTGTCGGTCGCCACGAAGCTCAGATCAACCGTGACCTTGTCGGCTTGGCGAATCTGGAGGCTCAATTCATTCGGGACCGCGCCCACCAGGTACTCCGACATGGTGCCGTTCGCGTCCTGGCCCAGGGTACGTTCGAGCTGGTAGGTGCGGCGCTTGATCAGGTTGGCGTCCCGCTCGTTCTTGATCACGTTGCCGTAGAACAGTTGGATGGTCTTGGCCGTGCCCGTCTCCGCCACCATGGTGCCGGCGGTCTTGTCAAACTCGATGTAGGTGGCCGCGACCGCGCGGACGCGGGCGAAGCCGTTGTTGGCGGCGTTGGTGAACTTGGTCGCCGTCGCGTCCCCGCCGATGAACACCCACTCGCCCACCACAAGGCCCAGGGTCGTCAGGTCCTTCGTGCCGGAGGCGCGGAGCAGGCGCGGATAGCTGCCCGACACGTCGATGTTCATTTCAGCGGAGCCGAACTGGAAACCGACCTTGATCAGCTTCGCGGTCGCCGGGGGCGTCTCGTTCACTGCGGTTTGAGTCACCACCACGGTCGTGGCGGTGGAGCTGGCGACGTTCTTCAAGCCGTTGTTCGAGGCCTGACCGAAGCCGGAGGCAAGGGCCAGGTCACCGGCGAGGAACTGCGACCCCACTGTGCCCGATCCCAGGGTGTAGGTTTTGCTGGTGCCCGTCACGCCGGAGAAGGGCACGGCGGTCCCGTTGGTCGGGATGTTGGTGGCCTTCTCGCGGATGTCTGCGAAGAAGAAGCCCTGAAGCAGGCGGGTCAGGTTGTTCTGGGTCAGGTCCTGACCGAAACCGCCCGAGGCGTCCAGGTCCGTGGTCACGCCCTTCTTGCGCTGGCGGGACGGGTTGATGGGGTTCCGGGCGACCGTGGTCAGCTGACCACCAAAGTCATTGTAGCCGTTGGGCTCCAGCGGATACCACACCGGCGACACGGGCAGGTTCTTGATCGTGTCCTCCTCCGCATAGCGGAGGCCGGTGACGTTCGAGTCAATCTTGTTAGCCATGGTTGTAACTCCTCAATTCAAGTGGCAAGGGGTTCATCGCAGTTCGTCATACTCGAACTCCACCACCACGTTCATCTGATACCACGCGCCGTCCGGTCCAATCTCCTGGATGCGTGCGTTGCGGAACCAAATGCCGCTCGCGGTGCCTCGCCCCTCGAAGGCGTCCCGGGCGATTATCGCGCATTTTTCAGCAAGAGACAAGCCTTGTCCCCCTGACAGGGGCGTGAAAACTTGTACCGTGATCAGTCCGGGACGGGTAAAGCGGCGACCGCCGGTTGGTCCGAAGGTCGCCTGCCGCGAAGTAGTGTGGCGCAACGTGATTCGGGCATAGGGCTTGTCCGCGGGCGGAGGGTCGCCCGCGTCCACCCCGGGCCATTCCACGCGGATCGGAGCCCCGCCGTTGAGGGCCGGGGTGTCCGTGATCCACTTGGTGTTGAACAGCCCAAGGATTTCGTCGCGGGCGCTGTCAAAGGTCGGGAGGGTCATTGGCGCACCTGCAATTCATACATGATCGCTTGCCCGTTCGGGTTCAGCGGTTTCACGGCGATGACCTTCCAGACCTCCAAGCCCCGCAGCACCAAGCCTTCGACCTCCGGCGGAGCCGTCAGGCCCTCCGCGGGCATGAACACCCGCTGGTCGCCCATGCGGATCGTCTGGCCGTCGATGTAGCGTTGCTCATAGTCCAGGAACACCGCCTCAATGGTCTGGTCCGCCGCGACGTTGCCGCCCGGCTTCCAAGGCTTCGCCGGATCGGGAGCGGCCCCGGCGGTGAAGCCCCGGAGGGTCACGGCCTGGCCGTTCTTCTTGATCAGCTTCTTGGCCAGCGCGATAGCGGAGTCAAACCGTGCCATGGATCACCCCCGCAGCAACGTGCCGCCGGAGCGGACAAGGCCCGCGCGGACCAGCTTCTGGTCCGCCGCCGGATATTTGGGCATCTGGAACACGGCCCCGCCCACGAAGGTGACGGACTCGCTGATGGGCCCGACCGCCTCCGACTTCGACAGGACCGCCACGCCCGAGGCGTTCCGCTCCGGGTCGGGGTTCAGCTCCGCGGCGAGGGCGCGCAAGGCGTACTCACAGCAGGCTTCCTTCACCTCCGGCGGGATGTCGTTGATGTAGTAGCGGTCACGGTCCCAGGCATCCGTCCGGGGCCATTCCGTGGTCTGGTCACGGCCCAGCCGCTTCTTGCCCACGAAGTTGAACCGCTGGTCCAGGTAGTCGGTCGCGCGGATGACCGCGGCCTCAATCTGAGGGTCCGTGGAGCCCGCGAAGGAGTTGCCCCGGTCGGTGTGGTAGGTCTTGAACTCCTCCACCGTGATGTAGGCGTTCGCCCCCGCCACGGAGCCGTTGTTGTCTTGAACGGTCAGGCCCATCACTCACCTCCGGGCGGCTTCGGGGCCTGGCGGGTCTGGTTGATGACGCGGGCCACGATGATGGCGATGCCGAGCCACTTCACCCAGCCTTCCGGGAGGTATGCGGCAACCGCCGGGAGGTTTTGGGCAAGCACGTCCATGATGACCAGCAGCGCGGCCAGTTGGATGCTCGACCACTTCCAGGCGTTCTTCCAATTGTCGACAAGCACTTGTTTCATGCTGGGTACTCCTTGTGGGGCAGTTGGAAGTGCGGGCCGTCCTTGAAGGTCCGCCAGTCCCCGCCCCACTCAATCGGGACGCCCAACTCAGCGGCGGCTTGCTTCACGGCATCCGCAATCTTGTGGTACAGCGGCCAGTCCCAGCGCACGGAGCCCGAGACGTATGCCCCGAGGTCCACAGCGTGGCCGGTGATGTGGCGGCTGTTCATGGTCTGGGAGGCTCCGGCCTTCACCAGTTGCTCCTGACGGGCCTTCGAGCGGACGCCCTCCAGCACCGCGAAGTCCACTGTGGTGATCTCAATCGCCCGCTTCACGACACGCACCAGGTCCGGGTGAACTCCGGTGAGGCGGTCCAGGGACTTCTTGCTCAGCACGAACATCATTCAGCTCCTTGGCTTCCGCAGAGCGTCACTGCGCTGCGGGCCCAGTCTTGGAGGGCTCCGAGTTTCCGGATGGCGCGGTCACCGTCAGCGGCGATTGCCCAGAGAGTTGCTGCAGTCTCTGGCGCAAGTTCGGCTGTTCCGGTTCCATCAGCTCCGGGGGCGGGTCCTCCAGGTGAATCGGTCTGGGTTGCACTACAAGCGGTGACTTGGAGGCGCAACCGCTGATTGCCAGCGCGAAGGTCAGCAACAGTGCGCGCATCCCGTTCCCGGGCTTCTGTGTTCGAGCGGGCGAACTCCGCCCGGAGGTCTGCGACACGCTGTTCATGGGCCTTCTCCTGTTCACGGTTCTTCTCGTTGGCTTCGTTGAGCTGAGTCAGCAGCGTGCGTTCCCGCTCCGCTGCCTTCTCCGCTGCTTTTCCGGTCCCGTACAGATAACCCCCCAGGGCCACCGCCGATAGCAGCAGGATGCCCAGGAGGATCATCAGCGCGGTGCGCTGTAGCGTGCTCAGCACCGGAACGGGCAGCATGGGGTCACCCCAAGTCCAAGCTGGCGCCGTCCGGCACGAAGGTTTCCGTGCGGTTGTTCCAGTTGGAGTCCCGAGTTGTCACAACAAGGCCGTTGTCAATCCGGCGTACGGAGGCTTCGCCCCCGGGCGGGACCTTGACGGCCAGCTTCTTCGGAGCAGCCTTGGCAGGAACCGCCGGTGCCCCGGGCATCTTGACCTGCGTCATCTGCCGTGATGTCAGTCTTGCCATGGTTCTGCTCCTTGAGTGGGTCAGGCTTCGGCTTTCGCCTTCTCGCGGTTGAAGCCTTGGGCGACGGCTTCCACGTCAGCGCGGGTGATGCCAGCAGAGCCATACAGCTTCTCCACGGCGGTCATCGCGGGCTTCCCGTCCTTGGTCCAGTGGGTGTCGTCCGCCGGGTCCAGGCCCAGGACCGCCTTCTGGAGCTTGGTGTTCAGCTCCACGGTCGGCTCCTTCACCGGATCGGTCAGGACCGCCGGTTGTCCGTCCCCATCGGGTACACCCCCGGCTTGCCCGGCTTCGGCTTCGACACCTCCGCCGCTGACAGGTGCCGCGTCACCGGCTTCAGTCCCGCTCCCGTTGGGCTGAACGTCGCCGTGTACCGGCTGTTGGCCGTCCGGCTGGGAGCCTTCTTGAAGATCACGCTGGCCATCGTGCACCTCCTTCAGTGCGGGGTGTCCTTCCGGGTAAGCCTGCCAGTTGCGTTCGAGGAAGCGGGCGTGCAGGGCGACCTCCTCCGCCGGAGCGGTGATGGTCAAGCGGCCCTTCTCGAAGGCGTAGGGCTGACTGCCCAAGCGGATCGTGCGGCCCGCCAGGGGTCCGGTCAGGACAAAGGTTGTTTGGATGATGGTGGACATTTGTACGGTTCTCCGGGTAGATTAAGCAAAAAGGGCGGACCGATCCATGACCGGCCCGCCCTTCGGGTACAGCGGGGCAGCGCCCGCCCCGTCGCGGGGCGAGCCCTTAGTTGAGGATGCCGTCTGCGGCGGCAAGCCCCTTCTCGCTGAACAGCGCCAAGCCGCAGTACCACTTCACGCGCCAGATGTGCTCATCGGAGTCCTCCGACTCGCCCACGTCCACAACCTGGATGCCCGCGGCCTGGGTCGCGGTCAGACCGGCGATGCCGTGGGTGCGCGAACCGTCATCCAGCGTACCAGCGAAGATCGTGGTGGTGTTGGTGCCGGTGCCCTTGGTCTGGTTGGTCGGGATGTAGTCGTTGCGGAAGATCGGGGTGCCCGAGTAGGCCGGAACCTCCGCACCGCTGGGCAGCTCGACAACCTCGTTGATGGACGCACCACCCAGGGCGCGGAGCAGCGCCTTGTAGCTGCGCAGGGTACGCGCATGCATGGTGATGTAGTCCACCTGGCCGTCCTTGTCCACCACGAGGTCCATCAGCTCATCCAGGATGGCGAAGCTGATGCTGGAGCCGTTCGCGCCGGTGGTCGCTTTCTGACCGGAGGCGCACAGCTGGATCAGGCCCGCGAACTCGTTGCCCGCGCCGGTGCCGTTGATCAGCTGGTCCTGGTACTTGCGGCCAGTGGACTTCGCCTTGGAGGCGATCTGGACAGCGGTCTGGTCGTTGCCGTCGCCGGAGCGGGTAGCCTGGATCAGGCCGTTCACTTCGGCGTCACCCATGATGGTGGTGAGGTTGGAGTTGACCTTGGTGAAGGTCGCAGCGGCCTTACCAGCACCAGCGCCGGAGAAGGTCGTGCCGACACCGGCCATGATGACGTCGCCAAGGACGTTCTCGCGGTTGTACGCGAGGCTGTTGCCTTCGATGGAGTCGAAGGGCAGCACGTCGAACATGCGGTTGACGGTGATGATGTTTTCGATCACGCCAGCAACCAGTTCGTCCTGGGCCAGCTTGGCGCTTTCGGCAAGGGTAACAGAAGCCATGATTGGCCCTCCTTCAGAAGTTGATGACTCAAGCGGTTTTCAGCCGTGCCGGATCACCCGGTGTTCCGTCGCGGCCCGCGGAATCACTCCTGTGGGCCTTCGCCTCTGGCTATACAACCAAAAGTGACGTCAGTATAGTACCAAGTTGCGGAAAAGGGAAGCCCCCTGGCCAAACTTGTGGGCTTCCCCGATCCGTCACGCCCGACCGCGACCCGCCTTGAACTGACCCTTGGCGAGGCCCTGGGCGATCTTCTCGTTGGCCGTCAGGACCTTGCCCTGCTGGCGCGGAGGCGTCTGACCGCCACGCGGAGGCATGCCGCCGCCCGCCGGGGCTTCCGACTCGAACAAGCGGCCATACTTCTCGTTGGCCTTCATTTCGCTGACCAGCTCGCGGATGGTCATGGGCTGGCCGGTCACGCCCGAGTAACGCTGGTCACCCTGGGCATCGACCACGAACACCTTGAATTCACCATCCTGCTCGACCACCTTGACCTGGTTCTTGATGAACGGCAGCAGGAGTTCCGGGACGCCCTTCAGCTCCGCGACGGCGGCAGTGGCGGCGTTCTCGACCAGGAGCCCATACAGCTGGTTCTGGAGGGCTTCCGCGCGGGCTCCGGCCTTCTTCAGGTCCTTCGCGTGCGCATCGGCCAGCTCCTGGCGAACCTTGTCCAGGTTCAGCTTGGCTTCGCCGCCCTTGGCCAGTTCGTTCTGGAGTTCGGTCAGCTTCGTGGTGATGTTGGCCTTGATTTCCTCCGGCGTCGCACCGAAGTCAGCCAGCGGGGTCAGGTCCACGGAGGTCTTGGCCTTCGCTTCGGCGCGAGCGGCCTTGAGGGAACGGTTCAGGCCAGTCACGGCCTCCACGATCCCCTTGTGGGCTTCGTCCGGGACGAACTTGCCATCATCGCCCTGCTTGTAGATTCCCCGGAACTGTTCCGGGACCTTGTCGATGGAATCGACCGGAGTGAATTCAAATTCCATAATTGTATCCTCATTGTCAGCGGATCACCCGCCAGTGTTGTGCCTCACGCACGGTTCATATTGTAGCCTCAGAACTTTTCAGGGTCAAGGCCAGCCTTGCGGAAGGCGTCCGGCTTGCGCTCCGCGAGTTGGGACAGGGTCAGCTCGTTGCCGGCCCGATCCACGAATTGATCCACGTTCAGCCCGCCCTCCCGGAACAGCTTGGCCTTGGTCTTGCCCAGGACCTCATCCTGGAAGCCCGCGGGCTGACGCTTCAAGAAGTCCTGATATGTGGTCGCCGCCGGAACCCGGCCCACGTTCTCCGCGGCCCAAGCCTTCCTGATGTCCTGGATCGGCTTGCCCTGCTCCTTCGCCATCCGGCGGAAGTCGATTTCACGCTTGGCGCGGGTCCGGGTGTCCGTCACGGTCGGGCGATTGCCCAGGAGGCCCACGCCGTCGATGTAGGCGACCATCACCGACCGGCAGTTGAAGTGGGCCGGGGGCTTCGCGTCCTTGGGCTGGAGCAGGGGGATGTCCGCGGGCAGCTCATTGTCGCCCACGGGGCTCCCGTGGCCGTCCCGGGCGCGGCATACAGCCGTGGTCCTACCGTCCAACGTGCTCACCCAGACCTTCGCCGTGATGATGTCGCTGTTGGCGTCCCAGACGTAGCCCCGCGCGGTGTTGGACACGTGGTTCACCGCGGTGCGGACGATCCCCTGGGCGTCCCGCCGGGTCATCGACAGGATGCCGTCCGCATAGGCGTTCTTGCGCGTCCCGACCACCCGCCGCACGATGTCGTCAATGGGCTCCCCGTTCGTCATCCCGAGCTGAAGGGCCGTGGTCAGCCGCTGCTGGTCCACCGCCTCCAGGGTGCTGAACCAGTCCCGGAGGAACCGGCCCTGGAACGGGCGGGAGGTGGCGATGGCCCGGAGCTGGTCCGCGTTCACCGCCATGAAGCCCACGTCAATCGTGATGGAGGACTGTAGCAGGTCGATTTCGGCCTGGCCTTCGAGGACGGCGAGCTGCCCGAGTTCGTCCCGCACCAGGGTCTTGTACTCCGCGAGGGCCGCGGCCCGGGCTCCGCGGATGTCCGTGAGCAGGGCCTTCCAGCGTTCGCCGGTGAAGTCCAGGTCACGGCCCTCGAAGCGGGCGAGCCGGGTGCGCAGGCGTTCGGTCAGGTCGCGGTCCGCCTCCTCCAGGAGCCGGGCGACCCGCTTGGTGACGCTCGCGGTGTAGCGGCGCAGGTCGATTTGGTGACGCAGCGCGGCGTCCCTGTATTCTTCGTTAAATGTTGGCATCCCGCTTCTCCATTTCTTTGGGTCCGTTCATGCCGAAGTGGATACACGCCCCGATCAGCGGCCCGAGGACGATGCTCAGGAGGAGCCAAAGACCCAAGAAGTGCCAGACGTTCATGACTCGCCTCCAGGATTTCCACCACCTTCTCCACCTTCGCCGCCCTCGCCTTTGCCCTCACCCTCCCCACCTTCGGGCGGGTTCTTCTGGGCCGGGTCCAGGTCCAAGCCAGCGCGGCCCATCGCCTCGCTGATTTCCTCCATCAGCTCCTCCCAGTCCTCACCCTCATCGAAGTCCTCCGGGAGGACCCCGCGCAGGCGGAGGCCGTTCAGGTAGGTCTTGCGGCTGATGTCGCGCTTCTCGCGTGCGACTTGGAGGGCCTGAAGGCCCGGGGCGTCCATTTCCTCCAGGTCATAGTCCTTCACCAGCTCCACGGTGCCGCCGTTCGAGCCCAGGCGCATCCACTCCGCGGTGATGTCCAGGGCCTGGGCCAGGGCGTCCTCGAACAGCCCAGTCATCGCGCTCAGGTCGCTGGTCGCCTCCGCGCTGTCCAGCGCCCGGGCGGTCGCCGTCTGCCCGCCGGTCTTGCGCTTCAGGAACTCCGCACCGTAGCCCGCCATCTGCTCCTCAAGGTCCTTGAGGTCCGTGCGGCCCGCGGCGATGGCTTGGCCGGTGTGCTCCACGTAGTAGAACCGGCCCGCCGGGTCCGGGTTGTACAGCACCTTGTTCGGCCCGACCACCACCGGGTCCGAGTCCTCCCCGGACGCCCCCGAGCAGGCGAGGATCGGGAAGCGGGAGACGGTGAGGATGTGGCGTTGGTCGGAGGCGGACTGCCAGTGAGCCACGTTGAGGTGAGCCAGGTCCAGGAGCGGGGACTTGCCCATCATGAAGCCCTGGCGGTCCGCGTAGAAGGTGACCAGCGGGACGTAGTTCAGACCCGTCGCCCACTCCTCCACCAACGCCCACTCCTCCTTCTGGGCGTTGGACTTCTTCACCGGCTCCCAGAGCTGGACAAGGCCCGGCTCCAGGACGCGGATGCGGCGCTTGCAGACCTCCGCGAAGCCGTCCTGCTCCATGTAGTGTTCGATGATGCGGACGTGCTGGAGGACTTCGACCCCGTTGATCACCTCCGACCGGGCGAACAGCAGGCACTCCGGCTTGATCATCACCCAGTACGGGCGCAGACCCTCCCGGCGGTCATCCGCCAGGGTCCGGGGTTGGCCGTCCTCCCGCGGGGCCGGGCGGGGCATGTCGATGAGGACGTGGCAAAGGGCCTTGGCCATGCCTTCGCGGAACCACTGACGGGCGAACACATCCAGGTTGTTCCCCTGGAGGTCCACGTCAGTCAGGATCGTCTCCTCAATCGCCTTGGGCACGTCCTCGTTGAGCTTGATCGGCTCGCTGAAGGGCTTGCCGCTCAGGGTGTCCAGCGTCTGTTCGACCATGTTGAGGAGGACGGCGGATGCCAGGCGCTCCTGGTAGCCCTTGTCCGTCTCCTCCTGGTGGCGGGGCAGGTACGTCTCGCCCGCCTCGCGCATTGCTTCGGTCCCGCCCAGCAGTGTCTCGATGACGTGCCAGCGCGGGACCATCTGATCATACGCCCCGCTGGTCGTGGCGGGGCTCTTTGGGTCTTTGTCGGCCATGGTCGGTCCTCTCCGTCCGGGACAGACCCGGATAAAACAAAATTCTCACCCAGCGCGATTTAGTCCCCGCGCGAGGGGGATTAGAACGTCGGCGGAATCTCGACCGCACCAATTGCCGGGCGTGCCCGGAACGGGTTGCCGTAGAAGTCCCACGACACGCCAGCCGGCTGCCCAGCCCCGACCAGCGGCGACCACTCGAACGGCGTCAGCGTGGTTTCGTCGCGCGCAAGCGGGCCGGCGACTTGTAGCGTCGGTAACGGCACATTCGCTCCGTTCGGCTTGCCGTAGTAGTTGTTTACCAGCATCGTCCCGTCGAGCGTAACCGTGGCGCTGGAGTTGCTGATCGGAAGCCCGTTTGCAGATCCGGCAAACACGCAATTCACTACGCTGGGCGCCACCGTCGCGGTCGAGATCAGAGTCAACGCGGCAGTGTGGTAGTCGCGGAAATCGCAGTGCGCGAAAGAGATTTTGCCGCCCGACTCCTGATTGTTTCGCCCTCCGACGAAAACACACGAGTAGCCCTCGAACGTGCCTGCCCCCGACGCCAGCACGGTGGTTTTCGTCGCGTCGGTGAGATTCAGTAGCTTGGACCGATAGGCGCGCACCTTTGATCCGCGCGGGTAAATGCTGCGGGCCGATCCGATGGTGCGTGACCCAATCACCGCGTCACGCACCGTCCACTCAGGCGTCCCGGCGGAATGCGTGGAGCTGTCATGCAGGATGTAATTGGCGGTGTTGGCCACCTCCATGGTCAAGTCACACAGCTCAATGCGCCACATCTGCGCGGCCGTGCCCCGCCATCCCCCGGTACTCCCAGTCAGCGTGATTTTCGTTTGGTCTGCGCCTTGGCCACTAATCTGCACAGGGCGCGTAGCGTCGTGCGCCGCCTTGGCGTTCGCTGCGTACTCGATGGAGCCAAGGCCGTCCTCGATTGACGTGCCGGCAGTGACCATCACGCGTGCCCCGTGCGTCACCTTGTTTCCCAGGAGGGCGTTGCGCACCGTTTTCCATGCAGTGCTCGCGCTCCATCCGTTTGCGGCATCGCTGCCGTTGACGGGGTCGACAAAGTATGCGGGGGCAAGGCAGTCCGGGCGCTCGTCAATGAATTTACCCTGCAGCCGGAATGCCGTGGTGGCAAACGTGCCTTTGCCGGCTTCCGACGACTGCGAGAACCAGATCAGACCCTGCTCGTCTTCGAAGAAGCCGCGCGGGAGCTTGCTGGCGTTGAGCTCATCGGTGAGCGCAATACGCCCGATCTCAAAATACCGCCCACCAGTGGCGCTGGCGTAAATAGCGACATACCGCTGCCAGGTGTCGGTAGCGTCGAGCCGCGCGCTATCGCACCATAGGTGGGTTCCGTCCGACGCAAGAAGCGCAGCCCACCCATCATGTTCCGCGCCGCGAACGGAGTGATCGACACGGTGCGATCCGGTGAAGTCCGGTCGCACACGCCAGATGCCACCGGAAACATCACTCACCGTATCGGTAAAGCTCTCGATCCAGTCTTCAGTCACGAGTAGATCGACCGCCCGCCAGCGCTGCAAGCCGGTACGGCACTGCCAGCCCGGCACGGCCCCTGCTTGCATTTGCGCCGGGGTGACGTTGCCAGGGTTAAGTGTCCGACCGTCCCACCGGATGATGCAGGATTCGTCGTTGGTGTCGCCCGCCGCGATCCACCAGCAACCACGCCACTGATCGTAGCGCACCGCATGGAAGTGCCGAATCGTGGGCGCACCAGTGCTGGTTTCAAAATCCCAATTCCAGGTATTGACGCGCTGCCACGTCCTGCCATCATCCAGCGACTGCGCGATGTAGATCGCGTCGTCAATTGTTCCGGGCGTTTGCTCCGCGCCGGTGTAGGTGGCGAATACCAATGCGGGATTCCCGTTGATATATCCGCGATCCAGCCCGCGTGTGAGCAATCGGACGTGCGTCCGATGCGTCAGATCACCGTTCGGGTCACGTCCGAGGTCGTGCACAAGCTCGACAGTCTGCCCATCCACCGTCCGATACAGGCTATGCGTGTTTGTCGCCGTGGTCAGCAGCACGATCAGCGCACACCCCCATCCTGCGTAGATATCCAGGATCGACGTACCCGCCGGGAATTCGTACCCGTCCTGCGCGGAGCGCGTCACGGTATTGACCGTGGCGATCTTGCGATTGCTGTCGCCGTGGCCGAACGCGAGGCCGTTGACCTGACAGAACAGCCTATACGGCACCGCATCCACCGGCCACAGGCGCGGCGGGCGGGCGTCGAGGTCGGCTTGACTGACGATGTACTGGACGGCGTTGCGCACGGCTGCGGTGAGCGGCGACAGGCCGGGGAATTCAATCCCCCCACCCGGAGACGTTTGATAAGTCACCACCGGCAAATCAATAGTCGAGGCCGCCACACGGACAACTTCCCCGGACTCGTTCGTTTCAGCACGTACCGGCAACCACTGGCTCCTCCAACGCTTCTCCCAAGCGGTTCCGGTCCAACGATACCTCTGACCGTCAACGTCATAGACCTGTCCCGCCTGGAGAGCGGGAGTGCCCGAAAGAGCGAGGACAGACAGCCGCTCCAGCTCGGTGGCGGAAATTCCGATAATCTCAGACATTCTAGGCTACCCCCGCATCTTGAAATTCGAGTAAGTATAACGGAAATGGGGTGAGAGGTAGTGCTTACATACTGCCCTGCTTCACACCACGCAGCTTCTTGCGCACGCGGTAGCGGATCGCGTCACCAATGTGGTCCTCCGCCTCCGTGTTCACGTCATCCAGGTCCTTGTCGTCGCGGGGCAGCACAGGGACCGTCTCGATGGTCTGCTGACACCAGTCGAAGATGAACAGCCCAGGGACCTCGCGCGGTCCCCCGCCCGCCGGAGGCAGCGCCCCCTTGAGCAGCTTGCGGATTTGCTCCCAGCCCTGCTTGCGCGAGCCTGGGCCCTTGTCCGCGGGCGTCCAGCGCACGCCATTCTTCTCCATGTCCACGGCGATGCTGTTGCCGTTCTCCACGTCGAAGATGGAGGAGTCAGCGGGGCCGGGCTTGACCCGACCCTCCAGGCTCCAATCGTCCTCCCGATCCTTCACGCCTTGGGCGACTTCGGACGCGAGCATGCGCACGCCCTCGTTGCGGGTTCCGTTCCAGCCGTACCACTCCTGGATCAGGTACAGATCGCCCCGCACCTTCCCGTACACGCGGCCATTCCACTCGAACGGCTCCCCATTCGACTCCGCCCACCACAGGACGGCGAAGGGCTTGGAGCTGCCCCAGTCGAAGCTGCGGTCAATCTTCCACCGCTTCGGGATCACCGACAGCGGGACGGAGGGGACCACGTGAACGTCGCCCCGCCAGATGTCATCGAACATGCCCCCGGCGATGATGTCCCAGGAGCCGTGGAGCCAGGCGGCGAGTTCGGAGGGGTTCCGGGCCGCGGCTCGAATCTTGCTGATGTACTCCGGGTCAGCGTGGAGCAGGATTTGGTTCTCATAGATGGACCCGTGGATGGCGACCCGGGGCGGCTCGCGCTCGCCGTCTCGCATCGCATCCAGGATCGCCCGACCGCGCATGTGGGGGAGGCGGAAGCGGGCCTTGACCCAGTTGTGGCCCGGGCCGTAGGGGTTCGTGGTCGCCCGGTAGCAGCGGGGCATCCCCGGCTTCGTGGAGCGGCAGCAGGACATCATGACGGTGTAGCACTTGTCATCGGCCCAGTTGCAGAGTTCTTCCCAGCCAATCCACGGATAGGCGTGGCCGTGGTAGTTCCAATAATCCTCCGGCGACTTCATGTGGCGCAGCAGCAGCTCCTCGCCGTCCGGGAAGGTCCACTTGTGCTCCACCTTGTTGTACTTGGCCCCCGGGAAGATGCGCTTGAACCACTTGTTGGTCTTGTTGATCACGTCCGACAGCTGGGGGTAGGTCTGACGGAACAAGATGCCCCGCCACTCCGACCCGTAGCCCTTCCCCACGTGCTGGAGGAAGTCCATCAGCAGGCAGTCGGTCTTGCCCGGGCCGCGCGTCCCCTCATACAGCACCTCGAAGATCGGGTGAGCCATGAGGAAGGCGAGTTGCGACCCGTACTGCGGGCACCAGGTCGCCTCCGACTCCTTCCCCGTCTCCGGGTCCACGTAGTAGCCCCGCAGCTCGCCGGGCTCCGCCTCGCGCCACTCAATCGGGTAGTCCGGGCGGGCGGCGATGGCGACCGCCTTGCTCACTTCGGTCTGGGCAAACATCAGCTGCCCTCCCCGGTCGGACGGCCCACGGTCCCGCGGGCGAGGTCCCCAAATTGGTTCTGCCAGTCGTTGATCGTGGCCGGAGCCCCCGGGACGATCAGCACCCCGCCGGTGCCCGAGGCGGTCATGCTGGCCGCGTCCTTCCCGTCCTTGAACTCCGCACGGTGGGCGCGGAGCATCATGGCCATCAGCGAATCGCTGTACACCCGCTCATAGGTGATGATCTCATCCTTGAACTTCCCGCCGATGATCGGGCGCTCCACGCCGTCCCGCGCCCGCTTCAGGGCCGCGCTGAACAGGTGCTCGTCAATCCACGCTTGGCGGGCGTCCTCCAGAGCCTGGGCGAACTCCGGGTCATGACGGGTGTGGTAGTCGATGGTGGACAAGGAGACGCCCACGGCCTCCGCGCACAAAGCCCTCCGCCCACCCAGGTCCGGGTGCGAGCGGAACAACTCCAGGTACTGTTCCTTGCGAGCCGCGGTGAAGGGCACCATCGGCTTCGGCTTCAATCTCTCAATGTGACTTCCGGGGGGCATCACGCTTCCTCCGCTTCGTGTACTGTTCGTCAATCGCGCATCACGCGGCGATCCGTCCCCGGCCTCACGCCCAAGGACATCCTCGCCGCGAGTATAGCGTGAGCTTGTACATTAGCCAAGGGCGGGTCGCGGTCGCCCGCGGGGGAGGCACGACAGACGTGTGGCGGCGGATTGCCCAAGCAGGCACGCAGTGTGCTCCGCTTAGGTTCGAGGGGTCGCGCTTCACTTCCACGTCCGAAAAAGTAAAAAGTCAAGCGGGCAAAAAGGCCATATAGAACAGCCCTTTATAGATAGATAGATAGATAGATACTTAACTTACTTAACTTACTTACCTTAACCCCATGGGAGCCCTTCGGACAGCAGAAAGCCTCAACAAGGATTCTCCTGGGCCGTCGCCTCCGGTCGATTTGTCGGGCGAATTTATTTCAGGTAAGAATCCCAAGTAACCTAAGCGCAAGGTGCGGGAACCCCAGACGGGCTTGACTTCCCGCCACGCCTTGCTTCATACTTTTTCGGAGCCGAACCCAAGCGCACTCCCGTAACCCAAGCGCACCCGGTCGAAGTGGAGAAGGAGGAGGGAGCCCCGCCGGTTTTCCCGCAGCCTTCGGCCTCCTGTAGTGAAGTTGGCACCATTGCCGCCCGGCGGGGCATTGATCGTGAGGAGGGCTTCAGCGGCCTTCCATGTAGTCGAACACGGCCTGGTCGATGCGTTCGCGCTCTGCCTCCGTCATCTTGCGCTCCAGCCAGGGGGCGGGGCGTCCGCGGCGGTCGCGGACTTCCCATTCACCGCATCCGCCTTCCGCCGGGTAGCAGTATTCAGGCGGGCCGCTGATTTGGGCGGGCACGTAGGGTTCCCAGTAGGTGACCACGATGAGGCAGGGGATGCCCGCCACGCGGTCCTCGAACTCAGCCAGTGACATAGTTCACCTCCCCGGGATCGCAGGAAGCCGGACCCAGTGATCAGTCCCGGCTTCGTTGTCGCAGAGTCGCCACAGCGTGCCGTCCTCGCACTCGACAACCACTTGGCGGACCAGGTAGCCGTCGCGGGTCGTGCCCACGGAGGAGGTCATGGACCGCACGCGGCGGTCGGGCGGGGTGTTGGGCGTGTTCATGCGTCCTCCTTCGCCCAAGGGCAGTTCGGGGCCGTGTGGCCTTCCCCTCCGCACAGGGCGCAAGCCTTCAGGGTCGCGCGGACTTCGCCCGGGACCTCGTTGAGCAGTTGGATCGCGTTGGCGTCCAGGGCGCTCGCGCCCCAGTTGAACTTCGGCAGGGCCTCCTCGAACAGGCGAGCGGCCCGGGCGAGGGTCGCCTGGGCGTCCGCCGGTCCGGGAACCTCCAGGAAGTGGCGGAAGATGTCCGCGGCGAGGAGGGCCGCGCCCTCCCGAGTCACTTGGACATAGCCCTGGTCACTCGTGATTTGGAGGCAGTAGCCACGGGCGTCTCCGCCATAGAACCCGGTCAGCTGGTAGCCTTCCCGGGGGCGGTTGATCAGGTCGGTGCTCATCCTTCACCTCCCGGGGCGTTGCTCAGGGCTTCGTCCAGCTCGCGGCGGTCGATGGTCACCCCGACCTCCTCCAGCATGTCCGCGGCGAGTTCGAGGAGGGACGCCCGGGCGCGGGCTTCCGATCCGCCCAGGGGGTCGTTCACGTGTTCCGCGCAGTCGCGGAGGTCGTTGAGGGTGTTCTCCCAACGGCAGTAGCTCATGTTGGCCATGGCGGGCTCCTTTTCTACAAGGTTACAGGATGATCTGCTTGACCATCGTCAGCAGGCGGTCGAAGTCGCGGGTGAAGTGGGTGATCTTCAGGCCGGACTTGTTCGGGTGGTAGCACAGGCCCTCCGGGGTCGCCATTTCAGAGTAGTGGGTGGAGTGGACCTGGTTCCAGCTTAGGGTCACCGGGTTCCAGACCTCCGCCCGGGCGAAGGACTGAAACTTGTAGCTGTCGGACTTGATCGTGAGGCGCACGCGGAAGTCGCCCAGGGACAGTACGCGGCGGGCGGTCACGTCCTGGCGACCTTCGTTGATGGTCTCCTCCAGGAGGTTGGTCTTGGTGGTGATCTTGCTCATGGTTTTGCTCCTTTTCTGATTTCGGTTCATTCTTCAGCAACAATCATTTCATCGCCCAGGAAGTCCTTGGGCATGCCGTACTCCTCGATCAAGCGCGGCGCGATGGTGAATTTGTAGCCGGGATCGTTCGGGCTCACCAGCTTGACCAGGAACCAACCCTTGGGCTGGGCGGGCTTCTTCCGCGGGGCCATCGCCTTGTGCGGGTAGTCGCCCAGCTCGCGGGCGAGGTCGGTCAGGGCGTCGTGGAGTTCAGTGCCCGGCTCCGCGTAGGTCGCCGTCAGCTTGCCCTTCAGGCCGACCGCGCGGGCGGTCTTGGCGAACTGACCGGCGTGCTTACACTCCAGGCCCACGGCGGCGTGGATCATTTCATGAAGAAGCGTGGCCAGGACCTCCACCGGGTTCTCCAGGACGGGGCTGATGAACATTTCGTACACGGAGGCGGTGCTGACCTCCTTGCTCCAGCACTCCCCAATGGCGGCGACCTTCGCGTGAGCGCGCTTCGGGAAGCCCACGGAGACGGCCCAGGCCTCCGGCATCTTCTGTCCGGCCTGCTCCAGGCGGGCTTCCAGCTTCTGAACGGCGGCGCGCAGCCAACCTTCGCGGGTCTTGTCGTGGGCGGCGATCTTGCTCATTTCGTTCTCCATTTCTTGGTAAGTTTCAACCTATGGGAAGAAGTATAGTGGGGCGGTCCGAAAAAGTAAACCCCCTCAGCCAAATTATTTTGGCTGATCCCACTTCGGTCGTTCGCCCCTCGCCGCCCGGTGGCCGGACTTCTCCCGCTCCGCTTTGTCGTGTCGCAGGTCGCGGTCCGCCTCGCACAACGTCGCGCCCGTCCCGAAGCTGAAGCCGGGGAACGCGGCGCGGACCTTCTCCAGGCGGTCGGCCAGCTCCTCCCGGTTCCCGTTGACTACCACGAACTCATCGCCCGCGATCCGAAACACGGCGTCAGGCCCGAAGGTGAGGACCAGCCGCCCAGCCAACTCCTGAAGGGATTGATCCCCGGCGCGGTGGCCGTGGGTATCGTTGACCCACTTCAGCGAGTCCAGATCAACCAGCGCGATAGCGCCCGGCTGAACTTCCTCGAAGGCGCGGCGGTTCAGAACCCCGGTGAGGGGGTCCTTGTACAGGGCGTCATACAACTCTGCCTCCGTCATTGCGCGGAGGGCTTCGAGGAGGTTGGGGCGCATCCGGTCAGTCCTCCAGCACCGCGATCCGCTGGACAACGGTCTGGGCCTGGCCGCGGTACTCCGCGTGCTCCTTCACGGTGGCCTTGATCTTCAGCTCCTCGCCCTCCTCCGCGTAGAAGGCCCCGGACTTCGACACGAGACAGGCCCCGGTCGCGCGGTCGATCATCGTGATGATGTGGACCGTCTCGATGCCGTAGCCGTTCCAGGCGTCCCGGGCGAAGGTGTAGCGGCGCACCACGGTCACGTCGAAGGTCATGCGCTTCTTCGGCTCGCCCACGTACAGGTCGGGCTTCGGCTTCGGCAGGGCGAGGTGCGGGACCCGGCGGGCGACCTCCTGGGCGGTCAGGCGCATCAGGCCCCCTTCCTCGAAGTCCGGGAGGGTGTCGATCAACCAGCTGATGTAGCCCCGCGGGGCCTCGTGGAACTCCTTGTCCACGTAGGGTCCGAAGGCGAACTTGCCGCCCAGGATGGTCTGGCGCTTCTCCTCCTCCTCCGCGGCCCGTTCCGCGGCCCAGCGGTCCTCGCGCTCCTTCCGCTCGCGCTCCCGGCGCTCCAGCTCCGCGGCGTTGGCGCGGTGAATCGCGTTCATTTCCTCGCGCAGGGAGTCGCGGGAGGTCGTGAGCTTCAGGCCCATGCGCTCAGAGGCTTCCTGGGCCTTCTCGAAGGCTTCGTCAGGGTCCTGGCTCAGGTTCTTCACGTGGTAGCTGCGGACCTCGAAGGAGCCCTGATACACGCCATTCACCACCGCGTTGCCCATGGGGCCGGGACCCGGGACGGCCTTCAGCTCCGTCTCGCGGAGGGTGAAGAAGCAGCCCAGCTCGCCCACTCCGATGAACAGGGTGGGGACGAAGGTGGAGGGGTTCAGGGTGCGGTTGTGAATGTTGTACATGATAGGGCTCCTTTTCTTGGGTGGGGAGGACCTGAGCCCTCCCGTGTCGATCACAGCTGGCCGAACTTCCAGAGGGTCTGGCGACCTCCGCGAGGTCCGAAGCCGATCAGCTCCAGGGTGCCGTCCGCGCGGAGGACCAGCATGTTGATCCGGCGGATCGCGCGATCACCGGCGAAGGAGCGGGCCGCGGAGGTCTTGGCCTGCTGGAGGGTCGGCAGCTTCATCCGGTTCTGGACATCGCCCAGCGAGGCGAGCTGTTCCATGTCGATCAGTTCGCGGGCAGCGTGGGTCTGGGGCGGGAGGATCAGGCTCATTTCAGTTCTCCGTTTCTTGGTTGACGTGAAGAAAGTATAGTGCCAATCACCCGAAGAAGTAAAGCCCCAGAACAAACTTTTTTCGATCCCGGGAGGAGGGAGGGCCGGAGCCCTCCCGCTTCGCCTCACTTGCCTTCGGCTTCCCGGGCCTTCGCCTCAGCGGCAGCGATGATGATAGACAGCGGGGTCAGGGTGCCGTTCAGGTAGTAGAAGGCCCGGAGGAAGGTGGTGCCGTGCTGGTTGGTCACGTAGTGGACGTTGGCGTGGACCGGGAGCCCGCCGAAGATGTCGTGGAGGCGGAGGGCGTTGTTGTACTGCTCCTGGCGCAGCTCCATCAGGTCGCGGACCGACTTGGTCACGGCTTCGATCTTGGCGGTGTCGCTGGCGCGTTCGACCTTCACCACCGGGGCGGCCTTCACGGCGGCGCGGAACTCCACCAGGGCTTCGATCTGGGCGACGGTCGCGGCGGTCTGCGGGAACACGCGGAGGGCGAGGGCGGAGTGCTTGGCCTTCCAGTTGTGGGGGTAGTCGGCCAGGTTCCAGTACACGTCATCATGATCCGCGGTGCGGGCGTCCCGGTCGATGTTCAGGACCAGGCCGGTGATGTCGCGCTTCAGCAGCTCGAAGGCGCTGTTGAGGTCGCGGAGGGCTTCTTGTTGAGCGGCCTTGGAGGTGAAACCGGCCTCGAAGCGGGCGGTGGCGCGGTCGGTGTAGAAGGCGGCGGTGCGGGTCATGATGTTCTCCATTTCTGAGGTTGCCGTTCTTGTTGAACGTGAAGAAAGTATAGTGGGGGCTCCCGAAGAAGTAAAGCCCCCTCATACAACTTTCTTCGATTCACGGCAACTTGTGGCGGTCCCGACAGGGCGCACAGACTCCGCCCACCAGTCTCCCGCTCCATTCGCCACACAGGTCACAGTCGCCCGGCTCCCCGGGCGGTATCTTCGCCGCGGCCTCCGCGATCCGGGCCACTTCGCGGTCCGTGTCGTGGAGGATGCGGTCATTGCTCAAGTCGATTTCGTCAGCCAATCCCCGGAGGACGTTCAGGGCGCTCATGAGGCAGATGATCTGGCGGCGGCAGTCCTCCAGGCTGGTGTGAACGGCTTGCGTCCCCTCCGGCTTCGACCAGCCCCGCTCCTTCGCCAGGTCATACACGGTGCGGGTGTCCCGCGGCATGGAGTATCCCCACGGGATCGGGATGCCCGCCCGGCGATAGTAACCCTCAAGAATGGCGACGTCAAAGGACGGCCCCTGGGCCCAGACCCGCTTCAGGTCCGGGTACTTGCCCAACCAGCGGGCGAGGTCCGTCAGCGCGGAGCGCATCGCCTTCGGCGGGCGCTTGGGCTGGAGTCCGCCCCGGTCCCGCCAGAACTGGACCGTGGAGGCATCGACCTCGCCGCCCAGCATCAGGGCGCTGTGGAGGTCCACGTCCACCTCGAACAGGTCCGGCTTCACCAATCCGGTTCGGCTGTTGAACGGGATCGCCCCGACCTGGATGACCCCGGCGTTGGGGCCGGTCGCCATCGTCTCCAGGTCAATCATCACGCTGTCCATCGTGTTGTCGTCACTCATGTCACTTCTCCTTCTTCAGTTTGATCTCATTGAATCGTACAAACTCTTGCCACACGGGGCATTCCTGGACCGACTCGCCGCCCTCCACCACTTCACAGTAGGGCACGGCCTCCGTCCGGTTGAGGCAGTTACAGTGGCGGCAGTCGCCGGTCCCATAGTGCGACTCCCACTGCTCCACGGCGATGAAGTAGCCCGAGCAGCGACCGCCTCCGAAGCGGTGCGGGAACCGATAGGCCCCGCAGGTGCAGACGTACTCCCCGCGGCGGGGTTTCCTCCGGCTCATTCCTCCTCCGGCACGATCCACATCCACTCATCCTTCTTGACCTTGCGGACGCGGGCCTTGCTCAGGCCGTTCGAGAAGGCGAGGTGGAGGGCGTAGTCATGGCAGACCACTTGGCCGTCGATCAGGCCGAAGTTCTCCGGCTTCAGATCGGTGAAGAAGTCCGGCAGCTCCTTCGGCAGCTCGCCCGGGGGCAGCGGTCGCGTCCGCTCCTGTACAAGGACGATCCCACAGGGGCTGATGCGGCGACACGGGGCGAACCAGCGCGCCCAGGGGGTGAATTGAACCTCGTGCCACATCTGCCATTCCGCGACATTCTGGAAGGACTGCGCGGTGGTTTCGACCTTAGCCACGAGGGCGGTTTGTCCGTGGAGGGCATACACCTGGCGGGCGACTCCGAACCCCAGGCGGTCGCCCAAGAAGGTCCTGATGAAGTCGTTTTTCACCACGCTGCCCCACTGTTCGTGATCAAGTTCCAAGGGGTGTTTCTCCGGTAGGGGTTGTTGGTCGAAGCCCGGGGCCATCATCCCGGGCCAGGTGATCGGTCCCGACTCCGGCGGCGGGGCGGCGGGCGTCCGCCTGAACAGGCTCCGCAGCCAGCTCAGAACTCGCTCATGATCCATATTCTCACTCCTTCGGTCTTGCGCATCTTGAATCGGAGGTTCTTGGCCTCCTGACAGGCGCGGGCGTAGCCCGTCACCTTCTTGGTTTGAAGGGAACCTCCCGGGACGATCCAGCACAGCTCCCAGCTCCGGTCCTCCTTCACGCCCCCGCCCTCATCTTGTCCACCGTCTCCTTGCCCAGGACCCGCTCCAGCTCCTCCCAGGAGGTCGCCCGCGAGCCGTCGCCGGTCGGGATGCCTTGGGCCGTCTCGCGCTGGTCCACGATAGCCTCCACG
>WBZL01001298.1_pt1 | contig 26617 bp, 19 predicted proteins | sample 5204291 | NCBI WGS metagenome assembly WBZL01 (sample SAMN12344345, study PRJNA552823) | activated sludge metagenome | biome: Activated sludge suspended growth; feature: Nitrification reactor; material: Wastewater; isolation source: activated sludge from nitrification reactor of wastewater...
GGCTGCTCCTACGGCAGGTTTGCATTTCAGTAAAGAGCTGATGAAACGTCTTGAAATTAAAGGTGTTGATTTTGCAGAATTAACATTACACATTGGCTTAGGTACTTTTCGTTCTATTGATGTGGAAGATTTATCTAAGCACAAAATGGATGCAGAATATTTTAGAATTGATGAAAAATGCACTAAAATTGTCAACAAAGCATTACAACGCAAAAAAAATGTATGCGCTGTTGGTACAACATCGATGCGCTCTATAGAAACGGCTGTTTCTGCTGAAGGTTTATTAAAACCGATGGAAGGTTGGACAAATCTATTTATCCATCCGCCGTATGACTTTAGTATTGCCAATAGTATGATTACAAATTTCCACGTTCCTAAATCAAGTTTAATCATCATGGTATCTGCATTTGCAGGCTTTGATTTAACGATGGAAGCTTACCAAAAAGCGATGGAGAAGAAATATAATTTCTTTTCTTATGGCGATGCCATGTTGATATTGGATTAATTTCAAAAGAAAATAAATTAAAAGAGGCTGTCTCAAGATTCGAGATAGCCTCTTTTTTATTCGTAACATATCTGAGAAAATTCAGAACATTTAAATCTTAGCGTTCTTCTTTTTAATGTTGAGAGAGCATCATTTTATTATAAATCAAAGCCAATATCTTTTCGATAATACTTAGCTTCATATTGTATTATTGAAGCATTTTTATTTGAAATGGCTAATGCAGATTTCCAATCTACATGCAAAGAAGTAACAGCCAAAACACGACCACCGTTGCTCACTAAAATACTTTGACCTTTGTCATCTTCTATTAATTTAGTGCCACAATGAAAAACGATAGAATCCTTTATTTCATCAATACCTGTAATAGCTTTCCCTTTTTCAAAATCCTCTGGATAGCCACCACTGGCTAAAATGATAGTAGTAGCTGCGCGTTCATCAATATCGATATCCACGTTTGAGAGTCTGCCGTCAACTGTGGACTGAAACACCTCAATTATATCATTTTTCCACCTAGGAAAAACAGCTTCAGTTTCTGGGTCGCCCATTCTACAATTGTATTCCACTACTTTTATCTCACCTGTTTTGAGGTACATTAATCCAACATACACAAATCCAATATATACAATTCCATCTTTTTGAAAACCTTGGATAGTCGGCTTAATGATAGTATCTTCGACAGTTTTCATCATATCATCAGTAACAAATGGCGGTGGCGAAACGGCGCCCATGCCACCAGTATTTAAGCCTGTATCTGCTTCTCCAATTCGCTTATAATCTTTTGCTGTTGGTAATATTTTATAATCCTTTCCATCTGTTAGTACAAACACTGAAAACTCAATACCATCCATGAATTCTTCGATCACCACCTTCGCACTTGCATCGCCAAATTTCCCATCGAGCATTTGCTTAAATTCATCTTTAGCTTCATCGATAGAAGAACAAATTAGTACACCTTTGCCAGCTGCCAATCCATCAGCTTTTAGAACTATTGGAGGTGTTTGTTGTGATAAATAAGCTAGTCCTTCATTTAGCGTTGCCATTGTAAATTCTGCGTAAGCAGCAGTGGGCACCTGATGGCGCATCATAAATGCTTTAGAAAATGCTTTACTACCTTCGAGCTGTGCCCCTATTTTTGAAGGACCAATAACCGGAATATGTCTTAATTCAGCATCATTGACGACAAAATCATAAATACCTTCCACTAAAGGTGCTTCGGGTCCTACGATTATCATTTTTATTTCATTTTCTAATGCAAAAGATTTAATAGCGGCAAAGTCCGTTGTAGCAATAGGCACATTGATACCCAACTGTAATGTTCCTGGATTGCCTGGTGCAATAAACAATTGGCTGCATTTATTACTTTTTGCAATCGAATGAGCAAACGCATGTTCTCTGCCTCCTGAGCCTAATAATAATATATTCATGGGAAATTTTTGCGAAGATACTTCCTTTTATCTGAATGCCATTTTGTCCTTTCAGATTTTTTTGCACAATATTTGTCATTTCACATTTATTATCGTTATAAATGAGCGTAAAATGTTAACTTTGCAACCTATTTTCAATATACTATCATGTTAAATTTCTTACAGAAAGGTCTTTCCAAAATTTTCGGCAGTAAATCCAATCGTGACATTAAGTCATTAGAGCCTATCATCGCTGCAGTCAACGAACATTTTTATGCATATCAGAATATATCGAGTGATGAATTGCGACAAAAAACTCAAGATTTCAAATTCAGAATTCAAGGGTATTTATCTGCAATCGATAAGGAAATAAATACATTAACAGAAAAAGCAGAACAAGACAACCTTGATCTTGATGAGAAAGAAGCTATCTTTTCAAAAGTTGACAAGCTCAAAAAAGAACGCGACGAAGCGATTGAAGAAATATTACAAGATATAATGCCAGAGGCATTTGCTGTTGTGAAAGAAGCATCGCGTCGTTTTTCTACCAATGAAACTATTCGAGTAAAAGCAACGGCATTAGATAGAGAATTAGCTGTAAAAAATCCTCATATAAAAATTGAAGGTGACGATGCTGTTTTTCCCAATAAATGGTCGGCTGCTGGTGGCGAAATTTCTTGGAATATGGTGCATTACGATGTGCAGCTAATTGGTGGTGCTGTTTTGCACAAAGGAAAAATTGCAGAGATGGCGACAGGTGAAGGTAAAACATTAGTTTCTACGCTTCCTGCCTATTTGAATGCACTTGCAGGCTGTGGTGTACACATCGTAACGGTCAATGATTATTTGGCAAGACGTGACTCTGAGTGGAATGGCATGTTGTTTAATTTCTTAGGATTAACAGTAGATTGCATTGACAAACATGAACCACATACTGATGGCAGAAAGAATGCATATTTGGCAGACATTACATACGGCACAAACAATGAATTTGGTTTTGATTATTTGAGAGATAACATGGTGCGTTCTGCTGAAGAACAAGTACAACGCAAACTACATTTCGCAATGGTCGATGAGGTGGACTCCGTATTAATTGATGATGCAAGAACACCTTTAATTATTTCTGGTCCAGTTCCGAAAGGGGAAGAACAAATGTTCCAAGAATTAAAACCAAGAATTGAAAGATTAGTTAGCACACAGAAAAAAGCAGTACAGCAATTTTTAAACGATGCTAAACGGTTAATTGGCGAAGGCAATGTTGGTGTAAGAAATGGAGAAGGCGGTTTAGCTTTATTACGAGCGCATCGTGGTTTGCCCAAAAACACTGCATTGATTAAGTTTTTAAGTGAACAAGGCAATAAGCAAATTTTGATGAAAACAGAAAATCATTATTTGCAAGACCAACAAAAAGAAATGCCAACATGTGATGCAGAATTATATTTTGTGATAGATGAAAAGAATAATCAAATCGATCTTACTGACAAAGGTATTGAGTTGATTACGTCATCTGGAGAAGAAAAAGATTTCTTCGTAATGCCTGATGTTGGTGCTTTAATTGCAGAAATTGAAAACGAGCCTGTATCATACGAGGAAAAATTAAAACGTAAAGATGAAGTACTATTGGATTTCAATATCAAATCGGAGCGATTACATACCGTCAACCAATTATTAAAAGCCTACTGCTTATTTGACAAAGATGTAGAGTATGTTATCATTGATGGAAAAGTAAAAATTGTCGATGAGCAAACTGGTCGTATCATGGAAGGTCGTCGTTATAGCGATGGCTTACATCAGGCGATTGAAGCAAAAGAAAATGTAACGATTGAAGCAGCCACACAAACATTTGCTACGATTACTTTACAAAACTTCTTCCGCATGTATCACAAGCTTTGTGGCATGACAGGTACAGCAGAAACTGAAGCAGCAGAGTTTTGGGAAATTTATAAATTAGACACTGTTGTAGTGCCAACAAACAGACCTACACAACGCGACGATAAAGAAGATTTGATTTTCAAGACTAAACGAGAAAAATACAATGCCATTATCGAAGAAATAAATAAACTTCGTGAAGAAGGCAGACCTGTGTTAGTAGGTACTACTAATGTTGAGGTTTCTGAATTATTAAGCCGAATGTTGAGCATGCGTAAAATACCACACAATGTATTAAACGCTAAGCAGCATCAACGAGAAGCAGAAATTGTAGCACAAGCTGGTTTAAGTGGTCAAATTACCATTGCAACAAATATGGCTGGACGTGGTACAGATATTAAGCTTGGACAAGGTATTAAAGACATTGGTGGCTTAGCTATTATTGGTTCTGAACGCCATGACTCTAGACGTGTGGACAGACAGTTGCGAGGCCGTGCTGGCCGTCAAGGTGATACTGGTTCCTCACAATTTTATTCGTCATTAGAAGATAATTTAATGCGCCTTTTCGGCTCGGATAGAATTGCTGGAATGATGGATAAAATGGGCTATAAAGAAGGTGAAGTCATACAACATTCTTTAGTAACAAAATCAATTGAACGCGCACAAAAGAAAGTAGAAGAAAATCACTTTGGCACTCGAAAAAGATTATTAGAGTACGACGATGTCATGAATGCACAACGCGAAGTTATTTACAAACGTCGTCAACATGCACTTATCGGAGAGCGCATTACTTTCGATTTAATCAATATGTTTTATGACTTAAGTGCAGAAATTTGTAATGATGCCAAATTATCACAAGACATAGAAGCTTTTAAATTAGATTGTATTCGCTTTTTATCTGTTGACACATCAATTACAGCAGAAGATTTAAAAAACAAAACGGAAGAAGATTTAGCCGCACATTTATACCATGAAGTGTTTGAAAAATATACACGTAAATCTGAAAATATTGCCGATGAAGCATATCCAATTATTAAGAATGTGTATGAAACCAAAGGCAATCAATACCAAAATATTGTAATACCATTTACTGACGGCAATAGAAACATAAACATTATTGCCAATCTTGAAAAATCGTATAACAATAAAGGACGCGAATTGATAAAAGTATTTGAACAAAATATAATTCTTTCATTTATCGATCATCATTGGAAAGACCATTTGCGTCAAATGGATGAGTTAAAACACTCGGTACAGATGGCCGTTCACGAGCAAAAAGATCCGCTTTTAATCTTTAAGTTCGAAGCCTATGAGCTATTTAAACAAATGCTGTCTGCTGTTAATAAAGACGTTACAACATTCTTGATGAAAGGAAGTTTACCTGTTCAAGATGCCAATCAAATACAACAGCACAGACAATTGCGACGTGCAGAAAGAACAACTGAAACACGTGGCGATGGAACGACTGAGGAAGAATATGCTGGTGCGGAAACTGCTGAAACCAAAGAAAAGCAACAACCTGCACGTGCGGAAGTAAAAATTGGCAGAAACGATCCTTGCCCATGTGGAAGCGGAAAAAAATTCAAACAATGCCATGGCAAAGAAATGGCATAATCGTTGATAGATATAATTGAATTGAAATATTTAATATTCAATATGAAAAACGTGCTTAGCATATTATGTGTTTGTGTTGCATCGACGTGTTTCGCTGCTGATAGTGACAGCACAGCTATTGACATAAAAAATAATATTTTGTTTTTTAAAGATCCGCGTGTTGATGTATTGCAGAAGATGTATATGCGAAAAGCTGTAGATCCAAATGCAAAGGTTATACGAGTGCAAGTTTTTCAGGCTATTGCTCGTGATAAAGTTTTTGAGGCTAAAGCACAATTCTCGGCTCGTTATCCAGGCATACAAACATTTGTAACGTATGCTTCTCCAAATTTCAGATTACGTGTAGGCGAGTTTAGCTCACAACAAGAAGCTTTTAAGTTTATGCAACAAGTAAAGCCTCATTTTCCCATGAGTTTTGTTATTGAAGAGAAAGGCAGTAAAAATGACGACAAGCCAAAATCAAAAAGTGGGAATTAGTATTCCGAATCAGAAACATCTTCATCAACCTGACCCCAATTTCCAGTGCTACCATCGTTAATGATGCTTTGACCACTTTCTTCGCATAAATCTTTTACCAATGTTGAATCTGAAGGACGGAAAAACTTCGCTGATTTATTGAGTGCTAATTTTGGATCTCCATACGCTTTTTGCATAAACATACCGAATACAGGCATAGCAGCACGACCACCTTGACCGCTACTAGTATATAAGAAATGTAATAAAGGATCATCACAGCCTACCCAAACACCAGCCAATAAATCTGGTGTGAAGCCGATAAACCACGCATCGGTATTTTTATTTGTCGTTCCTGTTTTGCCTGCTACATCTACATTAGCATAAGAAAAATAAGCTGGCAAGCTCGCACCTGTGCCACCTCTGGAAACGGGTCCTTTCATCAGCTGGCACATTTTATAGGCTGTATTGTCGCTGAAAACTTCTTTCATCTCTGTTGTAAAATTCTGGATTACATTTCCATCTTTATCTTCAATACGTAGTAAATACTGCGGTTTTACACTAATTCCGCCACTTGGAAATGTGCTATATACGTTCATCATTTCAAATAATGAAATATCTGCTGCTCCTAATGCTAATGGTGAATATGGTGGCAAATCAGAGGCAATTCCCATGCGTCTTGACAAATCAATTACTGGATTTACGCCAAACTGTTTGATGATATATGCAGCCATCTGATTGTTTGATGTTTTAAGTGCTTGTAGTAGTGTTTGTGGACCGCCACTACCACCTCGTGGTGCCCAATTGCCAATACGCACCATGCCTGGCGCAATAACCATACACGGCGACCAGCCATTATCTACAGCTAAACCATACACTATTGGTTTAAACGTAGAACCAACTTGTCTTTTGGTACTAGGCCTACAATGATCATTTTTAAAAAATTGGAAATTTGGGCCGCCGACCCATGCGCGAACATAGCCAGTATAAGGCTCCATAACCATCATTCCTATTTGCAAAAATGACTTGTAATATTTTACAGAATCATAAGGCGTCAATGTGGTATCTTTCATGCCTTTGTAGGTAAACACTTTCATGCGATGTTTATCTGTTTTGAAGTTTGCTAAAATCGCATCATTACTCCAACCTCGTTCTTTAAGTGCAGCCCATCTATATGAATATTTACAAGCTGTTTCTAATATAGTTTTACCAGCTTTCGTGTCCCAAGGCTTCCAGCTTCCACCAAATTGAGAATTAAAGATACCTTGATAGCGAGCCAAATGTTGTACTGCTGCCTCTTCGGCATAGCGCTGCATCCTTGTATTGATAGTGGTATAAATTTTTAAACCATCAGTATAAATATTATATTCTCTACCATCAGGATTTAGGTTTTTATTTTCTTTGGCCCATTTTTTTAATTCTTCAGCTACCACCATTCTGAAATAAGGCGCCAATCCGTCATTTGCTGATTCAGGATGAAAGTCTAATTCTATTGGTTTGTCCTTTAATGCATCAAATTGTGCTGTAGTAATATTTCCTTTTTCCATCATTTTACGGAGCACCGTTGCTCTGCGTTCTTGCGTGCGCTTAGCAAATACTTCATTCCTTCGTGGATTATAATAAGATGGATTTTGTAACATGCCTACGAACATGGCAGCTTCTTCCACTTTTAAATCTTTAGGTTTTTTATTAAAATAAATCCTAGAAGCGCTTTCGATACCAACGGCATTATTGACAAAATCGAAAGTATTAAAATACATTGCAATAATTTCCTCTTTAGTGTATCTGCGTTCTAACATTACAGCGATTACGTATTCTTTGGCTTTTTGTAGCACACGTTGTACTATATTTTGTGCTCTCTTATGAAACATATTTTTTGCTAGTTGCTGTGTTACCGTGCTGCCTCCACCATGTTGACCAGCAAAGAATACAGCTGCCAAGGTACGTTTTAAGTCGATGCCAGAATGCTCATAGAATCGTTCATCTTCATTTGCAATTAAGGCTTGCACTAAAAATGGTGATAATTCTTCATAGCTTATATTACTTCTGTTATCTACATAATATTTTCCAATGAGCACAGAGTCTGCTGAGTAGATTTCTGAAGATAAATTGGCTGAAGGATTTTCTAATTCTTCAAAACTCGGCAAGGCACCAAACAATCCTATGCGAACTAATGTAAAAAACAATACTACGCTACCCACCATAATGGCGAATAGTTTCCATAAATTTTTTGGTGTTTTCAACCAGTTTAATACGTTGTTCATTTATTTAAATAATTGGTTCTAAAAAAAGTATTGTAGATATCTAAGTCAGCAATGGTTTTAATCAGCTTGAAGTTTGATGGTGCAATGATGTAAAATGAAGATTTTAGAACGTTTGTAGCACCTACAGCTTCGCTCACATTTTCGGTAATCGTGTTGTAATACTGTAATGCCTCTGCGAGTCCTTCAAATTTTTTCATCTGCAAGATGGCATAGCTTTCTATGAAAAATGGGTTTATTTTAATTTTTAAATAGTCAAATTTTTTCTTATTGAATTTATGAATCGAAGAGACAACATCGGAAACGGTAATATATTTATCTTTTAATTGAACCAAAACAAATAAATCTGTTGTATCCATAACAAACTTAGAACTTATAGTATCTAGCGTTTTTGGCGTGTTGCTATTCTGTATTGCTTGTGTAGAAGTGTCATTCAGTTTGTTTTCATGTTGTATGTAAGCAATCAAATATTCCTGTGCTTTCTTTTTTACATCACCATCATTATATTTTAGAATAATATCAGACAATGCTTTTTTGTATGCTTGGAATTGTTTTATCTTGCCATAAGAAAGTGCTTCTAACATTTCGAATTGTGCTTGCTGTGGCGCATTTGGATATTTTGTTTTGGCGACAAATCTATTTTTGATAACATCATCAAATTTATCATTTAGAAACAATTGATAGGTCGAAGCATACAGTTTTTCAGCTGTTTCAATACTTTCATCAACTACACGAATTTTTCCTTCATTATTGAGCACTTCTGCTACTTCTGTCATCGGATAGTTTTGCAAGATATAGTCTTTTTCTTTTTGCGCTAATCCATTTAGATTTTGTTCTTTGTAAATCAGATATTCGTAATAATGAGCGATGGCATCGAACTCACTATTCGGAAACCTACGTATTAATTCGTCAAATGCTTGTTTTGATTTAGGAATATTATTCAATTTATTCTTGAAAATTTCTCCTGTACCATAAAGTGCGTTAGCAATTTTTATATCAGAGCGCAGAAAATCTTCTGGTGTTTTTGGAATCTTTAAAGTATCTGTTGTTGTTGTTGTTGCTTTTGGAATATTTTTATTTTTCACAGCAGCAGTTACTGTATCATTAATAGCTGTCTCATCTGTTGATATTATATCTTCTAAGAAACCAGATTTGACGCTTCGTCGCCAATTATCTTCTAATTTTCGGTCGCCCCAAATTCGTAAAAAATCATTATATCCTTTGCTCTTAGATTCTGGATTATAAAAATACCACAAGCCATTAGACACGCCAGTTTCAGGCACGAATGCACTTGCAGCACTTGTGTTACCATCACCAATATCTGAGCTGAATCGAGATTTCTTTTTATCCGCTTTTTCTTTTTGAGCCTTTACTTCTGCTAAAAATTTATCCAATTCTTTTGGCGACATTCTGCCTAATCTTTGCAAGCTATCTTCCGTGTAAATTGTTTGTGCATACGTTGCTAAATCACCTAACACCTCTTTGCGTGTTACAATTTGCTGATAATTTTCAAAAGTATTTGGCAAGTAAGCAATCGCACTATCATAAAATATGGCCGCTTTATCGTAGGCTTCTTTATCAAAATAAATTTCTCCTAAACGCAAATATGATTTACCTTTTTGCTCCTTATTGTCGAGCGATTTTTTTATCGATTTTTCTAAGTATGCTACTGCATTTGCTGTGTCTTTTTGATAATAATAGTAATTAGCAATCGTGTACAATACTTCATCTGCATGATTTTTATTCTTGCCAAATTTTATAAGCTTGGACAACATTTTCACAATATCTTGATTGGCTAATCCAGGATTATCGCTATACAGTTTTGCCAATTGTATTTTTGAAAACAAATAAAGTTCTTCCGATTTGGTATGCTTACCAGCTTTTACAAAATAATCTGCTGCATCGGCATCTTGATTGTTCAGTTGATAAAGTTGTGCTAATAAATATTCGTAATAAGCTTTATCTTTTTTCTTTTTAAAATAAATCATTGCCGTTTCCAACTCATCAATTGCTGGTGAATAATCTTTTCGGCGAATATTGTAATAAGCGTCAATCAAATAAAAATCTCTACGTTGTTTTTTTGTCAATTTGCGCAAAGCCTTACCGTATGAAATCATGCTTTTTGCATCCGCATAATTTTCTAATTCTATTAATGATTTCGCCATCCAAACAATAGCTTCTGGACGTGAAAGTTTGTGTTTAATTTTTTCCCAAAATGTCAATTTATCAAACTTCGCTTCTTTTTTCGGGTCGAGTTCTTTAAGTGGATTTTGATTCTTTCGTTCGCCTGTAGTGTCTTTGTAATATGGATTTGCAACATATTGATCTCCGAGCAACACATAAGGCTGATTGCTATCAAACTTTGGCTTATCCGATTTTTTGACTGAAGTATTTGCATGCAAAACAGTAGAATCTACTTTAGTTGTTTTGCTTTTTGCCTTTTCAATTAATTCCTGCGGAATTTTTTTACCTTTTTTCTGTAAGGCAATAATCTTCTTTTTGGCTTTAATAATTTCTTCTAATTCTTTTTTCTTTTTGGCAATGGCTGCTTCTTGTTTGTCGCGCGCTGCTTCCGCTTTTTCCTCGGCTTCTTTTTGCTGTTCTTTAAATTTGAACTCGATGAATTTTTTCTTCTCGCCCATTTTTTTCTCTAATTCTTTCTGCCGCTTTCTGATGTATTTTAAACGGTCGCGATTGCTATATTCTAATTTCAAATTCATCTTACCTGGTTTCATGGTGGTCACGATGTATTGAAATGTTACTAAAGAAGTATCGTATTGCTTGCGTAAGAATTGTGATTTACCTAAAAGTAAAAAAGCATTATCACGCCATCTGCTATAATCATGTAATTGGAGTACAATACCTGTTTTCTTCGCCACCGTTTCCATATCGGCAGTATTTGACGAAAAATCAGCCTGATCATGATAATAGAATGGCAAAAGCGTATTATAGTTAATGACACGATTAAACTCATAATTGCGCACTACTTCTTTATAGAGTTCATTGGCATTAAAATAATAATTGTTACGTGTAGTAATATCACCCCAAGCACGCTTAATGATATTAGGCTTTTCGTATTGCGATGCTGATTTTTTCTTTTTATCGGCAAACAATGGCGCCTTACAAAAGAAAAGACAAGCGAAAAGCAAGAATAGTTTTTTTGCAGTAGATAGATGCATGCTCGTTTTAATTCCCTAATTTTAACGCAATTTCTTAAATTTATTTTACTTATTCGAGTGAAATTTATTTAATTCTACACAGATGGCTATAAAAAAACCAAATTGGAAACTATGGAAGATGCGTCTCAAGAACGTCTATCGCTTCCAAATTGTGGACGAAAAGAGCTACGATGTGAAATTGGTAATGGAATTAAATCCGCTAAATATCATCATTGGTACAGGTTTAATATTAGCATTTTTTACGTTTCTTAATTTTGTATTGATTGCATTTACGCCATTAAAACAATACATTCCAGGCTATGGCTCATCATCAGGAAGGCGTGAAATTATCAATATGGGAATTAAAGCAGAAGAATTAGACAATTCTATCAAAGCACATCAAAAATATGTTGCCAATTTGCAAAACATCTTAAATGACAAGGTCGTCATTGATGCTGTAAAATCTGATTTAAAAAAATCAAAAGTCGATACCGGCATTTTGAGTATTAAAACAACCGATGAGTCTCAATTTGTAAAAGAAATAGAAAAAGGACTGAAAAACGCCGCCTTATTAGAGTCGGTTCGAGATGCGAATATTAGTGCACTGAGCCGTTTAGAACTCATACAGCCTGTTAGCGGAAACGCAATTATCAAACATTCTGATAAAAATATAGGAACCACTTTCTCTGCTAGCGAAAATGAGCCTGTAAAAGCCGTATTGGCAGGCAATGTGGTGGCGACCAGCTATTCCGCAGAAGATGGCTATACAATTATCGTACAGACTGAAAATCAATTGGTTTACATATTAAAAAACAATAGTCAATTATTAAAGAAAAACGGTAACTTTGTACAAGAAGGAGAAACCATCGCCAATGCTGGAAAATTCAAGAATAAGGCGTTTGTTTCTACGCTCGAACTTTGGTATAGAGGGCACGCAATTGACCCTCAGAAATTTATAAAATAAAAGTATGTTCTCTAAAATCGCACCTAAAAGCAACTTGGAAACCATGGTTGCCAATAAAATAAATGACGGCACTATTATAAATGGAAATATTGTTGCGCAAACTGACTTGCGCATCGATGGTAAGGTTGCTGGCGATATACAATGTGCTGCTAAAGTGGTCATTGGTGCTACAGCTCAAGTAGCTGGTCAAATTAAGTGCAATGACTTGACTGTTGAAGGAAAGGTTAAAGGCAACCTTGATATCAATGGTACACTTTATTTTAGAAGCACTGCTATGTATGAAGGTGATGTAAAATATAAGAAACTCATTGTCGAAGAAGGTGCCACCATCAATGGTTCATTGGTGAATGTGACAAGTGTGGCAAAATCGGTACAACAAGTAGAAAAAAATGGACAAACCAACGCCAACATCCAACAACAAGTCGGATAAAAAGATGAGTTCTTGGCTGGTTTATTCCGGCATGGCATTCGAGATGTTTGCCGTCATGGGCATTTTCTCCGTCATCGGTTTTTACTTAGATACAAAAATGGCAACATCTCCATTCTTATTAATCACCTTTGTGCTCTTAGGATTGTTTATTTCATTTTACCATATTTACAAGCAACTTAAGTGATGGACTATCAAAAAAAATGGCTATACTATCTAGTCTTATTGTCCTTACTTTTCTTTCTTTCCGGCATCGCATTGCCTGAAGATGATATGCCAGCTTATTATTGGATGACTGGAGGCATGTGCATTGTGTCCTTTATTTATTATTATATTGTCCTAATTGCAGAGCAAAAAAAAGAACAAAAAATGCTTGGCGGACACTTATTCGCCATCGTCATTAAATTCATGCTTTCTGCATTAGTAGCTATTTTGTACATTCTTATTTTTCCAGTAAAACAATACGACTTCGTATATTTTTTTGTTGCCTATGTCATATTTTCTGTATTTAGTTATCTATTTTCTTATCATTTTAACAAAACAGTTTAATTGACAATGGCTTAATTTTTGTGTAAGTTTACTAAAACGTCTTATGTCTTCAAAAATATTTACATTATTACTCATTTCATTTTTCTTTATTTTGATTTGTGGATTCAAACCACCAAAAGTTACTGCGCCCAAAAACGATATCTTATACTCAAAATATGGCGGTGATATTGAAAAAATGATGCGTGAAGAGCGACGCTTAGACTCTTTAAAGCATCCTTATTTATACCAACAAAAAAAAGAAGATACCATAGCTGCAAGTAGCATCGACGATGAAAGTGTAATAATTGAAAAAGCAGCAATTATGCCACAATTTCCCGATGGCGATGCAGGTTTGCAAGAGTATATAAAAACTAATACTAACTTCATTCCTGATACATTAGTAGGCAAAAAGGCAAGTGTGATGGTGAAATTTTATATCAACACCTTAGGTGATGCTAAAAATCCTAAAGTGATAAAAACAGATAATCCTTCATTTGAATTACAAACTTTATTATTGGTAGAAGGTATGCCGAAATGGACACCTGCAAAACAAAACGGCAAGGAAGTCAATTGCTATATTACACTTACAATAAAATATGGCGAGTAAAGTTGTTTTTTTTATAAAATCTAAAAACCAGCAAAAAATATTTCTCTATTTGTCAAATAGATAATTTCACCTAGCTAATTAACAACATTACCTAATTTATAATTGGAATTAATCCGCGAATGCCCATATCTACTACACTATCTTCAACAATAGTATTATTAGCACCATTTAATGTTTGATAAAAACCATCACCATTTTTATCTTTCCATTCAAAACTTTTATTTGTTGACAAAGAAACTGTAATCACGATATCATTGGTTTCATTTCCGGTAATTACAAATCCATTAGTAGGTGCAAATCTTCCCGTAACTACGCACGAACCTGCTGGTATTGGCGAGGTATTACTAATCGGATTGGGCACCGTTGTAGCATTGGGTGGCGCTTGAAATTCGATTGGTGCTTGCGATGGAAATCCAGAAGGCAAATTAAATAACTCGACTGCGCCATAACCTTGTTTTTTAGCTGCATTTACCGTTACTTGTTGTGTTTTTACCGTATAGTTCGTCAAGTAGGTATTAAAACCAACAAATGACGCAACATTGCCATCGTAAAAACCATTTGCAATGGGCAAGGCATCATTTACATATTTTATTTTGATGTCATAATTTTGATAAGCTAAGGAAACACGCAGCCACTTATATGCACCTGGTGTAATATTTTTTAATGGTGCAGAAAAAAACACTTCATTATTGCCTGCTTTTACTGACTTAGAAAAATCGATTGCTAAATCGTCGCCTGAACCAACTTCTGCAGCACGATACAATATATCACCAGTGCCGATAGGCGAAATGAATCAGGTGCTAACTCAATATAATGAGATGACATTAAATGAAATTTTGGCGACATAGCACTATGTCCTACTGGCAAAACAGTTACGGTTTGTCCAAAATTATTTAAGCGTGCTTGCGTGGAATCAAACTTGAATTTAAAAATCAATTTCGGTCCTGTCACATCTTGTGGTTTTGTGCACGAAAACAAAAAAATTGAAATGGTACTAAACAGAAATAATACTTTTTTCATAATTGTAGCTTAATTAAATTTACAACTAAATTCCAAATAATGCAGTTACATTTTGTGTTGTCACACTTGCAATTTCTTCAAATTCTTTTTGATATACTGAGCATAACGTTTCTGCGACAATTTTAGTATAAGCGCTTTCATTCCGCTTACCACGATATGGTACAGGTGGCAAATAAGGCGCATCTGTTTCTAATACAATTCTATCAAGTGGCAATTGTTGCAATGTATCGCGAAGGTGTGTGTTTTTATACGTCACCACACCGCCAATTCCGAGAAAAAGTCCAAGCTTCAAAATCTCTTTCGCTTCTTCCACACTGCCTGTAAAACAATGAAAAACACCTTTTGGATTTCGTTTTCGTTTTTTTAAAATATCAATTAAAATATGTGTAGCATCTCTGGAATGAATGGCAATTGCAATATTTTTTTCGAGCGCAAAATCGCATTGTATTTCAAAAGCTTCTTTTTGAATATCTAATGTTGATTTGTCCCAATATAAATCAATGCCGATCTCACCAACAGCAACAAATTGGTGTTCATTGCTATGCAAATAATTGCGTATAATTGCTAACTCTTGCTGATAAGTTGCTGGCTTTACATAGCAAGGATGTAGGCCTATCATCGGAAATACAGCATTCGGGAATTGTTGTACAATATCCAACATCGGTTGGATTGTTGTGGAATCAACATTGGGTATAATCATTTTGGAAACTCCATTTTCCAAAGCACGCTGTATCATATCAGCACGGTCGTCATCAAACTGTTCTTCATATAAATGGGTATGTGTGTCGATAAGGTACATTTCTTGTAATGAATGGTGTGTAAAAAAATTAAACGTTTTTTATTGCTGATAATTGAAAATTATTTGCTTTGCAAAATTCTAAAAATTTAGGCAAACAATATTGTAAATTTTTCCAAGATTTTTCGTTTTCATGCAATACAATAATATCGCCTGCTTTGACTGATTTTAAACGCGATAAGCATTTTTCTGCTGTAATGGAACTGTCAAAATCGCCGGGCATTAATGACCATAAAATAATTTGTTGAGTTGGCATCACTTTGTGTTTAAATCTGCCATAAGGTGGTCTAAATAGTGGAATATCTTTTTGGAGAATAGCGGACAAAGTTTGTTTTCCTTGCAAAATGTTTTGTTCATATTCAGTCTTCGAAATTTTCCAGCCATTAAGATGTGCATCGCCGTGACTAGCAATCGCATGTCCGTCTCTTTCCATTTCCAAAATCAAGTTTGGATATTTTTTCGCATTTTCACCTAAACAAAAGAATGTCGCTTTAGCATCATGTCGCTTTAATTGTGACAATATCCAAGGTGTTATTACTTGATGTGGACCATCGTCGAATGTTAGATAAATCGTTTGCTGTGATGGCGGAAATTCCCATATCACTTTTTGAAAAAGCATTTTTAATATATATGGCGTGCGAACGAAATACATGAAATGATTAAAAATTTGAAGATGTGGTAATTATAAAATGACTTTACTTGTTTTTATAAGAAAATATAAATATCTAATTTTACAGCCAAATATAGCATTTTCAAATTGATACAAAACTAAATTATGTCTGTAAGAGTTCGATTTGCACCAAGCCCGACCGGTCCATTACATATTGGCGGCGTGCGCACTGCATTGTATAATTATTTATATGCCAAAAAATTGGGTGGCGATTTTATTTTACGCATCGAAGATACCGACCAAAATAGATTGGTGCCAGGTGCGGAAGCCTACATTATAGAAGCACTAAAATGGGTAGGCATAGAACCAAACGAAGGTGTTGGTTTTGGCGATGGAAAATATGCACCCTACCGTCAAAGCGATCGTAAAGAAAGCTATCGACAATATGCTGAACAGTTAATCCAAAATGATCATGCCTATTATGCATTCGATACAGAAAGCGATTTGGAAGCATTGAAAGCGAAATATCCAAATTTTAAATATGATGCGTCCACGCGTTTAGAAGGAAAAAACTCCATCACATTATCGGCAGCAGAAGTTGCACAGCGATTAGCCAATAATGATCCATATGTCATTCGTATAAAATTGCCAGAAGAGGAACACGTACATTTTGAAGATGAAATCAGAGGTAATGTTATGGTCAGCACCACACAAATGGACGACAAAGTTTTACTGAAAAGCGATGGCATGCCGACTTATCATTTAGCAAATGTTTGTGATGACTATATCATGAAAATTACACATGTTATTCGCGGTGAAGAATGGCTGCCAAGTGCACCATTACACGTATTGCTTTATCGCTACTTAGGCTGGGAAAATGCGATGCCAAAATTTGCACATCTTCCTCTGTTGTTAAAACCAGATGGCAATGGTAAACTTAGCAAGCGCGATGGCGATCGTCTCGGATTTCCTGTATTTCCTTTAGAGTGGACAGACCCAGTAACAAAAGAAATTAGCAGTGGCTATAAACAAGGTGGTTATTTGCCAAATGCAGTATTGAATATGTTGGCATTTTTAGGCTGGAATCCTGGCACTGCACAAGAAATATTTACAAAAGAAGAATTGGTAAATGCTTTTAGCTTAGACCACATCCACAAAGCAGGTGCAAAATTTGATTTTGAAAAAGCTAAATGGTTTAATGCGGAATACATCAAAAATTTAAGCAATGAACAATTGGCGGTTTTAGTAAAACCAATCGTCACTCAAAAATTTGGTGAACAAGAGGAACATTACTTAATAAAAGCAGTAGGCTTAGTAAAAGAGCGTTTGGTGTTTTTAAATGACATCGAACATTTTGCTTATTTATTTACAAGCATAGCTCAGTATGATACTACAGCGTTATCAAAAATTACAGCAATACAGCAACAATTTCCAAAGCAAGCATTTGAAATATTTATTCAAGAACAAGCATTTACAGACGCATCTTCATTGGAGCATGCTATCAAAGATTTTGCGACGGCGAATGCATTAAAGATTGGAGATGTAATGAAATTCTTACGTACCAGTTTGGTCGGCGAACTTTCTGGCCCTGTTATTTCTGATTTAATGATATTACTTGGAAAAGACGAAGTGTTAAAACGTGTACAAAATTGTTTACAACAGCAATAAACAGATTAGTACACATCTAAACAAACAAATAATGGAAACTGATAAAGCAACAAATTTTATAGAAGAAATAATAGATGCTGACTTAAAGGCAGGAAAATATAAAAGTATTATCACACGTTTTCCGCCTGAACCCAATGGCTATTTGCACATGGGTCATGCTGCTTCTATTTGTTTAAATTTTGGTGTAGCACAAAAATATGGAGGCACTACAAATTTGCGCTTTGACGATACCAATCCTGTAACAGAAGACACAGAGTATGTAGATAGCATAATGGCAGACGTAAAATGGTTAGGTTTTAATTGGGCAAATGTATTTTATGCGAGCGATTATTTTGAGCAATTATATGCGTATGCTGTACAACTCATACAACAAGGCGATGCATACGTTTGTGATTTAACAGCAGATGAAATTGCAGCACAAAAAGGCACACCTACAGAGGCTGGAACGCACTCGCCCTATCGCAACAGAAGTGTAGCAGAAAATCTCGCACTTTTTGAAGCAATGCGCGATGGAAAATACAAAGAAGGTGAGAAAACATTACGTGCGAAAATTGATATGAGTTCATCAAACATGTTGATGCGTGATCCATTATTATACAGAATTAAATTTGCACACCATCATCGCACTGGCGACAAATGGTGTATTTATCCGATGTATGATTTTGCACATGGGCAAAGCGATTCTATTGAAAAAATAACGCATTCCATTTGTACATTAGAATTTATTCCGCATAGAGAAGTATATGATTGGTTGATAGAAAAATTAGGCATTTATCCATCAAAGCAATATGAATTTGCACGAGTAAACGTAAACTACACAGTAATGAGCAAACGCAAGCTCTTGCAATTGGTAAATGAAAACCATGTTACAGGCTGGGACGACCCAAGAATGCCTACCATTTCAGGCATGCGCAGACGCGGTATTACTGCAAATGCCATAAGGACTTTTTGCGAAAAAGCGGGCATCGCCAAGCGAGAAAAAGTAAATGAGTTTTCTTTATTAGAATTTTGTGTGCGCGAGGAACTCAATAAAATAGCACTCCGCAGAATGGTGGTTTTCCAACCTTTGAAAGTTGTTATCACAAATTTAGACAAAGAGATTGAGCTAAACATAGAGAACAATCCAGAAGACGAAAATAGTGGAGCTCGCCAACTAATGTTCACGAATGAAATTTATATTGAACAAGAAGATTTTGTTGAAGTAGCGCAAAAGAAAATTTTCAAAATGGAAGTTGGACAAGCTATTCGTCTAAAAGGTGCTTTTATTGTGCAATGTAATGAAGTGATTAGAAATGCAGATCATTCAATAGCTGAAATTCATTGTACATACTATGCTAACAGCCAAAGTGGACAGGATACGTCAGGCGTAAAAGTACAAGGCACCTTACATTGGGTAAGCTCAAAATATGCAATTCCAGTAGAAATTCGAGAGTACGATAGATTATTTAAAGTGGAAAATCCTGCCGATGAAGAAGGTGATTTTAAGGATTATATCAATGAAAATAGTTTGAATATTGTCAATACAGCATTGGCGGAGCCTTCATTAAAAGAAGCTACTTTAACACATCATTTTCAGTTTCTGCGCAAAGGTTATTTTTATTTAGATAAGGAATCAAATCCATCGACAATTATTTTTAATAAAACTGTTGGATTAAAAGATAATTGGAGCAAAAAATAAAAGTGTATTGCCTCTGGACACAGCAAGCATTTTTAATTATTACTATCATTTATACAGATACACTATGTTTAGAATTTCGTCAAACAAAATAAAGTATCAATAAAAAAAGAGAAACAAAATTGTTCCTCTTTTATTAGCAAATGTATTTAAAAATATTTCTATTTATTACTTCTCTACTACGGTATAAATGGCGTTCATTATTTTCTCTAAATTTGCTGGATAGTTCACCCAATTTTTATCAGATTTTGGTGAATAAATGGCCAATTTTATTTTATGTTTTTTCTGTCCTACTGTCAAAGACACTTCGAGTGGCACTGGCTGTGGCGACTTAGAAAAACGTTGGTTACACGCAGCTTCTTCATCTGTACAATCATAGTCTTCATTGAAATCAAAAAAGCCCATATCTACTATGTATTGCGCCAGTTTTGTCAATTCATCTTTCGATATTTTTTTCTCGCTTCGTTGGACACCATCGTTTTTAGATTTTGTCTCTCGTTGAATATTTCCGGTATGCAAAATAGAAATTCTATCATATATTTTTGAATCGCCATTAGCGATAACACCGCCACCATTTACAAAAATATCAATAAACTCTGTTGGATTGATAACAATAGGAACTTTAATATTCAAAGCCTGCATAATACTATCAAGTCTCCTTTTGTTGGCAGAGTGTAAGGAATCCGCTTCTTTATCATATTGTGCATAAGCTGCTTTCATTTGCACATTTTCAGTTTCTGTATTTTTATTCGTAGCAATTCTATTCACTGGAATTTCCGCTTCTATTTGCTCTTTCGATTTCGGCAAAGGCTCATTTTTTCTATGATATGTTGCATTATTATTGACGACTGGTGTCGTTTCAAACGTAAACTCTCTAAATCCTTTAGCAGTATCTAATTTTTGTTTTGTTGTGTTTGTTGTAATAGGCGTCATTGAAGGCTTGCTCGACGTTTCTTTTTCTTTGCTTTTAACAATAGGTTTGTTAGAAAAATCTTCCGTAGTAATTTTTTGCTTTGGTTTTACCGTATCATTTACTACTTTTTTTACTGGAGATGTTACTACATTTTTTTCTTTGTTCGGCACACTCGTTTTCGTTTTTGATTTCAAATCAATGACAGCCTCTTTAGGCTTTACGGCAGTACCTTTTGAAGCATTTTTTATAATAGGTTTTGTTGAAAGTTCTTCCAAATTACTGGTATCAACTTTTTTGAAATTATAATTTGGATTGCTTACTGGTTTTTGTGTTACATCTATCGATTCGATTTTATTTTTTTCGAGAGCATTTAAGTCTTTAGTGGTACCATTTTGGTCATTTACTGTCTTGTTCCACAAATCGTCAAATTGTTTTTTCGAATTGTTCGATTGTGCGAATGCGCATTGCATCATAAAGCAACATATCCAAAATAAAAGTGTAGTTTTTTTCATCTCTAAATAATTTAATATATTAATCAACAACACCTTTTAGCATTGGCACAAAGGTACATGTAGAAAGTGTTTCTTTTTCAAATTCGTTGCTAGCTAATCGAGTGATGCGTATCATTTCTTGCGTATCACCATCACCAAAAGGTATGACCATTATGCCATTTATTGCCAACTGTTTTAGCAGTTCTTTCGGAATTTCAGGAGCTGCTGCTGTAATGATAATTTTATCAAAAGGTGCAATTTCTGGCAATCCTTTAAAACCATCACCATAATAGGTATGAACATTTGAATAATGAAAATGTTTTAAAATTTTTTCTGCCTTTTTTGATAATGGCTGATGGCGCTCGATGGTATATATTTCAGCATTCAGCTCTGCTAATACTGCTGATTGATAACCTGAGCCAGTGCCAATTTCTAGTACCTTATCTCCTGCTTTTATGTTTAGTAATGCTGTTTGATAAGCAACAGTATAAGGGTTTGAAATTGTTTGACCACGACCAATTGAAAATGGTTTATTTTCATAGGCATCATCGCCATAAGTAGTTTCTATAAAAAGATGTCTTGGAATTTTTTCAATTACACTAAGCACTTTTTCATCATTAATGCCTAATGTTCTCAATTCTTGTACTAATCTTTTACGTAATCCTTGATGTCTGAACGTATCTTGCATGAGGCAAAATTAAACTTCTTTGTTGCCTTAATAAAGGAAAATGTATTCAATAATGTTAATAAATAAGACAAATAGTACACTTTAAATACTAATTAATTTAAGCAAGCTTAAAAAAATTAACTATAGTACCGCAATTCGCATCATAACTTTGAAAACAGTGATTTGGTATCATATTTTAAAATATTTAGCAGATTGTGTAATATTTTTTAAAAGTGTTATACCAATAACACACAAAAAAAGCTATGAGAAATATTATTGCTTATCTGTTCTTACTATTTGGGAACACAGAACTAATAGGAAAGAGCATTTCTGGTCTTGTTCAAGACGAGCAAAAGCACGCAATCGAATTTGCTAATATCATTTTACATAAGCAAGATGACAAAAACTACATTAATGGAACAACCACAGACAGCAGTGGTCAGTTTGAAATTAGTGGTTTAGATGATGGCAATTATTTTATGGAAATTGTATTCGTCGGTTATAAAACAGACACGGTTTCAGCTATTCGCATAGAGCAGGAAACGCCTGTAGATATTGGCATTAAGACACTCGTTATCGAAGATAATTTACTAAAAAATGTTACCATATCTGCATCTCGACCAGTAATTGAGCGCAAAGCAGATCGCATCATTTATAACGTAGAAAATAGCGCAAAGGCAAATGGCGAAAATATTATGGATTTACTTCGCACTGTGCCTGGCGTAACCGTGAGTGGCAACGACCAAATACGCATCAATGGAAAAAGCGATGTGCAAGTAATGATTAATGGAAAAGTAGAGCAATTAAACACAGAACAACTCGCCAGCTTATTAAAATCGATTCAAAGTAGCAATGTAAAAAAAATAGACGTGGTCAGCAATCCATCAGCGCGATATGATGCAGAATCAAAAGGTGGCGTTTTAGAAATTCAATTGAAGACATCTCAAAGCACTGGCGTGAATGGCTCCGTATATGCTAATTATCGTCAGAATAAATATGCCAGCACAGATGTAGGCTTTAACATCAATGTAAATTATAAAAAATTAATACTCAGCACGAATTACAATTTTGGTTTACAAAACAATTATCAGCAAAATACATACACGCGCGACTTTAGCAATGACAGCACCAAACTTCGATTTGCTGAATCTAGTTTTGCAAAAAGTAAATTCATGAGCAATTATGCCAATCTAAGCCTCAAATATAATATCAACGATAAAAATACTATTGGCATTGGTGGTGAAATTTTTCAATTTTATGACCCAAGTTCCGCATTTTCAAACTTGAATATTATCGACAATATTTATATTTCCGAAAATATCAATGCTAAACAAAAAACAGAAAACAGTTCTTATGGCAAAGGCATTAATCCTTCCGCTAATTTTAATTTTAGAAGCCAATTAGATAGCCTCGGTAGCACATTGGAATTGGTGTATGATTACACCTATTCTAACCTATATACGAATAGTCAGCTTGATATGGCATACTTTGATTCTATTGACAATGAGAAACCTATTCCTCATCAAATTTTCAAGCAGGACAATCCTTATATTGTCAATTTACATACGGCAAGATTGAATTACAACAAGCCATTAAAAAAAGGACATGAGCTCGAATTCGGTGTGAAATTTACTTGGACAAAAACAACGAACGATATCCAATATAAAAATTTTAACGGCGCTGATTTTATCTACGACAGCAGTAAATCTAATAAGTTTCAATACATTGAAAATATCAATGCCATCTTTACAACATGGAGCAAAAGCTGGAAAAAAGGCTGGAGTACTAACTTAGGATTGCGCATGGAACAAACCAATACGAATCAACGTTCCTATACATTAAATACATTGACAAAAAAACATTACTTTGATTTCTTTCCGAGCTTGTTCATTCAAAAAAATATCAAAGACAAACACAGCATCAATATTAACTTTAGTAGAAAAATTAAACGCCCTGATTTTAATGATTTGAATCCTTTTCAATTCTATTTAAGTCCATATTCTATTTGGACTGGCAATGAAAATCTAAAACCACAACTTGCCAATGTTACTGAGTTTACTTACACATTCGACAATGCTTATAGTTTTTTTATTAGTCATGAGAATTTGAACAACAATTATACACACTTAATATTTCAAGATGATAGTACAAAAATTTCTACTTATCGTGCTTCCAACTTTAAAGTGCGCAACAACTTAAATATTGGCGTAAATATTAATAAAGAATTATTTAAATGGTGGACAATTTCTTACTCAGCACAATACATATTTTTTAGGTACAATTCAATAGTAAATAATTCACCTTTTAAAGTTACCTCGCACAAATTCCATATTTCATTGGACAACACATTTATATTGCCAAAAGATTTCACGATTAATGTATTTGGATTTTACACTTCACCACATTATGACGCTACAGATATTATGCTCAGCGATGGCATGTTAAATATTGCTGTTTCTAAATCATTCTTCGATAAAAAATTGAGAATTCGTTTGGCTGGTAATGATATTTTACGCACAAAAAATATGTCCTACACTACCAATTTTTTTAATGTCAATTCCAAGACAAAAAACAGATGGAGTTCGAGTTTTTTTAGCTTAAGCGTATCCTATAATTTCCAAAAAGGTAAAAAGTTCCAAAATTCACGCGTCAATAAGAGTAATGAGGAAGAAAAAGGTAGAATTGGTGGACAATAATATATTTCCAATTGACAAAACATAAAAAATTCAATCTATGCATTTGACATTTTACTTTCAGTAATATTCTATTCTTTTTGTACTTTTGGAAATTAATTTTTCAATATGCAAATAAAATTTGGAACTGACGGCTGGAGAGCCATCATTGCGCAAGAATTTACAACAGATAATGTTGCACGTGTAGCAAAAGCAACTGCACTTTGGGTAAAATCCACCTCTGCAACACCAAGCATTGCTATCGGTCACGACTGCCGTTTCGCTGGACCACTTTTCACTGAAGTAAGTATAAAAGTATTGTGTAACGAAGGCGTGAAAGTGTATGCGCACAAAGGCATCTGCGCAACACCAATGATATCATTAGCTTGCGTAAAATTAAACACCAGTGCTGGCGTTGTTATTACGGCATCACACAATCCTCCGAGCTATAATGGTTTTAAGTTAAAATCAAATTTTGGCGGACCAAGCACGCCTGCAGAGATTGCAAAAGTAGAAGCATTAATTCCAGAACATGCAGATATTCCGAGTACGTCATTGGCGGCTTTTGAAGCACAAGGATTATTAGAATATGTTGATTTAGAAACTATGTATTTCAATCATGTAGAAGCTTCATTTGACATGAACGCAATCAGAAACAGCGGTATGATATTTGGCTATGACGCAATGTATGGTGCTGGCCAAAAAATTACACGTCGATTATTGCCGAGCAATTTAGTGTATTTACATTGCGAAGAAAATCCAGGATTTAATGGACAAGCACCAGAGCCATTACATAAAAATTTGTTAGAGTTTTCTAATCTCATCAAAAACTCAACTGATATTGAATTTGGATTTGCCAACGATGGCGATGCAGACAGAATTGGTTGTTATGACAACGAAGGCAACTTTATCGACTCGCATCACGTCATCTTATTGCTTATTCATTATCTGCATAAATACAAAGGATTAACAGGAAAAGTAGCCATTTCATTTACTGTTTCCGATAAAATAAAAATCATGTGCGACGCTTATGGATTGCCATGCGAAGTTACTCCTGTTGGTTTTAAATATGTATGCGAAATCATGATCAATGAAGATGTATTAGTTGGTGGAGAAGAAAGTGGTGGCATTGCAATTAAAGGACACATTCCTGAACGCGATGGCGTGTGGATGGCATTAGTTTTAATGGAATTCATGGCCAAAACTGGTAAAACTATTAAAGAACTCATCGCTGAAGTTTATGCAGTGGTTGGCACTTTCGATTATGACAGATATGACTTACACATCTCTGAAGAAATAAAACAAAAAGTCATTGCTAATTGCAAAAATGATGAATACAAAAGTTTTGGAAAATACACAATCGAGCGCAAAGAAGATATCGATGGGTGGAAATATTTCTTGCCAGATGGTGCTTGGGTGATGATACGTGCCTCAGGGACAGAACCAGTGTTGCGTGTGTATGGACAAGCAAAGGACAGAGCAGCAGTTATCGAATTATTAGACACGGTAAAGGCTGTCCTTTTATCATAACACAGACGTTTACTCTCTTAAAAATGCCGAATATTATATTCGGCATTTTTCATTTTATTTCGATATCTTTATTATAGGCAGCTGCTATATGAAGATAAGAAAACACATACTGCTATGTATTTTTATTGCTTTTAGTAGTGTTCTGCACTCGCAGACTCGAGTGATAGACAGTTTATTACATAAAATAAATACTTCAAAAAATAACAACCAAAAACTAACAGATTTACTTCTTTTATTCGAGCAACATCATAGCATACAAAAAGATACTTTATTACAATACGCAATGATTGCTCAACAATTAGCAACACAAAGCACAAAAGTAAATAAAGGTTTAGCTCAAATTGCATTTTTAAATGCGCAGCTTAGATTTAATATTACAGACACCGTATTAAAAATTATAGCCATTGAGTTGCCAAAATATAATGCAGCCAAACAGACTGAAAGAAATATATATTTTCAGTTGGCTCAACTTAAAAGTGAAGCTTATAACTTACAATCTGATTATGTAGATGCGGCTGAAATATTATATACTAAAATAAAGTTTGCAGAAAAGTACAAAGACACAGCAAACATTGCTATATCATATAATTCTTTAGGAGAAATTGCTTATAATAGAAATCAACTCGACGAAAGTTTATATTGGCTAAAAAAAGCCATTTCAATTACTAAAAAAGGAGAAAAATATACTGCACAAAATGCAGTTAGCTATATTAATTTGGCTGGATTATACAATTGGTTAGACAAAATAGATTCTGCAAAATATTATATCGATTTATCAATTCCGAT